>Ga0209698_10008757_pt1 | contig 10410 bp, 8 predicted proteins | sample LitLauG_LLR_2012_FD_187203 | JGI IMG/M metagenome (GOLD analysis project Ga0209698, IMG submission 187203) | Freshwater sediment microbial communities from Pennsylvania, USA - Little Laurel Run_MetaG_LLR_2012 (SPAdes) (version 2) | ecosystem: Environmental > Aquatic > Freshwater > Creek >... | reverse complement strand
TGCCTGGATTGACGGATCGCCCGATCCCGTCCGGGTCTCGCGCTACATCGAAGAATTCGCCGCGCGCCACCAGTCAACATTCAACTTACTCGCCGCCGACCCCGAGCGCGCCCGCTGGCTACCCATCATTTTTGGCTCCAGCGCCTTCCTCTCTGAAGAAATTCTCCGCCAGCCTGAATGGCTCGCCAACATTACCGACTTCCATCAGCAACTAACCGCCGAAGACTACAAAGACCGCCTGGCCGATTTCCTGCAAAAGCGCGCCGTCCTCAAACCCACTGCGCTCGATCTCGCCATGTTCCGCCGCCACGAATTGGTCCGCATCGTTTTGCGCGATCGCATGGGCATCGCCTCTCTCGCCGCCGTCACCGACGAAATTTCCAGCCTCGCCGACGCCATCCTCGCCCAAGCCCTCGATACCGTAACCGAAGACGTCGAAGCGCGTCACGGTAAACCTCTACCCGAAACCTCCACTAGCGAACAAGCCCGCTTCGCCGTTCTCGCCTTAGGCAAACTCGGCGGGCGCGAACTCAACTACAGCTCCGATATTGACCTGATGTTCCTCTATAGCGAAAATGGCGAAACAGCCGGCCCGCAAGTCATCACTAACAAGGAATTCTTTAAAAAGGTCGCCAACCAGTTCACCAACCTGCTGTCTACCTATACCGCCGCTGGCGTCTGTTACCGCGTCGATTTGCGCCTCCGCCCCGAAGGCACCCTGGGCGAAGTTTGCCTGTCGCTACCCGCCGCCAAAGAATACTATTCCAAACGCGCGCGCGATTGGGAGTTACAGATGCTCATCAAAGCGCGCGTCACCGCCGGCGATGAAGCCCTGGGCCAAGCCCTTCTCGATTTCGTCGAACCGTCCATCTACTCCACCACTCTCGATTTCTCCACCATCGAAACCATGTCCGTGACCCGCGAACGCATCACGGAGAAACTTGCTTCCCGCAAACGCTTCACCAAAGAAGTCGTCGACGTCAAACTCGCCCGCGGCGGCATCCGCGATATTGAATTCCTCGTCCAGTGTTTGCAGCGTCTCCACGGTGCGCGCGAAGCCCGCGTGCGTCAAGGCGGAACCATCCTCGCCTTAGCGCGCCTCCACGACCGCGACCTTCTTTCCAGCACCGAATACTCTCGCTTGGTCGATGCCTACGAATATCTCCGCCGCCTCGAGCACTTGCTCCAGTTGGAAGACGACCGCCAAACCCACACGCTCCCCTCAAGCCCTGCCGATCTCGAACGCCTCGCCCGCCGCATGAACACTGCGCAGGACGGCCCGCAAACGGCCACCGGCATCACCAGCGAATTATTCAAACAACTCAACCAGCGCCTCGAAAACGTGCAAGTCATTTACGAGCGCATCGTCCACGCCCAACGCCCGCTCCAATATTCGGCCCTATCTTCTAATCACCCATCCGGCAATCACCAACCAGCCAGCGAAGAACGCGGCGAAGTCGATTTCGCCGGCGAAGTGCTCGACGCTCTAGCCAAACCCGCGCCCCTCTTTGCTGAGCGCTTGCGCCAGCGCGGTCTCCATCGTTCCGAACGTCCGCTGAATGCCTTCCTCGCCACTCTGCTCCGCGATCAACAACAACTCCCGCTGCTCAACAGCCATCCCGCCCTCGCCGATTGGATGCTCGAAATTTTCGAATTGAGTCCTTACTTGGGCGAGCAACTCCTGCGCTTCCCCGAACTCCTCGAAGAAATCCGCCGCGCTGTCGATCACCCCACCCGCCGCTGGGCCTTCGAAGGTCTCGCCGCGCCGCTCAACGATATCGGTGGCCTGCGCCGCTTCTACCGCCGCGAAATGTTTCGCATCTTAGCGGCCAGCATCTGCCTGCGCGAACCAGTCTTCTCCACGCTCGACAACACTTCCGCCCTAGCCGAGTTCGTCATCGCCCGCGCTTATCGCATCGCACTGGAGCGCGCCTTGGCCCACGCCCGTTCTCGCTCCACCATCCAACGCCCCTTCTACGATCCGCAAAACGAAATGATGGTCGTCGCCCTCGGCCGCCTCGGCATGCGCGAATTTGATCTCGCCTCCGATGCCGACCTCCTCTTCATCATTCCCGATTCCGAAGGCCACCGCCAGCGCTTCTGGACCCGCGTCGCCGAACACCTCATCGAAATCCTCACCAGCTATACCGGCGACGGCACCATCCTCTCCCTCGACACCCGCCTCCGCCCCAATGGCCGCGAAGGCATGCTCGTGCAAACCGAATCGACCTATCGCGATTACTTCTCAACCAAAGCCGAAGCCTGGGAAGGCATCGCCTATATGAAAGCCCGCGGCGTCGCCGGTGATACCGATCGCGCCACCGCCTTCCTGAACGAACTGCAAAAAGTGGATTGGCGTCGCTGGGGCCAAAGCGGTCGTTCGCGCCAAGACTTGCGCCAAATGCGTCTCCGCTTGCAGCGTGAGCAAGGCACCATCACTCCCTTGAAAGCCGCCGAAGGTGGCTATTACGATGCCGATTTCATCCTCATGTATCTCCGCCTCAAAGGCGCCGGCATGTTCTACAAGAGTTTGAACACGCCCGAACGAATCGACGTCGTAGAAAACATGGGCCACCTCGACTGCCCGGAGGCTCAGTTCCTCCTCGAAGCAACAACCTACTTCCGCGCCCTCGATCACGCCCTCCGCGTCGTCACCGGTCGCACCGAAGAGCGCATCCCCGCCGCTCCTGAGCAGCGTGAAATGATCGCCGAATTAATGCAACGCTGGACCGGCAAACGCATCGCCGCATCCAGCCTTGATACCGATTTGCTAGCATTGCAAACCAGAATGCGCCGCGTCTTCGAAAGCGTCTTCACCCAATGACACTTCAAACCACCCTCTTTTTTCTCTTTTCCTCCACCCTCGCCGCCCAAACCGTCACCCTCACCGAAATTACCCCCAACGTGCTTGTCTTCGCCACCACCACCGGCAACGTCGTCGCCTCTGTCGGCCCCGACGGTGCGCTTCTCATCGGCACCCCTGCCGCCAACAGCACCGAACAGATCAGTGATATCCTCGCCAAGCGCACCAAATCCCCTCTGCGCTACGTGGTCATCGCGCCGCAAAATTCGGAACACTCCGAAGGCGACGCCGGCTGGGGCAAACGCGGCGCTTTCGTCGCCATGCACGAGAATGCTCTCGGACGTCTCGGCGGCCACGGCATGGGCGCAACCCGCCCTCTACCGCAGCACCTCATTGATCTCGGTGTCGACCGCCCGCGCGTTGCCTTCTCCGAAGTCTTGACCTTCGATATCAACAGTGACTCTGTCCACGTCATCCACCAACAACCCGCCTATAGCGACGCCGATTCCATCGTCCATTTCCACGCCGGCAACGTTCTCTATTTCGGCGACGTCTTCCCCGGCGACGGCTATCCAGAAATCGATGCCCAACAAGGCGGCAAACTTGACGGCATCGTCAAAATCCTCAAAGGCTGGGCCAGCGACAAATTGCACATCGTCCCCGCCCGTGGCAAAGTCACAACCGGCGCCGACGTCAAAGCCTACTGCGCCATGATCACTGCCGTCCGCGATCGCATCCAACACCTGATCGACGACGGCAAGTCCGAACAAGACGCCATCGCCGCCCACCCCACCCTCGAATTTGACGACCGCTGGGGCAACGGCCGTATCAAACCCGATACCTTCGTCCACGAAGTTTACATCGCGCTGAAGAAATAGTAGGAGGGAACATGTTAACTCTTTGAAAAAAACGTCCGCCAGGCCGTATCCACCATCGCATGCGCCAACGCCGAGGCTGTCAAATTCCCGCCCTTCACAAACGCCGACCCATAAAACCATCCTGCCACTGTGGCCAGCAATACATACCGCCAGTTCGGAAATGGCGCATGCAAAATATGGAACAACCCGAACAAACACGAAATCAAAATTTGCCCCGCCCTCGCCGAACGCAGATTGTGCGAAATCAAAGTCTGCAAGAACCCCCGAAAGAACAGCTCTTCCAGTAACGCAATAAACAAAAAGATTTCTAAAAACGACACCGCAAAATCAACCACACCTTTATGCAGCGGATTCCACTCTATAAAGTGCAGCGCTAAACCCACCGGAATCGCAATCACCGCAAACAGCGCAAAGTTCCGGCCCGCCGCCGCCAACGTTCTGTTCGAAAAATTGAAACAATACCCCAGCGCCGGCACTGGCCGCACGAAAACCCACGTCCACCCCGCCACCGCAATCAGGAACAACCTGCCGATAAAATCCAGATTCGCCGGCACCGTCCAGATCCCCGCCAGTTGATGCCCCAGTAGCACGGCAATCAACCACACAGCTACCACCGCATCCTGCCATGCGAAGCGCTCCAAATCGCGCACCGGCGTCAATCGATAAACCGAAACCAAAAGCAGCCCAATCCCCACTAGCCGCGCCCATCCAACGATCCGGAAATCCCCCGTGCCCGCCGCGTAGATCAAATAGGGCAACGTCCATAAGAATGGAAGCCACCACACCCGCCCGTCACGCAACTGCTCAGCAATCAACTTGCGGCTAACAACCATCCCGGGCGTTAGAGCCAACATGAGCTGAACTAAGAAGCAACAGTAGATACCCACCACGGCAGCAGCTCCCAATCGAAACCGCTGCACGTAAGGCAGCGACACCGTTCCAAAAACCGCCGCCAGCGCAAAGAAAGCGCCTACCGCGCCCAGTTTTATGTTTGCGCTTCGCCCCAATTTCGTCGCCTCACTCACTAGAGCTACCCTCATTAGTATTGGCAGTCCGACACGAATGCATGCGAAGTCGCCCTATCCAGAAAAAGCCGATAGTTGCCGGTGCCCCCTTCCGACCGCCAAACCTCATAGCTCTGCAAAGATTTTGGCACGAACCAGACCGGCCGATCCGGGCAAGGCTCATCGATTCTTGCATTCTCAAGAACCTCAACAGGCACGAGGTCCGATCGAATTAATTTCCTTCTCTGCTCGGAACCAACCTTGAGTTCGAAGTACCAGCCTTCTTCATACGAAAAATGTGCCGTCCGCCAGTATTGCGAATGCGCTATCGAAACACCGCTTGGCGGATCTCCTCCAAATGCTCGCCGCCAGTTCTTTGGATCATCCTTCCAGAATCCCGACCTTGCAACTCCCCAAATGACAAACAGAGACAAGAGAAAGAATACGAGAAGGGCAAATACAATGAGCGCGCGCGCCGCAAAGCAAAGCACGGTCTTCTCACTAGCGAGTAAACCTTGCGCGAACATGAATTTATAGTAAGGCGACCAAAACCGCAGTCACTAGAATCAAATCACCAGCTCAGTCGCACACCCTCGCAGATCCATCTCGTACTCAATACTCTCAATCGGCGGCCGCGAATAGTGCCAGGTCACTCCATGAGCTCCGCCCTGCTCCCAGCGCAACAGTTCCGTCTCAAGAAACGGATGAATATCATGCACAGTGTAGATCTCACTAACCGTGACGTCATTCCAAGCCACACCAAGTCCCTTCATCCGCGCTTCCATAAGTCCGATCACGAACCGCATCTTCTCGTAGATCGCCTCCGCACTGCACTCTCCGCGCCGCACAACATCGTGTGGATCCAGCGACCCTTCCGGCAACTCGCCCGCTCCCGCCACCACAAATGTCCTGCGTGCGGTATCCGACGGCACGGTATACGAGTATCCATAGAGAGCAGGCTCTGCAGGCGGATGAACCCCTGGTGCAATATTCGTACGCGCCACCGGGTTCATACCGTCCAACAGCACGTCCCACTTTTTGAGCACCTCCACATAGCCTTCGTTGAACTCAGCAAAGCCCGCAAAGCTGAATGGCTTCGGCGACCGCAACTCCATTCCACAAATCGCCTGCATCGGACGCCCGGCCTTCCGCATCTGCGCCTCCACCGCATCAAAACCTACTCGCAGGGGAACAGCGCATCCCAGCCGAACATGCACAATCTCGAAACCCGGCTCGGCAATCACACCCGCGGAGTACGGAGCAATGCCTTTCAGAAATCGGTAGTTACCTAGTTTGTTTTCCGTCAACATGAAATACGAGAATAGCCCAATGGGAGGGACGCCCGATCACCGAACAAAACCGATCTCTCCCTATTAAACAGGCCGCTTTCGTCGATAAGCCCGCTAAGGTCAAACCATTGATGTTCAACTCCGCATGTTTCCTCTTACCCCTCCTTATGACAATCAGTTCCATAGCCACGTGCGCTGAAACAGATTGTGCGACACAGAATGGCGCAGTACCAGACGGCCGCGTGAGCGCGATCGCGACCTTCGTTACCGGCAACGGCTTTATGACAGTCACCCTCTCAGACAGCCTTGCCAATCCAACCAGCATCGGTCAGTTGGTCAGTGGCCTCGCCTTCGCCGTGAGTGAGGGACAAACAATCGGAACCCTTGGCAGCACTTCAGCAAACAATCGCAAGGTCAAAGCGGATGGAACATTCGTTGATCTCGGACCTTCCCCAACCGGCTGGGCGCTGGCCACGGACTTCAACGGCGGTTTCGAACTCTGTGCGCTGTGCACCGATCTCGGCGCATCTGGGCCCAGCCGCTTGTTGATTGGGCAGCCTTCCGGCGCCGGCTCTTATCAATCGGCGAACGCATCAATCGCCGGCAATAAACCACACAATCCCTTCACCACCGGCACGTCCACATTCTTGATTACAATCCCGACCGTCACGACGCAGTCCACCATCGCCAGTGCGACCTTCTTCTTCGGCACAACCGAAGGCGTATCGGTGGCCGGCAGTTGTTCGGCCGGCGGCGGCATTATCATTTCCACCGGCGACTAATCCAGTACTTGTCCAAGAGTTAGCGTGCCACGTCGCCCGTCCGCCCACTCCATTGGGTCCATAAAACGCCTCGAACACCCCAAGATTAACAGCCAACGCAGCAATGTTCAATCCAGCTTGTCCCTTCATCGACGCAGAATCGATTTGACTCGACCCCGAACAGTTGGGTGGGACTCGACATGCTTCGCGTCATGTGCTGAGATCGCTTACCCGTTCCTGGCGGACGCTCGCTTGGCGCTCTGGCGCGGCGCCACCAAAGCCGAACTCGATGCACTTTTCCGCTTCGGCCCGCCCAAACCGAAGCCTCCCAAGCCTTCAGACCGGGAATCCGCCTTCTCGCAAGACCCTCCGGGCCGCATCGTCGTCGTTCGCGACGACAACTCGCCAATTCTGCGCGACTAAACCGCTCCGGCGTCTCTTAAGTTTTGCGAAAACCGCCGTTTCTTCGCCTTTTGAATGCTATCCTGGGGATCGTACCCCTTGAAAATCGGATTTGTAAGTCTCGGCTGCCCAAAAAATCTCGTTGATACCGAGGTCATGATGGGCCAGCTCGTGGCAGACGGCCACGAGCTTACTCCCCAACCTGCCGATGCCGACGTCATCGTTATTAACACCTGCAGCTTCATCGACCCCGCCAAGCAGGAATCCGTCGACACCATTCTGGAAATGGCCGAATACAAAAGAACCGGCAAAGCCCAGCGCCTCGTGGTCGCCGGCTGTCTCGTCGAACGCTTCCGGGCCGATATCCAAAAGAACATTCCCGATGTCGACGCCGTCCTCGGCACCAACGAACTCGAAAGAATCACTGCCCTTTGCGAAGGCCTCGAGCCCAAGAAGCTCCCCGCCGGTCCCTACCTCTATCACGATCTCACCGAACGCGTCTTCACCACTCCCCGCCACTCTGCCTACATAAAGATTGCCGAGGGCTGCGATCACCCCTGCACCTTCTGCATCATTCCGCAATTTCGCGGGAACTTCCGCAGCCGTCGCTTCGAGAGCGTCATCAACGAAGCCACCCGCATGTTCGCCATGGGCGTTCGCGAAATCAATTTGATCGGTCAAGACACCACTTGTTACGGCGAAGACCTCGGTCTCAAAGACGGCCTGGCTCAACTCCTCGCGCGTCTCGCCCAGATCCCCACCGAACTCCCCAAATGGGTCCGTTTCCTCTACGCCTATCCAAATAAGGTCACGCAGAAGCTGCTCGATACCATCGCCGCCCACGAATCGCTCGTGAAGTACATCGACATGCCCTTGCAGCATGCCAGCGCGCTTGTCCTCAAACGCATGAAGCGCGGTGCCCATGCCGATATCTTCTTAAAACTCCTCGAACGCATCCGCGCCACTATCCCCGGCGTCGCCGTTCGCACCAGCATGATCGTTGGCTTCCCTGGCGAAACCGATTCAGATTTCGAACAGCTCTGCCAGTTCGTCGAAGCCGCCCAGTTTGATCGTCTCGGTGTCTTCTCTTACAGCGACGAAGAAACCAGCAAGAGCTTCGCGCTCGATGCCAAGGTCGATAAGCGAACCATCTATCAACGCAAACGCAAGCTAATGGCCCTGCAGCGCCGCATTTCGCTGAAACGTAACCGCCTCCTGATTGGCCGTGAGTTCCCAGTTCTCGTCGAAGGCATTTCCAAAGAAACCGACCTGCTGCGGGAAGCCCGCCTCTCTACCCAAGCGCCTGAAATCGATGGCGTCTGCTACATCAACGACGCTGAACTCGGCGAGCCTAAACCCGGCGAAATGCGCATGCTCCGCATCACCGAAGCGCACGACTACGACTTGGTCGGCCACCTTACGGATACTCCTGAAGCCGCCGTCCACGCTGCCCAAGTTCATAGCGCCAATCCGTTCCCAATCCTGAGCGCCCATCAGCCCGTTCGAGCCCACGGCATCCCCGTTCGATAATAGAAGAAAGTGCTCTGCCCCATCTGCAAGAAAGAGGTTCCGCTCAACGGACCCGAAATGCCGTTCTGTAGTAAGCGCTGCCGTCTGCTTGACCTCGGCAATTGGGCCGACGAAACCTACAAGATCTCCACGCCTACCCACCAGAGCGAGTTCTCCTCATTAGGAGAGGATGACGAAGCCATTGAAGGCCATGAGCAGTGAGCCCGTTGAATCGACTCGCCCTTACCTTGGGAACATGGTTCGGTTGTGGCTATTGGCCTTGGGGACCCGGAACAGCAGGTTCGCTAGCCGCAGTATTGATCGTCGCCGCACTCCACACTTGGTTCGGGGCGGGCCGCCTCACAATTGTGGTCCTATTATTGTTGTTCTTGTTGCCAGGCATTTGGGCATCCACTCGCACCGCTCGCATCTTAAACACCGAAGATCCGAGCATGGTCGTGGTCGATGAAGTGCTCGGTCAGTGGCTGACGCTCCTGGGCGCGCCCGTGTTGAATTGGAAAGCTCTGTTAGCGGGCTTCCTCCTTTTCCGGCTGTTCGATATCTGGAAGCCTTGGCCCATCCGCCGTTTGGAAAACCTGCCCGAAGGCACTGGAATCGTAGTCGACGACCTGGCTGCGGGCCTCTATGGAGCGATTGTCTTAACTATAAGTGGTAGTTTGGGATTTTACTAGTATGGCGACTAAACAACAGGGGGCGCAGCCGTCCTCAACACGTCCGGTGATTGCAAATGTGGAGCCTACCGCTGCAATCACCGGCGGTGAACTTCATATCCGCGGAGAACATCTGGCCACCGAAGGTCAGCCAACCGTGCGTCTGGGCAACCAAAAGGCGCATCTGGTCGTCGCTGGAGATTCATACATTATTGCGCGTGTTCCAGAATCCGCCATCGTAGGCGAAGTCCAAGTCTCTGCCGGCAAATCCATCAGCGCCATTCATGAAACCCACCTCGGCATTCAAATCGCCGAAAGCTTGCACCCCGTCGCCAACCCTGCGGTCGATGGCGAAGGCAATGTCTACTCTACCTTCAGCGGTTCGCGTGGACACAAAGCGCCCGTCTCGATTTACAAAACCGACACAGGTTACAACACCCGCCCGTTCGTCACCGACTTGATGAACGCCACCGGCTTGGCCTTCGATAGAGAAGGTATTCTCTACGCCTCCAGCCGGCACGACGGAATTGTCTATCAAATCACGCCCGCCGGAAACATGTCCCTTTACGTCGAAGGCATGGGCGTCGCCACCGGCATGGCGTTCGATAGCGACGAAAATCTCTACGTCGGCGATCGCAGCGGCACGATTTTTAAAATCAGCCGCTCACGCCAAATCTACGTCTTCGCTACTCTCGAACCCTCCATTTCCGCCTATCATCTGGCTTTCGGTCCGGAAGACTATTTGTACGTCACGGGCCCTACAACTTCGAGTTTTGACTCCATTCATCGCATCTCGAAAGCGGGCGAAGTGGAAACGTACTTTCGCGGTTTGGGACGTCCCCAAGGCATGGCGTTCGATTCCACCGGCCGCCTTTACGTCGCCGGTTCGCTCGCTGGTCGCCGCGGCATCATTCGCTTCGGTCTCGACCGCGTGCCCGAGCAGTTCCTCTCCGGTCCCGGTATCGTCGGCCTCGCCTTCACCCCATCGCGCGCCATGGTTGTCACAACGCAAAGCGCTCTGTTTCGCGTCGATGTCGGCATCGCTGGTTACTCCGTCGTATGATCTAAGATCACGCCAATATCATGTCGACCC
>Ga0209698_10008756_pt1 | contig 10411 bp, 6 predicted proteins | sample LitLauG_LLR_2012_FD_187203 | JGI IMG/M metagenome (GOLD analysis project Ga0209698, IMG submission 187203) | Freshwater sediment microbial communities from Pennsylvania, USA - Little Laurel Run_MetaG_LLR_2012 (SPAdes) (version 2) | ecosystem: Environmental > Aquatic > Freshwater > Creek >... | reverse complement strand
TGTCGATCACCCCTTTGATCCCTCCAATCGCCGCCACCGCCCCGCTCGTGTTTTCCCGGATCACCGTGACCTTGTGCTTGATCTCTTCCGTCGCTTTCGCCGTCTGCTTGGCCAGTTCCTTTACCTCGTTGGCCACCACCGCGAACCCTTTCCCCGCCTCCCCCGCGCGCGCCGCTTCGATGGTCGCATTCAGCGCCAGCAGGTTCGTCTGCTGCGCGATCGACGTGATGACCTCGATCACCTTTACGATCTCGACACTCGAATCGCCCAGTCGCGACACGGTCTGGTTCGCCGAATCCGCAGCGTCAACCGCCTCACCCGCCACCCGCGCCGCTTCGGTCGCGTTCTTGGCAATCTCGCCGATGGTGACATTCATTTCCTCTGCGCCTGAACTCAGGGTCTGTAGGTTGGCGTCGACCTGACCGCCGGCTTCAGAAACCACTTTCGCCTGCGCCGTCGTTTCCTCGGAATTTGCCGTAATCTGCTGGCTGGTACAGGAAAGTTCCTCGCTCGCGGCCGCCAACTGCTCGGCCGTGTCGGCAATCGACTGGATCATTCGGTGCAGGTTGTTCTTCATGCCGTTGAGCGCAGCACCCGCCCTGCCGAGTTCATCATGAGACGTGATGGCCATGTCCGCGGCCATCAGATTGTTGGCCGCAATTTCCTGGATCAGCGCCAGCATGCGTTCGATCACGGCGGCGATCGAACGGACGATGAGAGTAGCCACGACCAAACCCGTCACGATGCCGGCCAAGCCGAGCGCTACGACGATGGAGCGCGCATGCGATTCAACCCCAGCCTGCTCTTTCACAACCTCTTTCTTTAACCTGTCCTGCCAAGCATTCAGCTCAGCGACTGCCTTGCGCAGCCGATTGCGAATCTCTACCGTCTGTGGACTGACAATCAGTTCTCCTGCCTCTTTTGTCATCCCCGCGCGCCGCAACACGATTTCACGGTCGGCAATGGCGCGGAATTCGTCATAGCTGGTGCGGATTTCAGTGTGGAACCTCTTGCCCTCTTCGCTGGCCAGGATTGTCCCCAGCCGGTCCATGTTGTCGGCGAATTGAAGCTTCCCCTCTTCGTCGTGCCGGAGCAGGTCTTCTTTCCCCGCCAGCACAAAACCCCGCACGCCGGTCGTCTGCTTTTCAACCGCGGCTTCAATCTGCGAAGCCATATCCTTCGTGGTCGCGATTTCGTCGACACGGCTGGAAACTTGCGCCAGCTCGCCCACCGAATGGTAGGCCACAAAACCCATGACCATCACGATCATGAGCAGTCCCCCGAAACCCCCGCCGAGTTTTGTTTTCAGACTTAGTTTGTCCATTGTTTTTTCCTCCGACGTGGGAGACCGCACGCGGCACCCTGAGCGCTCCCGAAGCCCCGTTCAGGCTCCGCTGCTCGCGCCCTGGCCAACCCCCTGAATCTCGCAAGCCTGATCGGTATCGAGCACATGCATCAACTGGTCCTCCAGTTTGTGCACGCCCAGGATCACCGACCGTAACCGCGGGGACAGCGTCTCCGGAGACGGCTCGAAGGTTTGCTCTTCCACCTCCACTACATTGCCAACTTCGTCGGCGAGCAGGCACACCGTGCCTGCGGACGCCCGCACCACCAGGCACACTGGAGTCATGTTCGGGGGGCGCTCCGGCAATTCCAGCTGGCGGCGCAGTTCGAGAGCCACCACCACTTGTCCACGCAAGTTCATCAGACCACTCACCACCGGTGGCGCCAGAGGAACCGGACGCAACTCGATGTAGGTGACCACTTCCTGGATCTTTTGCGATTCCACTCCAAACAGCAGGTGGTCCAGATAAAACGTGCAGAATTGGCGGGCATTAGTCATAAATTCATTGCTTAGGTCTTACGCTTCGGCTTTGGTACTGGTTACGGAGTACTGGGTACGGATTGTCGGCTCGTACGCTTCCCCGGCACGCAATAGCGCAGGAACATCCAGCAACTCGGTCACCCGGTCCGCGATCACCGAGGAATGCAGTACCCCGGCGCGGGTCGCAGGGGATCGCGGTTCGAGCGTGCTTTCGACGATGTCGAGAATCTCATTCACCACCAGCCCGAAAGACTGGTGTTCGTGTTCGAGCACGAGCACCTGCAGCATTCCCATGGTTGGCAGCGTCAGCACATCCTCGGGCGCCAGATAGCGCCGCTCTTCAAGCGCGTGGCTGATCCGGATCAGAGGAAGAATCTGCCCTCGGTACTGCGTCACCCATTGATTTCCAGAGCGCTCTACCTGGGGTCCAGGAATGTTTTCCAGACGAGCCAGCAGATCGAGTGGCACCGCCATCCGCGTACCCGCCCGGCCTGTGAACAGCACCAACTTTTGTTTCCCACTCACACCCGGCGCCGCAGCCTGTGCTCCCTCGCCATGGGTGTGCTCGCGGCCCTCGACCAGAATTCGGGCGCGCTGGGCGAGACCGAGCACATCCAGAATCAAGGCCACTTTGCCGTCTCCCATGATGGTGGCCCCGGCGTACACGCTGATGTTTTTCAAGTGCTTGCCCAGCGGCTTGACGACAATCTCTTCGGTATCGTTGATCTCGTCGACCACCAGCCCGAACTGCCGCCCATCGGCTTCGAGCACCACAATGTTGATCCGGCCGGGCCCGGCTGCCTGGACTGAAATAGTCGCTGAAATGGCCGCTCCCGTGGCCGCGGTCGTCGCTGTCTCCGGCCCCGCTGCGGCCTCGCTTCCCAAGTCTTTTCGCGACCCTTCCCCGGTCAGCAACGCGCTTTTCAGATAGACCAGCGGCAACAATCGTCCGCGCAAGCGGTACACCGGCGCGCCGCGGATGCTCTCAATGCCCCTGCCCGCCTGTTCGCCATCCAAGCCGACAAGTTCCAGTAGATTGACCTGAGGGATGGCGTAACGCTGACCCACACTGGTAACGATCAAAGCGGGAATGATGGCCAGGGTAAGCGGAATCTTCATGCGCACCAGCACGCCCTGACCAGGCTTCGATTGCAGGTCGACGGTGCCGCCAATCTTTTCGATGTGGGTCTTGACCACGTCCATGCCCACCCCTCGGCCGGAGACGTTGGTCACTTTCTCTGCCGTAGAAAAGCCCGGCAGGAACACCAGATTCACGATTTCGCGATCGCTCATGCGGCCCGCCTGATCGGCGGTCACCAAACCCCGCTGCACCGCCTTGTTGCGAATCCGTTCCTGATCGAGACCGGCCCCATCGTCCGAGATTTCGATATTGACCTGTCCTCCTTCATGAAACGCGCGCAGCGACAAGCAGCCCTCCGGGTCTTTCCCGGCGGCCTGCCGGACTTCGGGACGTTCGATGCCATGATCGACCGAATTCCTCACCAGGTGGGTCAACGGATCCTTGATTGCCTCGATCAGCGTCTTGTCGAGTTCGGTCTCCTTGCCCTCCATCTCCACCCGCACCTGCTTGCCGCAGTCCAGCGCAAGATCGCGCACCGTGCGCGGAAACTTACTCCAGATATTGCCGATCGGCTGCATTCGGGTCTTCATGACGCCTTCCTGCAGTTCGGTCGTGATTAGGTTGAGCCGCTGGCTTGCGGCCAGAAGGCTGCTCTCTTCCGTGCTGTTGGCGAATTGCAGAATCTGATTGCGCGCCAGCACGAGTTCACCAACCAGGTTCATCAGCTGGTCGAGCAGGCTCACGTCCAGACGGATGGTGCTGTCGCTCGCACTCTGCCCTCGTGCCGCCTGTTGCCCCCGCTGCGTCTCTGCGATGTCGACCGCCGCCTGCTCCACCACCGTCTCAGGTGGCGCTGCCGGATCATCCGGCTTCGCCTCCTGGGCCGTATGAGGTTCCGCATCGGAAATTCTCCCTGGGCATGGCGTCACGCTGCCGATCGCCGGGCTGATCATTGGACCGCTAATCCCTTGCGACGACGCGCCTGCGCCCGCTGCGGCCGCCTTCAGTTCGACCGGTTCACTGTTCTTTCCTTCACTCTTCCCGCCGCTCTGCCCCGGCGCCTCCGAAGCCCGCTGCAGCCGGGTCAATCGTGAAATCAAGGCGCTGTCATCGCGTTCGCCCTCGCCGCCGCTCGTTTCTATGCTCGCCAGCATTTGCCGGACGACATCCACCATGGCCAGCAGGCCGGTGGTAATTTCCCCATCCAGGGTTAATTGGCCATCGCGCAACCGCCCCAGCAGGCTTTCGCCGACATGCGCCACCGCTCCCAGCTTGTCAAAAGCCAGAAAACCCGACGTGCCTTTAATGGTGTGAATGGTGCGGAAAATGCTGCCCAGGATCTCGCAGTCCTTGGGATTCTTCTCCAACGTAATCAATTCCCGGTCCAAACGATCCAGGTTCTCGTAGCTCTCGACCAGAAACTCTTTGACAATGTCGTCAGCGTCATCCATAACGAATACCCTCTCCATCGGCGTGCCCACTGTCGCACTTGAACGCGGTGGTGCCACCCGCTCTTGATTTCGCTCTGTCCACAAGCCGCTCAGTCAACGGAGCGGTCCCGAGACAATTAGAGATTTCTCACAATGCGGCTCGATGGTACTGATTTGCAGGATTCGCCGTGCTGAAATGGACGCAAACTGCGGAAGAACCCAGCCCCGGAGGAGCGGCCGAGTTCTCACGCGCACTCTTCGGCGCTGGAACAAGGAGAGAAATGATTCAAGCTGGAGGAGTCTGCGCCATGCATGAATTCGAGCGAAAAAGTGGAATGTACGATTCGCCAGCCGCGCAGCGGCGGAACAGGAAAGCGCCGGCACGTCATTGCCGGGAAGGCGGAAGTGGTAGAAAGCGAGTCCCGTCAGGGACGGCACCCGAGGTATGACACAGACTCCGGAGGGACGACCCACGTACCTTCACCGCTGCGATAACTGTCTTATCGACTTCAGCCGCTGCGGTCACCTACACCGAGTACGACACATCGTCACTCGCGGCGCTCGTCGCCGTGTGCTCCGTCGGGGCAACACCGTTGGCCGACTTGCTGCCCCGCCGCATGGCAACGATCCCCGTGCGCACCATTTCCAACACACCATAAGGACGCAGCAATTCGAGCAGCCCATCAATCTTGTCTTCCGCGCCCGTGATTTCAAGAGTCAACGATTCGGGAGCGACATCGACCACCCGTGCGCGAAACACATTGGCCAGCTCCAGCACGTGGGAGCGAGCATCATGAGTAGCCGCCACGCGGATCATGGCCAAGTCCCGGACAATGGCCGGTTGGTTAGTAATGTTCTCGACCAGTAATACGTTTACGAGTTTATATAAATTGGCCTCGATGCGGCGCGCCTGGTCGCGGTCGGCATCGACGGTGATGGTCATGCGCGACACCTCCGGCTTCTCCGTCCGTCCCACCGTGAGCGAATCGATATTGAAGGCGCGGCGCCGAAACAACGAGGCCACACGCGTAAGCACGCCCGGCTTGTTCTCGACGTAAACCATGAATGTATTCAGCATAGTTTTGTTGAATCATTGAATCATTGAGGTATTGAATCATTGGTTTTCAATGTCCCAATGATTCAATGAACAAATGTCTCAATAGATTCATTCGTCCTCCGCCGTCTCGACAATCGGGCTGGGCCGCCGGATCATGTCATGCAACGCAGCCCCAGCCGCGACCATCGGATAAACGGTGTCTTCCTGTTCCACCTTGAAATTGATCAACACCGGCCCCTCATGCTGCCGCGCCGCTTCCACCGCGGGCACAACCTGCGACCGCTCCGAGATGGTCATACTGCGGATGCCATAAGCCTCAGCCAACTTCGCAAAATCCGGATTGAGCAACGGAGTCGCCGCATAATTGCGATCGTAGAAAAATTCCTGCCACTGCCGCACCATGCCCAGAAATCCGTTATTGATAATCGCGATATGGATCTTCAGATTTTCCTGCACCAGCGTAGCCAGCTCGCACATGGTCATCTGGAAACCGCCATCTCCCACCACCACCCATACCTCAGCCTCGGGACAAGCGACTTTGGCCCCGATCGCGGCGGGCAGCGCGAATCCCATCGTGCCCAAGCCGCCGGAAGTAATCAGCGAACGCGGATGCTCATGCTTGTAATACTGCGCCTCCCACATCTGGTGCTGGCCCACGTCGGTGACGACGATGGTGTTGCCGTCGCGCGTCTGCCGCCACAGATCATTGATCACATGCGCCGCATAGAGATGTCCGCTGTCGGGCAGGTTCTGAATATCCCGCACCGCCGAATCGCCTTTCAGTTTGTCGATGGAATCGAGCCATTCACTACGATCAATGGATTCGACCTTCGGCAGCAGTTCCAGCAAAACTTCCCGCAAATCGCCGACCAGCGGCACATCGACCTTAACGTTCTTGTTAATCTCGGCCGGATCAATCTCGATGTGAATCTTTTTCGCATTGGGCGCGTAAGTTTTCAGCGATCCGGTAACGCGATCGTCAAAGCGCATACCGAAGGCCAGCAGCAAATCCGCCTCCTGAATTGTGTGATTCACCCAAGCTTCCCCGTGCATGCCCATCATGCCGAGATTGAGCGGGTGCGACGCGGGGAACGCTCCCAGCCCGAGCAGGGTCATTGCAACCGGAATGCCGGCGCGCTCGGCAAAGTCGCGCACCTCGCGCATCGCTCCTGAAACGATGATGCCGTGACCAGCCAGAATCAAGGGCCGCTTCGAATTGTGAATCAACTCCAGCGCCTGCGCATACTCCGCCGGAGCGGGCGACAGATCGGGACGGTAGCCCGGCAACTGCGGCTTGGCCGCCTCCCAGTCGAACTCGCACGTGCCCTGCTGCGCATCTTTGGTGATATCGACCAGCACCGGACCAGGACGCCCGGATCGCGCCACGTAGAAAGCTTCCCGAATCGTGCGCGCCACTTCGCTAGCATGGGTCACCAGGTAGTTATGCTTAGTAATCGGAAGAGTCACGCCCGTAATATCGGTTTCCTGAAACGCGTCCGACCCGATCAGCTTGCTGCCCACCTGCCCGGTGATACAGACGATCGGTATGGAATCGAGCATGGCCGTGGCGATTCCCGTGACCATATTGGTCGCGCCCGGCCCCGAGGTGGCGACCGCAACTCCGGTCAGTCCACTGGCGCGCGCATAGCCGTCGGCCATGTGGGTTGCGCCCTGCTCGTGACGTACCAGGATGTGATGAATCTTGCTGTGCTTCAGCGCGTCATAGGCAGGCAGAATGGCGCCGCCCGGATAGCCAAACACGTGTTTCACGCCTTCCCGTTCCAGACATTCCCAAAGAATGCTGGCCCCGGTCATGGTCTTGATCCCGGTCTTCGTCTCGGTCTTGGCCTTGCCCGTGGTTGGCGTGCTGTTCTGATCTGTCATGCGACCCCCTTCTGCCACTTCGTGTTGTAACTGCGTGGTGAGCCGTCCACGGCCCAGCCCCTGAAGGGGCGGCTTATTTTGAAGAACTTACGGTATCGCTAAAGCGATACCCTGATACGCAACCGAAATCGACCAAAACAAATCCCCGCGGCGGCGCCTCCCCAAAAAACAAAACCCACCGGGCCAGCGTCTCTGGCGGGTGGGATTCGGGAGCACTTACGATTTCTAATCTCTCAGCTCACTCTTCCCCCAGCACAGCGACCGACGGACATACTCGTATCCCTGGAATTCTAAAGCTAAGTCGTCGGAGGCTCCGTAAATTCGTCACTGGTGCACCAAGGAGTTGACGTGATAGTACCTAAGCGCCCAGCCCACCTGCAAGGGGAAAGTCTGGGTGGTTATTCGAAGAACAAATCTCTCTTATGCAAACTTTTCATCTTTCAGTAGCCCGCTCACATCCTCCCACTCTTACCGCTCCGCGCAGGTTCGGCAACCCGCCGGAAGACCGGCGCTGCGTTTTGACCCTTATGTAGGCTGGCGTGCATATTTTGGGACTTGACACATTCCCGGAAAGACGTAATCTGCAGATAACAGGGGCCCTTCCACACATCATTGGGTGGTGCATGCAGCTATCCGCAGAGGACGAAGTGTCCCGGCTCAAGGCGCTGGCAGAGTGCCGAATAGTCGGCAGCCCGCCGGAGGAGTTCTTCGACGATATCGCCAACCAGGCCGCCTACCTTTGTGGCACTCCCATCGGTTTCATCAGTTTCATTGATTCCGAACACGAATGGGTGAAAGCCAAAGTAGGGTGGGAAGTTACTGAGATCCCGCGCGACGAGTCTTTCAATGCGCTGGTGCTCGGCAATCCCCACGTCATCATTGTCGAGGACACCATTGCCGACAGGAGATCTCACCATCATCCCTGGTTAACCCAGTCGGGAATCCGCTTCTTTGCCGCTGCCCCGATTGTTTCAAGAGAGGGCTACGTTCTGGGCGCTATTAACGTACTTGACCGGTTGCCTCGATCGCTACCCAACGGCCACCGTAGGATTTTACAGACACTCGCCAACGCGATCGCGGGCCAACTGGACTTGAGGCGCGTATCCTTCAACTCAACGGCACCCCATCCGGAAAGCCGCTACCAAATACTGTTTGACCAGAACGTGGCAGGTTTTTACCGCACCGCGCCTGACGGCCGAGTGCTGGGCTGCAACACTACGTTTGCACGGATGCTGGGATATGCGTCCAGGGAAGAAGTGCTCGGCTGCCCGGCACAGCAGTTCTATTTTTCGACCGGGGAGCGTGATCAGTTTCTCAAGGATCTGCAACGGGCAGGGAGTCTGATCAACTCGGAGTTGCGCCTTCGACGGAAGGATGGCAGCTCGATGTGGGTGGTCGAAAACGTGGCCGCAACCTGCGATGAGCGGGGCAACTTGTCGCTGATCGAGGGCACGATGGTGGACATCTCGGCTCATAAACGCGCCGAGGATGCCCTTCGTGACAGCCAGGAACGCCTGCTCGGCATTATCGCATCGGCGATGGACGCCATCATTACAGTCGACGAGAAACAGCAGATCATCGTGTTCAACAAAGCGGCCGAGGAAATTTTCGGTTGTACCGCGGCGGAAGCGATGGGCAAATCCATCGACCGCTTCCTGCCCGAAAGTCTTCGTGAGATTCATCGCCTGCATATCCGCGAGTTTGGACAAACCGGCGTCAGCACCCGCTCCATGTACTCGCCGGGAACCCTCGTCGCCGTCCGCTCCAATGGTGAGGAATTTCCGATTGAAGCCTCGATCTCCCAGGTAGGGACCTCTTCCGAAAGACTCTACACAGTAATCCTGCGCGACATCAGTGTGCGCAAGCGCACCGAGGACCAATTGCGTCAGGCCCAGAAGATGGAAGCGGTCGGGCATCTGGCCGGGGGCATCGCCCATGAATTCAACAACTACCTCGCCATCATCATGGGATACACCGAACTGCTCGAACACGAGACCGCTGGAAACGAATCCCTGCGGCCGAGCCTCCTCGAGATCAAGGACGCCAGCCAGAAAGTGGCCTCGCTAACCCGGCAGTTGCTGGCCTTCAGCCGGAAGCAGGTGATCGAACCCAGAGAGGTCGACGTCAACTCCGTAGTGTGGGAAACCCACAAACTGCTGCGCCGCCTGATCCCAGTTACCATTGACCTCATTCCCAAACTTCAGGGTGACTTGGGTAAAGTAAAAGCCGATCCCGCTCAGGTTCAGCAGATTCTCATGAATCTTGTGCTCAATGCTCGAGACTCGATGCCCGCGGGCGGCAAGATTGTAATCGAGACGGCAGAAGTAGAGTTGGACGAGGAGTACGCCAGCCGCCAGCTCGAAGTCCACCCCGGCCATTACGTAATGCTCTCGGTAGTGGACTCCGGCGTAGGTATGGATCAGGAAACTCTCTCCCACATCTTCGAACCCTTTTACACTACCAAGGAGGAAGGCAAGGGAACGGGGTTGGGATTGTCAACCACTTACGGAATCGTGAAACAAAGCGGAGGCCACATCACCGTGGCCAGTGTTCCAGGAAAAGGTTCCTCGTTCTGCATCTATCTACCCAAGCTGGCGGAACACGTCGCTCTCCCGCAAGCCCCGGAGGCGCGGCCCAGCCAATCTGGAAGACAAACCTTGTTGGTCGTGGAGGATGAGAGCGCCCTCCGCAAGCTCATGACGAAGGTGCTGGAGGCCGAAGGTTTCCGGGTGGTCGAAGCGAAGGATGGAGAACAGGCGGCCGAGATCTGCAGGAGTTGGGCTGAGCCGATCGACCTGGTAGTAAGCGATCTGGCCATGCCCAAGCTAACTGGTCTGCAACTGAGGGAGGTCGTCGCCGCTCTGCGACCCACGGTAAAATTCCTGCTCATCTCCGGCTATGCCGAGGACGTAGTCGAAGATCCCACGATTCTGCGGACGGATACGAACTTCCTCGAAAAACCGTTCTTGCCCGACGAACTGGTTCGCAAGGTCCGACAGCTTCTTCTCGGCACGGACAGTGGATCATCCAAAGCAGAGTCTGCCTAGGCCGCGCAGCGGTAGGAACCTGAACCGACGAGGCTGGACCACCGCTTAAAGCCCCGGCCCATCCGGATAAGTCGGCAAATCCGGAGG
>Ga0209698_10008755_pt1 | contig 10411 bp, 11 predicted proteins | sample LitLauG_LLR_2012_FD_187203 | JGI IMG/M metagenome (GOLD analysis project Ga0209698, IMG submission 187203) | Freshwater sediment microbial communities from Pennsylvania, USA - Little Laurel Run_MetaG_LLR_2012 (SPAdes) (version 2) | ecosystem: Environmental > Aquatic > Freshwater > Creek >... | reverse complement strand
CGGACCGTTGCAGGCGGTCCACCGAATCTTCGCGTGCCGAACCAGCAAACGCGTATGTTCCAACCATGCCCATGACGCTCATCAACAGCAGTGACATTGATTTTTTCATGAAAGTTTTCCTTTAGGACTTGCAGAACTAAGAGGAGAAAGCTTCAGATAGCTGACTTAGTTCAGTGGACCTGAATGAGACAGAAGAAGTGCTCGTCTCTGTAATCATGATCGCTCAGGCAGAAAGCGATAGCTGGTCTAAATTGCTCAGTTCTCGAACGGTGCAGTCATCCTCTCCGCAATGGCTGCTTGAAGAATCATAGTGAATGTGAGCAATCCTGCACAGAATCACCGGCCTTGCAGTGTCATCGTTGCAATTGTCGGAGATTAGCGCAATCAGCCGAGACTCCCGCAGAGGTGAAATCGAATGGAACCGTATCGTCCTCCCCTCCGTCGGCGCCTCGCTTCCCTATGGGAACTCCTTGGAAAGTTCCTGGCGGTCTTTCGGCCGCGGACACAGGAAGTTCGATCACAAAGGATGTGTCCGTTTTGCGGGCTGATCACGCCACGAGCCAAGCGAGTTTGCCTGGAATGCGGGAAGTCTCTCAGCTCTGTTTCCCTTGAGAAGGCAGAAGCAAAACAAGGATAGACAACGGAGATTGGTCTGATCAGAAGCCATGCTCCGATCGAGATGATTCCCCGCACTCTTGCGGAGAAATGCGGATGCCCCCTCGTCAGTTGCGCAGTTAGGGGGCTGTGCCTGGCTACGACCTACGTCCTGCGAACTGTTCGGGACGACGATGGCGTATCGGCACTTGCGCACTCAGCGTTGCTTGCTCGCGTGGGTTGGGCTTCCCATTCAAGATAAAGTGAACGGTAGCCCATAGAAAGTGGGCGCCGTCGGCCTTGGTCACGAGGGCATCGACAGACTTGAGCGCTCCGTCAGGCAATTCGAGTTGGTCGGCCAGCATGACGATTGGAAGCTGCGGCTTGACCTTCTTGATCTCAGTTGCGACGGTCGCACCGTCCAGCAGGCCCAAATTGTATTCGAGCACAATTGCATCCACAGGGCGCGTCATCAAAAGCCGTAGGCCCTCCGAGCCGTTAATAGCGGTGACCAGTTCGTATCCGTTTTCTTGCAACAGACTTAGTTGAGCCGGATCCCTGTGGATACAGAGCAAAGTACGGTTGTCAGCCATGCCAATCAGGTATACGCGCAGGATTTGTGTAATTCTGCCCAAAATTGCTCACCTCGCTCTCAATTCCAGGGGCTGCAGGGCCAGAGCAATTGTGACCAGATATCGTAACCAGAAGGGCCTAATGTTGTGTCTTAACTCTTTGTCTCGCCGAGGGAACCTACAATGAGGAAACAATACCTTCACCTCTCCGCATACCCGTGTGACGCTTGCGCCGGCCCAGTCATCGCTGGCTGGATGGGTGTACGCGAGAACGAAATATCGAAAGAGACTGATATCCGGCAAGTGGGAGCGATCTGTCTCTCGTGCGGCCATCGGCAATGTGCAGCGACCGAGCCGGCACGCGCCCGTTACCTGATGCCGATGGAGTGGGCGCCCGCGGATGCAGTCAAGGCTTCTCGCCTGACAAGCGTCTTCGTGGAAGCACTCAATCCCGCAGAACTGCATTGAAGTGGCCTGCGAAAACGGCAAGAGACTCGAACTGAGCTATCTTGCTCAGACCTTGACCTCTCGCAGGTGAGAAGCTCTCTATCAGAATCATTTGCCACCGAGACAGGGTCACCAGTACGACTTGGCCGGAAAAGCATCCCTCTCCATCGGCGCAGCCCGCAGCAGCACAGCATCACCGGGCACGCGAAGGATCATCGGGCAAAAGGAATCACAGTGAGTATCACTCGCTCCATTCGCGCGTCGCTGTTCGCGCTCGCACTCCTCGCCATCTCAGCCGCAGCGTTCGCGCAATTCAGCATCTCCGTATCATTCGCGCCTCCGGAATTGCCGGTCTATGAGCAACCGCTGCTCCCCGGCGAGGGCTACATCTGGACGCCCGGTTACTGGGCTTACGCCGGCGACGACGACGGTTACTACTGGGTTCCTGGCACATGGGTCATGGCTCCCGAACCCGGTCTGCTCTGGACGCCGGCCTATTGGGGCTGGAGCGGCAACGGATATGCCTTCTACCAGGGCTACTGGGGCGAGCAGGTAGGCTTCTACGGTGGCGTCAGTTATGGGTATGGCTACTACGGTGACGGCTATCAAGGTGGACGCTGGCAGAACGGGCAGTTCTATTACAACCGTTCGGTAAGCAACGTGAATGTCACCAACATTCACAACGTGTACAACACAACTGTGATCAACAACACCACAATTAACCGTGTCAGCTACAACGGCGGTAACGGTGGCATCAGCGCACATGCTACTCCTCAGCAGGAATCAGTGGCACACGAGAGGCACATCCCGCCCGTGGCCGCTCAAACGCAACATGAGCAGGCTGCCCGTACGAATCCAGAGCAGCGAGCTTCCGTGAACCATGGCACACCAACAGTCGCTGCTACTCCGAAGCCTGGGGCATTCAGTGATCGCGCCGTTGTACATGCGAAACAGACCGGGGCGCCTTACAACGCGCCGGTGAATCGTGCGGCGGCTCAGCCGCCAGTCAACGCGCCGGTCGCGCATCCAGAGAATGCTGGTCGCTCGGATCTGCCCGTGCCGAATAATCAGCCGGAGTCGAACCGTGCGCCGTCAGCACGACCGAACCAGCTGGAGCCAAATAGGCCGGAACCGAACCGGCCGCCTACAGCACAACCGGAACGACAGCCCGAGTCGAATCATCCGCCCGTAGCCCAGCCGAAGAATCGGCCAGAGCCGAACCGGATTGAGCCAACTGAGCGGCCCCTGACTCCGCCGCCGATCGAGCGTTCGCAGCCTGAACGAGCGGCTGCGTCGGAACCACGGGCACAGCAACAACAGCACGCGCAGTCCGTACCGAACAAGCCGGAAGAGAAGAAGCCTCAGGAAGAAAAACCAAAGCAGAACGAGAAACCGCAGTAGGGAAATCTTGCAGACTTGGATTGAATACTCCGGGCATCCTGGACTCTTCAGGGTGCCTTTTTTTGTTTACATCCTAGTCGTGGAGAACCACGTTGAGCAGTGAACTATGGACCTGCAGCGCGCCCTCGGCTCCTCCGGCGTAGTGAATGAAGCCCAGCTTCCGGAATCGGTTCATAAAGAAGCTGACACGCGAACGAGTCGTCCCGACCATCTCAGCCAGCGTTTCCTGGCTGATCTTGGGAACCACGGTTTCGGGGATGCCCTCCTTGCCAAAGTGAGCGAGCAAGAGCAACACGCGAGCCAGCCGTTTTTCGCTGGAGTTGAAAAGTTGATCGACGAGATCCTCTTCGTAACGTATATTCCGCCCCAGTAAATAAGCCACGAACATCTCAGAAAGCGCAGGCTCGCGGTGAAGGGCATCCATCATCGTCGTCTTCTCGACGCGGAGAATTTCGCAATCTGTCATAGCCGCGGCGGAGCCCATTCGTAACAGCTGGCCCGCCAGCGAACCCTCCCCGAAGAAATTTCCCTGGTTGACGATCGCGATCGTTGCTTCCTTGCCGATCTTGGATACAACGGTGAGCCTCACCTTGCCTTTTTGCACGTAAAAAATGGCATCGGCTTCATCCCCTTGCGCAAATATCGTCTGCTTTTTGGGAATCGCGAGAATCTTCCTGCCGTCGCCGATGGTTGCGAGAAACACATCGGGGTCGAATCCGCCGTTCTTCTTGGCTGCTGTCGAGGGAGGCATCTTCAATAAGTATAGTCCGCGGAGGGAACAGCACTGCACAAATCGTCAATCCTCTCAGTTCTGGAACGATCCAAACCTGCGTCCCGACCCCTGGCAAGAGTGGTCACTTTTGAGCAGTTTCTGGGTTGCTAGTGGTCCATCATCGATACAGAACAACGGAGACACAACGATTCATGCTCCAAACCCTAAAAGTCGGCACGATTCTTATGAAGATCAAAGAGTGGGTCGGAGTGCCTCATCTTCCGGGGCTGGAAACTGAACCCTGCGTCGGGGAGTGGAGCGTGGTTAAGTTTCCGGATGCATCCGCTCTCGATCGCACGATCCATGCTGCGGGATGGAATTTCTTTTTCATGGCTACGGAAGTCAAGGCGATGTATTTCGGGTTTCTAGGAGAAAAGAAGATACAGAGCGCGTTGAAGCGGATCTTGGCAAAGGTGAATCAGCAGCACTTCAATGGTCTTGAGGTCACTAAAATCGCCGCCCAGCGTTTCCTCGGCGTGCCCTACGTGACAATTTCCGCGCACGCTCGGCATATGCAGCAGAGCTGCAATTTAGACAGCTCCGAAGCGCGGCGTACCTCTCAGAACGACGCTGCATGGGCAAGAGGTTGAGGGCAACTCGGTACTGCGGGAGTGACGATGAAATCTGAAGTAAATCAAAGCCTGGAGCGAACCCTTGAGTCTGCCGTTATCGTGTCCTGGGCAGATTTGTTCCATGACGCCCAAACCGGCTTGATTCACATTGAGTACGGTTTTGCTCCAACTGGGACATTGGATTATCTGAAGATCTGGTCGTCCGTAAGCCGAGGGCATTGGCTGCTGGCTTGTGAGTACTGGATGTCAGAGTCTACCTTCCACGGCGCGGGCGTCCGGTTCGACAATGGATACGAATCGGAAGGCCTGTCGAACATTCTGGAACGCGTGATGCAACACCAGACCTCCTTTGTGCTTCCCGAGAACATGGGTCGTCAGGGACTGCTTCAGATTCCCACTCCCACCGAGGAGGACCGCTCGGCGGCTGACGAGTGGATTCGCGACGCCTTCGATCGTCTCGGTTCAGCTTTGGCCGAACCCGTTCTGGCCTGATACCTCCGAACTGACTTCCGAACCGGCTAGACGGCGATCCCGATGTGGCTCTGTGCGGGGGAGGCCCGTGCTCAGTTCGCACTTTTCTCCGGGCTTTGCGCCGCACGTAGGGCAACGAACCGCCATGGCCGGTTTCTTTTTGGCTCTCATGGTTTACACAATGGGCCGTTGCTCCCCAACAAAATGGTCAATAGTGACCAGTCCGTAACTCCACTTTCGTTAAATAATTGCAGCAGAGAAATTCCAACCAGCGCTGGTGTTGTTCTTTTGCCCTCTGGCAATTGGCCCATATTTCGTATGCCACTTTTCGTCGAGTCAGGGACACAATGTCGCTACCGAACATCTTAGTACCGAAGGCCCTTTTGGACGTTGTCGGGTCGCGCTCGATCCTCCGGGAGGAGGCGATACCACCTCGCGTCCGATCGCACTCAAAGGGATCGCTGCCGAGTCGAATCGCGGTGATCGGAAACTATCTTCCGCGGCATTGCGGAATCGCCACGTTCACCACCGACCTGTGCAGCGCGATTTCCGCGGAGTATGGCACCGCTCGGCTGTTGGCGCTTCCGGTGAACGACACCGACGAGGGGTATGACTACCCTTCGCGCGTGCGATGGTCGCTGACCCAGGACCATGTGAGGTCGTATGAGGAAGCGGCGGACTTCCTGAACTTCAACAATATCGACATGGTCTGCCTGCAGCACGAGTATGGAATCTTCGGGGGTCCAGCCGGGAGCCACATATTGCATCTGCTGCGTGGCCTGAAAATGCCCGTCGTCACAACGTTGCACACGGTTCTGCGCGAGCCAGATCCGAACCAGTTGATGGTCATGGAAGAGATTGCCGAACTCTCCGACCGCCTCATTGTCATGAGCCAGCTGTCGTCCCAGTTCCTGCAGGAAATCTTTAAGGTCCCCGGGAGCAAGATCGACATGGTGCCGCATGGAGTTCCCGACCTGCCATTTCTGGACCCCAACTTCTACAAGGATCGTTTTGGCGTCGAAGGAAAAGCAGTTCTGCTCACGTTCGGCCTGCTCTCGCCGAACAAGGGAATCGAAAACGTAATTCAGGCGTTGCCGGAAATTCTATCCAAACACAAGAATGTCGCCTATATCGTGGCGGGCGCGACTCATCCTCACATCCTGCGCCGCGAGGGCGACAAATATCGAGCCAGTTTGCAGGCTCTGGCGAAGGAGATGGGAGTGGAAGCGCAAGTGATCTTCCACAACCGTTTTGTCAGTCCGGAAGAGATGGTCGAGTTCATCGGCGCCGCCGACATCTATATCACTCCGTATCGCCACGAAGCCCAGGTGGTTTCCGGAACGCTTGCCTATGCATTAGGTGCAGGCAAGGCGATTATCTCCACCCCCTACTGGCACGCGATCGAATTGCTGGATGACCGCAGGGGCGCACTGGTCCCATTCCAGAATCCCGATGCGATAGCGCAAAAGACAATCGAACTCCTCGACACTCCTGCGATACGCCACTCTATGCGCAAGCGCGCTTACCTGTTCGCGCGGGAGATGGTATGGAAACGAGTAGCGCAAGGTTACATGGAAAGTTTTGCGCGGGTCCGCAGTGACCGCATGGAAACTCCAAAAGTACAGTTCGCCGCCAGAATGATTCCCAAGACGTTGGACCATTTACCGGAACCGAAGTTAGATCACCTGCATCGTCTGACCGACGATACCGGAATGCTGCAGCACTCGATCTTTACGATCCCGAACCGCCGAGAGGGATACACCACGGACGATAATGCGCGGGCGCTCATTTTTGCAGTGCTGCTGGGGCAAGCGGAAAAGCATCATTCGGGTAAGGTCAATCCATCTACGGAAACGTTGGCTCTCAGTTATTCAGCATTCCTGGAACATGCCTTCAACCAAGCGAAGGGTAGATTCAGGAATTTCCTTCGCTATGATCGCCGCTGGAACGAACCGATCGGTTCCGAAGACTCCCATGGACGCGCATTGTGGGCCCTTGGAACGGTTCTGGGCCGATCCCACGATCACGGACTCAGGGGCGCAGCCGGGCGGCTGTTTGAATTTTCGCTCCCCGCGGCAGTGGAGTTCAGTAGTCCGCGCGCCTGGGCGTACGCACTGCTCGGAGTTCAGGAATATCTCGATTCGTATCCGGGAGATCGCGATGCGCAGAAGGTCCGATCTTCTCTCAGCCGGCGATTGCTCGAAATGTACGAGGCGATCCGGCGGCCGGATTGGAAATGGTTTGAGAACGCTCTGGCTTATGGCAATGCGAGATTACCCCAAGCCCTAATGCTGGTAGGCTCAGCTTGCTCGGATGACCGCATGGTTTCTGCCGGCCTCGAATCGCTAGATTGGCTATCAACTGAGCAGCACTGCGAGATTAACCGCCACTTTGTTCCGATCGGTTCGCAAGGCTTCTCTCGCCAGGATGACGAGAAGGCTCGCTTCGATCAGCAACCGCTGGAGGCCGCCGGCGCCGTCTCTGCGTGCTTGCAAGCGTACCGTGTTACGGGCGATAGCCGATGGCGCGGCGAAGCCTGGTCGGCCTTCAACTGGTTTCTCGGCGACAACGATCTGCAATTACCCCTCTACGACTCCGTCACCGGCGGCTGCCGGGACGGCCTGCACCCCGACCGCGCCAATGAAAATCAGGGAGCAGAGTCAACGCTATCGTTCCTGACCGCACTCCTCGAAATGCGCTCGATGCAAGAGCCAGAACAAAAGGAAATCCTTTCATGACCGTACCCGCTGAACAGCAGGTGAGCCTGCTGAGCACACGATTCGAACCGCTACTTCATCGTCATCCCACAAACCCGATCCTGACCAGTAAGGACTGGCCCTATCCGATCAATAGCGTCTTCAATGCGGGTGCAACGCTACTGGCGGACGGCACCACCCTGCTGCTCTGCCGCGTGGAAGATCGCCGGGGCTTGTCGCATCTTTGCGCTGCGCGCTCTCGCAACGGGGTCGACGGATGGCAAATCGACCAAGAACCCACGTTGATGGCCGATCCCAAGAATTTCCCGGAAGAGATTTGGGGCATTGAAGATCCTCGCATCACCTTCGTTCCCGAACTGCAGCAATACGTCATTACCTACACGTCTTATTCGCGGGGTGGACCAGGCGTGTCGTTGGCCTTGACCAAAGACTTCCACACCTTCGAACGATACGGCGTGATTATGCCGCCCGATGATAAGGACTCCGCCCTTCTGCCTCGGAGAATCGACGGATGCTGGGCGCTGATTCATCGTCCCATGACCACCCTCGGATCTCATATGTGGATTTCTTACTCTCCCGACCTCCGCTATTGGGGCCGGCATAGGCTCATGCTCGAAGCTCGCCGCGGCGCTTGGTGGGATGCGAACAAAATCGGACTATCGCCGCCGCCGATCGAGACGTCCAGAGGATGGCTGGTGTTCTATCACGGAGTAAGGCATACGCCCTCGGGCTGTCTCTATCGACTGGGCCTGGCTCTCTTCGCGCTCGAGAATCCGGAGAAATGCCTGCTACGGGGAGATTCGTGGATCTTCGGGCCCGAAGCGTCGTACGAACGCCACGGCGACGTCGACGATGTCGTGTTCCCGTGCGGAGTCACGATGGACGCCGATGGTGACACGCTCAACATTTATTACGGAGCGGCGGATTGCGCGATTGCCCTGGCTCGGGCCAGCGTGCGCTCCCTGCTGGAGTGGCTGGACGCCAATGGAAGTTGCGAACGGCGCCAGCGAGCGCGGGACTGATGAACTCGCTGCGTTGGATTCTCCAATTTGTCTTTGGGTGCCGGCATCGTCACCTGAGCCGCATCTTCACGATCAAACACCGCACGTACCGGGTGTGCTTCGATTGTGCAAGAGAATTTGAAATGCCAAATGCGAATGGCCCAGTACGGTCCGACGCATCTCCGGGCGCCCGCTTGGGGACGAATCCTCATCATGCCGGCTGAAAGTTCCACGTTTTGATCTGGCCGCTTCACATGCAACCTCGATTCTGCCATATGAGCTATCTTGCTCAGACGCAAAGTCAAGAACCTGTCATTCTCAATTATCTTCTGAGTGTGTACACCGAGCCGCGAAGCTGAATCGCAGCTCTTAACCTTCAGGCCGCCCTCGTCTTGTCCTGAACAGGATATGCAAGCGGCCACATCCAGCGAATCAGCACTCTTCATCCGTGTGCCTGCCGCCAAACCTTGCGGCGGAACACGATTCGACCCTAAGACTCTTGAACATCTTAATGGGCAACTGCTCAGGCGGATGTGAGTGGTTAGCCCGCGACACTTAGCTCGTTTGAAACAAGAAAGGTCAAGGATCATGCCTTTAATTCAACTCCTGGAAGTTCTGATCGTAGTAGGTGTTCTCCTGTGGCTGGTGAATCGCTTCATCCCCATGCAGGGTTCCATCAAATCAATCCTGAACGGCGTCGTTGTGATCGCCGTCGTTCTCTGGCTGCTGAATGTTTTCGGTCTGTTTCACGCGCTGTCCCGGATTCACGTTGGCACTCTCATGTTCCCTTGAGGGAAACCGGCTAACAGAGCCTGAGAGTGAACTTCTCGTATCCAACAAAGCCATTGGCAGTCCGGTCAACGCTACAACCGGAAGGTCGCAGTAGAGCAAGCAAGCGAATCGACAAATGGAGACAACACCCATGAAACAAGCAGCAATTCTCAGCACTGCAGTTCTCTCTTTGACCCTCGGAGTTGGCATTCCTGCCTATGCCCAGCAGGAGCAGCACGAACAGCAGGAAGAACAAAAAGCCAAGCCGGTTCAGGAAAAAGAGAAGAGGGCAGAACCGGGGAAGTCGGTAAAGCAAGAAGAGAAAAATGCCCAACAGCAGGACCAGAGCAAACCGGCGGAGCGAAACGCACAGGAACAACATTCGCAGCCAGACAAGCCAGGAAAGCAGGAGGAGCACGCCCGTGGTAACCGCCGCATTCCCGACGACCGGTTCAAGGCCAACTTCGGACGAGAACACAGTTTCCGGGTTACCGAAAGCGACTATCGGAATCACCGCTTCCAATTCGGGGGCTACTGGTTTGGATTCGCCTCCTCCTGGCCGGGCAACTGGCTGTACACGCAAGACGTTTATGTGATCGAAATTGACGGCGTGTACTACCTGTGCAACACGAGCTATCCCGGCGTGAATTTGACGCTCGACGTCACGCTGTAGCCCATTAACGATTTGACGGCGCGGGCCGCTGGGGCCTGCGTCCTTCTTTCGGGGGAAAAAGGAGCAAACATGCTTGGAACCATATTGATCGTGATCCTGATTCTGGCACTTCTTGGAGCTTTGCCTCGGTGGTCCCACAGTCGAAGCTGGGGTTACGCCCCAACCGGCGGCGTCGGACTGATCCTTTTCGTCGTTGTAATTCTTCTCGTTCTCGGCCGAATTTAAGCCATGCGCAAGGAGCCAACATCGACAGGTACCATCTCCACTGGGTGGTACCTGCTTTCAGCCCGCATTGCGGCGCTTGTTCTCATGGTTTTGATGTTCGGCGTCGGCTCGTCCGCATACTCCGTGCTCACTCACGAAGAAATCGTGGACTTGCTCTGGACTGATCAGATCCGGCCTCTCCTCCTCAAGCGTTAT
>Ga0209698_10008753_pt1 | contig 10412 bp, 8 predicted proteins | sample LitLauG_LLR_2012_FD_187203 | JGI IMG/M metagenome (GOLD analysis project Ga0209698, IMG submission 187203) | Freshwater sediment microbial communities from Pennsylvania, USA - Little Laurel Run_MetaG_LLR_2012 (SPAdes) (version 2) | ecosystem: Environmental > Aquatic > Freshwater > Creek >... | reverse complement strand
GGGTCGCCGATATCCAGCAGCTGGCCCGCATCGCGGCGACTTACCCCAGCCTCGAGCGCTTCCTGACCGAATTGACGCTCGAGCCGCCGCAGGCCACCAGCGACGAGGCCGGCGCGCCCCTGCTGGACGAGGACTACCTGATCCTTTCGACCATCCATTCCGCGAAAGGGCGCGAATGGACCGCCGTGACCCTGCTCAATGCCGTCGATGGCTGCATTCCGTCCGACCTCGCCACCGGCAGCGGTGCCGAGATCGAGGAGGAGCGGCGGCTGCTGTACGTGGCGATGACGCGCGCGCGCGACCAGCTCGACATCGTCCTTCCGCAACGCTTCCACGTCGGGCCCCGGTCGGGCCTGGGCGACCGCCACGTCTACGCGAGCCGATCGCGCTTCATTCCGGCCGCGCTGCTCGCTCACTTCGAGCAGCTTTCCTGGCCCGTCCCCGGGTCGGCCTTCCCTGGCGCAGCGCCGCCCGCGGTTGCTGCGGTGGACCTGGCGGCGCAAATGCGCGCGATGTGGCTTTGAGAAGGTACGCTGCGCGTACGGCAGCGTCAGGTCAGAATCGGGCTGCCGCAGCGGGCGAGCACGCCTCGAAGGTCGCGCAGAGCCGGAAACACCTCGTTGTTCCAGTCCGCGCCCTGCGCATCGTAGGCCCTCTGCTCGAATTCCACGATCTCCTTGTCCTCACGGAAGATGTTTTCCGTGAACCAGACCACGAAGGGCCACACCGCGTGGATCAGGCCGGGAATCGGCGGCTTCTTCACCGATAGATAACCGAAGGTGCGGTTGGTGCGCTGCTCGGCATCGAGCGGCGTATAGGCCAGCCAGACGTCCAGTACCGGATCGTCGCTCTCCTGGATGTCGCGCCCGACCCAGACTTTCAGGTTCTGGGTCGGGTAGTCGGTGCGGATGCGCATGTGGTCGCGGAAATCCTTCCTGGCCTGGCCGCGCTTGCGCACCAGGTCCACGATGACCTGTTCGCCTACCGAAGGTCTGCCCTCGGTCCGGCTGAAGCTGTATTCGACCTGCGCCCACTGCTCGCCGTGCTGCCGCCCGATGCACTGGGCCCGGATCGAGCCCATCTGCTTGCGGTGCATGAACTGGTGGTTCATGTCGAACAGGTTCTCGTGCATGAAGGTGTAGTGGCACGCCACTTCACGGTTCAAGCGCCGGGTCTTGTAGTCCCTGCGCTGCGAGGAACCGAGCGCCGCCGGCAGGCGAGACTCGGCCAGGGCCGGATCGCCCGGAAAAACGAAGATCAAGCCGTCCACCTCGCGCGCCGGGTAGCTCTTCACCCCGTTGGGCAGCCGATCCTTGCCGAGGTAGGGAACCTCCACGCACTGGCCGCCCTGGCTGTAGGTCCAGCCGTGGTAATGGCACTTGAGCTGATCGCCACAGACGACGCCCAGGTGCAGCGGTACCTGGCGGTGAGCGCAGCGGTCCTCCAGCGCGAACACCTGCCCGCTCTGGCCACGATACAGCGCGATGGGCTCGCCGGCGAAGCGGCGTCCCAGCGTCCGGCCCGCCTTCAGCTCGTAGGACCAGGCCAGCGGATACCAGTAATCGGGATGCGCGCCCACGCGACGCAAATCGAACGGATTGGGCGAATTCGCCGGACGCACAGCGATCAGATTCGAACTTTCACCCGGCATGGGGCGCTCCAGTCGGCGACAAAAACCGTGCAGCTTAGCGCGTTGCCCTTTTCAGGCGCTATGACGGCCGTCAGAGGGCTGCCGCGGCAGGGCAGACAGCCCTGCGACTGGAGTGGCCAATCCCGACCGACGCGGCTGGCGGGCGCCGGAGAGGTGCAGACCGGGACCTCGGCGCCGGGTGTCCGGGCCGGATCATCGGGATTGGACGGCTCCTGACCCTTAATTGCGGCGCAAAAATCCTGTCCCGATCTAAAGGCGGGTGATCAGTGTTCCGATAGTCCTGGAGATGAGACGCAATGAAGCGGGCTCGATTTCGTCCATGTCGCAAACCATTGCTTCAACCTACATTCGCGCCGGCGCGGGCGAACTGCGCATCACCGCGATCGGCTTCGCGGGCAACGAGCGCGCGTTGCTGGAAACCGTGGTTCGACTGTCGCAACGGCGCTCGCCGCGCCTGACGCTGGCGCCGATCGAACTGGCCAACCACAGCGACGCGCTGGTGGTCGACGCGCGCAGCGCGGCCGCAATGGAGCAGCTTCGAAGCGTCGATCCGGACGGGCGCAAGCCCTGCGTGCTGATCGACGGCACCGCGCGCGCCGGGCACGAGCAGGCCGTCGCGCGGCCGGTGCCGTGGAGCCTGCTGCCGATCATTCTGGCCAAGGCGATGGAGGGCCGCAACGCGACTGCGCCGCTGGCCGCAAGGGACACCGTCGAAGCCGACGTGCAAGAGGCCGACGCGCACATCCTGGTGGTCGACGACAGTCTCGCGGTCCGCAACTTCATGGAGTCGGCGCTGCATCCCAGCGGCGCCGCGGTCGAATTCGCCGCCAGCGGCGACGAGGCGCTGCAGCTGGTCCGCAAGCGCCGCTTCAACTGCGTATTCCTCGATGTGATCATGCCCGGCATGGACGGCTATCAGACCTGCAGGCAGATCAAGGCCAGCGCCGCCGGCGGCAAGGCACCCTGGGTCGTGATGCTGACCAGCCGCACCTCGCCGTTCGACAAGATCCGCGGCGCGATGGCCGGCTGCGACGCCTATCTGACCAAACCGGTGCAGCCGCTCAAGCTGCTCGATGCGCTGCGGCGCTTCGGCGGCGTGCCATCGCTGGCGCACGCTCACACGGCGCCACCGGGCACGCCGGGTTTCGACTCGACCCTACCGCTCCCCTGAAGAAGGAAGTTCCATGATCCGCACCGTCCTCGTCGTCGATGACTCCCAGGTCGACCGCACCCACCTTGAAAAGCTGCTGGCGAGCGCCGGCTACACCGTGACCTGCGCGGCCACCGGTGTGGAAGGAATCGAAAAGGCGCGCAATGGCCGGCCGGACGCCATCCTGATGGACATCAACATGCCGGAGATGGACGGCTTTGCGGCCACGCGCGCTCTGCGCGGGGACGCATCGACCAAGGACATCCCTGTGGTGTTCGTCACAGCCAAGCAGCAGAAGGCCGACAGGGCCTGGGGCCAGATGCTCGGCGCCAAGGGCTACGTCACCAAACCCTATAGCAAGGACCAGATCCTCGAGCAGCTGAAGTTGATCTAGCCGACCGATGCGCGAATTCGATCCCGAACTGCGGTCGCCGGTACCCGGCGCCGCGCTGCCGGCGCCGACCCAGGCGCTGCGGCGCCGCTTCGCGCTGGCGGCCGACGCCCCGGCTCGCACGCGCGATGCGCGCGCGCAGGTGCTGCAGCGCCAGGGGTTTGTCGTCGGGCCGCTGCGCCTGATGGTGCGCTACGAGGACGGCCGCGAGCTGACCGAATTGCCCGAGCTGTACCGGCTTCCGGGAGCGCCGGCCTGGCTGCTCGGGGTCGCGAATCTGCACGGTGGGCTGGTGCCGGTCCTTGACCTGGCACCGCTGGCGGGCGTCGAGCACCTGGACGGGCACAAGCCGATGCTCCTGGTGCTCGGGCACGGATCCGAGTCTGCCGCGCTCGTGATCGACGGTCTGCCGCAGCGCCTGCGGATCGCGCCGGAGGACCGGATCACGCAAGCGGCGATTGCCTCCGCGCTGCATGACTGCATCGACGGGGTGTATCGCAGCAACGAGCACGACTGGATGGAATTCCGCTACCGGACGCTGTTCGAGCGGCTGGAAGCGCAACTGGCGCACTGACCAAAACCCGATCGGACCGCGCGCGCCCACACGATGCCGAATTCTCTTTCCCTCTTCGCCCAGGAGTAGAAAATGAAACTCTCACCCTTCAAGCTGAGCCGCCTGTCCGGCGGCGCAAGCTCGATGATCTCGGACCGGCTGGCGGGTCTGGTGCGCCTCACGGTGACCCTGATCAGCGTGCTGCTGGTTGCCTCCCTGGCGGCCACGCTGGCGACGTCGGTGAGCGTGACCGCGCAGGGCAACCTGGATTCGTTCGCGCTAGCGGTCTCGGACCTCGATGCGCAGTTGCTGCTGATGCGGCGCAACGAGGCGGACTACCTGCTGCTGCTCACCAAGGACGAGCTCGACAAGCACGAACTGAACTACAAGAAGACGCTCGAAGTCCTGCGCAAGGCGCAGGCCAGCCCCGCCGCCACCGCGGACGATGTCCGGACGCTGAACGCCGTGGCCAAGTCGGTCGAGAGCTATCGCAATTCGTTCCTTGCGGCGGTCGCCGAGCAGTTCACCCTGGGCCACGACGAGAACAAGGGGTTGCAGGTGATTCTGCAGACCGCGGCGAAGCAGCTGGAGGACGTCGCGCTGAATCTGAACTGGACACAGCTCGAGGTAGGCGTGCTGACCCTGCGCCGTTACGAGAAGGACTACGTCCTGCACGATCGCGACGAGTATCTGTCCAAGCACCAGGAGGGGATCGACGCCGTCAACCAGCTGGTCGCGGCCTCGAAAGCCGAGCCCGCGATCAAGAAGCGCCTGGCCGAGCTGGTGGCCGCCTACGGCTACGCGTTCCACGAACTGGTGGCCGGAACCGGCGCACGCAACAGGTCGGTGCAGGACGCGCGGGCCGCCGCGCAGGCCGCCGAGGAGCCGCTTCCGAAGCTGGTGGCAAGCGCGCACGAGCGCAGCGCGGCCTCGGCCACGCAGGCGCGCTTCGTGGTGATCGGCTCGGCCGTGGCGCTGGTCGCCGTGCTGATCTTCGTGGTCGTCCTGCTGCGCCGCACGCTGCTCGCGGTGCGCCAGGCGATCACCTCCTCGGTCGCCAAGCTGAAGGACACCGTCGAGCGCGTGCGAGCGGGCGAGACCCTCGGCGGCGCCGACGGCGTGGCGACCGAGGATGAGATGGGCCAGGTCTGGAAGTCGGTGGACGCCCTGCTCACGGACCGCTTCGAGGCGCAGCGCAAGGCCGAAGCGGAGAACGAAGCGCTGAACGACTCCGTGATCAACATTCTGCAGTCGGTCAACCAGCTGTCGCAAAGGGACCTGACCGTACGCGCGCCGGTCACGCAGGACGTGATCGGCACGGTGTCTGATTCGATCAACCAGCTGGCCGAGGAGACCTCGAAGGTGCTGAACGGCGTGAACCGCGTCGCCGGCCACGTGGCGGAAGTGTCGACCAAGGTGCGCACGCAGGCCGAGACGGTCAGCAAGACCGCCGAGGCCGAGCGCCTGAACGTCCAGCAGATGACTCAGACGCTGTCAGCCACGACGGACGCGATGAACCAGGTGGCCGAGCTGGCCGAGCAGTCGAACCACGCCGCCGAGCAGGCCACGCGCGTGACCGACACGGCGCTGGAAAGCGTGAACAACACGGTCAAGGGCATGGACTCGATCCGCGAGACGATCGCCGAGACGGAAAAGCGCATCAAGCGGCTGGGCGAGCGGTCGCAGGAGATCAGCGGCATCGTCAACCTGATCAACACCATCTCCGAGCGCACGCACGTGCTGGCGCTGAACGCCTCGATGCAGGCGGCGGTCGCCGGCGAAGCGGGGCGCGGTTTCGCGGTGGTGGCCGAGGAGGTGCAGCGGCTGGCCGAGAACTCGCGCGGCGCCACGCAGCAGATCGCGACCCTGGTGAACAACATCCAGCTGGAGACCAACGAGACGATCAACACGGTGAACCGCACGATCGGCCAGGTGGTACAGGGCTCCGAGCTGGCGCAGAAGGCCGGCGAACAGATGCGCAAGACGCAGGAGATCACCGGCGGCCTGGTTCAGCAGGTGCGCCGCATCGCCGCGTCCTCGGAACGGCAGAAGGAAATGTCGGGCGACCTGCTGGTGGCGGTGCAGAGGATGGGCGAAAGCACGCAGCAGACCGCCCAGCAGATCGAGGCGCAGAACGTGGAGACCGAAACGCTGCTCAAGTCGGCCCGGCACCTGGTGCAGTCGGTTCGCGTGTTCAAGCTTCCCCCCCAGGCGGTGACGGCGTAGAGCCCGGCGCGGTCCGGCCATCGGCCGGCCGCGGGCGGCATGAAGACCATGAACCTGCGCGACCTGATTAACGCCCTGAGCGGCGAGATCGAGGAGGTACTGCCGGACCTGGACACCTGGGCCGAGCGGTTGCTCACCGGCGACCCGGACGATCCGGGCTGCCTGGAGGCGCTCGACCGCTACCTCGGGCAGATCGAACGCATCGCCTCGGCAACCGGCATGGCGGGCTACGCCGGTCTGCAGGCGTTCTGCGGTCACCTGGGCGAGCATGCGCTGGCCGCGAGCAGTCTGCCGCGGGATGCGCGCGCCGCCTATGAGCCCGTGTTGCGCGGCTGGCCGGCGCTGCTGCTGTACTACCTGGCCAACTCGGCCGATGCGTCGGCCGCCGCCGGCCTGATCGACCACCTGCGGGTCGCGCCCGACCCGATCGACGACCAGCGTGCGCTCGAGCTGGCGCACCTGCTGTACGCGGAACCGATCGCCGACCCGGCATTGCTGGACGATGGAAGTCCGCCACGCCCGCTCGAAGCGCAGCCGGCCGATGTCGATCTGACGGTCCCGGCCGATGTCGACCAGAAGCTGTTCGACGGTTTCCTGCACGAGGGGCCGCAGCAGGCGGCCGAGTTCTGCCGCCTGGCGCAGAACATCGCGGCCGGGCGAAGCGACCATCCCGAGCTGGTCGCGGCCAAGCGATTCGCACACACGCTGAAGGGATCGGCCTCGATCATCGGCATCCGCGGCATCGCATCGCTCGGACACCACGTCGAGGACATTCTCGACTACCTCGAGAGAGAGGGCGGTCGCGTCCCGCCGGCGCTGGCCGAGGCGCTGCTGGACGCCGGTTTTTGCCTGGAACAGATGGTGGCATCGATCGTCGGCGACGACGAGCCGCCGGCCAACGCCCGCACCGTGCTGCAGGCGGTGCTGGACCTGGCCAACCGGATCGACCGCGGCGAGCCGTTGCTGGCGGCAGAAGCGCCGGCGCAGGCAGCTGCCGATCCGCCCGAGACGGCGCCGCCGGCCGCGCCGCCGGCGCCGGCCGGCGCCGCCGGTACGCCATCGGCCGCGCTGCGCGTGCCGGTGAAGATCGTCGATGACCTGTTCCGCGTCTCCGGCGAGATGTCGGTCCGCATGGGTCAGGTCGAGACGCGCGTGAAGCGCGCGGCGCAGCGCACGGTCCAGCTGCGGGCGCAGGGCCAGAACCTGCAGAAGCGGCTGATCGAACTGGAAAATCTGGTCGATTTGCGGGCGCTGTCGATGATGCGCGCGCGCAGCCGGCGCGGCGAGCAAGGCGATTTCGATCCGCTCGAGTTCGACCAGTACAACGAGCTGCACGGCGCGACCCATGCGCTGATGGAAGATGCAGCCGACGCGCGGGTGCTCGGCAATCGTCTCGAGGAGGACATCTCCCAGCTGAGCACGGTGGTCGCGCAGCAGCAGCGCCTGCAGAAGGATCTGCAGCACCTGGTGGCCTCGACGCGGATGACGCCGGTCGGAGCGCTCGCGTCCCGCCTGCAGCGCAACGTCCGGCAGACCTGCCAGGCCACGGGCAAGGACGCCGAGCTGGTCATCGAGGGCTCCGAGATCCAGGTCGACGGGCTGGTGTTGAGTCAGCTGGCCGAGCCGCTGCTGCACATGCTGCGCAACGCGGTCGATCACGGCATCGAATCGCTCGCCGAGCGGGTCGCCGCGGGCAAGTCCGCGCGCGGGCGAATCGCGCTGTCGTTTTCGCGCCAGGGCCAGCAGGCGGTGGTGCGCTGCTCCGACGATGGCCATGGCCTGGACCTGGCGGCGATACGTGCCCATGCGCTGGAGCGCGGGTTGGTGAGCGCCGATACGGTCCTGTCCGACGAGGAGGTCTCGCGCCTGATCTTCGCGCCGGGTTTTTCGACCCGCTCCACGGTCACCGAGATCTCGGGCCGCGGCGTCGGGCTGGACGTCGTGCGCGAGTGGGTCGATTCGATGAGCGGCACGCTGCACGTCGCGTCGCGGCCGGGAGCGGGTTGCACGCTCGAACTGCGCTTCCCGGCGTCGCTGACCACGGCCATGGCCCTGGTGTTCGAAGCGGCCGGCCAGGCGTTTGCGGCGCCGGTGGTGACGATCGTGCAGGCGGTCGCGCGCGGCGTGGGCGGTTTTGCCACGGTCGGAAAGGACCTGGTGTTCCAGCTCGGCGGCAGCAGCTACGTGGCGTGCCGGTTTGCCGAGCTGGTCGGCCTTTCGACCGGACCGGAAGCGCCCCCCGTCGCCGACTGCGACGTGGTGCTGGCCCGTACCGGCGTGTCGATCCAGGCGTTCGCGGTGGATCGCCTGCTCGACGTGCGCGAAGTGCTGATCAAGGAGGCCGGCCGGTACGTGCGCCACCTGCCCGGAGTCTCCGGCCTGACGATCCTGGGCGACGGCGCCGTGGCCGCCTTCGTCGACCTGGCGCAGCTCAGCAAGTACGCCCTGACCGGCCAGGGCCAGGGGCGAGCGCCGCGAGCCCTGCGCCCGGAGCAGGCCGGTCCCAGCGTGCTGATCGTCGACGACTCGCTGTCGGTGCGCAATTCGCTGCAGCAGTTGATCCTGGACGCGGGCTTCCGCGCGCAGACCGCGCGCGACGGGCTCGAAGCGGTCGAGGCCTTGCGCCAGTTCCGGCCCGACGTCGTGCTCACGGACCTCGAAATGCCGAACATGAACGGACTGGAGCTGACCTCGCACATCCGTGGCCGCGAGGACCTGAAGGGCCTGCCGGTGATCATGGTGACCTCGCGCTCGCAGGAAAAGCACCGCCACCAGGCCGAACAGGCCGGCGTCAGCCGCTATGTGACCAAGCCGTACAACGAGTCGATGCTGCTGGAGGCGATCCGGCAGGTCGCCGCCTGATCCCGCGCGATGAGGCCCCCTCGATGAACGCCCCGGTCACCTCCGCACTGTCGTCGCTGCACGGTCATTTTGCGGCGCTGGAGTTCGATGGCATCACGCTGGTGCTGGAGCAGGCCGCCCTGGACGACGTCCAGGTGCTCGAGGACCGCGCGCGATCCGGCGGGCGGGCCGGATGGTTCACGCTCAGCGCCGACCACCAGGAGCTGCCGTTGCTCGCGCTCGACCGGCAGCTTCGCCGCTTGCCCACGATCGGCGCCGACCGGCGGCTGGCGGCGGTGCTGCGGCTGGGCGAGGAGCGCCTCGGCCTGGCCTGCCGCTCGCTGCGCATGCTGCGCGACGCGACGCTGCGCCTGGAGCCGCTGGCGCCCTGCATGCAACTGATCCAATCACCGGTGCTCGGCCTGACCGAGCTGAACGACGCGGTCGCATTCGTCTGCGACGGCCAGCAGCTCGCCGCGATCGCCGCGGCCGAGGTGGACTGACATGCAGACACGGGCCACCGCGGTCATTGCGCCCTACGCCCCCGGGCGATTCTTCGCCCTGCCCCCGGTTTGCTCGGTCGCGGTGCTCGACGAGTTCACCCCCATCGAAGTTCCCGCGGCGCCGTATTACTGCAATTCGCTGCTGCGCTGGCAGCAGCAGCTGTTGCCGATACTCGACCTGGCGTCGCTGATCAGGGCGCTGCCGGCGGCGCAAATCGGGCGCCGGTACGTTCTGGTCGCCGCCTACCAGGTGCGCGAATTCGCGCCGATACAGCACGGCGCGTTGATGATCGCCGATCTGCCGCAGATGATCCCGGTGACCGACGCGGATGCGTCCGCGCTGCCGAACGATTCCGATATCTGGCCCGAGATCAGCGTTTCATGTTTCCGTCACTCCGGCCAGCCCGTGCCGATCCTCGATCCGGCGCTTCTGTTCGCAAGGCCGTTGAGCTGACGCAGGCGCCAGGCCTGTAGCCTGCGACAGGCGATCCGGTCGCATCGACGACCCGGACCCTGCCGTTCTCCCTCTCCCGCGGGGCGGAAGAGGGGCAAAATCATCGCTAAGGGATGGCATCACGCGTAGCCTGGAGCTGGAACGATTCCCATACCGTAAACGATGTTTCGACGCGACCCATGCGGGCACGGTGTAAGAAAGCGCCGCCTGTCGCGACAGATGCGCGCAAACGACAGCTCGAGGTAGCGATGAAACGGCAAATCTGTTCAGCCCTGGCGCTTGCGGTGCTGGCGCCGTCATTCAGCTGGGCGGCGTGCGACTTGAAGAGCGGCCCGAAGACGGCTGCCCTGGTGGAGCTCTACACGTCGGAGGGCTGTTCAAGCTGTCCGCCGGCGGACAAGCGGCTGAGCCAGTTCCCCTCGGGCCGATACACCTACGAGCAGGTCGTTCCGATTTCACTGCACGTGGCCTACTGGGATTACATGGGCTGGAAGGAGCCGTTTGCCCAGACCCGGTTCTCCGAACGTCAGAGCTGGCTGGTCCACGCAAACGGACACAAGACCGTCTACACGCCCCACTTCTTCGTCTCGGGCATCGAGGTCAAGGACTGGGACGCCGATCTGGCTGGCGAATTGGACCGGAT
>Ga0209698_10008752_pt1 | contig 10413 bp, 10 predicted proteins | sample LitLauG_LLR_2012_FD_187203 | JGI IMG/M metagenome (GOLD analysis project Ga0209698, IMG submission 187203) | Freshwater sediment microbial communities from Pennsylvania, USA - Little Laurel Run_MetaG_LLR_2012 (SPAdes) (version 2) | ecosystem: Environmental > Aquatic > Freshwater > Creek >... | reverse complement strand
CCTGTGTGCCGCGCGCATTAGCGCAGCGGCTTGATCCGGGTGCCCGGCATCAAATCATAGGGATCCTTCCAACCCGGCAGCCTGCGCAGACGCTCGCTCCACGCATGCAGATGGGGATGGCTCTTTGCCCAATCAAACCCATGCCGCATTCTCGGAGCACGCGGCGGAACTCTTCCAGCGAGAGATTCACGTTGAAGCCGGGAATGGCTTCGAGCTTGTCGAGTGTGCCGCCAGTGTGGCCGAGCCCGCGCCCGCTGATCATCGGCACGGTAAGTCCGCCCGCGGCGACAATGGGGGCGAGAATCAAGGAAGTCTTATCGCCGATGCCTCCGGTGGAGTGCTTGTCTACTTTTTTGCCTGGAATATCGGAATGATTGACCACCTCCCCGGAATGGAGCATCACTTCGGTTAGGGCGGCGATCTCGGCGCGATTCATTCCGCGGATCCACACGGCCATGAGCCACGCTGCTATCTGGTAATCGGGTATTTCATTGCGAGTGTAGCCGGAAACGAGGAAATCGATTTCCTCGCGGGAGAGTTCCCCGGAATCGCGTTTTTTGCGGATCAGGTCGACGGCACGCATGCGTTTCGAAAGCGAGTGGCGAGCGTAACACCCGCTTTCCGAAGCGTCAACGCAAAGCGCCATGAATTGCTCCGCTAGGATGCCAAGCAAGTTCGGGAATAATCCTGCAGGTATATACTGAGCGGCGGGAATTCAACCCTCACAGCCCCAACCGTGAGAGCAGGGAGAAAATGAAGTGTCTGCAAATGCGCCACTATTCAAAGTAGGGGTTGTGCAAGCAGCTTCAGTGGCGTTCGAACGCGAGCGCACCCTGGAAAAAGTTCGCAGCCTGGCGGGCGAGGCGGCCCGCCAAGGTGCCAAACTGGTTCTTTTCCCCGAAGCTTTCGTCTCCGCATATCCGAGGGGACTGGACTTCGGCGCCGTGATCGGCTCGCGGACGGAGAAAGGCCGCGAAGACTTTCGCCGTTATTGGGAGAGCAGCGTCGAGGTTCCTGGTCCGGCCGTGGATATTCTTGGCAAGATCGCGCTGGAGAATGGCATTTACCTGGTCATCGGCGTCGTAGAACGTGCCGGCGGCACGCTCTACTGCACCGTTTTGTTTTTTGCTCCGGACGGTGGCTTCTTGGGCAAGCACAGAAAAGTGATGCCCACTGCCTCTGAAAGGTTGGTGTGGGGCTTCGGTGACGGCTCGACCATGCCGGTGTTTGACACACCGCTGGGAAAAGTTGGGGCCGTCATTTGCTGGGAAAATTACTTGCCACTGATGCGGGCCACCATGTACGCCAAGGGTGTCGAAATTTATTGCGCCCCCACTGCGGATGCGCGAGATTCCTGGTTAGCCTCGATGCGCCACATTGCCGTTGAAGGTCGGTGTTTCGTGCTGTCATGCAACCAATTCAATCGCCGGCGCGACTTTCCGAGGGATTATTGTTCGACGTTTGGCGAAGACCCGGATCGTGTCGTGACGCGCGGCGGAAGCTGCATCGTTGACCCCTTCGGGAATTTTCTTGCAGGCCCGAACGTGGATGGCGAGGCGATTCTGATCGCCGAAATAGATCGTGCGCAGATTATTCGCGGGAAATATGATTTGGACGTCGTAGGGCACTACGCGCGACCTGATATTTTTCAGCTCCAGGTCGACGAACGCCAGAAACAGCCAGTGACAACCCATGACGGTGAAACGCTAAAGCAAGATGGGGAGCACGCACAACCACTGCCCCGTCTGGCAGCGAGTTGCGAGGATTGATTCCTCGAAGTTTCACTACCGGCCTTGGACAGCTCGTGAAATAGACTCGAACAGTGACGCCTCCAAATCGCTACAGGGGCTGTTGCACGTCGGGCGGTAGGTTGGTGGACTGGCCGGAAAACACTCGCCAGCCGCTGGTTGTGTTCACGTAAACGTGCATAACGCGGATCTGCGAGCTGAACATTTGGCCCTTGACCACAAACCGCGATGACCAAAGGCAAGTGACAATCGCCGTGTTTTCAAAGATGCGGACTTTGATGTCGAATGCGTTGAACGATTCACGCTTCACCGATGGAGATTCGATCGCCTGGATCCACTGCACCTTGTTGACTTGCTGGCCGTGAGAGAGCGTGCCGGTGAACTCATCGCTATACACGCGCCGGAAGAATGTTCCGTCGTTCAGCTGGATGGCGTGCGCGGCTTCCTTTTCAAGACTGACGATTTCCTGCCGGTCTAATTCAGGGTCTCCGGCGTTGGTGACGCAGCGCTGAATGCACGCGTCCTGCCTGGATTGCTGCCCTGGCCACGCAGGAACCAATACCAGTCCGATTCCCAACACCACCGAACTCGCTAATTTGAACATGTTGGAGTGCCTCCCCTGAAGGGCCACAAAGTGCAGCAAGGGTTCGTCCAGAAGGGTTGCTGCCGACAGCTTCCATAGTACGGAAGGGCGGTTAGGGGTACCAATGAAACTCAAACCTTGCGTGTTTTGAACGACAAGCAGGTGTTGAGCGCCGCGCTCATGCCGTAAGGGCTTGCGGCGATGGGTGAGTCTCAACTTGACCCCGCTGCTGCTTGCGCTTCGGATTGAGTTTGCGCCGCGCCGGTTCTTCGATCAAACGGTATACGAACGCAGAGATACCGATCGCGAGTAACACGAAAACAAGTACTCCGATTGGACTTTGGTTGCGCAACTGCCCACTGGTGTTATGGAAATAAATCCCGATGATCGTCGTGTGCAGCAGGTAGAGGCTATAGCTTCCGTCGCCGCAGAGCACCAGTAGCTTGTTATCCATGAAGGCGCCCCATCGCGGGCGCAGCGCGAATCCATAGACGATGGCCGCGAACGCCGGGGCGAGCAAAGCAGTGTGCAATACAGGAAAAGGAATCGACGCGCTGAAATAAACCACTACAACAAGTGCGGCCATACCCGAGAGGACCAGAGGTAACGCCAAGCTGCTCTCCCGACGGGAGCGAAGAAAAAGAAATCCGCACGCCATTCCCAGAAGGAATTCCGGCAGGCGGGCGAGCGGGCTGAATTTCAGGGCGTTTAACCAGAAGGCCATAAGAACATCGGGGTCTACAACGGCGAGGTGGTCGGGCATCAGGAGAACGTACGAGAGGGAAAGTGCCAGACTCGCCAGCCAGGACGCGACAGCGGCCAAGAACAATTGCGGCTTCGATCGGCGAGTAAAAAAAAGCAGGAGAAACGGAAAGAGCAGATAGAAGAACGCTTCAACAGAAAGGCTCCAGGCCACCGAGTTCCAACTGAGAGCTGCCGGAGGCACCCATGCCTGAAGGAGCATCACGACCAGGACGGAAGCCAGCTTCAAATGCAATTTGACCCACACGAAAAAGGGGATATCCATCTTCAGTGCGGCGTAGAAAAAAAAGGGGGCGGTAATCAGAAGAGAAAAAGCGTATGCGGGATAGATCCGGGCAAAACGGGCGCGCCAAAAGTCCTTGAGGCTCAGGTTACGCCCGGCATAGGTATAAACCAGAATGAATCCGGAAAGGACAAAGAAAAAGCTGACGCCGACATAGCCGATGGAAGAAAGCTTCTGGAACCACGCGGGCCCGAGAAAGATTTTCATCGCCAAAAGATGAAAAATGACCACGTGAAACGCCGCGAAGAAACGCAGCGATGTGAGGGCGGGCAGGCGTGGGCGAGTCCTGTCGAGTTCCATGCTATTCCATACGTTGAAGTGCGGATCGATGTTTCAGGTTCCTCAGCTCAGATTGGGCAGGAGCGTTCCCGTCCAAAGGTCTGCTAGAATACGTTCTCTTCAGCGCCATCGGAGGAGCCATGATCGACTTTAGCAGAGGTGCCCGCGATGCGGCCAATTCCTTGCCATTTTCTCGCCGGAGTTTTCTCGCCAAGACCTCGTGTTTTGGAGCGTTTTATGCCGTAGCAAAGCTCATTCCCTTACCTGCGCTCGCAGCGGAATTGGCGCGCGACTCTCGTTTGTCACAAACGCCGCTCGTGGACAAGGGATTTGCCTCCGTGCGAAAGATTGGCAATGGTTTGTACGCGACCATCTCCGACAGCTCGAAAGGCCTGCAGACGATTTGCAATGGCGGGTTCCTCATTGGAAAAGATACAGCGTTCCTGATCGAAGGGTTCACAACACCGGCCGGCGCGTCTTTCCAAATGGATGCCTTGCGCATGGTGAGTCAGGTGCCCGTGAAGGCAGCCCTGGATACTCACTACCATTTTGACCACTCCATGGGAAATTCATTTTACGGTGCGAACGGCGTGCAACTCTGGGCGCATGCAACGGCGGCCAGGCGGATTGTGGATAACTACGTGCCGCTGCAAGGAGCGGAAAAGGAAGCGGTACTTGGACCGGTCGAAAAACGCATCAAGGACGCAAAATCGGATATGGAGCGCGCCCACGCGCAAAGCGACCTGAATGCAGTAACCGGACTATTCGCTATCGCCAATGCCAGTGTGCTCGGCCTGCCAAATCATCCAATTGATCCAGCAAAGCTTCCTTTGTCAATTGACCTGGGTGGACTGACGGCCGTGCTGGAGTTCCATCCCGGACATTCCGGCACCGACATGGTCGTGCGTGTTCCGGAGCAAAACGTTGTGTACACCGGCGACCTCTTGTTCAGCGGCTGGTACCCCGTCTGCTTTGACGAAAAAGCTACGATTTCCGGCTGGCGCGAAACCTTGAAGAAGTTTGCCGCGCTCGATAAGGACACTCTGTTCGTACCGGGCCACGGGCAGATTTGCGGCCAGGAAGGAATCGCCTCGATCCGCGAAGTCTTCGATGACATCGCTGGCCAAGCGGAAAAGATGTACAAGGCGGGAGTTCCAGCGGAAGAAGCGCAACATCGCTACCTCGTGCCCGACAAATTCAAAAGCTTCCCAGTTTATGCCTGGGGATTCACCATCGGTCCAGCCATAACCAAGCTCTATTCAGATTGGAAATCGGGCAAATCGTAAGACACGAGCGCCCGCTGTGGAGGTCAACCATGGATCTCGTTGTTGGTGCCACGGGACTTGTCGGCCAGCAAATCGCTATCGGCTTGCGTAAACAGGGGCGGGATGTCCGCGCGATGGTGCGCGGCGGCAGGAGTCACGAAAAAGCCAAGCCCCTGATTTCGGTCGGCATCGAGATACTTGATGCCGATCTCACCAAGCCGGAAACTTTAGGACCTGCATGCGCGGGTATAGATACGATCGTCTGTACCGCTACCTCGATGCCTCACGGGAGTGACGATGGCCTGCGACGCGTAGACCATGATGGCATCCTCGCCCTAATCGAAAACGCGGAACGAACTGGAGTGCACCACTTCATTTACACCTCCTATTCGGGAAACATTCGCGAGGACTCGCCTCTTGAAACCGCCAAACGAAATTGCGAGAAGCGGCTTCTCTCCTGCCGTATGCGCGCCACGATCTTACGGCCGTCTTATTTCTCCGAGGTATGGCTGAGCCCGGCGCTGGGTTTTGATCCTGCAAGTGGGCGCACGCGCATTTATGGACTAGGCGACGCGAAGATCAGCTATATTTCCCTCAACGACGTTGCTGCCTTCGCCGTGGCGGCAGCCGGAAAAACGCCCGATAAGTCCGTCGTGCTGGAAATGGGCGGGCCAGAGGCGGTTTCGCAGCTGGAAGCCGTTCGAATCTTCGAGCAAATCCTCCGCAAGAGAATTGAGGTGGATCGTGTGCCCGTTGCGGCCCTCGCCGAACAGCATCGTTCTTCTGATCCGCTGCAGAAAACTTTTGCGGCCCTCATGCTCGCGTACGCAAAGGGCGACACCATTCCTGACAGCCTGGAAACCGCGCACAAATACAACATCAGCCTGCACTCAGTTTCTGATTACGCGGCCAGGATGTCCAAAGCTGCGACTGCTTAAGACTGCGGTTTCCGAAGTTCTGAAGGAATTCTAATCAGGAAGAACGCCATCGAATGTGTAAATTTCCGTATCGGTGTTCGGTGAAGAGGCAGCACGAGGATCGCGGTCGCAAATGAGTGCCTGCATGCCCACGGCCTGCGCGGCTTCGATTTCTTTCGCCGCGTCAGAGATAAACAAGAATTGATGCGGCGCGAGGGAGAGCGAACTGGAGATTTTCTTGTAGCTTTCACTGTCCGTCTTGGGCCCAACGCGCGTGTCAAAAAACACAGCAATGTAGGCAGTAAGATCCCCGTAAGGTGTAGTGCCAAAGAGATTTTGTTGCGCTAAAACGCTTCCGGACGAATATATACAGATAATCTTCTTTTGCCGCCGCCACCGCTCGAAAGCCGTAGGCACATCCGGAAAGACCTGACCGCGCAATTCTCCGCTCAGGAATCCATGTTGCCAAATTTTCCCCTGGAGTGATTTGAGTGGCGTGCACTTGCTGTCCCGCGCGATCAGCCATTGGCAGTACGCCACGCTGGAACGCAGTCGCACCTCTTCGGTCTCGTCCTGCCAGACCGTCGGTTGAAGTGCGTTTCGTTCATCCTCTCTGTGCTGTTCGTGCAATTCCTGAATGATCGAACGAATTTCGGAATCTTGTTTGTATTCTCGCAGAAAGGATTCCAACTTCCGGCTCGCGTAGGGAAAAAGCGTTTTGTAGACGAAATCAATCGGTGTCGTCGTACCTTCGATGTCCAGAAAAATGACGCGGATTTGCGATGCGTCTATCGGAGACACGTACGCTACTTCGCCGCCGTCTGCGGCGGAATGTATCTGGGGCCCCAGCACACGGGTTCGTAATTCCGGTCCACGCCGCTACCCGTATAGTGGGGCGTCCAGCCGGACTTATCCTGGAACAAACGGATGGCACGAATCCGCCGGTCTCCGCAAAGGTCGAACCAGTGCAGCGTGCCTCGAGGCACACGGATTAGGTCGCCCGCTTCGACCTCGATGGCAACCACCGGACCCTGTTGCGGGTGAATGTGGAATAGGCCGCGTCCTTCGATGATGTAGCGGACTTCATCCTCGTCGTGGGTATGCTCGATGTTGAACTTCGCGAGCATCGCGTGCAGCCCCGGAGTATCCGCATGAACGTCGATCACATCAGCGGTCACGTAGCCGCCCCGGCGCTTGAGTTCATCGATTTGCTCGCTGAACGCTGACAGGATTTGTTCCGCTGAGGCATCGATGGGAAGGCTGACGGGAAGTTGCCACCGCTCGTACTCAATGCCTATGCTTTGAAGGTAATCGCGAACTTCATTCTGTTCGCGCACCGAACGCTTTTCATCAGGAATACTCAGAACCGCCACGGCCATCAACTCCCCGTTCGAGCGTCGCGGAAATCACGCCGACTGCGCTGCGCCAGAACGAACCAGCACTTCCATCAGAAACTCTAGAATCTCAATATGACGCTTGGCTTCGTGCAAGCCCGCACCCCAAGTATAAAGCCCATGCTCCTGTAGAAGAAATCCATGAATGCTGGGCGATTCGCGTAGCAACGCTGATACGCGGTCCGCCAATTCCACCATATCCTGCGAATTCTCAAGAATCGGCAACCACTCGCGGTGCTTGTGCGTTCGAACGCCCTCGAGCCCCTTAAGCATTTCGAATCCTTCCAGCGCAATACCGCCCTGCGCCGCGTGGGTGCCGGAAAGAACTGTGCTCCACACTGAATGCGTGTGCAAAACCGCGCCTGCTTCCGCGCCGCGGACAATGGCGGGATGCAGCAACGCTTCGGCGGATGGCCGCCCCTCTCCGCGGACCACGTTGGCTTCCCCGTCCATCTCAATAATCTGCGCAGGCGTGAGGCTGCCCTTGTCCAAACCGGTCGAAGTAATGGCCAGCCGCAGCGGTTCGCGCGATAAAACCGCGCTGAAGTTTCCGCTCGTACCCAGAACCCACCCCCTCGAATAAAAACCCCTTCCGATCTCCGCCATGCGCGCGGCAACCTCCACGAAGCGGTCACACTTGGGGCTAGATCGCAGGTTCGCTTTAAGGTTTTTTCCATGCTTGACGTCTGTCTTGGTTTTCTTCATCGTCGCGTGGTCCACAGAAGCCGCAACTTAGTAAAGCGCAGCGGACAGCATTCTACGACGTGTCGCAGATGGATGGAACAGTTTCCAGAATGTCACAGAAGGGTGATAAAAAAGCGCAATCCGGGCGAAGCCGGAGGCACCCTAGTCAGGTTCCGGGGTGCACGATTCGAATGCTTTCTGCCTAGTTCAGAATTTCACGAGAATCGCCAGGTTGATCCGGTTTTCGATCTTCCTCAAGTCCGGCTGCCAAAGTCCGAGAGTGCCGCAACCCGTCGGGGGCGCCACACTGCCGTCGCTACAGACAAATGCGGTCGGGTTTCCGTTGTTGCCGCCAGGAGGCGTAATGCCTCCCGGTCCCGACCAATACGGCACATTCGCCGCGCGATGATCGAACTCCCAACGGAAAGTAATGTACTGGCTCGGCATCCAGTCAATCGTGCCGGAGGCGTCCCAGGCCTTAAATGGGTCGCCGGGATTCCCTGTGAAGTACGGTGCGTTGGTCGCTGCCGAGGAAGCTGTCGCTCCATTAATGGGCGGGACCAACACCAGATAGCGCCCCGGATTGTTGATTTTGCCGCCGCCAAGTGTAAGTGCGTACTTGTCTCTGTCGAACCAGAAGCGGTTGTAGAACATGTAGCCCAGGAAACTCTGTTTTGGATGACCATTCCTGGTCCCGACACAAGACACCCCGCCACCGTGTTCACATCCGATGTCGCCGGTCAAAGAGAATGCGGCTTTACTGAGAAAACTATCTGCTTTGTCGTAGTACTTAATCTCGAGGCTGTCGTCGCTGTGATAACGGACACGGCCAGGGACACCAAGCGTCTCCTCGCCGAACGCGTACTGATTGCCGAGTACCGAGAGCCATCCATTCGGACGCCACAGGATTTGCATCCCGAACCCCGGCCGGTTGTTGAACCGCCCATAGGATTGCCAGCCGTTCGTGAACCACGGCTCAATCTTCAGGTGTTCGGTGGGGAAAATTTGAACTCGAACGCCGTTGAAAAACCACGGCGTATTGGACGACACAAAAGAAGGTTGATACGCCCAGTTGTCAAAATTGTAGTAGCTGAATAATCCGATATATGACATGAAGATTCCCGCGTCAACGTTCACTCCATGCAGGACATTGAAGTGATAACCGCCGTACGCTTCGGAAACATAGCGGTAAGCCGTGTCAAGACCCCATTGGCCACGCGCCGGGCTGGCGTCGTTGCGTGGTGTCGTAAACGAATACATCCCAAACTGCGTCATCAAGCGCGCGCGAACATTGTCAAAGTGAAAGTCGCCGCCGACGCCAAGCTGCGTCACGTGTACTTCATTCGAACGAAACACTTCGCTTGATCCGCCGATCGTATCGTCTTTGGGATGGTTGAAGTCGTAGATGTAGGAGATGTCAGCCCTGACTTCCGGCGTGAAGAATTTCGTATCCATTGGCGATTCTTTGGTTCGCGCGTTCCCGTTCAACCAGGTGAAGTCCGCAAACGCAAACGGCTCGGCCGCAGGCGGCTTCACCGTTCCACTCTTCCCTTTTTCTGTGACTTGCGTTCCGAGCGACGCGACCACCGAGCTTACCGGAATGGCATTTGTGCTTGCTGAAGCAGCCGGTGCAGGCTTAAAAACTGGCGCGCCAGAAACTGCCGGTGTGTTCACCGCATTCTCGTTAGCAGGCTGCGAAACTGGCGCTGTAGCAACTGTTGATGAGGGCGCGGGCGGATTGCTCTTTGCCTCAAGTTCAGCCACGCGCATCTCGAGTTGCTCCATGCGATCCAGCATCCAGCGTTCGCGCTCCGTGAGTGGAGCCGGCGAATCGGGCTTTGCGGGCGCTGCTTTCGCAGGTGAATTTTTGGAATCTTTATCATCCGCAAGCGAACAAAGGGGGATAGCAGTAGTGCAAAGCATTACCGCCATAAAGAGGCGAAAGTTTCTTCCCTGGTGTGTGAACGCGCGCATTTCTCTCTCCTCAGAAAAGGCAGGCAACGGATTAAAATGGATTCGAGCTGCTGCTTTGGCAGGCCCAGGATGCTGTCTCGTTGCCTCGGAATGCTAGCGTTCGGAATATAAGAAAATCATAAGTCCGGCGTAAGAATGGAATTAGTGCGCAAAGGGGAATCTTTTCAAGAGTTTGCAGGGATGCCGCAGACTATTTCGAAGTCGACGATAGCGATGGTCTGGCGAAAGACTTCACGGTTAAAGCGGCTACGCGGGGCGCTGGGAGATTTCGCGGGCTACCCCGCACATCTCTTGGTGGATCAGGCCATTAGTTGCGAGGATTACCGGCCCGCCCAATTGATAGGGTTTCCCTTCGAAGTCGCTGACTTTGCCGCCCGCTTCTTCCACAAGAAGAACACCTGCTGCGGTATCCCACTTTTGCAGGTTAAATTCCCAAAAAGCATCGAACCGGCCCATCGCCACGCAAGCAAGATCCAGCGCGGCAGAGCCATCGCGACGCACTCCATGCGAGCGCTGAGTAAAAT
>Ga0209698_10008749_pt1 | contig 10414 bp, 9 predicted proteins | sample LitLauG_LLR_2012_FD_187203 | JGI IMG/M metagenome (GOLD analysis project Ga0209698, IMG submission 187203) | Freshwater sediment microbial communities from Pennsylvania, USA - Little Laurel Run_MetaG_LLR_2012 (SPAdes) (version 2) | ecosystem: Environmental > Aquatic > Freshwater > Creek >... | reverse complement strand
ACGACCGCACCGCCGCGCGCCGCCGATTCGCTCGCCGCCGCGGACATTTGATTGGCCTGCCGCGCGCTGTCGGCGCTCTGCTTGACCGTGCTGGTCAGCTGCTCCATCGAGGCGGCGGTCTGCTCCAGGCTGCTGGCCTGCTCCTCGGTACGCGAACTCAGGTCCTGGTTGCCCGACGCGATCTGCGTCGAACCGGTGGCGATGGAGTCGGCGCCGACACGGACCTGGCCGACGATGAAGGCGAGGCTGTCGCGCATGTTCTTCATCGCCGCGAGCAGGCTTGCGGTATCGCCAGGGCGGACCTCGACGGCAACATCGAGGTTGCCGGCGGCGATTTCGCGCGCGATGGCTGCCGCGTAGTCGGGCTCGCCGCCCAGCGCGCGGACGAGCGAGCGGGTCAGCATCCAGCCCATGGCGATCGCCAGGATCGAGGCGGCGATCACGAGCGCCGTCATGAGCCCGATCGCCCCCTGGGCCAGGGCGGTCGATTCCTCGGCAAACTGCTGCATCTGCGCCGTGAGTGTCTGCGTCAGCTGCTCGACCGCGGCGAGATAGGCGGTCTGCGGGGCGAGCATCTCGGTGACGAGAAAATGCCGGCCTTCCTCGATCCGGCCCGCCTTGATCAACTCGAGCAGCCGGCGCTCCTGTTCCTTGAATACGCCGCGCGAGTCGACCAGGGCTTTCAGTGCCGCCTTGCCTTCGGGCGTGGCGATGGTCGTTTGCAGCTTCTCGACCGCCGCGGCAACGATCGGCGCGGAAGCCTCGACCTTGTCCAGTTCGCGCTGCACGTCCTCCTTGTCGGTCGCGATCAAGGCGGTTCGCACGGCACGCGACTGTCGATTGACTTCGTTTTCGATCGCCTGCGCCAGGGCGATCTTCGCGTAGCGGTCGTTCACGATGCGATCGGAATTGTTCCTCACCGCATCGATCCGGCTGATGCCGGTGGCGACCAGGGCCAGCATCAGGCCGATGATCACGCCAAATCCCAGGCCCAGCCGCCAGGCGGTATTCAGGTTCTGCAGGAATCTCATGCGGGCTGCCTCTTGTCGTTCAGATCGACCAAGCCGCGCTGCGGCTCGAGCCATCAGACCGCACTCGACCCATCGTCCAGCCGCGGATAAGTCACCCAATGGCAACGGAATCGGCTCCAGTGGTTCACTCGCGACTTCGGGGGATCATGATGGCCGCCATCGATGAAAGCCCATCCGCGCGGCCCTGCTTCGGTCGATAATCGGACCAACAATCGTTTGGTGTCAGGTGTCGCCGACAATTGCGGCTGCTGTGCCCAGCCAGGAGCGCGAGATGACGCAATTCGACCCGGCCGCCGGCCGCTCATTGAGTCCGAGACGGCGCGGTGCAAGCCGGCTTATTGTGGGCGACCTGATTCTGGTCATTGGCCTGGCCGGCTGCGCCACCAAGCCGCCGGTGCTGACAAGTCCGGCGTTCGAGATGCCGGCACAACGCGCCATTGCCGTGGTGCCCGCGCACTACGCCCCCGGCGTCGAATTCGAAACATACGCGCGCAACCACCTCTGGGGCGCGATCCAGGGGCTGGGAATCGGGGCCGCGGCGGGCGCACTGGTCGGCGTCGATATCGCAAGTGGATCCAGTTGCTCGGGATGCGGTACCGTGGCCATCGCGATCGCCGCCACCGGCATGGTGATCGGCGGCGTGGTCGGTGCCGCGGCCGGTGTCAAGGCGACGGTACCGGCGCAAACCGCCGAAGGCATCGACCATATGTTGAACGATGCCGCGGCCGATCTGGACATGCCGGCGCTCACCGCACAGGCCGCAGTCGAGGCCGCAACCCGATTCGGCCCATATCGTGCTGACCTGCTGGCCGACGCCGGGCCACGGGCAATCGCGGAACATCCGCCATACGCCGCGCTGGGCGGGCGAGGCTACGGCAAGGTGATCGAAGTCCGGATCACGCAATTGGGCCTGACCGGGGGCGGTGGCCGCGATCCGGACCTGTCGCCATTCCTGACCGCCGAGGCGCGCCTGATCGACACGAGCACCGGTGCACTGGTCTGGCGGCAGGGATACGGCTACGAGACCGGGGCGCGCAAGGCCAGCGCCTGGGCGCAGGACGGCGCCGCGCCACTGCGCCAGGCGTTCCGGCTAGCAGGCGCAAGCGTGGGCGAGCGCATCATCGAGAGCCTGGTCCTGTCGAGCGGGCGTGCATGGCGCGACGACGGCGAAAAGCGCGCCGGACCGCAGGCTTGCGGCCTGCGCCCGCTCCTGCCGGCACCCCGGTGGAGTTCCGGTGCGGCGTCGGCACAATCCGTGACCGTCGAGATGGTCGGACTCGCACCGGTCCTGGCCTGGGAAGCGCTGGACGAGCGCGCCTTGCCGGGCACACGCGACGCCGCCAGGGCAAGCCCGGCGCATCACCGACTGCAGGATGTTCGTTACGACCTGCGCATCTGGCGCGTACAGGACCCGGGCACGCCACAGCTGGTCTACGAGCGAATCGGACTCGATGCCACGGTGCATCGCGTCGAGCAGCCGCTGGAGTCCAGGACCGAATATCTCTGGAGCGTGCGCCCGCGCTTCGTGCTCGACGGCCACCTGGGTGCGCTGCGCTGGAGCGCCTGGGCGGCCCCGGCATACTTGCCCTCGACGCCCGTCAAAAAGGCGGTTTACTTCGCGAATGACGAGGGCACAGCGGCGCCGAACGATGTCGATCCCGCACTTTGGACGCCGTGCGCCCTGCTCGACTTCATTCCCCTGGCGAATTTCGACCACTTCCGCACGCCCTGAGCGGCCGTTCTTCCATGTCGTCCTGAATCGGCCGGCCCGCCTACGGCACGGTGGGCGGGAATAAATTCCACGGCCCTCCCGTATTGCAAGCGAAGGGCGTCAATTCCTGGCGCCATCCACCGGGACACCGACATGAAGCTCGATGAAAAGCGCAGGGATCTACTCAAGCTGGCCGGCATGGGCGGTGCGGTTCTGGCATCGAGCCTGGGTCCGTGGGGCCGCGCGCTCGCTGCCAAGGGACAGGATTTCCTGTTCGTCCAGATGACCGACACACACTGGGGATTCGAAGGGCCGCCCAACCCGGAGGCCAAGACCACCCTCAAACGTGCCGTCGCCGCGGTGAACGCGCTCGATCAGCAGCCGGACTTCGTCATGTTCACCGGCGACCTTACCCATGCGGCCAAAGAAGACAAGGAACGCCAGCGGCGCATGACCGAATTCAAGTCCATCGTCGGCGGGCTCAAGGTCAAGGACGTGCGCTTCATCCCCGGCGAGAACGACGCCGGACTCGACAACGGCGAGCTGTACCGGACGAATTTCGGCGCGGGCAACTACAGCTTCGACCACAAGGGCGTGCATTTTGTCGCGCTCGACAACGTGTCCGATCCCAACGGGCAGATCGGCGAGGATCAGCTCGCCTGGCTGCACGCCGACCTGGCCCGCTTCGACAAGTCGCAGCCGGTGGTCGTGTTCGCGCATCGTCCCTTGTTCGATCTATATCCGGGATGGGATTGGGCCACCACCGATGGCGCCAAGGCGATCGACATCCTGACCCCATACGAGAACTCCACGGTCTTCTTCGGCCACATCCACCAGGAACACCACCAGATGACCGGAAAGATCGCCCACCACGCGGCCGAATCGCTGATCTTCCCGTTCCCCGCGGCCGGCTCGCAGCCCAAGCGGGCGCCGATCCCGTGGGATGCGGCCCATCCGTTCAAGGGCCTGGGCTATGCGAGCGTGCAGTCGCGCGGCGGCAGCTTCACGGCAGTCACGAAAGACATTGCTTGATCCCATCGATGAAACTTCCATCGCGCATGGCAGTGGTCTTGCTCGTTGCGGGTTGGGCCGCCGCCCTCCCCGCCGGCGCGGCCGATGCGTCGAGCATCCAGCGCGGCAAGTACCTCTTCGAGGCGGCCGACTGCAACGGCTGCCACGGCGACAGCAAGCATGGCGCCAACCCGGTCGGCGGCCTGGGGCTCGATACGCCGTTTGGCACCTTTCGCGCCCCGAACATCACGCCCGACAAGGAGTTCGGCATCGGGTCCTGGAGCCTGCAGGAATTCAAGGCCGCGCTGCGCCAGGGCGTCGGTCGCCATGGCGAGTACCTCTTCCCGGTCTTTCCGTACACCTCCTTCACGCGCATGAGCGACCGCGACATGGAGGACCTGTACGCCTTCATGATGAGCCTGCCGGCGGTTCCTGCGCCGAGCAAGCCGCATGAGGCCAAGCCGCCCTTCAGCTGGCGCCCGCTGCTCGTGGGCTGGCGCCAGCTGTACTTCACGCCCGGTCCGCTGACTCCCGACCCGACCCGGACCGACGACTGGAATCGCGGCAACTACCTGGTCCACGCCGTGGTGCATTGCGAGGAATGCCACACGCCGCGCAACTTCCTGGGCGGCCTGCGTTCGGATCGGGCGTTCTCGGGGAACATCGGCGGTCCCGACCGGCAGAACGCGCCCAATATCACGTCCGATGCGGCGACCGGAATCGGCTCGTGGTCGATCGAGGACATCGAAGTGCTGCTCAAGACCGGCATGACGCCGGATTCGGACTTCGTTGCCTCGGGCATGAAGGCGGTGGTGCGCGGCACATCGAAGCTGACCGACGCCGACCGCCACGCCATCGCGGTGTATATCAAGAGCGTGGCGCCGATCCACGTCGAACTGCCGCCGCGCAAGAAGGGCGTCGCGGCGCAGGGCGGCGCGGGCGGCCCGTGAGCCTTCTAGTCTTCAGGCCGGCCAGCCGACCAGTTCCTCGACCGCGCAAAGCCGTTTCCAGCTCTCGCGTGCGCACAAGTGCCGGCAATATCGGTTCAAGGCAGGCCAATCGGTTGCCGGCCGCGGCATATTGCGCGACCAGCGCAACAGCATCGTCAAGTACAGGTCGACGCTCGAAAATTGCTCGCCCAGCATGAACGGCGAGTGCTCACCGAGGTGCCCGTCGATCCTTTGCAGGCATTTTTCTATCGTCCCGCGCACGCCGGCCTTGATGGCTGCCTGGATCGCCGGATCGCCGCTCAGGTCGTCGGGATAGAACCAAAGTCGAAAGCCGGCCTGCAGCGTATTGGCCAGGTAGACCGTCCATTGATGCCATTGGGCCTGCTTCAGCGGGTCGTTCTGCGGCATCAGGCGCGCTTCCGGATGGCGGAAGGCCAGGATCTGCAGCAATGCCGCCACCTCGCCAAATGGACTGCCGTCGATCACGAGCGTCGGCACCCGGCCCGTCGGATTGAGCTTGAGGTAGGACGCATCCCGCTGCTGCCCCGTGGCCAGATCGACGCGGACCAGTTCGAACGGCGCGCCGATCTCGATCAGGGCCTGATGAACGCACATGCTGGCGGTACCGGGCGAAAAGTAAAGCGTATACACGATGGGCTCTCCTGATTGACCCCGTTCGCCGGCTGCCGCGCCGCGCTGCCATCCGGCGGGCGCTGGTCCGCGCGCCAGCGGCATCCTCGATGCTAAACCGAATGCCTCGACAATTCGAGATCAGGGAAGTCGAATTCGACGTCGATCGCAACAGGATGGTTTGCGCCGGACCGCGGGCGCACGCCCGCACCATCGACGCCTTGCCCGGCCTTCCATCGCCTAGAGCATCCGCCCGGATGCGGACGCCATCCCGCGAGTTTCCTTTCCTGTCCGCTTTCTTGGCCCGGTTGCGTCTCTTGCCCACGTAGGCCCTGCCGATCCCGGGGCATCCACCGTGTCCGCGAGATGCGGTCATCGCTGCACCGACGACCGCGGTGATCGGGAGGACATTACGACGTCAGTCCACGGATCGAGATCGGCGAGTCCGCACGTCGCGGCGGAATTGCGCCCGCGTCGCTTCGGAAGACCGTGCCGCGGGCGCGGTCGCTGATCGAACTCATCAGGAGAAAACCATGGCTTTCGAAATGAAGATTCAAATCTCGCCGGTCGATCCGCTACGCCGGCCCGGGTATGTCCCGCCGGCAGCGGGGGTCGATCCCTTGGGGCCGCTGGCCGATTTGCCCGGAAAATGGATCGGGAAGGGATTCAACCAGGTTTGGCGCCCATTCAATCCGACGACGACCAGCGATCGCTTCCTGGAACTCAACCTCACCGAGGAAACGCTGGAGTTCTCGAGCAGCGTCGGCGCCATTCCGAACCGCGGCCTGCTGCAGCCGGACATCGAGTTGGCCGGGATCCACTATCTGCAACAAATCAAGGACGCGATCTCCGGCAACGGCATCCACGTCGAGCCGGGATTCTGGGTGACCGTCCCCGTGACCAGCAACCCGGCGGAACCGGTGACTGTCGTGCGCATGGCATCCATCCCGCATGGCACGACGGTGAATGCGCAGGGGACGGCCCTGGTCGTCAACGGCGGGCCACTCATCAATCCGGTCAGCATACGACCCTTCCCGATCGGCGGTCCGGCACCCGCCAACAACGCGGTCGCCTTTCCGCCTTTCAACGAAGCGGATTTGTCCCTTGCCACGGCCTTGCGGCTGCCGAACCCGATCCCGCCGACCATTACGCAGGCGATGGTCAACGATCCGAATTCCGTGCTCACGGCGGCCATCGCCGGACAGACCATCACCCAGACAACGGTGTTGATCATCAGTACGCAGGCGCCAGCCGTACCGCCTCCGCCCGCCGCGCCCGACGCGGGAGGCGGAACGGACAACATCGCGTTCTTGCAAGGCGGCCCTGCGGGTCCGAACGCGAATGCAGCCCAGATGACTGCGATCTTCTGGATCGAGCATGTGGCGGCAGGCCCGCATGGCCCGGCGTTTCTTCAGCTGCAGTACACGCAGACGGTACTGTTGAACTTCAATCGGCTCAGCTGGCCGCATGTCTCCGTTGCCACGCTGCGCAAGCACCACCATTGAGGAACTCGCCGTCCGGCTATGGGCTTGCCGGCCGGCACAGTTCTCGCCGACCGGGCGATTCAATTCATTCGGATCGCCGTCGAGACCCGTCCTCCGGATGTCCCGCGAAACGCCGGGGACGGGATGGCGGCCCGTCGCGGCTGCGCCAAATCGAAGGCTTTACCGGTGGAACCGGCCACCGGCACATGACTTTCTTCTCGAGCGCCCGAAGAGGTCGGGTCGTGTGCACTTCAGGCTGGCTGGACTTCACCCGATGCGCACCCCGCCCCGGTGATCCGCGGGCACGACGTTCCAAAGAGTGATGGCACGGCAGTTCGGCTGGCTGTCATCGAAGCCGAGGATGCTGACCGACGCGGGCGCAAGGACAAAGTGCCGGCCGGCCGCCACCGGCATGCCGACCCAGCGTGCCGCCAGCACCTTGCCGAACTGGCCATGGGAAAAGAGCGCCACGTTGCCGGTCTGGGCGCGCAGAAGGTCGATGAGCCGGTCGGCGCGTTCGCCGATGTGCGCCGGCGTCTCACCGCCGGGACAGCCGTGTTCCCACAGGCTCCAGTCCCGATGCCGGGTGCGGATCTGCGGGGTGCTCAGGCCTTCGTAGTCGCCGCAGTCCCATTCTGCAAGATTGGGCTCGATTTGCGCGCCATCGCCGAGCCCCGCCAGCGAGCAGGTCACGCGCGCGCGCCAGCGCGGGCTCGTCAGGATGCGGGTAAACGCGATGTTCCCCAGCCACTGGGACAACTGGCTCGCCGATTGCTCGCCATGCGCCGTCAGGGGCAGGTCGGTGCGGCCGGTGTGCTGACCGGTCAGCGACCAGGCGGTTTCGCCGTGGCGGATGAAATAGACCTGCAACAAGCGGGTCGGCGGCGCCTCCCCCAACCGGTCCGGCTCGCGCCCTGGTACGGTGGCAAGGCTGGTCCGGTCGTGCGGACGAATCGAATCAAGCATGTTCAGGCCGGAGCGGCTGTCGAAGGATTCAGGGTGGGTGCAAGGCAACGTAGCCGCCCACGGTCGCCGAGTCTGTTCGGTGGAAAACATTGCAGCGGCCACGCCGGCCAGGCGAGCCGCGTGGCTCGTGCGGCAGCGAACAGACGTTCGGCCGGCCGCGCGCCAGAGTGTCCGAGGAACGCAAACGCCCTGTCGCGCATGGATCGCGGAGAAATCACCCATGCGCGCCGACCCATCAAGCCGACCTTCCGGGATCGGCGCTTTCAAAGGAAACCAATCGATGATGCGCAGCCTGCAAGACCTGGAGAAGTATCGCCTCGACGCGACGGACGGCGAGATCGGGCGCGTCAAGGACGTCTATTTCGATGACAGCGCCTGGGTGGTGCGCTACCTGGTGGTCGACACCGGATCGTGGCTGTCCAGTCGCAAGGTACTGATCTCGCCGATTTCCATCGGTCGACCTGACTGGGTCGGCCATGCGCTTAAGGTTTCGATCAGCCGGCAGCAGGTAAAGGACAGCCCCTCGATCGATACCGACAAGCCGGTGTCGCGGCAGAACGAAGAGCAATACCTTGGCTACTACGGCTACCCGTACTACTGGGGCGGGGCGGGCATGTGGGGTGCGGGCCTCTACCCCTACGAGATGGCTCCCGGCTACGCCGCGGTCGGCGCGGACCAAGCGGCGCGCGAGCGCGATGAACAGATCTGGCTGCGCACCGAAGAGGCGCGCCACCGCAACGACGATCCGCACCTGCGCAGCTGCAAGGCCCTCGATGGCTATCGCATACGCGCCGCCGATGGCGAGATCGGCCACGTCGCCGGCTACTTGATCGACGACGAAACCTGGGCCGTCCGTTTCCTGATCATCGATACCAGCAACTGGTGGGCCGGGCACAAGGTATTGGTTGCCTGCGACTGGATCACCGACGTGAGCTGGGTGGAGCGTACCGTCTCGATCGACCTGACGCGCAAAGCGGTCAAGGAGGCGCCGCCCTACGACCCGGACACGCCCTGGAGCGGGCAACACGACGCGAGCCTGTACGCGCACTACGGCCGGGCCGGTTATTGGGCCGGACGCGCCAAGCTCGAACCGCGGCTCTGACCCGCAAGGGGGACGCGGGCGCCCTTCCGCGCTCGCCGACCCCCAAATTGCCGATGTTCAGGACCCCGACGAATTCATTCAGACGTCACCACCGGCGCGTCGTCGAATTGGCCGTCCGCCTCCGCAGGGACCCGCGCAATGCCGCCGTGCGGCAAGCGAAGGTGACTTTCGGCTCTGTCGCAATGGGCGCGCACCGAGCACATTAGGGTACTGCCGCCACGACCGTGGATGCGCAGAATCCTGACAGGAGGACATCATGGAACCGAAGCTCGATCGTTCCAGCGGATCGCCCGCCCCGTGCCGAACAGCCGGAGACGACGAATTCACGCTGGAGTTGACGCTGGAGCAACTGACCTTCGTCGCCGGCGGCGCGATCCCAGACGACGAGTCGCCCAAGAAGTAAGGGGCGCACGACCCGCTGACCCTTCACGCGATTTCGTCAGCGGGTCGATTCTCCGGACGCGGGCTCGGTATCCTCCGGCGCGTCCAGCACCGCCTTCAGACGCGCGAGCCATTGCACGCCGGGCATGCGCTCGGCGGCCGCTGGCCGAGCGCTAGCCCATTCCAGGGCCGCAACCAGCATGACCGACCGGGTTGCGCCTGGCTCCTGGCCCAGGATGCCGGCGGCGCGCGCCACGTTGGGTCGGATCGATACCGGTGCGCGCAACGCGCCGATGCGGCCGCAATCCGCCGGGTCGCTGATCACCACATAGTTGCGGCAAGCCAAGGGGCGCTCGGCGTAGATCGAGCAGCGCTTGTCGTCCAGGAAGGGGCAGGCGATGCCCAGACTCAGATAATCGTCATGCCAGCCCGGATACCCGGCGCGGGCCACGCCGTCGGCCCGGACGTAGCCGCGTTCGTACCGCTGCAGCAGTCCGGTATCGCGCAATCGGGCCAGGGCCTGCTCGAAACGCGCGACGATCCGGCTGCGCCGTGGTTCCGGCAGCTGCCGCACCAGGGCGTCGATGTGGCGTGCCTCGGCCGGGCTGAGCATGGGGGCGTAGTAGCAGCAGGCGCAGCAATCGGGCTTGCAGGATATCGGCGTGCCCTGGCGGGCGTTGGCGTGCGAAGCCAGTTCGACGCTGGCGTCGACCAGGCTGCGCATTGCCGGCAGCGTGGCGCCGAAGGGCGATGCGGCACGCGGCACGGCGACGCGAACGGGCCGCGTGTCGCCCCCGGCCTTGATCACGAAAGTTCCTTGCACCTGCTCGGGCGACGGCGCGGCGCCGGTGCTGTCATCCCTCGGGATTGGATCCGTGTTCACGGCGAAACGCCCCTGTGACCAGACGGTGTCGAAGCAACGATATGGCCGGACAATCCCGGGCATCTTCTGCCGCGGTTGCTTTCGCGCACAGGTCAGTGTCCGTTCCCGCGCTTGCGCATGCGGAGGCGCGTCATATCGATGTTCATCGCGCCGCGCAGCGATCTTTGCCTAGGGCCTGTTAACACTAATGATCATTTTTCACCTATAATCTGGGCATGGAAATCACACAAGCCCAGTACGAGCAGATCGAAGACTGCCTTCCGCG
>Ga0209698_10008748_pt1 | contig 10414 bp, 7 predicted proteins | sample LitLauG_LLR_2012_FD_187203 | JGI IMG/M metagenome (GOLD analysis project Ga0209698, IMG submission 187203) | Freshwater sediment microbial communities from Pennsylvania, USA - Little Laurel Run_MetaG_LLR_2012 (SPAdes) (version 2) | ecosystem: Environmental > Aquatic > Freshwater > Creek >... | reverse complement strand
AATGCACCCATAAAAGCCAGCCGAATACCTCCACATCCCTGTAAATCCAGGGACTGTAGCTATCAAAAAGAGGAAGAACCGGCGGGGAACTTCAGTCTAGGGGCCCGTTTAGTGGCCCGTCCTGGAGTGCGACCGGAGCCGCGGGGACCACACCAACAGGCTCCTAAGGGCGCAGCGCCCGTTCCGGCAGATCGAGCGTGGCCGCAAACACGATCGTGGCGCAGCCGGAGACGCGCACGCTGCGCGGCGCGCCGGCCTCGAGCAGGATCTCGACCTGCAGCACGCCGGGACGTCCGAGGTGATGCCCCTGGCGCCCGGTGAAGCCGCGCTGGCCCGGCCGCTCCGGCAGCCGGCGCAGCGCGTGCAGATGCATGGCCAGCATGGCGTGGGCGTTGCCGCTGACCGGATCCTCCGGGATGCCGATGGCCGGACAGAACATGCGCGCCTCGGTTTCGCAATTGGGCACGGCGGGGGCCAGGGTGTACACGAAGTAGCCCGGCGGGTGGCCGGCTGCGGACAGCGCGCGGAGCCGCATGGGGTCCGGCTGCAGCCGCGCCAGGATCGTGCCGTCGCGCACGGCCAGCAGCGCGCGGCTGCCGCCCGCGCCGGCAATGACCGCGGGACAGTCCGGGTCGAGATCGCCGGTGGCCAGTCCCAGGGCATTGGTCAGTGCGCGCAGGCGTTCGCCCTGCAGCGTCTCCTGGACCGGCGGCGGCGCCTGCGCAAAGGCGTAGCGCGGGCCAGGCGCGCCGTCGCTGCTCCCGATCTCGACGATGCCGGTGCGCTGCTTCTGGCGGCGGCAGGCCGGCAGGCCCAGCGCGTGACGCACGGCCTGTGCGGCAACCGTGGCGTGGCCCACGAAGCCGGTTTCCGCCCGTGGGGTAAAGAAGCGCAGGCGCAGGTCGTGGTCGGCGGCGTCGGGCGGGAGCACGAAGGCCGTATCGACGCCGCCGAATTCCCGGGCGATCAGCTGCAGGTCGCGGTCTTCGAGGCCCTCCGCATCGAGCACCACGCCGGCCGGATTGCCCGCGAACAGCTCGGAGGTGAAGGCATCGACCAGGAACAGACGTACGCGATGGGCGGCCACGGCGTGCATGGTAACGCAGCCGCACGAGTCCCGCGGCCCCCGGCCAGCGCGGCTTGCAATGGCCGGAAAATCCTAGGATAGTTCGGCTCGCAAACCTTGGGGTGGCCCGAAGTGCGGGCCTGAGATGCCGGAGTTTCCGGCGAACCCGTTGAACCTGATCCGGTTAGTACCGGCGTAGGGAGCAGGTGGATGATTCCCAGATGCCATTGTCTCGCGACCCTGTCCGTGGTTTTCCTCGCCGTTGTGGCCGGCGCCGACGCGGCCGCGCAAGGGTCTGCGCCGGCGGCTGAACCGCCCGCTGCGGTGGCACCACTCGAGGAGATCGTCATCACCGCCAGCCTGCGCGCCACACCGGCGAGCGAACTTCCGCAAAGCGTCACGGTGCTCGATGGCAGCACGCTGCAGGCGGCGGGCGTGCAGCATTTCGGGGACGTCCTCGGCATGGTGCCCGGTCTGAGCGCGGCGGGCGGCACCGCGCGCCCGCGCTACTTCCAGATCCGCGGCATCGGGGAAGTCGAGCAGTACCAGGGCGCACCGAATCCCTCGGTCGGCTTCCTGATCGACGATATCGATTTCTCGGGGCTGGGCGGTGCCGCCATGCTGTTCGATCTCGATCGCATCGAGGTGCTGCGCGGGCCGAGCAGCACGGTGTATGGCGCCAATGCGCTGGCGGGTCTCATCAACGTGCGCAGCCGCGATCCGGGCCGGCAATTCGAACTCGACGGCGAGGCGACCGCGGCGGACTATGGAACCGGCGCGCTCGGGCTCGTGGTCGGTGACGGCCGCGCCGACGGTACCGCCGGCTGGCGCATCGCCGCGCAGCGTTACAAGAGCGACGGCTTTCGCTACAACGCCTACCTCGGCAGCTACGACACCAATGGATTCGACGAGTCGACGGTGCGCGGCAAGCTCGTCTGGGATGCCGGCGCCGCGCTGCACGCGGCACTGACGGTGCTGTACGCCGACCTGAACGACGGTTACGACGCCTGGTCCATCGACAACAGCCGCGTCACGGAATCGAACCAGCCCGGACGCGATGCGCAACGCTCGACCGGCGCGTCGCTGCGGCTCGAGCTGGCGACCGGTGCCGGCAAGATCATCAGCGTCAGCAGCGGAGCGGCCTCGTTCATCAATTATTCCTTCGACGCCGACTGGGGGAACGACGCCTTCTGGGGCGTGAATGCGCCCTACGATTACTTCGAGGGCCACCAGCGCCAGCGCCGCACGCTGGCCCAGGACCTGCGCTTCGAGGGCGATGCGGGCAGTACGCTGTTCGGGCGCCTGCGGCCGGTCGTGGGCGTATACGTGCTGCGGCTGCGCGAGAGCGACGCCCAGCTCGACACCTGGAACGATCAGTACAACGGCATCGGGCAGAGCTGGCTCTACAGCGATTACCAGGCGACCAACACCGCGCTGTACGGGTCGCTGGAACTGCGCGCCGCGCAGCGTGGCACGCTGACGCTCGGTCTGCGCGCCGAACAGCGCGTCGCCGACTATGCGGACAGTTCTGACGTGCCCTTTCCGAAAGCAACGTCCGACATGGTGGGCGGCAACCTGTCGTGGCTCTGGCATGAGAGCGATCAGCGCCAGTACTACGTCACGCTGGCGCGCGGCTACAAGGCCGGGGGCTTCAACATCGGCGCGCAGATCGATCCCGCGCAGCGGCTGTTCCGTCCCGAGGCGCTGTGGAACCTTGAGGTGGGCCTGCGCAGCTGGACGCTGGCGCGCAACCTGCAGCTGCAGGCGGACCTCTACGCCATGCGGCGCATGGACATGCAGGTCTACACCTCGCATCAGCTGCAGCCCGACAATCCGGCGACCTATGTGTTCTTCACCGGCAATGCCGCCCATGGCGACAACATCGGCATGGAAAGCGAACTGCGCTGGCGGCCGGCCCCGCACTGGACCTGGTCGGCGACCGGCGCGCTGCAGCACACGCGCTATCTCGGCTACATCACCACCGACGGCCTCGATCTGCGCGGCCGTTCACAGGCTTTTGCACCCGATTGGCAGCTGTCGGTGGCCGCGGAATACGCCGTGCCGTCCGGGTGGTTTGCACGCGCCGACGTCCAGGCCCAGGACGGCTATTATTTCAGTGCCAGCGACAACCAGCGCGCCCGTTCGCGCGAGCTGGTCAACGTGCGACTCGGCTGGCAGGACGCGGCCTGCAGCGTCAGCCTGTGGGTACGCAATCTCCTGCAGGAGCATTACGCCGTGTACGGGTTCTACTTCGGCGACGAACCGCCTGATTTTCCGGTCAAGTCCTATCTCCAGAACGGCGATCCGCGACAGATCGGCGTGACCGTCCGCTACGCGTTTGCCGGCCGCTGATGCCGCAGCCGCTCGAAATCGTCGCGGTCGTTGCCGGCGTCGCCTATGTGCTGCTGATCCTCAGGCGCAATCGCTGGGGCTGGGTCTGCGGAGCGCTCAGTTCGACCATCTACGTGCTGCTCTCGGCCCGTGCCCGGCTGCCGATGCAGTCCGTGCTGCAGGCCTACTACGTCGTCATGGCCGTCTACGGCTGGTTCAGCTGGACCCGCAACGCCGAGGAGCAGGGCGGAAGGATATTCCTCTGGCCGTTGCGCCGGCACCTGCTTGCGGCGCTGCTGATCGTCGTCGCCAGCCTGCTGAGCGCCCGGCTGCTGGCCACGGAGACGCATGCGGCCTGGCCGGTGCTGGATTCGCTCACCACCTGGACCAGCCTGGTCGCTACCTGGCTGGTGACGCGTTCCGTGCTCGAGAACTGGTTCTACTGGCTCGGCGCCGACTCGATCATGGTGTTCCTGTTTGCACGCCAGGGTTACCCGGTTACGGCCGGACTGTTCCTGACCTACATGGTCATCGCCTGTTTCGGATTCCGTTCGTGGCTGCTGCGCTACCGTCAGCAGCTTCCCTAGCGCTGGTGCCGGGCCTGGCGGGCCCGGGGGACCAGGCCGGCCGCCCCCTGCGGGCGGTGCGGCTGCCGGGCGGCACGGTCAACGAAACCTGGCGCATCGACACGCCCGAAGGCCGTTTCGTGCTGCGTCTGGACGGTCCGGCCTGGCGCCGTCCCGGCGTGGATCGGCCCCGCGAGCGACTCCTGCACCAGGCCGCGGCAGCGGCTGGCCTGGCACCCAGAGTGGTGGCCGCCGATCTGTCCGCGGGCGTACTGGTCTGCGAGTATGTCGAAGGCCGCATCTGGGCGGCGCATGATCTTTCCGGCGCCGCGCAGCTCGATCGGCTCGGCGAGCGCCTGGCCCGGCTGCACGCCCTCGAGCCGCCGCACGGCGCCGGACGGTTCGATCCGCAGGCCTGCGCAGCGCAGTACCTGGAACTCGCCGGCGACGCCGCGGCCGCCGGGGGGGCTCCCGAGCTGCTCGCCGGGCTGCGCGCGGCGGTCCTGGAAATCGAGGCGGCCGGAGCCGAACCCCGGATCATTCACGGCGACCTGGTGCATGGAAACCTGATCGAAGGCGATCGGCTCTGGCTGCTGGACTGGGAATACGCGCAACTGTCCGATCCACTCTATGACGTGGCCTGCGTACTGGCCTACTACCCGCTGGCGCGCCCCCATGCCGCGCGACTGCTGGCCGCTGCCGGCCTTGAAGGACGCGCCCGCGAGCGGCTGCTGCGGGCGGCCGCTTATGTCTATGAGGCGTTGACCTGGGCCTGGCACCGGGCGCGGGGCGAGCAGGCCGCCCACCCGGGCCGTTTTCCGCCCTGAAACGCCCCTGAAACGCCCTGGCGCGCCGGGAAACGCCCGGAAGCGCCCTGGGAGCCGCCCGCGACGAGGCTGAGACGGGCCTGGCGGGCCTGGCGGGCCTGGCCGGCCGGGCGGGGCGACTGCGGTCAAATTCGGTCCCTTGTTCGGCGGCACTGGCATCCTGGCGCCGCGGTCGGCAAACTAGCGCGCCTTTTATCCGCATCGGGAGTCGTCCATGCCGTTGTTGCACGTCGTAAATCGTGATGGTGTCGAGCAGGAGATCAAGGCGGCCAGCAGCGGCGTGCTCATGGAGCCGCTGCGCGACATGGACGATGGGCTTACCGCCATCTGTGGCGGCATGTGTTCCTGTGCGACCTGCCATGTCTATGTCGACGAGGCCTGGGTGGCGAAGCTGCCGAAGCCGATGTCCGACGAGACCGATATGCTCAAGGACCTCACCTCGTATCGCGCCAACTCGCGGCTGTCCTGCCAGATACCGCTGTCCGACAAGCTCGAAGGCCTGCGCGTCACGCTGGCACCCGAGGAATAGGCGCGGGAAGCGCCTGCCGGACGCGCTCCAATGCAGCTGTTCATCGGGTTGCTGGTGCTCGCCGCGGTGGTCGCGGCGCTGCGCGTGTACCTGACGGTGCGAAAACTCAATGCGCAGCGGGACAACGACTGGGACGAGCGCCTGGTCAAGAACCTGCGTGCCCAGGGTGGCGACCCCTTCAAGCCCCATGAGGTCGATTTCTTCTTCGATCTGCCCGATCAGCCGGCCTGCGAAACCGTAAGCGCCGTACTGCGCGAGCGCGAATACACCGTGGATTTCCGGCGCGTCGAGCCGGAACGCGGCGACCGCTACACGCTGCACGCCCAGCGGAACATGCGCGTTTCAGTGCCCGACATGCAGGCGCTGACCCGCGAACTGTCCGCGCTGGCCACGCAGCACGGCGGCCGCTACGACGGCTGGGCGGCCGCCGGCGCGATGCGCCCGGCGGCGCGCGCCGCCATGCGCTGAATCAGCTGCGCTTTTCCGCCTGCCGGCTCACCGCTTCGGCGGCGGCCCTGGCGGCCTCCTCGTCTCCCAGGTACCGGCTCGAGCGCGGCTTGAGCGCCTCGTCCAGCTCGTAGAGCAGCGGGATGCCGGTGGGAATATTCAGTTCGACGATGGCGGTTTCGCTCAGTCCATCGAGCATCTTGACGAGCGCGCGCAGGCTGTTGCCGTGCGCCACGATCATCACGTTGCGCCCGGCGAGCAGCTCCGGCGCTATGCGCTGCGACCAATAGGGCTGCACCCGCCCCAGCGTATCCTTGAGCGACTCGGTGGCCGGCAGCTGACCGGGTTCCACCTGCGCGTAGCGGCGGTCGTAACGCGGGTGACGCGGATCGTCGGCGGCGAGTGGCGGCGGCGGCGTATCGTAGCTGCGCCGCCAGATCTTGACCTGGGCCTCGCCATACTGTGCCACGGTCTGGGCCTTGTTGAGGCCCTGCAGCGAGCCGTAGTGGCGCTCGTTGAGCCGCCAGTCGCGCTCGACCGGCAGCCACAGCAGGTCCAGCTCCTCCAGTATCAGCCACTGCGTCCGGATCGCGCGCTTGAGCACGGAGGTGAACACCACGTCCGGCACCAGACCCGCACGTGCGATCTCGCGGCCCGCCTGCTGCGCTTCCTCGACGCCCTGGGCGGAAAGGTCGACGTCGGTCCATCCGGTGAACAGATTCTCGACATTCCAGATGCTCTGGCCATGACGTACAAGCAGCAACTTTCCAGACACGATGACTCCTGAAGCTGGGGTGGATGGATTCCGGTCAGGGCTGCGCCAGATTGCGCAGCGCCTCGGCGCCGGCCATCAGGGCGGCCAGGTCCGGCGAAGCATTGGACCGCAGTTCCCGCAGCGTAAGCAACCACTGCTGGCCGGGTGCACCGAGCCGCTCGATCCAGCGCTGCAGCGATGCGCCTTCCCCGGCCCGCTCGCGCAGGGCGCGCGCGGCCAGGTCACGCTGGCCGTCGAGGCAGGCCGTGTACAGCCGTTCCCGTGCCACCGCCTGCCAGCTGCCGGTCGTGGGCAGCCGCCGGATCGCCTCGGCCAGCCAGTCGATGCCCAGTGCGGCGGCGATCCGATGGTACTGTGCGGCCGTCGCTCCCAGCGGCCGCCGGGTGGCCGTCGCCACGGCGACCAGATCCGGGGTGGCGCGCAGCGCCATCAGGGATGCCAGGTGGTGGGCGAGCGGGAACGGCAGGCCAGCGGAGCGCTGCTGGCTCAGCGTCTCCTGGTAGCGCTGGTGCTCAATGCCCGGCAGCTGGTCCGGCAGCAGCTGCTGGAGTGCATGAAAGGCAGGCGTCAGGCGGCGGACTTCGGCGCCGATGTCCACCCGCTGGCGCTCGCGGCGCGTGAGCAGCAGCCGGCGCGTCAGCTGTTCCACGTAATCGCGGGTCGCGAGCATGGCCTGGTACTGCGCCGTCGCGGCGACCCGGTTGTCCAGCGCCTCGATCGACGACCACAGTCCGCGCAGGCCCGCGCTGTCGCGGGCGATGGTGTGGGCACGCGCCACGGTGGCCGTATCGGCGCCGGTCTGCGCGGCCATGCGCATCACGAACCCCGGATCCATGCGGTTGAGGATGCTGTTGGTCGTCGCGGTGGCAATGAGCTGGCTGCGCAGGCGATGGTGCGCGATGCGCACCGCGAACCGCCGCCGCCAGGAGGCCGGGAAATAGCGTTCCAGCTCGCCGGCCAGGTAGGGATCCGCGGCGATGTCGGCCTGCGTCAGCGCATGATTGAGCGCAATCTTGCCGTAGGCGAGCAGCACCGCGAGCTCCGGCCGCGTCAGGCCCGTGCCGCGCACGATGCGGTCCTCGATCTCGGTGTCGCTGGGCAGGAATTCCAGCGCGCGGTTGAGATCGCCGTCGCGCTCGAGCGCGCGCAGCAGCTGCTGGTGATCGCCGAGGTCCGCGGCGCTGCGCTGTTCGAGCAGGCTGATGGCCTGGCTCTGCAGGTAGTTGTTGTGCAGCACCTGCGCCGCCACCACGTCGGTGACGCTGGCCAGGAGCGCGCGGCGCCGGGCGCCGCGCGGCGCCGGGCCGCCCGCCGTGCCGGCAAGCATGATCTTGAGGTTGACTTCGATGTCGGAGGTATTGACGCCGGCGGAGTTGTCGACGAAATCGGTGTTCAGGCGTCCGCCGTGCTGGGCATATTCGATGCGCCCGCGCTGCGAGCAGCCGAGATTGCCGCCTTCGCCCAGCACCCGCGCGCGCAATTCGCAGCCGTTGATGCGCACGGCGTCGTTGGCACGGTCGCCGATCTCACCGTGGCGCTCCTCGCTGGCCTTCACGTAGGTGCCGATGCCCCCGTTCCAGAGCAGGTCGACCGGCAGCTTCAGGATGGCTCGTACCACCTCGACCGGCGTGGCCCGCTCTGCGTCCAGGCCCAGAAGGCTCCGCGCCTGCGGGGTGAGCGCCACGCTCTTCTGCGCGCGCTCGAAGATCATGCCGCCTCCGCCCAGGCAGGCGCGGTTGTAATCGGCCCAGCTCGACCGGGCCAGCCGGAACAGCCTGGCCCGTTCGCGGAAGCTGCGGCGCACGTCCGGGGTCGGGTCGAGAAAGACGTGCCGGTGATCGAAAGCCGCCACCAGGCGCAGCTGCGGCGACAGCAGCATGCCGTTGCCGAACACATCCCCCGACATGTCGCCGATCCCGGCCACCGTGAAGGGCTCGCGCATGATGTCGACGCCCAGTTCCCGGAAGTGGCGTTTGACGCATTCCCAGGCGCCGCGGGCGGTAATGCCCATTTTCTTGTGATCGTAGCCGGCCGAACCGCCCGACGCGAAGGCATCACCCAGCCAGAAGCCGTACTCGGCGGCGATGGCGTTGGCGAGGTCGGAGAAACTGGCCGTTCCCTTGTCCGCGGCCACCACCAGGTACGGATCGTGGCCGTCGCGGCTGCGCACCTGCGCCGGCGCCACGACTTCGCCGTCCACGATATTGTCGGTGAGGTCGAGCAGGCAGCGGATGAAGGACTGGTAGCACATGCGCACTTCGAGCGCGCGCTCCTCCGGCCTGGCCGCGGCCGGCAACCGACGGGCGACGAAGCCGCCTTTCGCGCCGACCGGGACGATCAGCGTGTTCTTGACGTGCTGCGCCTTCATCAGGCCGAGCACCTCGGTGCGGAAGTCCTCGGGGCGCTCGGACCAGCGGATGCCGCCGCGTGCGATCGGGCCACGCCGCATGTGCACGCCCTCGATCCGGGTACCGTGCACGAAGATCTCGAACTCGGGGTGCGGCTCCGGCAGGCCGGGGATCGATCCGGGCTGCAGCTTGAGCGCCAGCGGCTGGCCGGGCGGGGCGGCGCGGAAGTAATTGGTCCTGGTGATGGCCAGTATCCAGGCCAGGTAGCAGCGCAGGATGCGATCATCGTCCGGATTGCGCACCTCGCCGATGGCATGGCGCAATCGCCTCTCGATCGTGACGGCATCGCGCTGCGCGCGGCGGTCGGTGGCCGCGGGATTCAGCCGGCGTTCGAACAGGCGCCACAGGTCGCGGGCAATATGCGAATGCGCGTGCAGCACGCGTTCCATGTACGCCTGGCTGAACGGTATGCCGGTCTGCAGCAGGTAGCGGCACGCCGCGCGCAGCACGCGGGTCTGGGCCACGCTCAGGCCGGCCCCGAGTATCAGGCGGTGAAATCCGTCGCTGTCGAGCTCGCCCGCGAGGATCGCCGCGTAGGCGATGTTCAGCTGCGCTTCCAGCGCGGCGGAGTCGGAGCCATGGTGCCCGAAGGCGGCCAGTTCAAAGTCCTGGACCCAGGCGACGCGCCCGTCGCTCAGGTGCAGTTCATAGGGGCGTTCCGCGATCACCCGCAATCCGAAGCTCTCGAGTATCGGCAAGGCCTCCGATATGGCCAGGGGCTCGCCGTGGCGGAGCAGCCGCAGGTGGGGGCGCGGCGTGCCCGGCTTCGCGGGCAGCAGGCGCAGGCGCCCGGCGCCGGTCACGGCATTCCCGCTGAAGTCCTCAATGTCCCGGACGGCCTGCGGCGCGGGCACATCCTGCTGATAGGCGGGCGGGAAGGCCCGGGCAAAGCGCCGTTCCAGGGCGGCGGCGGTCGCGGCGTCATGGCGGATGCGCAGTTCATGCCGCAGGCGCTCGTGCCAGGTGACGAGCGCGGCACTGAGTTCGCGCTGCAGGGCCTGGCGGCTGGCGGTGAGCGGCGCGTGGCCGGCAACGCGGACCGTGATGTGCAGCTGGGCCAGCGGCGCGTCGCCCACGGCCAGCGAGGAATCAAGCTGGCTCCCGCGCAGCGCGCGGCGAATGACGGCCTCGATGCGGCGGAAGGATTCATTGTCGAGCCGCTCGCGCGCGAGGTACACCAGACAGGACCAGAAGCGCCGCAGCGGGTCGCGGCGCAGCACCACGCAGACGCCGCGAGCGCGCTCGTGCAGGGCCATGACGATGCGCGCGCAGTGCCGCAGCTCGGCTACCGAGGCCTGGAACAGCTCGTCGCGCGGCAGGTTTTCCAGGATGCTGATCAGCCGCTTGGCGTCATGGCTCGCGGGGCGGAAGCCGAACCCCTCGATGACGCGTGCGACCTTGAGCCGCATGACCGGCACGGTGGCCGGATCGGCGTGATAGGTGCTGGAGGTCCACAGGCCAAGGA
>Ga0209698_10008746_pt1 | contig 10415 bp, 11 predicted proteins | sample LitLauG_LLR_2012_FD_187203 | JGI IMG/M metagenome (GOLD analysis project Ga0209698, IMG submission 187203) | Freshwater sediment microbial communities from Pennsylvania, USA - Little Laurel Run_MetaG_LLR_2012 (SPAdes) (version 2) | ecosystem: Environmental > Aquatic > Freshwater > Creek >... | reverse complement strand
ACCTGCTCGGCAGCATGATCGCGTACTGGCACAACCACCCGGCACTCTCGTACCTGTACTCCGGGCTGTTCATCGGCCCGACTTCGCAGGCGCCGCGCGTCGACGAGGCGCGCAATGATTCGCTCTATGAACTGGAAATCGCGCTGCGCCAGCTGACCCCGGGGGGCGAGCCGAGCCCACCATGGCGCGTCGACCGGGTGCTGCGCAACCTGCTGATCGATGTCACCGGCAACACGCACCGCGCCGAGTTCTGCATCGACAAGCTGTACTCGCCGGATGGACCGGCCGGCCGGCTGGGCCTGGTGGAACTGCGCGCCTTCGAGATGCCGCCGCACCACCGCATGAGCCTGACCCAGCAGCTGCTGCTGCGCTCGCTGGTTGCGCGCTTCTGGCGCGAGCCGTACCGGCCCGCGCGGCTCGCGCGCTGGGGCACCGAGCTGCACGACCGCTTCATGCTGCCCTACTTCATCGAACAGGATTTCCGCGACGTGCTGCAGGAACAGCAGCAGGCCGGCTACCCGCTGCAGGCCGAGTGGTTCGCCCCGCATTTCGAATTCCGCTTTCCGAAGTACGGCGACTTCGCCAGCCAGGGCATGGCGCTCGAAGTGCGCCAGGCGCTCGAACCCTGGCATGTCATGGGCGAGGAAGGCGGAGCCGGCGCCACCGTGCGCTACGTGGATTCCTCCGTGGAACGCCTGCAGGTCAGGGTGACGGGCCTGGGGCCCGACCGCTATGCCGTGGGCTGCAACGGTCGGCGCGTGCCGCTGCGCCCCACGGGCACGGCCGGCGAGTACGTCGCCGGCGTCCGTTACCGGGCGTGGCAGCCGGCATCGGCGCTGCATCCGGGCATCGGCGTCCATGCGCCGCTCACCCTCGATCTGATCGACACCTGGATGGGCCGCTCGCTCGGCGGCTGCCAGTACCACGTCGCCCACCCCGGAGGGCTGAGCCACAGCGCTTTCCCGGTCAATTCCTTCGAGGCCGAGAGCCGTCGACTGGCGCGCTTCTTCCGCCACGGCCATACCCCCGGTCCGGTCACGGCGCCCCCTGAATCGACGAATCCGGATTTTCCGTTTACTCTGGATCTGCGTCGCAGTACCTGAGCCCAAGACCGAAGGAAGATGGCCGCCGATCCACTCGAGCTCTACGCGGGCAGCGCCCAGCGCTACGATGAGTTGCTCGACCGCGACGGAGCCGTGCGCCCGCAGTGGCGGCGGTTCGTCGAGCATCTGTCCGCGGGCGGAGCCGACAGCGTGCGCCGCGGCGTCGAGCTGTCGCGCCGGCTGGTCATTGAGAACGGCGTCACCTACAACGTCTATGCGGACCCCCAGGGTCGCGACCGGCCCTGGCTGCTCGATCCGCTGCCGCTGGTGCTCAGCGCCGAGGAATGGCAGGAGATCGAGGCCGGCGTCATCCAGCGCACGCAGCTGCTGAACGCCCTGCTGCAGGACCTGTACGGGCCGCAGCACCTGCTCAGCAGCGGCATCGTGCCCCCGGAGCTGGCCTTCGGCCATCCGAACTTTCTCTGGGCTGCGCACGGCGTCCGGCCGCTGCGCGATGTCTGGCTGCACGTGCACGCCGTGGACCTGGCGCGCGCACCGGACGGACGCTGGTGGGCGCTCAGCGATCGCACCCAGACACCCTCGGGTCTCGGCTATGCGCTGGAGAACCGCCAGATCGTCGCCCGCGTCTATCCCGGGCTCATCAACGAACTGGCGGTCCGACCGGTGGCCGACTTTCCGAACGCGATGCGCGAGAGCCTCGCCGAGTTATCGGACGATGACACGCAACTCGCGGTCGTGCTGACGCCCGGTCCCTTCAACGAGACCTACTTCGAGCACGCCTACCTGGCCCGCCAGCTGGGCATGCCGCTCGTGCAGGGCCACGATCTGACCGTCCGCGCCGACACGGTCTACCTGAAGACCTTTGCCGGACTGCAGCGCGTGCATTCGATCCTCAGGCGCCTGGACGATGATTTCTGCGACCCGCTGGAGCTGCGCGCGGATTCCGCCCTGGGCGTGCCCGGCCTGCTCGGGGCCGTGCGCGCCGGGCGCGTGGCGCTCGCCAATGCGCTCGGCAGCGGCGTGCTGGAGTCGCCGGCCTGGCAGGGCTTTCTGCCCGGCATCGCTGCGGCCATTCAGGGCGAGCCGCTGCGCATGCCGACGGTGGCGACGTGGTGGTGCGGCGAACGCCCGGCCCTGGAATACGTGCTGGAGAATCTCGAGCGACTGGTCGTCAAGACCACTTTCCCGAATCAGACCTTCGAACCGGCGTTCGGCCGCCACCTGTCGATGCAGGAACGCGCCGAACTCAGGGCGCGCCTGGTCGCCCGCCCCTACGCGTACGTGGCGCAGGAGCGCCTGCTGCTCTCGCATGCGCCGGCATGGCGGACCGGGGCCCGCGCACGACTGACGCCGCGCGCGCTGAGCCTGCGCGTGTATGCGGTCTGGACGCCGCGCGGCTACCGCGTTCTGCCGGGCGGGCTGGCCCGCATCGCCGCCGAAGGCGTGCGCGACATCGTCTCGAGCCAGCGCGGCGGCGGCAGCAAGGACGTGTGGGTGCTGGCCGAGCGGCAGCAGCTGCTGCCGCTCGTCGAAGCGCTGCCGGCTCCGCGCCTCGCGCGCCAGGCGGACCTGCCCTCCCAGCTGGTGGAAAATCTCTATTGGCTCGGTCGTTATTCGGAGCGCTGCGAGGACAAGGCACGACTGCTGCGCGCCACGCTCGCGATCCGCAGCGACCGCCAGATCTGGCCGCAGGCCTTCGAGAACTGCGTGCACCTGGGAGTGCTCGACGCGGAGACCGACCCGGGAATCAGCCTGTACGACGAGAAGCTGGAAATGGGACTGGCGGCGGACCTCGGCCGCTTCGGCTGGTCGGCGACCCAGGCCCGCAGCAGGCTGTCCGCGGCGCATTGGCGATCGGTGAGCCTGATGCAGGGACAGTTTCACGAGGCCGGTCAGAGCCGCTCGGAGCCGGTGGAGACGCTCGACCGCCTGCTCGTGTCGCTGACGGCGCTCAGCGGCTTTGCGCTCGACGACATGACCCAGGACGATGGCTGGCGCCTGCTGATGCTGGGCCGCCGCCTGGAACGCGTGCAGTTCCTGGCCGGGCTGCTTGCGCGGCTGCTGGTACTCGAGGCCTCGACGCTGCGCACCTCGCTCGGCTGGCTCCTCGAAGTGTGCAGCAGCAGCATCACCTACCGCACCCGCTATTTCGCGGCACCGCGCCTGGGACCCGTGATCCAGCTCCTGGTGTACGACCAGACCAATCCGCGGGCGCTCGCGTTCCAGTGGCACAAGATCCTGCGCACGCTCCAGGAACTTTCCGTGCCGCTGGGTGCCGCCGTGGACACTCACCTGCAGGCCCCGGTCGCCGCACTCGGCGCCGTCGAGGCCGACAGCCTGGGGCGCAGCAACGCCGGTGCCGCGGAACTGGCCCGGCTGCTGCAGGACCTGGCCGGCGGCGCCGCGCAGCTCGCAGATCGCCTGGCGATGCGTCATTTCACGCACATCGAACGCGACCTGCGGTCGGTGGCGACGTGAGCGGCCCGGTGCGGTACCAGGTGCGTCACCAGACCGTGTATGCGTATGCCGGCAGCGTCGCGCATGCGCACCACCTGCTGCATCTCACGCCGCGCGAGACCGCGACCCAGACCTGCCCCGAGCACCTGCTGGAGATCTGGCCGCCGCCGGTGTTGCGGCTCCAGCACGTCGATGCCTTTGGCAACCAGGCCACGCGGCTGGAACTCAATCGCGCGCACGAGCGCTTCGAAGTGACCGCGCGCATGAAGATCGAGCTGCTGCCGCGGGCGGCGCCGGCGTCGGCCGACACGCTGCCCTGGGAGGATGTGCGCGACGGCCTGCAATACCTGGCGGCGCCCATGGACGCCCATTGGCTCGAAGCGCTGCGCTTTCGTACGCAGTCGGCCTTCGTACCGATCAAGCGCGTCTTTGAGCAGTATGCGGCCGACTGCTTTCCCGACCGAACTCCGGTTCTGACCGGCGCGCTGGCGCTGATGCGCAAGATTCACTCCGAATTCACCTACACGCGCGGTGCCACGCACATCGGCACCACCCTGCTCGAGGTGCTGGAAAAGCGCCAGGGCGTCTGCCAGGACTATGCGCATTTCATGATCGCCTGCATGCGTTCGATCGGTCTGCCGGCACGCTACGTCAGCGGCTACCTGCATACCGGATCCGCCGAACAGGCGCCCAAGCGCATGGGCGCCGATGCCTCGCACGCCTGGATCGCGGTGTTCGCACCGCCGCTCGGCTGGGTGGAGCTGGACCCGACCAATGCACTGGTCGTCGACCAGGAGCATGTGGCACTGGCCTGGGGACGGGATTTCGGGGATGTCTCCCCGCTGCGCGGCGTCATCCTCGGCGGCGGCGCGCACTCGCTGGAAGTCGGCGTGGAGCTGCGGCCGTGGACGAGTTGAGAACCGGGGACCCGCGCCCGGGCGCCTATTTCTCGGGCAGCAGGAACACCGTGGCCTGATCCAGCGCCCCGATGGAAGCGCCGCCCAGCGGCTTGCCGAGGTAGACGGCGAACATTTCCGTATGGCGGCGATGAGGATTACGCAGGATCGGCACGTGCAGCTGCACGGCCTCCTGGCCATCGCCCATGATCACGTTCTGGCGCCCGTTCGCGGTGTAGTCCTGTCCGGCGCGGGCGCCGAGGCCCGCCGTCCACCACGCAAAGCCCACCTGGCCGCCGGTGCCGCCGTCGCGCCGGACGGTCAGCAAGGCCGTCCTGTCGCCCGGATAGACGATGGAGCGATCCTCGAGCCAGTGCAGCTGCCCGGGCAATCGCGGCTTAGGCACCGTGGGGAGCGCCGCCTGATGCACCGGCTCCGGCACGGTCGCGGAGCCCTGCCGCTCGGGATGCACCTGCGGGCGCGCGCCAGGCCGCGTGAACAGCGCCGTCGCCGTCAATACCAGCACGCCCACGGCCGCCACACCGAGCCAAGGGTTACCGGGAGGCCTCGCGGCGGACGCTGCGGCAGGCCTGGCGGTGGGCGCGGCGGGGACCGCGTCCGCCGATTGCGCAGCGGCCCGGCGCCACTCCAGGTCTTCGAGCCGCTCGCGGTAGACCGCCGCCAGCTGCCGCGCGTGGGCCAGCTCAGCGCGCAGCGAACCCATTTCCGCGCGCGTCCTGTCTTCGGCGGGCGTCGCGGGCGCCGTGGGGAGTACGGCCGCGGTGGACGGTGCGGGCTTCGTGGCCGGCGTGGGCCGTGGTTCCGATTCGCTGGCCCGATCGATGAACACGACCGCGTCCTGGACGCCGAGTACCCGGGTTTCGATGCGCCGCTTCGCCGCCACGAACAGCTCATTGGACAGCTTGCCGCGCCGATAATACTGGTCGATGAGCGCCAGCGTTTCCCACGGCGACTCGGCGGACACCGAGCACAGCGCGGACACTTCACGCAGGAACGCATCGCGGGTACAGCCTTCCGCCAGCAGCGTATCCAGGCGCCGTGGCACGCTGGAGTCCAGAATCAAGGCCGGTTCATTCATGCAGAAGCTGCACCACGGTATTCAGCACCGCGGCCTTGCCCTCGTTCGCAATCCCCAGCCCCTAGCCTACACCTGCTCGCGATGCGCCGGCGCACGGACCGCACTGTGGGCACCGCGGGGTGGACATAATGTGCCGGTGCGGCCTGCGTGCCGGTGGCGCATGCTCAAGCGACCGCGCTGCCTCCCAGGACGCCGAACTCGATCGCCGCCTTGACGTAGAAGAGTTCGACATCCTCGTTCCGCAGGCGCGCAAACAATCGTTCGCACTCCTCACCGGTCAGCGCCATGACCACCGACATCGGCTGATCCGTGATGTCGAAGAAGTGCGCCGCGTGAATGCGATGATGATGACCGAGCCCCTCACTGGCCGCGAACACGCTGGCGCCACGCAGTCCGAGCTCGGCGGCCAGTTCCAGGAGCCAGTCCGGCAGAGGCCGGCCCCGGTGGCGACGGTTCTGCTGGGTGTAGAAGGTGATCTGAAATCCGTTCATGGTGACTGCTCCGGCTCGCACAGGTTAATCTGCGTGCGGAGCAGACATTATCGGCCGTTTCGGCGGGGAGTGGGTGATGACGATGAAGCGATCAGGCTCGGCCGTCTGGTTCGGCGACCTGCGCACCGGCGACGGCTCGCTGACCGCGCGCAGTGGCGCCCTCGACCAGATCCCCTACAACTACGCCAATCGCTTTGAAAACTCTCCGGGCACCAGTCCCGAGGAACTGATGGCCACCGCCCACGCCGGCTGCTACACCATGGCCGTGTGCGCGGCCCTGAGCAGCGCCGGCTTCAACCCCACGCGGCTGGCGACCCAGGCGGTGATGGACCTCGAACTCGTGGATGGCCTGTGGACCCTCACCGCCTCGCATCTGGAAATGCGCGCTGCGGTACCCGGCATCAGCGCGGAACGCTTCGCGGCCATCGCCGGCGAGGCCGGCAAGACCTGTCCGGTCTCCCGCGCGCTGAAGGTCGAGATCACCCTGGACGCGCAGCTGGACAGCGACCGGTAGCGCGCTCAGGCCATGCGGCGCAGCGCGATGACGGTCGCAATGCCCAGCAGGGTCAGCGCCACCGAGCCGATCACGTGCACGGCGATTTCCGTACCGGCCATGAGCAGCCGTCCCTGCTGCAGCAGCCGGGCCACCTCGGCGGAAAACGTCGAGAACGTCGTCAGGCCGCCCAGGAACCCCGTCATGATCAGCAATCGGAGCTCGGGCGCCAGACCGACCCGGGTGGACAGCGCCTCCATGGCGATGCCGATCACATAGCCGCCCAGCAGATTGGCCGCCAGCGTTCCCATCGGAATGGCCGGATACAGGCCGTTGAGCGCCAGTCCAAACAGCCACCGCAGCACTGCGCCGCAGGCCGCTCCAACGCTGATCAGGGCAACGGAACCGAACATCCGTCCATTGTAGACTGCCGCCCCTGATGGACGCATTCCTGGTCTCCGCCGCCGTGGTGACGCTCGCTGAGATCGGCGACAAGACGCAGCTGATTGCCTTGCTGCTGGCGGCGAAATTCCGCCAGCCGGTAGCGGTGATCGCCGGCATGCTCGTGGCAACACTCGCCAATCACCTGGTGGCCGGATTCACCGGAGCGTGGGTCACGCAGCTGCTCAATCCGCAGCTGATGCGCTGGCTGCTGGGCCTGGGTTTCCTGGGCACGGCCGCATGGACGCTGATTCCGGACCGGGCCGACGATGCGCAGGTCGGGCGCCCCGGTCTGGGCGCCTTCGGCGCCACCGTCGTGACCTTCTTCCTCGCTGAAATCGGCGACAAGACCCAGCTGGCGACCGCCATGCTGGCCGCCCGCTACGCGCCGCTGGCGGCGGTAGTCGCTGGGACCACCTGCGGCATGCTGATCGCGGACATTCCGGCCGTGCTGCTGGGCGAGCGCCTCACGCGCCGCATTCCAGCCACGCTGATGCGTACCGCCGCCGCGCTGCTGTTCAGCCTGCTCGGCGTGGTGACGCTGCTCGGCGCCGGCAGGCACTTCGGTTTCTAGGCGCACCCGGGCCTCCCGGCCCGCCTGCGGCGCTCAGCCCGCTGCCGGCCGGCGTCAGCGCCTGTGTTCCCAATGCCCCGGGGCCAGCCGCCAGCCGCCGCCAGCCGGTACCCAGCGATGCGGAACCCAGTAGTAGCCGCGACGCGGCGCTTCCCAGTGGCCCGGCATCCAGACGTGACGCTCGCCGTTCCAGTTCCAGTAGCCCCCCAGCCAGACATAGCCGGGGTACGGCGCGACGCCCACGGTCTCGACGATCGGAGCGGGCGGCCCGACACGGACCGTCGCGCCCACGTAGTAGGGCGCCGGAGTGACCACGCAGCCGCTCAGCGGCAACGCCAGCACCATGCCCAGCAGCAGACCCGATTTGAGCGAGCGAAACAGTGCCATAAGTCCTCCAGGCGCAGACAGGATTCGATACTAGCCCTTAACGCCGCAGGGTCCCTTGCGTTGACTCACAGTCCGGAGGGCTCAACGATGGCCCAGCGCCATCACGAGGACGTCCGCGCGCACCGCACCCGCGTGCGCAAACCTCAGGGTCAGGGGAAAATGCTGGCCGGCAAGCAGCGGATGCCGGAGGCCCAGCAGCATCAGGTGCGTGCCGCCGCTGCCCATGTCCACGCTGCCGCCGACGGGCAGGCTGATCGACGGCAGGGTGCGCATCTGCATGAGGCCGTCGCGGATCGCCATGCTGTGCATCTCCACGCGGTCGGCCGCCGGCGTCGCGGCGCCCAGCAGCACGTCATCCCGGGCGCCGACGTTATGTACGGTCACATAGACGGCACCCGTGGTGGCACCCGGCACGGTGGCCAGCGCGCTGGCCTCCAGAACGCGCAGGTCGTCGCCGGCGCCCCGTACCGCCCGCGGCCCGAACCCCGCCACCAGCACCAGCGAGGCGGACACCAGCCCCGCCAGGGCACGCCATGGGGTAATTGCCATGAGGCGGCAGTCTAATCGGCGGACTGCCTGCCGCGCCAGCAACCGTGCTACGGTTTCCCCATGATCTCCTCGGCCCTGCAGGATCGGCTGATCGCCGTGCCGGAGGCACGGGAGCTCGATCTGTTCTCGGCCTTGCTCGAGCGCCGCGGCGCCCGGGTATTGCGCGCGCCTCTGGTTGCCATACTCGATGCGCCGGACCCCCGACCGGTCCTGCAATGGCTGCGCGACTTTTCCACCGGCGGCTGTGACGAACTGGTGCTGCTGACCGGCGAGGGACTGCGCCGGCTGATGAGCTGCCTTGAGCGACACGAACCGGCGTTGCGGGGTGCCTTCCTGGCGGCGCTGGCCTCCACGCGCAAGATCACGCGCGGTCCCAAACCGGCACGGGCACTGCGCGAACTCGGGCTGAGCGCCGATCTCGCGGCCGCAACGCCCACGACGGCGGGCGTCATGGCCGCCCTCTCCGGACTGGATCTCGCGCGGCACCGCGTCGGCGTCCAGCTCTACGGCCAGGAGCCGAACCTTGCGCTGCAGAATTTCCTGCGCGCGGCGGGTGCCGAGGTGCGCACCGTAGCGCCGTATGTCTACGCCGACGCCTCGGACGATGCGGCGGTCCTCGCGCTGCTGGCGCGGCTGGCCACAGGTGAAGTCGACGCGATTGCCTTCACGAGCAAGGCGCAGGTCTCGCGGCTGTTTGCGGTGGCTCCGGCCGCAGCGGTCCGTGAAGCGCTGGCCGCCACCCAGGTGGCCGCCGTGGGGCCGGTGGTGGCCGCCGAACTGTCGGCACGCGGCGTGGCCGTGAGCGCCCAGCCCGAATCAACCTGGTTCATGAAGCCGCTGGCCGCGGAGCTGGCGCAGCTGCTGGGCGGTGCCGCAGTGCCCCGGGCGCCGCCCGCTCAGGCGTAGAGGCGCTGCAGAAAACCGAGGAACTGCTCGAGTTCGGCGCGCGTGAACCGGCTCGCCATCTGCCGCTCCAGCGCGCGCACCTGGGCAATGAGCGACTGCAGCGCATCGACGCCCTGGGTGGTAAGAAAAATGCCCTGGCGGCGGCGGTCCCGCGTCGAGCGCTGCCGATCCAGCAGACCGGCCTTTTCCAGGCGGTCGAGCAGCGCCACCATGCTCGCCTTGTCGATGCCGAGATGGCGGCCGAGTTCGATCTGTGCAATGCCGGGATTCGAACCGACCAGCACCAGCGCGCTGAACAGACCGGGTCGGATATTGTTCTCGCCGATCACGGCGACATACTTGCGCCAGACACACAAGTGCGCGCGCCGCAGGTTGTAGCCGAGGAACCGCGGCAGACAGCCGATGTCGACCTTGGCGTCGTGCGCCCGCTCAACCCGGAGCTTCGGCACGCGGCGCACCGTTGCACGGTTGCGCGAAGGGGCGTGTTCTGCCCGCTCAACTGTCGCCATTGCCGCCATGTCTGCCCCCGCCTCTAGCCGGACTGAAATCGCGTGTATGGCCAAAAGTATAGATTCGTTACAGTTGGTGCTGCAAATTGTTCTGCATAATGCAGTGCATTCAAAACGCCGCTCCCGGCGTACCGGTGAGCGTGCCGATCGGCCCGTAGGTTTCGGGACGGCGATCGCGAAACAGGAACCAGCCGTCGCGGCGGCGGCGTAATTCCTCCAGATCGAAGCGGCTGATCAGCACGGCCTCCTCGGCATCGCCCGCCTCCGCGACCAGCTCGCCCGTCGGGCCGGCGATGAACGAGCTGCCATAGAAGCGGATCTGCAGGCGCTGCGGATCCTGGCGGGAGCGCTCGGTGCCGATGCGATTGGCGGCAATCAGCGGCATCAGGTTGGCCGCCGCGTGGCCCTGCTGCACGCGTTGCCAGTGGCGGCGCGAATCCACCGGCGGCGCCGGGGGCGGCTCGCTGCCGATCGCGGTCGGGTACAGCAGCAGTTCCGCGCCCTTGAGCGCCCTGACGCGCGCACTCTCCGGAAACCATTGATCCCAGC
>Ga0209698_10008745_pt1 | contig 10416 bp, 9 predicted proteins | sample LitLauG_LLR_2012_FD_187203 | JGI IMG/M metagenome (GOLD analysis project Ga0209698, IMG submission 187203) | Freshwater sediment microbial communities from Pennsylvania, USA - Little Laurel Run_MetaG_LLR_2012 (SPAdes) (version 2) | ecosystem: Environmental > Aquatic > Freshwater > Creek >... | reverse complement strand
CGCTGAACGAAGCTGGCTTCCTCGAAGCCACGCTCGCCGCGTTCAAGGGCCGGACGATCCACACTTTTCACAGCGAAGGCGCGGGTGGCGGACACGCGCCCGACATCATCCGCGTGTGCGGCGAACTGAACGTCCTGCCGTCGTCCACAAACCCGACTCGCCCCTTCACCGTGAACACCATCGCCGAGCATCTCGACATGCTCATGGTGTGCCATCACCTCGACTCGAAAATCCCCGAGGACGTCGCATTTGCCGAGAGCCGCATCCGCCCCGAGACCATCGCCGCGGAGGACATGCTGCACGACCTTGGTGCGATCTCGATCATGTCGAGCGACTCGCAGGCGATGGGCCGCATTGGCGAAGTCATTACCCGCACGTGGCAGACTGCGCACAAGATGAAGGTGCAATTCGGCAAACTCCCCTCCCCCGACACCGCGCACGCCGCAGCCGACAATTTCCGTGCGCTGCGTTACGTCGCGAAGACCACGATCAACCCCGCTGTTGCCCACGGCATCGCGCATGAGGTCGGAAGCATCGAGATCGGCAAGCTTGCCGATCTCGTCGTGTGGAAACCCGCGTTCTTTGGTGTGAAGCCCGAGGTGATTTTGAAAGGCGGCCTCATCGCGATGGCCAGCATGGGCGACCCGAACGCGAGCATCCCCACACCGCAACCGATGTTCTACCGCCCGCAATTCGCCGCACACGGACGCGCAAAATTCTCGACCAGCACAACATTCGTCAGCGCCGCCGGATTGGAGGGCGGCGGGCTTGATTCGCTTAAGCTCGGCAAGCGCCTTGTCGCCGTGAAAAACACGCGCACTGTGACAAAAAAAAATCTCATCTGGAACGATGCCACACCACACATCGAAGTGGACCCCGAGACCTACACCGTGCGCGCCGACGGCCGCGTACTCTCATGCGCACCCGCAAGCGTGTTGCCGATGGCACAGCGCTACTTTCTTTTCTAGCCCGGGCGCATGACGCTCATCCACACCGCACTCGATTCGCCGCCCGCACTGCCTCGCATTCCACTGCACGCCGACCGGCTGACGCTCGCGAAACGCAGATGGCGCGGAATCGCCGATGACAACGCGGAATTTGGCTTCGACCTCACGGTACCACTCGCCGATGGCACCATTTTTTTTGCTAGTGACACCGCGCTCTACGTACTCGCACAAAAAGCCGAGCCGGTGCTCGAAGTCGCACTCATCCCAAAGCCCCCGCCCGTCGCCCGACTTGGCTGGACGATTGGCAATCTTCACTTTCCCATCCAGGTCACCGACGATGCGATCCGCGTACCCGACGATCCTGCGCTGCGCCAACTCTTCACGAGGGAGAAAATTCCGTTCACCGCGTGCGAATGTGTCTTCATTCCCTTCGCAAAGGCACACAGCCATGAGTGAAATGCACACCCGGTTTGGAATGCGATGAACTGGCTGCCAATGCTCCTGCAGACAGGCGATGCGTTCTTTCCCACGGGTGCTTACGCGCACTCGCTCGGCTTCGAGGAGTTCGCCCGGCTCGCGGCGGTGCGCAATGAGGCAGGGTTGCACGGTTTTGTCGAAAATCACCTGCTGCCTGCGCTGCGGGATCAGGAATTGCCGTATCTCCGCTTCGCCCGCGAATGCGCGGAAGACTGTGCATCTCTGTGTGAAACCGATCTCGAAATCTCCGCGTGGAAACTTGCGCGCGAAGCTCGCGACGCGAGCATCACGATTGGCCGTCGGCGGCTGGCGGCACTGCGCGCGGTGAATGACCTGCCGCGATACGCCGAATTCGCAGACGCCATCGCCCGCCGCGAGGCGTGCGGACATCACCTCACTGTTTGCGCCGTGCAAGCTGCGGGCGAGGGATTCCCGCTCGAAGCGGCTCTCAGTGCGTGGTTTTACCAGGGCATTGCGGGTACATGCGGTGCGGCGCTGAAATTGTTCCGCATCGGACAGGATGGCTGCCAGCGCGTGCTGCGTGCGGCCCTCGCGCACGCGCAGACTGTCATTGCCGCATCGCTCAGCGTGCGGCGCGGGGATGCCGGTACCTTTGATCCGCTGCTCGAAATCGCCGCAATGCGGCACGAGTTTGCGAACGAACGGCTTTTCATCTCATGAACAAAAGACCTGTGCGGATCGGCATCGGTGGCCCCGTCGGCTCCGGCAAAACCATGTGCGTGTTGCGGCTTTGCCAGTGGCTGCGCGACGAATTCCCAATGGCCGTCGTCACGAACGACATCTACACCCGCGAGGACGCGGAGTTTCTCAAACGCAATGAGGCGCTCGCGCCGGATCGCATCATCGGCGTCGAGACCGGCGGCTGCCCGCACACGGCGATCCGGGACGACACCTCAATGAATGTCGCGGCCATCGAGGAACTGGAACGGCGGCATCCGGATGCGCGGCTCATCCTCGTCGAAAGCGGCGGTGACAATCTCTCGGCGACATTTTCGCCGGAACTGGTGGATGCATTCATCTACGTGATTGATGTCGCGCAGGGGGACAAAATTCCGCGCAAGGGCGGGCCTGCGATCCGGCACAGCGATCTGCTGATCATCAACAAGGTCGAACTCGCGCCCCACGTTGGTGCGGACCTCGGTGTGATGGCGCGCGATGCGAAAATGCAGCGCGGCGACCGATCATTCATCTTCGCCGATCTGCGCAGCGGCAAGGGCCGGAACGAATTGCTCGCATGGCTGAAACGCGAGGTGCTCTTTGCATAGCACCGCCGCAGCACCGGGCCTGCACGGGCATTTGGATTTGTTCGCTACCACCGACAGCGATGGCTTCACCGCATTGCAACGGCAGTCGTTCTCCGCACCATTCCACATCAGCAAGCCGCATCACGACAAAGGCTGGTTGGTGGTGAACCTCGCGAGTCCGACACCCGGCCTGCTCTCAGGGGATCGCGTGAAAGTGAATGTCGAAGTCGCCACGGGTGCGCGTCTGCTTCTCACCGCGCCAAGTGCGAGCCGGCTGCATGCGATGGACAGCGGCCATGCGGAACTCACGCAGGAATTCACCGTGGCGCGCGGGGCTTGCCTCGATGTTTTCCCAGAATACCTCATCCCGCAGCGCGGCACACGCTACCGGCAGCGCACGCGGATTTCCGTCGGGCAAGACGGCGCACTTCTGTGGTGCGAAAGCATCGCGCCAGGGCGCACGGCGTCCGGCGAGGTCTTCGCGTATGAAGAACTGCGCTTTGCGACGGACATCTTCATCGGCGGGACACACACACTGCGCGAACGGTTCCGGCTCATACCCGGCGGAAGCGCACTGAATGCACTGCGCGTCCGCTTTCCGGCAGCGTATTACGCGAGCATCGTGTGCGTGGCCCCAAGTTTCGCACCATCGGCGGAAGCGTTCAATGGCCTGCATGATCCGGATGCCGCGTGGGTCGGCTTCAGTGCTCTTCCGGCAGGCGGATGGATCGTGAAAATCGTCGCGGCGGACAGCATCGCGCTACGAGATCGACTCTTGCACGCGCGGCAGATTTTCTACGCTGCCGCCGGGATGAGCGTGCCATCCGTCCGGCGAATCACGGGAAGCCATTGAACTCCACCCCGAGGCCGCTAGGGAATCGCACGCCTGACAAATTCAGTGAGCTGCTCTTGCGTGTAAAGGTAGTCCACGCGGTTGTGCCAGATGATCATCCCGTAGGTCCACCCGAGGATGCAGCGCGGTTTTAGCATGCTCGCCCGGGTGTAGCATGCCGCGTTGATTCCGCTGCCGCGGGTGACGAAAGCCGCACACTTGTCGCCGACTTGCGAAAGCTGGATCAGGTTGAGGGAGCTGAGGTCGAAAATGTTCTGCGCGCTGAGCGGCGGCGGAGAGGCGCAGTAAAAATTGTTCTGCGGAAAATCGGCCACGAGCTGCGGCAGGCATGCATTCAAATCAAAGTTGCTCTGGTTGGAATGGGCCGGCCCGTTTTCAACGAGGATGCTCCTGGGCCTGATGGGCACATCGGGCGGGACCGGAACAAAATCCACAGGCGGAGGTTCGCCCGGTATCGTCATCTTCCACGGCAGTCCCAGCTCAGTCATTCTTCGGTTGAATGTATGGGCTTGGCAGATAATCGTCATCCCGTGGGTATGGAGGAGATCGATGTAAGTGCCGAACCAGAGGTTCACGCCGATCGCGTCCCGCGGACGGAACTCTGAATCGTGAGTCGGGTTGTCCGGCCTGCCCGGAAAGATCGGCAGACCAAGGTCGGCCCAGAGATACGCTGCCTGCTGCGTGCATTCCAAAGTGAGATCGAAGTGGGGCTTGAGCGAGCTGATCATCGGGCGGGTGAGCAGCGCATCCCCGCTGTGCCATGTGTTGATGATGTGGAGCTTCGCCAGTTTCGGCGCCACGGCCCTGAGTACATCAGACCGCACACCGGGGGCGGGCGCGCGGTGAAATTGGAAACCTTCCAGTGATGTTCCTACGAAATCCGGGGTGCTCAAGAAAGTCAGTCTTTCAAATCAGCAGCGGCAAGCATCCGTCAATTTCAATCGTGCGACCACGCCTTTCAGGTTCGGCATTGAAAAAGAGAACCAAAGCGCATAGAGGACACCGGCGCGCGTGCGGAACCCAACGCACCCCTCCCAAACACTTACTGATTCATCACCTGAGAAATGGCAGAAACCCTTGGCTCACTTTGCGACAAGCTCACGATTGTCCGGCTCAAGCAATGGCACAGCACCGCTTCCGGCAGGCTGGAATCGCTGGCGCAGCAACTGGGCGATTTGGAGGCCGAGATTGACTCCTTCGTTGCCAATGCAGTCACGGGGAAGGTTCCAATCTCGCAACTGAAGTTCGACGCGAACAAGGTTTATCGAAAGGCGGATCACACGCTCGGCGAATTTGCCGGCGGTCTCGGCTGCATGGTTTCGCAACTGGCGGAAGTAAACTGCGCACTCTGGCATCAGCAGGAGAAAATCTATGACTTTGCGCGGGTTCCGGCGGCGCAGAAGAATGGAACCATCAAACGCCTGGCCGTGCTGAACCTCGAGCGCAACCGGTGCATCGAGACAATTGACGAACTCTTCCGCGACAAGATCGTCGCCATGAATCCGAAGTCGGCCCGTCGCGCCGCGGCCAAAGGGCGCAAAGGCAAACCGTGAGCCGCGAATTCCACCGCTGCCGCATCTGCAACAGCAAGGATCTCACGCCGGTGCTGGATCTCGGCACGCAAAGCCTCACGGGCGTCTTTCCAAAAACTCCGGATGAACGGATCACCCGGGGACCGCTGGAACTCGTGAAATGCCACGACGCCAGCGGTTGCGGGCTCGTCCAACTCAGGCACTCGTACGAATCCGCCGAGATGTACGGCAACAACTATGGCTACCGCTCCTCGCTCAACCGCTCAATGGTCGAGCACCTTCAGGCGACGGTGGCAAAACTGATCGCGCTGGTGCCGCCGGGGGATGGCGACCTCGTGCTCGATATCGGCAGCAATGACGGAACTTTGCTTTCCTTTTATCCTCAAAACCTGACTGCCGTGGGTGTGGATCCGTGCGCGTCCAAGTTCCGCGAATTTTACGGACCACACATTGAGGTGGTCGCGGATTTCTTTTCAGCCCGGGATTTCAAAAACCGCTTCGGCGGAAGAAAGGCGAAGATCATCACTTCGCTCGCCATGTTCTACGATCTCGATGAGCCGATTCGGTTCGTTGAGGATGTGGCCTCAGTTCTGGATGACGGGGGCGTTTGGCACTTCGAGCAAAGCTACCTGCCGCTTATGCTCGAACGCAACGCCTACGACACCGTTTGCCATGAGCACGTCGAGTACTATGCGCTGAAACAGATCAAGTGGATGATCGATCGTTGCGGACTCAGGATCCTCAATGTCGAAACGAACGATGTGAACGGGGGCAGTTTCGCGGTGACGGTGGCAAAGGAATCCTCGGGCCTGCGGGGGAACGAGTCCGCCATGAATGCGATGCTAAAATCCGAGGAAGACCTGCGGCTCCACACTCCGGAACCTTACGCGGCATTCCGGGACCGCGTCTTCAGCCATCGTGAAAAACTGCTCGCAACGCTCGCCCGGTTTTCCCGAACCGGCAAAAAGGTGCTCGGTTACGGTGCCTCGACAAAAGGGAACGTGATCCTGCAATTCTGCGGCGTTACGGCCACCCAGTTGCCCGCGATCGCCGAGGTGAATTCCGACAAATTCGGCAGGTTCACGCCGGGAACGCTCATTCCGATCATCTCCGAGGCGGAGGCGCACGCGATGAATCCCGGCTGCCTCCTGGTGATGCCCTGGCACTTCCGCAACAACCTGATCCAGCGCGAATCCGCGTATCTCGGCCGTGGAGGAAAGCTGATCTTCCCACTTCCCCGGATCGAGGTGGTGGAAAAATGAGCCGTGCGCTCATTGTCGGTGCCAACGGCCAGGATGGCCGCATCCTTTACGAACGCCTGAGCACCGAAGGCTGTGAGGTGTTGGGCCTCGCGCGCGACGCGATCCGCTGCACCGGAGCGCACGCGTTCGGCATGATTGACATCGCCGACCGCCGGCAGGTCCGCGCGCTCGTTGCAGATTGGCGCCCTGATCGCGTTTATTACCTGGCCGCCTGCCATCACTCATCGGAGGAGCAAACCGGCACCGACCCCGTGGACCTCTTTGAAAGGAGTTACGCCGTCCATGTCCGGGGGCTGATCCATTTCCTCCAGGCAATCAAGGACACCGCACCCGCAGCCCGGCTGTTCTACGCGGCATCCTCGCTCGTTTATGGCGATGCCGCCTCGGACGTGCAGGACGAGCGGACACCTTTTGCCCCGCGCTGCGTCTATGGCATCACGAAAACGGACGGCATCCACTGCTGCCGCTTCTACCGCGAAACGCACGGCGTGTTCGCCGCAACCGGCATTCTCTACAATCACGAATCCGTTTACCGGCAGGAAAAATTTGTCTCGCAGAAAATCATCCGCGCCGCACTCGCCACCGCAAGCGGACGGTGTGAAAAGCTGATCCTCGGCGATCTCTCCGCACGCATTGACTGGGGCTATGCGCCGGATTTTGCGGATGCGATGGTGAGGATGCTCGCGCTGCCGCAGCCGGACGATTTCGTCGTCGCGACCGGGGAAGCGCATACCGTACGGGAGTTCGTCGAGATTGCGTTCGGCCGTCTCGGGCTGGATTGGAGGATGCACGTCGGGGAACAAGCGTCCGTCATTCGGCGCAAGCGACGCACGATCATCGGCGACGCTTCAAAGCTGCGCGCCGCCACCGGCTGGCAACCTTCGGTGACATTTGAGGGGATGGTGGATCGTCTGCTGGCATCCCGCAGGACGTAAGAACGTGCGCGGCCAGGACGGAATTGTATAAGCAGAACGATGCCGAATCATTCCCTCCAGCAAGCGCTCGAACTTGCGACGCAACACCATCTCGCGGGACGACTGGCAGACGCCGAGGCGATTTACCGTCAAATTCTCGCTCAGCAGCCAAATCAACCGGATGCCCTGCATCTCCTCGGCGTCATCGCGGATCAAGTTGGGCGGCATGAAATGGCGGTAAATCTGATCCGGAGTGCGATATCCGTCTGCCCCGCGAATGCCGAATATCACAGCAATCTCGGTCTTGCGCTCAGCGCGCAGGGGCGGATGGATGAAGCGATCGCAGCGTACCGGCAGGCGATTCAGCTTCAGCCATCCAACGCCGCGGCCCGCAACAACCTCGGCGTCGCGCTTGCTGCACAGGGTAATTTCGACGATGCCATCCTCGCATACCGGCGGGCCACCGAACTGCAGCCGGACTACGCGGACGTCCATTGCAACCTCGGTCTCACGCTGAGTGCCAGAGGCGGCACCGACGAAGCGATTTCATGCTACCGGGAGGCGCTCCGGTGTCAGCCGGACCACGTGGGAGCGTGCAACAACCTGGGCATCGCACTCACCCACCTGGGCCAGTTTGGCGAGGCGATTGCCACGCTGCGACGGGCGGTGCAATTGCAACCGGGTTACGCGGACGCCTGGTGCAACCTCGGCGCGGCGCTGATGCACCAGGGCGAGCCGGAGGAAGCCATCACCGCATACCGGCATGCACTGCACATCCAGCCCGGCCATGCGCTGGCTCACAACAACCTCGGCGTCGCGCTGTCCCATCAGGGCTTTTTCGACGAAGCAAAAGCCGAGTATGAACAGGCAGTCCGTATCCGTCCGGACTACGCGGAAGCTTACAACAACCTCGGCAACGCGCTGAGCAGAAAAAGTCGGCCAGGGGAAGCCATCGCGGCGTACAGGAGGGCGCTTCAAATCCGCCCGAACCACGCGGAGGCCCATGACAATCTGGGAACTGCACTGAAGGACTGCGGAAGGCTCGAAGAGGCGATCGTTTCCTATCGGCAAGCGCTTCAGTTCAAGCCGAACGATGCCACGACTCATTCCAATCTCATCCTTGCCCTCCACTACCTGCCGAAAATCACGGCTCAGGAAATCTCAGCCGAACAACTGGAATGGAACAGCCGTCACGCCCAACCTCTCGCAAACAGTCTTTCGCCGCACGGCAATGATCGCTCCGTCGATCGGCGGCTGCGCGTCGGCTATGTCTCGGCGGATTTTCGCGATCACGTCGCCGGACGAACACTGCTGCCATGCTTTGAGGCGCACGATTCAGAAAAATTCGACCGGATCTGCTACTCGGGAACACCCCCTTCGGACGCGATTGGCGAACGCTTCCGCCGCAGCGCGACGGAATGGCGGGAAATCGCGGCGCTGTCGGATGAAAGGCTCGCGGCAATCATTCGTGAGGATCGAATCGACGTCCTCGTGGACCTTTCGCTGCACACCGCGGGCAACCGCCTCTGTGCCTTCGCGCGCAAGCCCGCTCCCGTGCAGATCTCATGGCTCGGCTATCCCGGCGGCACCGGACTCGATGCGATGGACTGGCGAATCACCGATTCATTTCTTGAGCCCGCAGGGGCGGACATACCGGCAGGCCGCGAGCGGCCGTTGCGCCTCGCCGAGTGCTGGTGCTGCTACGCCCCTCCGGAAAACACCCCCGCTCCGGGCGAGCTTCCCGTGGGAAAAAACGGGCACATCACATTCGCCTCGTTCAACAACTTCGCAAAAATCAATGACCGGGTGCTGCATCTCTGGGCCGGCATCCTTAAAAAAGTCGAAAACTCGCGGTTGCTGATGCTGTCGAAGGGCGGGGAACAGGATCGCGTGCGCCAAATTATGGAATGTAGCGGGGTGGCTGCGGAACGCGTCGGGTTTCTCGCCTTCTATCCGATGGATGCGCGGCGCCGCGACGAACACCCAACGCCGGAATACCTGCACCGATACCAGCGGACAGACATTGCGCTCGATCCATTTCCTTACAATGGCATGACGACAACCTGCGATGCCCTTTGGATGGGTGTCCCGGTAATCGCGCTCGTCGGCAAGATGAGCATCGGGCGCGCCTCGTTCAGTCTGCTTTCCAACGCCGGACTGGGTGAACTTTGCGCCGCATCGGAAGACGACTATGTGCGGATCGCTGCCGGGCTTGCGCGCAATCTGCCACGCCTCGCCGCGTTGCGCGCAACCATGCGCGAACGCCTGGCGAAATCCCCGCTTCTTGATGCCGTGCGTTTCACCCGCAACCTCGAACATGCGTATTGCACTGCGTGGCGACACTGGTGCGCAAGCGGCACGTGAACGAATTTCGGTACTCACGGAACGGGCCGTGCAGGGCTGTTGAAGCCGGGATGCACTGCATCTTCATTCATTTTATCCTGAAGCAATCCTCGGGGGAAATGCTCCGAAGGTTGGCTGCCAAACGCTCGTGGCGCTAACACACCGATTCGCTTTCGCCTGGGGTCCTTGGTATCCGGTTTGACTTCACCCCCCGGCGGAGTCGGCGACAATTGAAAGTGCGTGCGATGAGCATGGGAAGAGTCCAAACACATCGTGCCGAAAAGCGTTGAGGCAGGCAAGCACCGTCTATGAATGGTCCAGCTCGGCACCCGTTCCAGGAAGCTATGCACAGCACCGCGAAGTTTCGGAGATTGCCATGCCCAGAAGAAATCAAACCGGTTGCAGGCCGCGCACAGGAGCCTTGAAGGCTCCGAAGGATTCAGTGGTTTCATGACCGAAACCCATCCCGGCGGAGATGGTCACTCTCCGTCGTCGAGACAGACATCCACCCGCTCCCGACACTGCCAAAAGCGATAGTGATAATAATGCTTGACAAAGAGTGCCGGATGAAACCGATTGCTCTAGAGAGAATGATTGAATAAATCATTCCACAACAGAATCCCGCCCTTCAAAATCCGCCGCCAGGAGCGCCATCGCCAATGCGCTTCACCCTTTCCCGCCCCCAAAGAAACTAACAACCCACCTCGCTTATGAAACGCCCCATTCTTGGCAGCCTGGCATTTCTCATCGCGGCAGCGCCGGCGCTGCTGCTGGCCCAGTATTCGGAAACGGCCATGCCGGGCGGATACAATGTCTCCACGAC
>Ga0209698_10008744_pt1 | contig 10416 bp, 10 predicted proteins | sample LitLauG_LLR_2012_FD_187203 | JGI IMG/M metagenome (GOLD analysis project Ga0209698, IMG submission 187203) | Freshwater sediment microbial communities from Pennsylvania, USA - Little Laurel Run_MetaG_LLR_2012 (SPAdes) (version 2) | ecosystem: Environmental > Aquatic > Freshwater > Creek >... | reverse complement strand
CTGCAGACCGTACTGATCGTGTTCGTCACGCTGATGGTGCTGCGCTGGGGGCTGGGCAGACCCATGGAACGCCTTACGGGCTGGCTGCAGGATCTGCGTCTGGGAACCGCGGGCAGGCCACCCGAGTTCCCCGAAGAAGAGGTCTTTCGGCCTCTCAGGCGAGAGGTGACCCACCTCGCCAGCACGCTCTCGCAAGCGCGCGCCGCGGCAGAGGAAGAGGCTCGTTTGCGTGACGCCGCAGCCTCGGACTGGACGCAGGATCGTCTCCACATCGCGGTCCAGAGCAGGCTCGGCAACAGCCGTTTGTTTGCCGTCTCCAACAGAGAGCCCTATGAACATACCCATCGGGCGGGAAGGATCGAATGCTCGGTGCCGGCCAGTGGCCTCGTCACCGCGCTGGAGCCCGTCCTGCGCGCCTGCGACGGTACCTGGATCGCGCAGGGCACGGGGGATGCGGATCGCGAAACAGTCGACCCGTACGACAGGATACGCGTGCCCCCCGATCAACCCCACTACACTTTGCGCCGGGTCTGGCTGACCCGTGAGGAAGAAGAAGGGTTTTATTGCGGATTCTCGAATGAAGGCCTGTGGCCGCTCTGTCACATTGCGCACGCCCGGCCGCTGTTCCGCGAGGAGGACTGGGAGCATTACAAAACCGTCAACTACCGCTTCGCCGAGGTCCTGCTCGAAGAGATGGCCGGTGCCGCCAATCCCATCGTTCTCCTGCAGGATTATCACTTCGCGTTACTGCCCAGGATCATCAAATCCAAGCGGCCGGACGCCCGGATCGCTATCTTCTGGCACATCCCCTGGCCGAACCCCGAGGCTTTCGGTATCTGTCCGTGGCAGCGGGAACTGCTGGACGGCCTGCTGGGCGCCGACCTTGTGGGCTTTCATATTCAGTCCCACTGCAACAATTTTCTGGAGACCGTGGATCGCGTTCTCGAGTCGAGAATCGATCGGGAACACTTCGCGGTGAACCGGCGCGGGCACCACACGAGGGTCCGACCTTTTCCCATCAGCGTCGCCTTCCCGCCCGACACGCCCGAACCGGTGGACGAAGAATTCACGTATCGGGAACGTGCCGCGCTGCTGGGCAAGCTCGGTGGCAAGAGTCCCATGTTCGGAATCGGCGTGGACCGAATCGACTACACCAAGGGTCTTCCGGAGCGCTTTCTCGGTCTCGAAAGGTTCTTTGAGACGAATCCCATTTACCGCGGGCAATTTACGTTTGTGCAGATCGGCGCCCCCAGCCGGACGCGCATTCCCCGCTATCAGGAGTTGATGGGAGAGATCCAGGCGGAAGCCAACCGCATCAACCACCGTTTCCAGAGCGACGGATGGCAGCCCATCATCTTCCTGCCGCAGCAGCACAGCCATGAGGAGATTCTGCCCTATTACCGCAATGCAGATCTCTGCATGGTCACGTCCCTGCATGACGGCATGAACCTGGTGGCCAAGGAGTATGTCGCCGCCCAAACGAGGGAACAGGGAGTCCTCATCCTCAGCCGCTTCACTGGTGCGTCGCACGAACTGACGGACGCCCTGCAGGTAAACCCTTATGACACACACCAACTGGCGCAAGCCATTCACCAGGCTCTGTTCATGCCTCCCGAAGAACGCCGTGCCCGAATGTCCCGCATGCGGGCTTACGTACGCGAGCACAATATCTATCGATGGGCGGGCAACCTGGTGGCGGAGCTCGCGTCGCTGCGCCTCGATGCGCCCGATCACCAGCATCTCGGCGAACAACCGGACCCTCCGGTCCGGCGCGACCTCGCTTTCAAATAAACTTGCCATGCGCGACTTGCTCAACGACTGGACCAACGTGGCGCTCCGTTTGCGGACGGCGGGCTCGATCGCCCTCTTTCTGGATTTCGACGGAACTCTCACCCGCCACCGCGACGACCCGGAAAAGGTAACGCTGTCCCACGCTGCCCGGCGCGCCCTGCAGCGGCTCGTATATCACCCCGCCATCCGGTTGATCATACTGAGCGGACGGCGTCAGGACGATCTCGTGCGCCGCATCGATGTGTCCCGTGTTCGCTGCGTCGGCTTGCACGGATTTGCGGATGCCGCACTCCCCGCCAACGTCCGCGCGCGTCTGGAACGGGCCAAACGGAAACTGAGCCGCAGGATCGCCGGCATTCCCGGCCTGTGGCTCGAAGACAAATGCGAGACCTTTGCTCTGCATTACCGGTGTGCCGATCCCGCTAGTGTTCAGGAGGGCCTGGCCCGGCTCCGCCGCGTGCTGGCGCAGTTCGGGGATCTTCGGATCCTGAACGGATACAGAGTCTGGGAGGTCGTACCTCTGGAGATTCCGGGCAAAGGAGCGACTGCCCGCAGATTATGGCGTTCCCAGCGCCGCCCCGTGCTTCCCGTCTACATTGGCAACGATGAGACGGACGAGCCAGCGTTTCTGGCTCTCAGAGAAGGCATCACCGTACGGGTTGGCTCTACCTGCAGAAGCAGCGCCCATTATTACCTTCGGAACCCCGACGAGGTGCGCCGCTTCCTCACTAAGCTCGAAACGGAGGTTCGCTGATGGAATCCACCGGCTTTCAATTCGTCACTGCCTCGTACCTGACACGCATCAATAACCAGAAAGCGATCAATCTCAACGAACTTCGGGCCAGCCTGAGCCAGGCGAGCGACGCATCGATCTTCTATCACACATTTCAGAGCCTGGGACAACATCACTTCATCACGGAAGGGTTCTCCAATGATTTCGCTCAGTGGGTCCTCGTGTCGCTGAACCGTCCCTCGCTCGCCGAACGTCTGGCGGGCCTCGACATTCGCGACTACCTTTCGCTGGCCGAACTACGCGCGGACCTGTTGCGGGTGCTGGGTGAATATTGCGAGCAGCATCCTACCCAGGCTGCAATCTCCGGCTTCGAGCCGCTTTACTTCAGTGAAAGCGTAGAAGTGACGGTGTTACTGGGGTTTGAAGCAGCCTCCCTGACGGAATTCCGTGAATGCCTGCTGCGTCTGAGCCACTCGTCGCTGCAATACCATTTCATTTCTTCGCGCCTGCGGCTCCAGCTCCAGACCAATGATTTCTCCCATTGGCTCGAAATGGTGCTTGGGAAGAAGGATCTCGCCAAACGAATCAATCGTATTGACATCTACACCAATACGCTCGACTCCGCGCGCGGGAAGATGATTGACCTGATCGATCGGGAGGTGAACGCATGATCACCCTGGACACTCCGGCGACCACCGCCACCAGGCTGGAGGATTACATACCGCTGTTGGGCCCCGAAGTGGGAGAACTGCGTGCGCTGGCCTCGTCGCTCCAGGGCCGGGAAGTAGTCATGGTCAACTCCGCAGCGGTAGGCGGAGGGGTGGCGGAAATCCTGAGTCGGTTGGTGCCATTGCTCGCGGAACTCGGCATGCGGCCGCGCTGGGAAGTGATCTCAGGAAGCCGGGACTTCTATGAAGTCACAAAAGCGTTTCACAATGCTCTCCATGGCGGCGCTTTCACGGGTGGCGAGAAGGCCTTCGGCATCTTTCGCGAATGGAACGACCTCAATCGCAGCCGGATGCGCCTCGATTCGGAATTCGTGGTTATCCACGATCCGCAACCCGCCGGCCTGATCGATGCTCGCGCCGGTAACGCCGGACACTGGGTTTGGCGCTGCCACATCGATCTTTCGCACGCCAATCCGGACGTGTGGGGATTCCTCGAGCCCTGGGTTCGTCGATATGACGCGTCTATCTTCTCCTCAGCCGAGTTCTCCCGGCAGCTGCCGATTCCGCAGTATCTCTTTTACCCTTCGATCGATCCTCTCTCGGAAAAGAATCGCCCGCTGGAGCACTCCTTTATCGAGTCCGTGCTGAACCGCTATGGAATCGACCCTTCGCGGCCGATCCTGACTCAGATTTCGCGCTTCGACCGGTTGAAGGATCCGGTCGGCGTGGTTCGCGCCTACCGCATCGTCAAGCGATACTTTGATTGCCAGCTCGTGCTGGCGGGCGGAGGGGCCGATGACGACCCGGAAGGAAGCATGGTCCTCGAAGAAACCAGGCAGGAAGCAAATGGAGACCCCGACATCCACCTGCTGGAGCTACCGGCGTCGAGTCCACTCGAAGTCAATGCGCTGCAGCGCGCCTCGACCATCATCATCCAGAAGAGTCTGCGGGAAGGCTTTGGCCTGACGGTCACGGAAGCACTTTGGAAGAAGAAGCCGGTGGTGGCTTCCGCGGTGGGCGGAATTCCCTCCCAGGTGATTCATAAACATACAGGAATGCTGGCGCATTCGCTGGAAGGCACGGCGTATCAAATTCGATTCCTGCTGGCGCATCCGAACCTCGCGGCGCGCATGGGGGAGCAAGGACATGAGCACGTGAGGGAACAATTCCTCGTGACCGGCAATGTGAAGAGTTATCTGACTCTGTTCCTTCATATGCTTTCGACTCAGTAGGACGATCCATGCGAAAACATAAGTACTCCCGATTCGCGCGAGGCTCAAGCCGGATCCGCGTTAAGCTCAAGGTAGAGATCTCCCCGGAAGAGGGAGCAGTGGAGGAAATCAAATGCGTTTGAAATTTGCCGGCGGGGTCTTGATCGCCATTATGATTCTGGCGGGCTGCAACAGGCAAAGTAGTGCGGCGGGCGGTCAGCAGGCCATCGTCACACTCAAGGACGGCACCAGCTTCAGCGGCGCGGTCACTAAGAAATCGGATGCATCCGTCACGCTCCAGGCGCCGGCTGGCGATTCGCGGACTTACCCTATGGAGCAGGTCGCCAGCATGACCTACCCAAACAACGCGCCTCCGCCCCAACAGCTGTCGTCGTCGTCGAGCGCTCCGGTTGCCGCGCCCCCGCTGAACAGAACCATCGCTGCCGGCACCACCATTCAGGTCCGTAACAACGACACCATCAATTCCCAGACCGCCCGCGGCGGCCAGACCTACTCAGCGGTGGTGGAGGCCGACGTCCTCGATGTCGATGGAGTCGTGGCGATCCCCCGGGGCTCGAATGCCACGCTGGTCGTGAAATCGGCCAGAGATCAGGGCCGCGTGAAGGGCCGGTCCGACCTCGTGGTCGATCTGGATTCGGTCGAGGTCGGCGGTCGAAAATACGATATTGACACCACTGATATTGTGCAACGCGGCAAGCAGGGAATCGGCAGAAACAAGCGCACCGGGATCTTCACCGGCGGCGGCGCGATTCTCGGCGGCGTGATTGGCGCAGTCGCAGGCGGCCCCAAAGGTCTGGCCATCGGTGCAGCCTCTGGGGCTGCGGCTGGAGCCGGAGTCCAAACCCTTACACGCGGCAAGGCCGTACGGATTCCGTCGGAAACGCTGCTCCATTTCCGTCTCGAAACCGCGGCTCAAATCCGCGAACTATAACAGCAGTTCGGGCATCACTTCGCGGAGCAGGCGCCGGGCATCCATCCCTTCGCGTCGGCTTCCTTTTTGAAGTGCGTACTCGTGATAAAGGGCGCGTTCAGATACTGCGGATCTTTTACCTCGGTCGTAACCACCAACCACTCGTCGCCGTTCGGGGCGCTGATCCGGTCGTAATACTCCGTGAGCACCGTGTTCGAGCCGTAAGGAACACCGTTCTTGCGCAAATAGCCAGGCGTCAGATGCGTGGTAACTACTTTGAGGTTGCCGTCTTTGGCGGGTCCCCGGCCGGTTCCGGCATTCTCCCACTCCGCCACCGAAAAACCCTGTAGCGAAGGCGCGCCCGCCTGCGGTTCCGGCCCGCCGAAACGGAACTGGCGCGTCTGCGTCCCCGCGTCCGTATCGATCCGCAGCGTCGTTTCGTTTTCCCAGGTGATATGCAACCGCCCGGGCACACGCATCAAACCCGCGGCGCCATAGGACTTGCACTGATTGCCTGCCGCCGTGTCCTTATCCGGATCCCAGGTGTCCGCCAGTTTGCGCCCTTCCTGATTCAGGGGGACGCCGCTGTAGTTCCCTTTGGGTGGAGTCACCATGCGGAAGCGCCAGTCCTCGGTGACCACCGAGACCCAATACCCCGTCATGTCGATGGGCGCGGCCTGCTTCGGCGACAAAGCCGGCCCGCGGCCACGACCGGCAGAGGCGGGGCGCGGAGCAGCCGCGGATGGGTTGAACGGAACCTGCGCTTCCAGACTGCCGACGGCCAAAAGACCTGCGGCCAAAAAGACCGCCGTCCCCTTATTCACTCGTATCTCCAGGATTGTCACCCCATCCGAAACCGTCCGACTTGCGATGCAGGGTTTTCAGTGCGCCTCTGTGATCGTCCGCTGTACGCGACGGGTTGATGGTAACGCTGACTTCGTCTCCGACCTTCAGCGTATCTCGCTTGATTCCCTGCTGACCCAGCTGTCCGGAAGCCCGCCATTCGAGCGACCAGCGCTGCATCACACCCTTTTCGTCCTTCGCCTCGATCTGCAGGAACGAATGCGGATTCCGGAACAGGAAGTCGATGATCTTCCCTTCCAGCTTGACTTCCTTATTCGGGTAATAGGTCGCGGCCAGAGAGTGGTGCGCATATGCCGCTGCGCCGAAAATGAGCGTCCCGGCGAAAGCGAGAAGCAGCGATTTGCGAGTCATCATTGTGTCCTTACGGTTTCTTTCCCGGCTATTTCTTTCCCAGCGTGCGATAAACGGCGTCGATAAACATGGAGGTCGTCCATGGTCCCGCATCCGAACCATAGAGTCCGTCATAATCCATGGTCGGTTTCGCCGCTTTCACCTGCTCCACGGTCATGCCTTTGTTTTTGAGATCCTGGACGCGGTCCCGGATAATCGCCACCATATTCCGGTAGTTGGCCACGTCGCCGATATCGCACAGCCGTCCGTGACCGGGAATAATCATCGTGCCGCCCTGTGACCGGAACTCGGGAATGGCGATGTCGAGAATATGATTCAGGGCGTCGAGGAGCCCCTGGATGGTCCCGCCCTTCGCCACGTCGATCATCGGATAGCTCTCCGTGTTCACAATGTCGCCTGTAACCAGGACGTCGGAGAAGCGGAAGAAGACCATGCTGTCGCCGTCCGTGTGGGCAGCCGGCTCGTGTATGACACGAATCCCCTCGCCGTTCACAAACTCACTCAGTTTGTAATTGTCGGTGTGGTACGAATCGGTCGGCAGCGCTCCGGAGGGCGCCGGCTTCAGACCAGGACCCGGTTCGGTCATGCGCGTCAGAACGTTCTCATGGGCGATGACCGTGGCGCCGGGTGCAATGCCGACTGGAGGAAATGTCACGCCTACAATCTTGGCGTCGGCCGGCAGCGCTGCCATCCGCTCATTGCCGCCGATGTGATCCGGATCGACGCTGGTATTAATAACGAAGCGAACCGGCTTGGGAGGAGCCGGAGAACTGATGATCGCGTTCAGCGACGGGCTCGACCAACCGAAAGGAGTGCCGGGGCAGTGCAGGCCCACGCAGCGGTTGGGCGCGGGCGACGAACTGATCGCGGTTGCCAGTTCCAGCACCTTCGCCATCAGCTTCGCACTCATCGATTCCACACCCGTGTCGACCAGTACGATCCCATCCCGCCCGATGGACGCCGCGATGTTCCCGCCATCGCCCACCAGCATGTACACGTTGCCCTGCACCGGCAGGACTTTGATCTCACCGTTTCCTGCGTTAATCCCGCCGCCAGCATTCAGATTCACTGGCGCCGCAGCGACCTTCGCGGCCACGGAATGCGGCTCCTTCGCGGTCCCGGCGTTCAATTTCAGCCGGAACTCGGGATAAGTGGATTCGGCTCCGCCGCGCGCCCCGACCGCTGGAATCTCGTCCGCCCCCAGATTCGGATTTTGCCCGGGGAGGAAATGCGGCACTGCCTTCGAGATATTTTCTTCGCTGACGGTGCAGGGGTAATAGGAAAGCTGGGTGTGCGGATCGAGTTGGTAATTGGTGGTTTGAATGAACGGCTCTTCCAGCCACACCGGATCGGTGACGATCATCGTCACCAGCAGATAATCGCCGTGCCGGGTGATGTATTCCATCATCGTGGCTTTGTCGCTGAACGATGCGCCGTTCCGCCTCAGATAGGCGCCTTTGAGGTGCGTGGTGGTGATCACCAGCATGTTGCCCTGCCACTTGCCGGTCGAAAAGCCCGACCAGCTGTGCGGAGCATATTCCGGCGGATGGGGGCGTCCGTCCATGAAGACCGGCCGCTCCATGGAGCGCAGATATTCGAAATGAAATGCGGTCAGTTCACGCGAGACCGGGTCAATCTCCTGGGAAATCCGTACGGCGCCCAGAGCGCGCCACTGATAGGGGCCGGGATGAGGCCGGCATTGAAATTCCGGCAGGCTCCACTCGGAATGGTCGTGGCTGTCGGCCTTCATACGGCCGGCGTCATTGAGCGGGATTCCCTGATAGTCGCCCAGCGGGGGCCCGCCGGAGCGCTCGTAAGAGTCTTCGGTGATTCTGTCGGCCCAGACACCCGAAAGATCGACCTGTGCATGCGCCGGAACGAATGCCGTCAGGCACAACAGGAAAGGAACTGCAAGGTGAATGCGCATAGAATCCAGCAATACTTCAGAATCTATCACAGAGGATGAAACCTGACCCCGCCGGCTGGGTTTCCCGATCACGACTAACGGGCCGTCTGGTGGCTGCGGGTCCCGCGCGATCCGCCACGATTGCATCCGAAGAATCGGCATGATATCAATCAATGCAACACGCATGAAGAAGCTCGTCAGACCGCTCCCGCTGTTTGCGCTCCTGCTTTCCGCCGGCGCTTTGTACGCACATCACGGAAACTCGGCATACGATGAAACGGCCCGTGTCCCGATCAAAGGTACCGTCACCGAATTCATCTGGGTCAACCCGCATTCCCAAATCTATCTGGACGTGAAGGGCCCCTCCGGCAAAGTCGTGAACTGGGGAGTGGAGACCAACAGCCCTGGCATCTTAGGTCGCGCGGGGTGGACGCGCCGCTCGCTGAAGGCCGGCGACAAGATCACCATCATTATGTGTCCCGCAAAGAATGGCCAGCCAGTCGCCTACGCCGGATCGGGAGACCCCGGCACCAAGGTCATTTTCGACGATGGCCGCGAACTGGACTTTGCAGATAAGACCGTCGATAAGACCTCCCGGTAACCGATATGCGAATCCACTCTCTTAGCGCGCTCGCGCTGCTCGCCCTGAGTTTATCGATGTCGTCCGTTGCGAGTGCCCAGGCACCTTCCAAAGGCGCCAGTGGGCCAGCACCCCGTCGCGATTTGTCCGGCGTGTGGGCGGTGCAACCAGCGCGCGAAACCTCCGAGGACGATAAACAATCGCCCGGCGGCGAAATTCCTCCCATGACCGCATGGGCCAAAGCCCGCTATGACCTCGAGAAGCCCGGCTATGGAAAGCGAGCCGCGCCGGGCGGGAACGATCCCATCCTGCAATGCGACCCGATGGGCTTTCCGCGCATTCTGTATTTCCCGGCGCCCTTTGAATTCGCGCAAATCCCCGGCCGGGTTCTGCAGATGTTTGAACGCGATCACGTGGTCCGCGAAATCCGGACCGACGGCCGCGCTCTCCCCGAAGATCCGGATCCGCTTTGGTACGGATACTCGGTCGGCAAGTGGGTGGACGATACCACCTTCGTCGTCGAATCCACGGGCTATGACGACCGGACCTGGCTGGGCGCCGCAGGCTTTCCTCACAGCGAGACGATGCACCTTGAAGAACGCTACCAGCGTGTGGATCAGGACACTATTAATTTCACTCTGAGGATCGACGATCCGCAGGCCTATACGAAACCCTGGATCGCCCTGGCCCGCGTTCTGAAACTGCGTCCCCGCGCCGAAATCCGACAGGGTTACTGCGTGGCCTCCGAAGAGAATGCCTTTACCAAACGAATTCGCGAACCGGGCGCAGCTCCCAAGAACTAGTCCTTACGTGCATAAATCAGAATAAAGACGCTGAGATCCGGTTGGATTTACGAACGGCCTTTGACCACTCAAACGGCGCGGTGCGTTCTTGTTGTACACGTTCTTTTGTACACCTGAACGCACGCGTCGATGACCCCGCAGCCTGTAAAACTTACTTCAACTGTAGTGCGATGCGTTGAGGGGCTCCGTATGAAATTTGTTCGCTGATTTGGGAAAGCCAGTCGGATTCGTCATAAAAGTGCGGCCAGACGTCGGCGGTACCTACTTTGATTCGCTCGATTTCCTGGCTGGTGAGCCTCTCCGTCCAGCGATTTACATTCCGCCGGCTGTCGAGACGCATAAAAGCCGGCCACGGTTCGCCGGGCCGCTCCACGGGATTGCCCGGACGAGTGGAGTCTTCGATGAACCTCTGAACACCGGGTTCATACTCCAGACCAAGAAACCGAAACAGAGACTCAAATTGGCGGATCGGATCGCGTGAAAGGTCTTCATGGCGGACAAACAGCCAGTCTGGCCGCCTGCGCTGGTACGCGAAAATAAGCTGGTGCATCAGACGCCACAGCAAGATGGCTTCTTCC
>Ga0209698_10008743_pt1 | contig 10418 bp, 8 predicted proteins | sample LitLauG_LLR_2012_FD_187203 | JGI IMG/M metagenome (GOLD analysis project Ga0209698, IMG submission 187203) | Freshwater sediment microbial communities from Pennsylvania, USA - Little Laurel Run_MetaG_LLR_2012 (SPAdes) (version 2) | ecosystem: Environmental > Aquatic > Freshwater > Creek >... | reverse complement strand
GCTATTTGTTTTCCCATTGGCACCGAGGTTGGCTTTTCTTCCGCGGGCGCGGGCGCGCTGGGGGCGCTATCTTTATTGAGCATGACGACGCTTGCCCCTGCCGTCGGCGAGGAGGTCGCCGTCGTCTCCGCCCTGGCGCTTCGTCTCACGTGGTTAGCCGCTGAGATCGCCGTTGCGTTGATCCTGGTGCCGTTTCGCCCGGCGCTATCGCCAAAAACAACGCCTATCGGGGTCAACGAGATATGATCAGTGTCGTGATCCCGCTTCACAACGAGATGGAAAGTCTGGCCACTCTACACGAAGAACTCACCAGGGCGTTCCAGGATCGTGCCGCAGGCTCCGTCGAGTTCATCTTTGTTGACGACGGCAGCAAAGATTCGTCGTGGCAGGTGCTCCAAACCCTTACCGAAAAGGATTCCCGAGTCCGCGCGATCCGCTTTCGACGCAATTTCGGTAAGGCCGCCGCGCTCACCGCTGGATTCGAATCCGCCACGGGCGAGATCCTCTTCACTCTCGACGGCGACCTTCAAGACGATCCCGGAGAGATCCCGAGGTTCCTTGCGAAACTCGACGAAGGATTCGACGTGGTCAGCGGTTGGAAACGGCGACGATACGATCCTTGGCATAAGGTTTATCCCAGCAGAGTCTTCAACGGACTGGTCAGCCGACTGACCGGCTGTAAACTCCACGACCACAACTGCGGGTTCAAAGCCTATCGCCGCGAGGTTCTGAACGAGGTCGGAATCTACGGCGAACTCCACCGCTTCGTCCCCGTTCTGGCTCATGCTCGTGGCTTCCGAGTTTCTGAGATCGAAGTGAATCACCGGGCTAGAAAATTCGGATCGTCGCATTACGGTGTCGCGCGGTTCGTGAAGGGGCTCCTGGATCTGATCACTGTCCGTTTCCTGACGCGATTCAGTCAGCGCCCGCTTCATGTGATGGGTGCGCTTGGGCTTGTGCTGCTTTTTACGGGCGGGCTCGGCATGCTCTCGCTGGCGATCCTCTGGCTCGATCCGGCGAACCGGCCGATCGGGAATCGCCCGATCCTGATCTACTCGGTGGCGGCACTCGTGGTGGGAACGCAACTGGTGAGCCTGGGGATTCTCGCCGAGCTTGTCACGTCGTACAACATCAAGGCCGAGGACTGTTACAGCATCGCCGAGACCGTGGGGAAAAGCCCGGCCGCCGAGCCTTCGGAGATTTCGCCGCGATGAGCAAAACACCCAATCGGCCAAGAACCCCACTCGGCCCCGATTCATTCACGATCCCGGTCGCCGACACTCCGACTCCCTACCCACTCGCGGGGAAAACCGAACCAATCGGCAATGACGAATTTTATCCGACACGACCCGAACATCGACGATACCTCGCGCAGATCCTCATCGGCGTGACGATTGCGCTCTCTCTGGGTGCGACCCTGCGAATGCCCTCGCAGATGGAAGCTAACGACGGCTCGCGATGGTGTACCGTCTGGAGCCTTCTGGAACGCGGGACCTATCAGATTGACGACTGCCCCTGGCAATCAAGAACCCAGGACAAAGTTAAAAAGCCCGACAAGCTCGCCCCCCTGGATGCCAATTCCGACGAACTGAAGAAACTGGAATATCGACTTGCGCCGCAAAGTTGGAAAGAAGGGGAACCCGCTGAACGTTTCTATTCAAGTAAGCCTCCACTGTTGCCGACGATGATCGCGGGATTGCTTTATCCCGTCCGAAAAGCGACCGGCGTGCCGGTCGACGCGGTCGTCGATCAGCCCCGACAGCCTCGCTACGTGCAGAAGGACGTCGAAGGGTCGCCGGGGAAAACTGAGTTTGTCCTGGAAACACCCAAAGAGCCCGTCCACTGGCCTGCCTATGTGCTCTACTTCAAACCCGTGGTCATTCTTTTAAACATCGTGCCCATGCTGGTGATGCTGGTGCTGTTTGCGAGGTTGCTCGATCGAGTCGCGGAGAACGAATGGGCTTGGTTTTTCAGTCTGTTCGCGGCATGTCTGGGCACGTACTTATTCGCGTTCAATGAAACGTTGAACAATCATTCGGTCGCGGCGGCAAGTGCGTTTTTCTCGCTCTATGCGCTCCAACGGATCTGGTCGGGAGATTCGCGATCGTTCGGGACATTTGCCGTCGCGGGGTTCTTCGGCGCGTTCACCGCCTGCAACGAATTGCCTGCGGCGATCTTTGGGTTGCTGCTCTTTCTCTTGCTCTTCTTTCGTTTTCCGATCCGGACGCTGAAAGGGTTTGTTCCCGCGGCCGCGATCCCTTGCGCGGCGTTTCTCGTCACGCAGTTTCTCGCGTTCGGACAGTTCAAGCCTGTGTATGAAGAATTCGGCACGAAATCGTATACTTATGAAGGAAGCTACTGGAACACGCCTCTGGAATTCGACTGGTTCAGCGCGTCGACGAAGTCGGCCGACGGCAAGCTCACTCCCAATCAAGAGCCTTACGAGGTCTACCTTTTTCACATGACGCTCGGGCATCACGGCGTCTTCTCGCTCTCGCCGATCTTCCTCTTTTCGCTGCTGGGATCGTTACGCGACGCGTTTCGGCGTTGCAGGCTGACGCCGATCGCCTGGCTGACGTTGTTGTTAACCGTGGCGATGCTGGCGTTCTACACCTGGAATCCGAAGGCGAGGAACTATGGGGGCTCGACGCAAGGACTGCGCTGGCTCTTCTGGCTGATCCCGTTCTGGTTGATGATGCTGCCATCGGGTCTGTGGGCGGGATCGCGGAGCCGAGTTGTACGTGGACTTTCACTCACTGCGTTGGTGTTCTCAGCACTCTCGGTGGGCTACGCGATACGCAACCCTTGGAGCCACCCCTGGATTCTCGACGCGATGGAGCATCTCAACCTCTACGAGTTGAAGCGCTGAAAGCCCGACGTTATTGACGATCGGCTTGGCACCTCGTAGGGTTGAATAGAGAGGATGCTTGAAAGTCGTGCTGATGGGTAGGGAGCGCCCGATTGACTGAGAGGCAAGTCAATTTCGGCTCGGTTACCGACGTGGTTTCTTGGCGATCGGCTGGGAAAACCACTTCAAAGGAACAAGGCCCCAACACGTTCGGAACGAACGAGAGGGAAATCGCCATGCTTCCGTTCAAAACGATCCTTCACCCGACCGACTTTTCCGACGCCTCCGCGCACGCACTGAAAATGGCTTCAATGCTTGCGAAGGACTACAACGCGCACCTGCTGTTGCTGCACACGATCGAGTTGCCCGTTTACTTCGGCGAGCTTGGTGTGAGCTTTTACCCACCGGACAATACGACTGAGGCGATCCGCGACCGGCTCGACGCGCTGATTGAAACGCTCGCCCCCGTGAAAGCGGAAGCGATTGTGATTGATGGGATCGCGGCTCCTGATATTCTCCGCGTCGCGAGTGAACGGCACGCCGATCTGATCGTTCTGGGAAGTCACGGCCGCACCGGAATCGGGCGAGTGTTGATGGGCAGCGTCGCGGAGGAGATCGCCCGTAAGGCCCCGTGCCCCGTGCTGATTGTGCGGCAAAAGCACGAGATCCCAGAGGATGTTACCACCGAAGCGGAAGCCGTGGCACACTGACCCGATTCGTCGGCTCCCATTTAATCGTCCTGCGTAATTCCGGGAGGTTGAGGCTCCCGCCGAGCCGAGAGCACTTGGCTCACCAGGAGGTTCGCCCTCCCGGAATCGAGCAAGGCCATTTAACTCCTAGAGAACCTCGGCTCCGCCGCGAAGCGGGGCCGAATCCTTGCAAAAATCTCATCACAAGGGGGCATCATGGCGATCCGCTGGACAACTGTTTCCGAGGTCCAGACTCAGCCCGTGCAATGGCTCTGGGAAGGGCGAATCCCCTTTGGAAAAGTCACGCTGCTTGACGGTGAGCCCGGAACGGGCAAATCCCTGCTCGCGATGGACATCGCCGCGCGGGTGAGCCAGGGAAAGGCCATGCCCCTGGCCCATCAAAAGCCGGCTCCCGCGGCCAACGTCGTGATGTTCAACGACGACGATAGCCTTGCCGACACCATCAGGCCAAGACTCGAAGCGGCAGGGGCCGACCTGACCCGAATCCGTTGCGTCGACGGTGAGATCTCCGCGGCGGATGTTCAGGAACTTCGCCCCGCCCTGATCATCGTCGACCCCCTCTCGGTCTATCTTGCCCTTGGGGAAGAAGTCTCCGGTCGGCATGTTTTGCAGAGCATCAGAACCCTAGCGAAAGACACCGGCGCCGCCGTCCTGGCCGTGCAACACCTTGCCAAAAACGGTACGTGGTCCAGCGAGATTTACGACTCGGCGCGTTCCGTGCTGCTTGTCTCCACCATCGGCCACGGCCGACATCGCGTCGCGGTGACGAAGTCCAACCTGAAAGCGCTGGGAGACGTGCCGCCACTGGTTTACCACCTGGAAGGGCGTGACTCCGCGGTTCATATCGCGGGCTGGGCGGATAGCGTTTAAGGCGGTGTACGAATTGTCTGGTCGCTATGAGGGTGGCCAGGTCCCGAATTCGTTATCTTGATTCCATCGATTCCAACAATCCAGCGGCAGGCCCTGGCTTATAACTCGCGGATTGACTCGGCAGCGGCGGCATGATCTCCTTGTCTGGAGAGTGCGGCTTTGTGCCCGCCGTTTCCGAGGAGTCCGCAATGGCCTGTCGCATCCTCCCATTCACGGCTCTTGTTCTGTTGCTGACCTCCGGCACACCTCGGAGCGGTGAGCCGATCTCTCCCCGCGAGACCGTTTGCCTTTTCAACGGCAAGGATTTGACCGGCCTGACGACCTGGCTGAAAGACACGAAACACCAAGACCCGAGGCGGGTTTTCCGTGTCACTACGGATGGCCTCTTGCACATTTCGGGAGACGGCTTCGGGTACATTGCCACGGAACAGTCGTATCGGGATTTCCATCTGGTCGTCGAATATAAGTGGGGCAAACGGACCGACGGCGGGAAATTTGTGCGGAATTCCGGAATCCTCCTGAACGCGGTCGGACCTGACGGCGGCGCGAACGGCTCGTGGATGTCTTCGGTCGAATGTCAGCTTGCCCAGGGATGCGTCGGCGACCTGATCGTCATCCGCGGCAAGGATGCGGAAGGGGCGACGATTCCGGTCACTCTTTCGAGCGACGTCAAACTCGGCCCCGATCAACGACCTCGATGGAGCGAAGGCGGAACGCGACGCGTCTTCACCCAGGGGCAACTCTGGTGGATCAAGCACGACCCGGATTTCAAGGAGTTTCTGGACACCAGGGGCAAGGACGACGTCGAAAGCCCGCTGGGAGAATGGACGCGCGTCGAATGCCTTTGCGTGGGCGACCGGATCGCGATTCTGGTCAACGGAACCCCCGTCAATCGCGCGTACAATGTCTTTCCCTCGGGAGGCAAGATCCTCCTCCAGACGGAAGGCTTCGAGCTCTTCGTTCGCACTTTTGAATTGCACCCGATCAAGAAGTGAAAGGCCCATCATGCGATCTTCAACGACTCGCAGGGAACTGTTGAAAACCGCGGCGATCGCGGGAACGATGGCCGCGCTTCCGAATGTGCGAGCGGCGGGCAACAGCGTCCTTCGAGTCGGGCTCGTCGGTTGCGGGGGGAGGGGCACTGGCGCGGCCTCACAGGCGCTCGCGGCCGATTCCGATGTCAGGCTCGTCGCCATGGCCGACGCTTTTGAAAACCGCTTACAAGACAGCCTGGACGTCCTCCGGAAGGACGGGAAAATCTCGGCGAAGGTGGATGTTCGGCCGGAACACTCCTACGTCGGGTTTGACGCCTATCAAAAACTACTTGCGGACGTTGACGTGGTTCTGCTCTGCACGCCGCCGCAGTTCCGCCCGATCCACCTCAAGGCCGCGGTGGAGGCCGGAAAGCACGTTTTCGCTGAGAAACCAGTAGCCGTCGACGCCCCTGGAGTACGCTCCGTTCTGGAAACTTGCAAGGCGGCGAAGGCTAAGGGGCTTTCGATCGTCTCGGGTCTTTGCCTGCGGTACGACAACGGGTTCCGAGAGACCATCAAACGAATCCATGACGGGGCGGTCGGCGATGTCGTGACGCTGTTCGCGAACGACTACCGAAGCGGACGCTGGACCAAACCCAGACAGCCTGGCGACACCGAGATGCGGTGCCAGATGCGCAACTGGTACAATTACACATGGCTCTCGGGTGATTTTAATGTCGAGCAACATGTTCACTTTCTTGATGTCTGCGCCTGGGCGATGAAGAACCGTTATCCCGTCAAGGCGATCGGCATGGGAGGCAGACAATCGCTGACCGGTCCGGAATATGGACAGATCTACGACCATTTCTCGGTGGTTTATGAATATGACGACGGGGCACGTCTGATCAGCAATTGCAGGCAGCAGCCCGGCTGTAAAAGCGACTTGAGCGTGCAGGTGATGGGAACCCGAGGACGAGCCCAGATCTCGGAGCGTCGCAACGGCTTGAAAATCCGGAGCGGGTCCAGTGATTGGACCTATGACGGCCCGAAAAATGAGATGTATCAGACCGAACACGACGAACTGTTCGCGGCCGTGCGGAGCGGCAAGCCGATCAATAATGGCGAATACATGGCGTATAGCACGCTCCTCGCGATCATGGGACGGATGGCCGCGTACACCGGTCAGGAAATCACCTGGGAAATGGCGCTGAACTCCATCGAGAATCTGAGCCCGCTGCGCTACGATTGGGACGCAGCGCCTCCTCCCTCGCAGATCGCGGTGCCCGGCCTAACACAATTCGCTTGAAACGGAACGACATGTCTTCAATGGAGGTGAGGAATGGTTCCGAGCCACGAGATATTTAACCGCCGCGTCTGGATCCAGGCGACAACAGCGGCAGTGGTCGGGGTAAGATTGACAGGTCGAGCGGCTACGTCTGAACCTTCGAAGAAGACGAACTTCAAGATCGCCTGCATGACCTTGCCCTACTCCCGCTTCCCGCTCCAACGCGCCCTGACTGGGATACAAGCCGCCGGCTTTCGTTATGTCGCCTGGGGAACGACGCACCAGGAATCGGGTCGGCCCGTGCCGGTGATCGCTCCCGATGCTCCCCCTGAACGCGCGAGGGAACTCGGCAAAAAATGCCGAGACCTTGGTCTTGAACCCCTGATGATGTTCTCAGGTATCTATCCTGAAGCGCCCGACGCACTGACTGTTCTGAACGCGCGAATTCTTCAGGCGGAAGCCGCGGGAATCGCGCAGATTCTGACGTTCGGGCATACAAAAGGCGGGAATCGCAAGCTCTGGGTGGATCGATTCAAGAAGATCGGACCGCTCGCTCGCGACCACGGGGTGATGATCGTCGTCAAGCAGGACGGCGGCGAAACAGGCACGGGTGCCGCCTGTGCCGAGATCGTGCGGGAGGTCGCCGACGAGGCGATCAAGGTGAACTATGACGCCGGAAACGTGATGGATTACCTCGACGTCGACCCGATTCCCGACATCAAGGCATGCGCGGACGTCGTTCGAAGCTTCTGCATCAAGGACCACCGCAACTTCCCCAAAGACGAGGACTGTGGTCCAGGCTTCGGCGTGATTGACCACTATCGCCTGTTGCACCCATTCAGCGAAAAAGGGCTGGACATACCCCTCTGCTGCGAAAACATCTCCGCTCCGCTCGTTCCCGCGTCAAAAGAACCGGAAGGCGTCGATACGCTGGCGCGAAGGGCTCGCGAATACCTTGAGGTCGTCGTCCAGGGGCTCCAGAGAAGCCAGTAAAACTTACGATGTTATGAATAATTGAAGAGTAATGAATTCTCGGCTCGAGTTCAATCAGAAGGCACGTATTGATGGAGAGGCCTCCGATGAAACGTCGAAAACGTGCCAAGTTCTTCCGCGTTCTCAGCGTCATGTTGGTGGCGTGTCTGGGAACTTTCGGGGCGGTCTCCGCGCTGACGGGTCTGAGCCCGACGAGTTTATTGTCGCTGATGAACGTCAAGGCGGCGAAGGCGAAACCGGCCTCAAAGACTGTGGCCGGTCGCGAGGCACTGCCGCTCTATTCTGATGGCTGGTTCGACGATAGCGGAATGGCGATCGCTACCGATTTCGAAGCACCGATGTCCGACCCAACCTCGCTCGCTCAAGTCGGTGAGTCTCGGAAAGAGCGGGTTGCGCGCGGGCTCTCGAAATTCGAAGGCGCGCTTTCACGCCTGGGGAATCCCAAGTCGGAGGCCGACGCCGTCAAGGCTTCCCGACTGCGGCTCTGGATCGGCGGTCTTCATATGTTTGACGGCCGATTTGAGGAAGCTTCGCGTGAGTTCGAGGCGGCCAGAAAAGTCCACCCTGCCAGGAATGAGGCGTTCGGCGTCAATATCGAGGCGCTCCTGGGCGTGGCCGCGCTGCGTCGTGGCGAGACCGACAATTGCATCGCCTGCTGCACCGACGCGAGTTGCATCTTCCCGCTCGCCTCGGCGGCGATTCACACCCAAACGGCCGGCTCTCGACAGGCAATCCGGCATTTCACGCAATACCTTGAGAAACGGCCCGATGACCTGGGTATCCGTTGGCTCTTGAATATCGCTTACATGACCCTGGGAGAGTACCCCGATCATGTTCCCAAGGCCTATCTGATCCCGCTGGAGCCGTTTCGCTCGAAGATCGACGTGGGTCGATTCCCGAACGTGAGCGCAAGGGTTGGGCTCGATGTTCTCGGAGAAAACGACGCCGGGGGTTGCATCGTCGACGACTTCAACGGCGACGGACTTCTCGACCTGGTGACCTCGAATGTTGACCCTCTGAAAGGCCCTGCGATCTTCATCAATCGAGGAAATGGCACGTTTGAAGAGCGATCGGCATCATCCGGGTTGGCCGATCAGGTGGGTGCGGCCAACGCGACTCATGCGGATTATGACAACGACGGCGATCTCGATCTCCTGCTGCTTCGTGGTGGCTGGGAATGGGCCAAACGTCCTTCACTCATGCGGAATAAAGGAGATGGCACATTTGAGGATGTTACCGGTGCCGCGGGGTTGATGGCTCCCATCGCGTCACATTCGGGTGCCTGGGCGGATTTTGACGGAGACGGGTTTGTTGATGTGTATCTTGTCGGCGAGTATCGTCGGAATCGTCCCGACCCGCAAAACTACGGCAAGCTCTACCACAACAACCGTGACGGCACGTTCACCGACATCGCGGCCTCGGCGGGCGTTCTCAACGGGCGCTGGGGAAAGGGTGCCGCTTGGGGTGACTTTGACAACGACGGCGATCCCGACCTCTATGTCTCGAACAACGGCGAGGCCAATCGGCTCTACCGCAACGACGGAGGCAAGTTCACCGACGTGGCCCCGGAGTTGGGAGTGACCGAGCCGTCGTCGAGCTTCGCCTGCTGGTGGTGGGACTACGATAACGACGGCAGGCTCGACCTGTTCGTCTGTAATTTCGGCAACTCGCTATCCGAAGTCGTTCGCAGCCATCTTGGCCAACCCGCTCAGGGCGAACGGCCACGGCTGTTTCATAATGAAGGGCCGAGCGGTTTCAAGGATGTCACGAAGGCCGCCGGCCTCGATCGGGTGCTCGTCTGCATGGGCTCAAATTTCGGCGATATTGACAATGACGGTTATCTTGACATGTATCTCGGAACCGGTCGGCCTGAATATCGTTACGTCGTGCCGAACGTCTTGTTCAAGAACGTCGACGGGCAACGTTTCGAGGATGTCTCAACATCTTCGGGAACCGCGCATCTTCAGAAGGGGCACGGGGTGTCGTTCGCCGACTGGGACAACGACGGCGACGTCGACATTTTCCTGGAATCCGGTGGGGCAACCCCGGGCGACCGTGCCCACAACGCCCTTTTCCAGAATCCCGGGCACGGCAATCACTCGCTGACGGTTCGCCTTGTCGGCACGAGATCAAACCGCGCGGCGATCGGCGCGCGAGTCCTCGCGGAGATGGAACTCGCCGATGGGACGCTCGCTTCCCATTTTCGAGAAGTCTCCAGCGGATCGAGCTACGGAGGGAATCCGTTCGCTCTGACGATCGGACTCGGAAAATCCAAGGTCGTTCGAAGGGTTGAAGTCAGATGGCCTTCGAGCAAACTCGTTCAGACGTTTCAGAACGTGCCAGGAGATTGCGCGATTGAAATCACGGAGGGAAAAGAAGCTTACCGAGTTCTCGAACTGAAACGAATTTCACTCCCACAGCCTCCGACGCCGTGAAACTTGAGGCCGATCGTCAGTCCGTCGGTGAAGATGTTTATAGATCGCTTCACGAACGGATTGCACACGGCGACTGAACCGGCCCACACCAACCCGAAGCGCAAGCGAGGGATTCCTGGTGGATCCGCCCCTCGCTTGCGCTTTTTGATGTTGCGCGTTGCGGAGATGTTCGCATTTTCGGCCTGAAAGGCCGGGACGGAAAAGCCCGGGGCAACGCCCTCGTTGTTACCCACAAATATTGGACCCTCTTGGCGGATTGCGAGAAATAGGTAATGCTCCTGTCCCAGGATTAGCTTGGAAACC
>Ga0209698_10008741_pt1 | contig 10420 bp, 6 predicted proteins | sample LitLauG_LLR_2012_FD_187203 | JGI IMG/M metagenome (GOLD analysis project Ga0209698, IMG submission 187203) | Freshwater sediment microbial communities from Pennsylvania, USA - Little Laurel Run_MetaG_LLR_2012 (SPAdes) (version 2) | ecosystem: Environmental > Aquatic > Freshwater > Creek >... | reverse complement strand
ATCTTGGTTTGTCGGCAACAACATGTAAGTCAAGCTGTAGTTTTGCGCCAGCGTCATGAAGTGCTGCGGTATGAAAACCTGGAATTTCGGTTCGGCCAGGATGTGAAATGCGGCAGCCGTCGTATCTTCTCCCCTTGCTGCCATGTTCTGAACGAACATAAAATAGTCGTGCGACTGAATGTCACGCAAGTCGCTATGTGCAACCGCCGCAAGCATGATCTTGCCGTCATTGCCGTCGACGGGGTCTTTGGACAGGCTTTTCAACAGCATGCTGCCATCAAAAAGGAAAAAGGGTGGGTTGCTGAAATCCGCCAGTTCCCGCCGCAGCCCTGGCACATAAACAGCACTCTGCGATTTCGCTTTTGCCCAGAATTCATCAAGCGCTGCCGATTTCTGCGTTTGCTGCTCTTTACTTAGCGTGTGCGGCTGAAAGCCGTAGACCTTTTGAATCTCCGCGTGTAAATCGCCTGCGCTTGGGTTGGCCTGCCCTCCCATTCCTAAGATGGGCAGAACCAGGAACGCCAGCAACCACACCAACCTGCGTGTCCTCATAGCTCCCTCCCCTTGCGCCATTGAGTCCTGCCACCCTACCAGCGCACGCCCACAAAATACAGGGCACCCCAGGTGCTTCCCCCGCCAGAAGAAGTGGCTACCCTAATAAACCAGCCCAGCGCCCGCTGATTAGAAGTATGGATGTCGGCCTAAACGCTTTATACGCAACATTTGCAAAAGCGCATCAAAACAAAGGACTCTAAATCCACTTAGAATGAACACTTATGAAAAATAGGGGAGGCCGGTCATTGCCAAATAAAATGTCTACTATCGAGGTCAGTTACCAGCGGCGCGTGCTGGCTTCTCGTCCGAAGGCTCGCCTTCGCGGATGCCGCCATACCGTCGCTCGCGCTTCTGGAATTCCAGCAACGACTCCAGCAGCCGCGCGCGGTTAAAATCCGGCCAGAGCGTCTCGGTCACGAAGATCTCCGCGTAGGCAATCTGCCAAAGCAGGAAATTGCTGACGCGCATCTCACCACTGGTGCGGATCAGCAGATCGGGGTCCGGCAAGCCGTCGGTATACAAATGCCGCGAAAGCTGCTCTTCGGTAACCTTGTTCGGCGCCCCGTGCCCGTTGCGCTCGGCAAGAATCGCGTTCATGGCATCCACAATCTCTGCGCGGCCGCCATAATTCAGCGCCACACAAAGGACCATGCCCTCGTTCCCCGCGGTCTTCTCCATGGCGTCGCGCACATCGTTCTGCACGCCGGCGGGAAGTTCTTCGATTCGCCCGAGAAAACGCATTCGGATATTGTTTTTTTGGAGAAGCGGCATCTCCTTGCGCAAATATTCGCGCAAGAGCGCCATCAAGAAGTCGATTTCCGTCTTGGGCCGCCGCCAGTTTTCCACCGAAAACGCGTAAAGCGTCAGCGCTTCAATCTTCAAGCGCGCGCAAGTTTCGATGGTGATCCGCGCCGACTGCGTCCCCGACCGGTGCCCCGCGATCCGCGGCAGGTGCCGCTTCTGCGCCCACCGCCCGTTGCCGTCCATAATCACGGCAACGTGCCGCGGCAGCCGCGTTAAATCCAACTTTTCGAGCAGATTCGCTTCTTCCGGCGTGACCGGACCGAGCGAACTAGTCGTGGCGACATGCAGCATTTTTGTATTGTGGCTGTGGGACACGGTGTCTTCGCAGGCTTTCCAGAGAAACCTCTTTACGACGCAAAGTTAACATACGCTTCGGTCGCGGCGCAACTTAGCGTGCCGTTTCGGGCATCACGACGGCGGGGGCGCACTCTGCTGGAAAAGCGCCGTGTAGGTAAGAACAACCGTCAGCGCGATCATGGCGATGGCCGTCGCCCAAGCCACGATGTTGAATGTCATGGTGTTGACGTACTCGCCCATCAAATCGCGCCGGTTCACCAGTAACAGAATAAAGATCACCACCACAGGAAGCCAAATTCCGTTGCCCACCTGCGAGAAAATCAGAATTTTCCAAAGCGGCGCATTCGGCAGCAGGACCACGCCCGCCCCAACCACGATCAATATCGTATACAGCCAATAAAAAATCGGCGCTTCCTTGAATTTATGGTCAAGCCCCGCTTCGAAGCCGAGCCCTTCGCAAATCACGTGCGCGGTCGAAAGCGGCAGGATGGAAGCAGCAAAGAGCGAAGCGTTGAGCAACCCGAATGCGAACAGAATCCCTGCCCACTTCCCTGCGAGCGGTATCAGCGCCTGCGCTGCCTGAGCGGCGTCGGTGATATCCCGGTGGCCGGTAACGTATAGCGTCGCCCCGCAACACACGATAATGAAGAATACGATCACCATGCAACTGATGCTGCCAATAAGAACATCCGCCCGGGCCTGCGGATATTGGCGCGGCCCGACCTTCTTTTCTACGAATCCCGCCTGTAGATAGAAAAACTGCCAGGGCGCAATGGTCGTGCCGACCAGGCCCGTCAACATCAGCAAATAGCCCGACTCGAACTTCAAATTTGGAATCACCACCTGCTTTCCGGCGTATAGCCAATCCGGCTTGGCCAAAAATGCCGAAAATACGTAGGACAAATAAAGGATGCAGGCGAAGAGGAAAATGGTCTCCACTTGGCGGTACGTTCCCCGAATCACCAGGATCCAGACGAGCAGCGCCGCGATGGGCACCGCAATGTATTTGTTGACGCCAAAAATCTGCATGGATGCCGCGACGCCCGCAAACTCCGCTACCACGTTCGCAAGGTCCACAAAAAACCCGGTGACCATCACGAAAAATGTCGACCGGAATCCGAACTCCTCGCGAATGAGATCCGAGAGTCCTTTCCCAGTTACCACGCCCATCCGCGCGCACATCTCTTCGGTGACATACAGCGCGATGGTCATCGGGATGAGCGACCACAGCAAGGCGTAGCCGTACTGCGCCCCCGCCTGCGTATAAACCGAAATTCCGCCAGCATCGTTATCCACGTTGGACGTAATCAGCCCGGGGCCGACAACGGCGAGCAACAGCGTCAGGCGCCGCCGCAGGCCGCGGATTTTTTTGAGAAAATCCGTGTCGCCCGCCCGGATGCGGTCAAATTTCTCGGAAATGGCGCTCCAGTTCATCGCTCCGCTCGAATTCCCTTCTTAATCCTTTACCAGCTTCGACACCACGTCATCCACGGTGATTGCGCCGATCGGCCGGTTTTCCTTGTCGATCACCGTCAACATCCGCAAGTTGTACTTGTCGAACATTTCGAAAACTTCCTTGTCGTCCGCGTTCGCGGGCACGCTGAGCAGCGGTTCCATCTTCAGTTCCGCCATCCGTTGATCAGCCGCGGCCAAAAGCAGCCGCGCGACCCCGACGGTGCCCGAGAATTGCGCCTCGCTGTCCAGCAGCACGATGGTATCGAGCTGATCAAAATTCAATTCCTGGCCGCGCATCCACACCAGCACTTCCTCGCGCGTGGAAGCCTCCCCTACAAATGCGAAATCGGTGTTCATCATGCCCCCCGCTGTGGCGGGATCGAATTCCAGCAATTCGCGGACTTCGTCGGCTTCCTGGCCGGGCATCTCGTCCAGAAGCTCTTCGGAAGTTTCCTTGGACAAATCGGCTAGCAGGTCGGCCGCTGCGTCTGGCGCCATTTCTTCCAGAATGTCGGCCGCTTTCTCCGGATCCATTTTTTCGACGATCTGCGTGGTAAGCCGTTCATCCAATTCCGCAAGGACCGCCGCCGCCGTCTCTTCATCCAGGGAGGCGATGATCCCCTGGCGCTCCGCCGCGGAAAGGTCTTCCATGATTTCCGCAAGGTCCGCCGGGTGCAAGTCCTCGAGCTTTTCGTGCGAAATGCGCAGCTTCACCCGGCGCATGGGGTCCGGTTCAACAAGATTCACGAACTCCCAGCGAATCGCTCTCTGTGGCAACTTGCTCTGGAGCTTTCGCACCAACGCGTAAGGCACCACTCCCTGCAAGAGCCTTCGCACGGCACCCGGAAGCCCCACATCAACCTGCGTTAAACGCAATTCCACATTGCCGTTCGTTCGAAACGGGGTCAGATCGACGTCATTCACGCGCACGACCTTTCGGCCCCGCGTATCAATAATTTGTTGATCCAGCAAATCCTTCTGAACAGCCAGCCACGACTCGTTCGGCCGGTAAAGCTCCAGAGCCCGTTCGCTGACGCTAAGCTCCATCTTCCCTGCCGCCACCGAGGCGACCTGATTGTGCTTGGCCACCAGCGGTTGAAAATTGCCGCGGGATAGGAGGTAGTGCGAGACGCGGTTCGGCGCTTCCGCCGGTTCGACAAAAAATTCGCGCACCCGTCCGACATAGTGGCCATCGACATCGTATGCCTTGGCGCCCATCAATTCTGTCGCGTAAATATCCATGCGCTCTCCCTCCTCGCGCGATCCCGGATCTACACGAATAATCTCGTGTTCGAACTCAGCCCGGAAACAAAAAACCCGCGCACCGAAGAACCTCGGCGGCGGGCAAGTACCTCACGCAAATGGACTTAGCCTTAGCCGCCAGTGACCTCTCCCCACCCGACCGCGCGCGTTATGGCTTGCGCCTCGCGCGACTTCATCTGGACGCCCAGCCGACGGACCATTTTCTGGCCGCCTTGCCCACCGTACCAACTAGGGCCAGGTTCGAGTTCGCTGCTGCCCGCACTCATTGAGAGAAAATTCACTCCGTTTTGTGACGAAATTGCAGTCACAGTTCCTTCATAAGCCGCGTGCTTCACGATGTCAAGAAAAAATGACTATCAAAGCAATATTTTGTTCGATTTTCTATTTCGGAGGATTCTTGCAGCTCGAAAAGAGCATGTGACGTGGTTCTTCGCCCTTTCGGCGGCAGTCTTCCACATACAAGCTGAGGTAGTTTTGCAAGATGTAGTCGCGTTTCAAAAACCCTAACTCCTCGGCCGCTCGATCAATCGCAGCCGTGGGTCCCTCCAGTTCCACAAACGTCCCGATGGGGGTTTCGTCTAGTTCAATCAGAAGACCCTTGGCCCAGCCATCCGAATCAGGCAGTCGAAACGTGGTGCGGTACTTTTCATAACGAAACCAGCCCTTCATTCCCAGCCCTTCGAAGATCTGGGCAAGCGCGCTAGCGTCGGAGACTTCGAGTTCCAGTTCCTCACGGACCTTGTATGGGCCGTAGGCTTCGCTGGCCATCTCTGCTTCCATCTGGTTTTCGATTGGCTGCTTGAAGGTCAGTAACACTCGTTGCTGTAGCCCTGGAGCATTCGATTCCCCGGGTACTTCCGGTATCTCGGTTCGAATGCGCAGCAATTGCCCTTTCTTGGCGAGGCGACTCTGCGGGGTATCGAAAATCACATTTTCTTCGTGAACTCGGGACGTTCCGGGAACAGCGGCGCGCGCTCCGATGCGTTCCAGCGCAAGATGAAACGCCGGAACATCGCTAATCCTCAACTTGATTTCGGTCTCTCTTGCCACTGAGTTGCTCACGCTCGGCGCGGGCTGCTTTCTCCCATCGCCGAGTTCCGATAGTATAGCGGACGCGCATGATTCCAGACGCCAACACCGCGACGCCCGTCTCAGCCCAGGAAAACTCAGAAGGTACAACTCTCAAGCCCCCGGTGGCCCGGCGCGAGCCGGTGGAGCACGTTTTGCACGGCGACCGCCGTGTCGACCACTACGGCTGGCTCCGTCAGAAAGAAAGCCCTGAAGTCATCGCCTATCTGAACGCTGAAAATGCGTATACCGATGCCGTTCTGAAGCCCACGGAAGCGTTCCAGGAGAAGCTCTATCAGGAGATGCTGGGACGCATCCAGCAAACGGACCTCTCCTTTCCGTACAAACTTCGAGGCTATTTCTATTTCACGCGAACGGAAGAAGGAAAGCAGTACGCGTTTCATTGTCGGAGGCGCGATGCGGAAGGCGCGGCGGAGGAACTGCTTCTCGACTTGAATGCGTTGGCCGAAGGCCACTCGTTTCTGGGGTTGGACTCGTTCGACGTCAGCGAGGACAACCACCTGCTGGCCTATTCGACCGATACCACGGGTTTCCGCCAATACGTGCTTCAGGTTAAGGACTTGCGCACAGGGACGACCTTTTCCGAACGATTCGAACGCGTTACCAGTGTGGCCTGGGCTTCCGATAACCGGACGCTGTTTTACACCGTGGAAGATGAAACGACGAAGCGGTCTCACCGGCTTTACCGGCACGTTGCGGGCTCGTCCAAAGCGGACCCACTGCTCTACGAGGAGACCGACGAGCGGTTTCGAATCGAAGTGGAACGCACGCGCAGCGGGGCTTTTCTACTTCTGACCATCGCTAGTCACACAACGAGCGAAGTCCGCTTTTTGCGCGCGGACCAGCCCACCGGTGAATTCCGGCTCATTGCACCGCGCGAAGACAACCACGAATATTACACGGAGCACCACCCCGGGCTGGTCCCGAATCCCAGCGACGGACTGTTTTACATTCGAACGAACTCCGGCGGGCGCACTTTTCGCCTGGTAACCGCGCCGGTGAGCGACCCGCGACGGGAATTCTGGCGTGAGGCGATTCCCAATCGGCCGGAGGTCATGCTTGCGGCGTCGGAAGCCTTTCAGACCCATCTAGTCCTGTTCGAACGCGAGGACGGTCTTCCCTATCTCCGCATTGTGCCTTTGACTGCGGACTCCCCAAACCTTCTAGCGACTTCGCATCGCATTGAATTTACTGAACCCGCCTACAACGCTTCGATTGGGGCGAACCCTGAGTTCCATGCCGAGCACGTGCGATTTCAATACGAATCGTTCGTGACTCCTCGCTCGATCTTGGACTACGACATTCGAACGCGCGAACGACATCTTCGGAAGCAGCAACCCGTTCTCGGAGGCTACGATCCGGCGCAATACGTCAGCGAGCGACTGCATGCTACCGCCTCGGATGGCACGCGTGTGCCTCTTTCCATAGTGCACCGACGCGACACGCCGCGCGATGGCTCGGCGCCGTTGCTTCTCTACGGCTATGGCAGCTACGGAATCTCGGTGCCGGTAAATTTCAGCTCGAACCGGCTGAGTTTGCTGGACCGCGGCGTGATTTACGCCGTCGCGCACATCCGTGGCGGCGGAGAACTCGGAAAGCCCTGGCATGACGCGGGCCGCATGAAAAATAAGCGGAACACGTTCACGGACTTTATCGCAGCAGCGGAGCACCTAATTGCGGAATGCTATACTTCGTCCGAGAAACTCGTCATTGAGGGTGGGAGCGCCGGTGGCCTTCTCATGGGCGCCGCAACAAACATGCGCCCCGATCTTTTTCGCATCGTCATCAGCCATGTGCCGTTCGTCGATGTATTGAACACCATGCTGGACGCGTCTCTTCCTCTGACCGTGGGCGAATACGAGGAATGGGGCAATCCGCAAATCGCCGAAGACTATTTCTATATGAAGGCGTATTGTCCCTACACCAACTTGGAGCGGAAAGCCTATCCGGCGATATTGGCAAAGACCGGGCTGAATGATAGCCAGGTGATGTACTGGGAACCGGCGAAGTACGTGGCGAAACTGCGCACTTTGAAGACCGGTTTGAATCCTCTGTTGCTGAAAATCAATATGGGTGCGGGACACGGCGGCGCTTCCGGGCGCTACGACTACTTACGCGAGATTGCTCTGGATTACGCTTTCTTTTTGACGCATTTGGGCATTGCGGAATGACTTTCCACTGACGGCTGACGAATGAGCGAGCCTACCTCACCACTAATGCAGCAGTATCACGCCATCAAGGCGCGCTACCCGCACGCCCTTCTGCTCTTTCGCCTGGGCGATTTCTACGAACTTTTCTACGAAGATGCGATCATCGCCGCGCGCGAACTGCAAATCACCCTCACTTCACGCAATCGCGAAAAGGGCCAGCCCATTCCCATGTGCGGCGTGCCTTATCACGCCGCCGAAGGCTACATCGCACGTTTGATCCGCGCGGGATTCAAGATCGCCGTCTGCGATCAGATGGAATTGCCCGGCCCGGGCAAGAAGCTCGTTCGCCGCGAGGTCGTGCGCGTCATCACGCCGGGTACCGCCACGGACGGCGCGCTCCTCGACGCCCGCGAAAATAGTTTCCTCGCGTCGGTGGCCAAGCATGCCTCAGGTTCGCCCGTCGGGCTCGCGTTCGTCGATCTCTCCACGGGTGAATTTCAGGCGACGGAATTCTGCGGCGCGCGCGCCGATGAATCGTTGCGCGATGAACTACAGCTGCTGCGCCCGAAAGAAACATTGCTTCCCCGGCCACAACAACTTTTCGAAACGGCAAAGACTTCCCTTCTCGAAGGTGCCGGCGGAGTGGAGTCGCGCCTCGAAGATTGGATCTTTCAGCGCGACTATGCCGAGCGCATCCTGCGGGAGCAGTTTGGCGTCGCCGAGCTTACGGGTTTTGGGCTCGACGAGCACCCGCAAGCGCTGGCAGCGGCCGGCGCCATCGTTCACTACCTACGGGAGAATTCCGCGCGGGGCGACCGGTCCGGCGTCGCCAATGAAAAGATGGATGCCTCGGGCGTCGAAGCTCTGCGGCATCTCGACCGCGTGCGTTACTACGAGCAACACGATGCCCTCGTTCTCGACCCTGTCTCCGTGCGCAACTTGGAATTGCTCGCGCCTATCTTCGCCGAAGAAGCGGGGCGCACGAGCGGCCCCACGACCCTGATTGCTGCACTGGACACCACCGTGACCGGCATGGGTGCGCGTTTGCTGCGTTCGTGGATTCTGCGACCGCTCATTGACCGAGAGGCCATCGAGGCGCGTCTGAGTGCGGTGGCGCACTTGGTCCAGCAAACCGTGGTGCGCGGCGAAATTCGCAAGGAACTCAAAGGGATCCTGGACCTGGAGCGGCTCACCAGCCGCATCACGCTCGGTTTGGCAACTCCGCGCGAACTCGTTGCGTTGCGCAAATCGCTGGTGCAGCTTCCGGTGCTGAAGAATTTCCTTACGCCGCCTCCGGCCGGTGGCAGCGAGCTGCTGCGCCATTTGCATCAGGAAATCGATGAACTCGCCGACGTCCGCGAGCGCTTGGAACGCGCTATCTCCGACGAGCCTCCTGCCCTGGCCACCGACCCAGGGATGATCCGCAGCGGTTACCACGCCGAGCTGGATGAACTTCGCAACCTGAGCCAACACAGCAAACAGATCATCGCGGCGATGGAGGAGCGCGAGCGAAAGCGGACTAACATCGGCTCGCTGAAGATTCGCTTCAATCAAATCTTCGGCTACTACATTGAAATCTCGAAGGCCAACCTGCATCTCGCCCCGGCGGACTACGAACGCAAACAAACGTTGGTCAACGCCGAGAGATTCACTTCCTCCGAGCTAAAAGAATACGAACGGAAGATACTCGCCGCCGACGAGCGCATCCTGGAAATCGAACGGCAACTCTTTATTGAGGTGCGCTCGGCTGTTGCTGCACAGGCTGTGCGCTTGCGGCGCACCGCTGCAGCCGTCGCGCAGATGGACGTACTCACGTCGTTTGCGAAACTGGCCACCGATCGCGGCTATGCGCGGCCGGAGTTCAATTCTGCCGGAGAGCTGCTCATCATCGGCGGGCGTCATCCGGTCATCGAAGAGTTGCTGCGGCAAAAAGGCGAGCGCTTTGTTCCCAACGACCTCTGCTTCGAGCCCGGGCGGCAGCAGCTTCTTCTCATTACGGGGCCGAACATGGGTGGCAAGTCCACGTATCTTCGGCAGTCCGCGCTGATAGTGCTGATGGCGCAGATGGGCTCGTTCGTTCCGGCGCGCCAGGCGAAACTGCCGATCACCGACCGTATCTTTACGCGCATCGGCGCGAGTGACAATCTGGCGCGCGGGCGTTCCACTTTTCTTGTGGAAATGAGCGAAGTCGCCGCCATCCTGACTCACGCTACTCCCGCGAGCCTGGTGCTGCTTGATGAAGTAGGGCGTGGCACGGCCACCTTCGATGGCCTGTCCATCGCTTGGGCCGTCGTGGAGCATTTGCAGAAACATACGCGGGCGCGCACTCTCTTTGCCACGCATTATCACGAATTGACGGAGCTGGGCGATCTGCTTCCGGCGGTCAAGAATGTCCACGTCTCTGTTAAAGAGACGCCCAGCGAGATTATTTTTCTGCGCCGCGTCGAGCCCGGGTGTGCTGACAAAAGCTACGGCATCGAAGTTGCCCGCCTCGCGGGACTTCCTCGTAGCGTGATTGAACGCGCCCGCGAAGTTTTAAGGCGGCACGAGCAGAGCGAGCACGAACTCAGCGAGACGCTCTCCCCCGGGGCCTCCGATCTCGCGCACAAAAACGGCAATCAACAGGTGCTGTTCACCGCGCTGGATCGTGAGATCCTCGAAAGACTGCGCGGCCTGGATTTGGATCAACTGAAGCCGCTGGATGCGCTGAATCTTCTGGCGGACTTGAAAAAACAAATCTCATGAAGAAGAAGCCCATGCTGGTTCTCGGAATGATGTCCGGAACTTCCGCGGACGGCATTGACGTT
>Ga0209698_10008740_pt1 | contig 10421 bp, 8 predicted proteins | sample LitLauG_LLR_2012_FD_187203 | JGI IMG/M metagenome (GOLD analysis project Ga0209698, IMG submission 187203) | Freshwater sediment microbial communities from Pennsylvania, USA - Little Laurel Run_MetaG_LLR_2012 (SPAdes) (version 2) | ecosystem: Environmental > Aquatic > Freshwater > Creek >... | reverse complement strand
GTCATGGATTACTGGGTGACGAACACCGAGCGGTTGCTCGTACCCACGGCCGAGGCTATGCCGGAATCGAAATACTCGTTCGCGCCGTCCGGGGGCGAATTTTCGGGCGTACGCACCTTTGCCGAGCAAATCAAACACCTGGCGGCCGCGAATTACCAGCTTGCCGCCGGCGCACTGGGCGAGGAACCGCCGGCTGGGACCGACCACGAAACGGCGCCCGACTCCGTAAGGACAAAGGCACAGATCATGGACTATTTGAGAGGGTCGTTCGCGAGCCTTCACCGAGCGGCCGTGGCACTCAACGAAAGCAATGTGGATGTGCCGATCGCAGCCAAACAAAACAGAACCGACCTTCTGATGCTCATCGACGCCGTGGTCCACTCGTCCAATCATTACGGTCAGATGGTGGAGTACCTGCGGATGAACAACATCGTTCCGCCAGCGAGCCGGTGAAATTCACGACACATTTGAAGGGAGTAAGTATGAATCGAACTTCGATGATGACCCTAACCGCGGCAATGCTGTCGGCGTCGCTTTTAACGGCCATCCTTAGCTTGCCTCACGAAGCGGTCGGCCAGGACAATTCGGCAAATGCCAAAGCCACTGAGTCACCCTTTGCATGTAACCGCCTGGCGCTGACTGCTGAGCAGAGGAAGCGTCATTTTGACGAACTCGGTCCAAAGTTGCGTTCGCTCAAGAAGAGCGTTCGAGAACTTCCCAACGGGTACGAGTTTGAATTTTCGCCTGACGCCAATACCGTGCAACTGGTCGCAGAGTGGGCGGTTGGCGAGCGTGCGTGTTGTCCTTTCTTCGATATTGATATGCGAATGGAGCGCGAAGGTGGATCGATTTGGCTTGTACTGACAGGGCGGGAGGGCGTGAAGCAGTTCATTCAAGCGGACGGCCGCGCCTGGATCAGGGAGTGAGTGAAGAAAGCGAGGCTTCCGTCGTCGGAAGAATTGTTTCGTGGCAGAGCTTGCCGCCCGCTCCTCGACTCTTAGTCTCCGAGAGTTGTCCGTCGAGGCTGGGACGGGGCGGCGGCCCGTAACGGTCTCGGATTCTTGTCAGCCTCGGCGTCCTCGGATAGCAGCGGAGTCACAAACCGCAGTGCTTCGATTTCTTGTCGAATTCGTTCCAAATCCAATTCTTTTTGACGCAAGACTTGATAGAGGTCCTTCATGTTGGCGGCTCCCATGAGCGGCAGTCTAACGTGAAGCGAGATTCCGATACAAAATTGGAAGGTCATGGGGCCGGAGGGTAGGAAAAAGCTAGGCTTCCGAAGCGCCGCCCTTGGAGGCGTCCCACAGCATCTTCTTTCCCCTCCGATAGGAGAGATTCACCATGTGTCCGGCTGCGGCGGCGCGGTGTCCGACCTCTGCGGTCTCATAGCTGGGCTGCCGGGTGCGAACCGCGTCGATGAAGTTCACGAGGTGCAACACGGTCGCGTCCGGCTTATTGGGAAACTCCAGATTTTCTGGCGCAGGTTTGGTTGCAGGTCCCTGCGACTCCGCTCGATGGTTCGCCTCATTCAGGAAGGTTTCCTGCATGGCTTTGGGCCAGCTGTCGATCGAGTACTCGTAGCCCTCGCGTTTGTATTCTGCCTGCTCAACCATGCCGGCACCGAGCAAAACGGAGAGCGAGCCTTCGGTTCCGAGGAATTGGATTCCCTGGCCGGCAGTACTTGCGCAGTTAAATGTGCCCGCCATGTTGACGCAAAAGCTGCCGTAGTCGAACAGGGCATCGAGCGTGTCCGGGACTTCGCGGCCGTCGTGCCGGTAGAGGATTCCTCCGCCGGCCACTACGCTTTTCGGCATCTCTGCGCCCATGATGAAGTGAATAGAAGTAATGAGGTGAACGAAGAGGTCCGTGGAGATGCCGCCGGAATAATCCCAATACTTGCGATAACGAAAAACGCGCTCGGCGTCATAGGCGACCTTCGGCGCGGGGCCCAGCCATTCCTGCCAATTGAAGTTGATGCCGTTCTTCAGGTCCGCGGGAATGGGGTAGTTCCACGAGCCGGTGGAACTGTTGCGATTGTAGGATGCCGTCACCTTGGTGACTTGGCCGAGCTTCCCGGACGCTACGATTTCTCGCGCTTGCTTATGTTGGTCAGATGACACCCACTGGCTGCCCACCTGAACAATGCGCTTGTTGTCCCGCGCCGCCTGGATCATTGCCGGGCCATCTTCAATTCTGTAGGTCATCGGCTTTTCGATATAGACGTCTTTGCCGGCGCTCAGCGCGTCGAGCACGATGCGCTGATGCCAATGGTCAGGAGTTGCCACGACGACTGCATCGATATCTTTCCGGTCCAGCAGTTTCTTGTATTGCGCGAAGTTTATCGCGATCTTGCCTTCGGTGCGCTCGTTGGCGCGTTCGAGGTGACCCTGGTAGCAATCGCAGACTTCCACCAGGTTCGCCTGCTGGGTTTCTTTCGCCGCCTCGAGCAATATATTTCCGCGAATCCCAAAGCCAATGAACCCAAGGTTCACGCGGTCATTCGGGCCGGCAGGTTTGGGCAAGAGTGACGGGGGAAGAGGGATCAGCTTTCCATTTAGGACAAGTGCGAAACTCGCTGCCTGAGGAGCAGTGTGGAGGAGGAACTGGCGTCTGGTGGTTTTTGACATAGCGGGACTCCTGCGGAGAAATGAACCACACCGCGCGAACAGAGAAGCTTAGCGCAAAGGACCATATGGCGGTGCAGTTAGTTATCCGTGGCGTCGCTGACAAATCGCTGACTAGAAGTTGTGGGACTCTAGGCCGGATACAGGAGTCGGGGCAGACGTTTTCGGACAGTGTCATGCAGGCGGCGGTGTTGTTTGAGCACGGCGGCACGATCGCGGCGAGGGATTTTGTAAATGTGCATAGACATCTCGACCACGGTGCGATCCAGGGCGCGGAAGGCGTTGAGGAACCTGTCGATGTCGTTGGCTTGGCCGCTCTGGGGGCGCAAATTTCGACGCGGTCGTTGTTTGGTTGGCTGGGACATCGGATGGCCTCCGCGCATTGATAGATTGATATCGCATCCCGGACAGGAAGGGAAACGCAAACAATTGATGACTTCGATCAGGGGATTGGGGAGATGCGAAGCGAACGTAACCACCCGGCGTAGCGGTCAAACTGCGTGCCGATGTTTGGGCTTGTTGTGGTGTCCCGCTTTATGGGCGTGGTGATGCGTGGCGTGGTGGGGCTTGGCTTTTACGTATTGCAGTGTGGGCTGAGACGGGGTGGCCCAGGCGAATAGATTGGCAACCGAACAGAGCAGCAATAGGGAAAATATCCGCTTCATATACATCGCTCCTGAGGGGCAACTCCTACTTTATAACTATTTCTGCGGAAGATTGCACGGAGTAAGCTAGTCTGTCACAAGGCGGATGCTTTCATCTCGTTCTTCTTCATTCCCGCCTGGCGACCGTTAGGAGGCCATCATGCCAAATAGAACGCTGGATCAGGATACGACCAAGGGCGCGCAAGAGACCGAGGATCACAAGATTCCCGGGAATCTGGGATTGCAGGGTCAGTTAGGACATCGCGATCAGGATCCGATGATCAAAGACGCGGATACGGATTTTCCGGAGCCGGGGGAAAGTCCGGAGCACTCTGGAGAGCCGATCGCAAAGACGGCTTAGAGCTCTTCCCTGATAAATTCCAGTTTGTAAATGAGGCACACGGCGCGGAGGCAAGATGCCTCCGCGACAGCCGGCGAGGACGCCGGCGCTACCTTAGTTCTTCCATGCAGGCGTCCAGGACTTCCTTCGGCGGACGCGTCATGGAGTCGGGCAACGTTGCCAGCGGCTGATCTACCACGTTCAGCATGTCGATGAAGTTAGGGGCTTTCGGGTTCACGTAGAAGACGCCCGTTAGGACTTCTCCTTTGTCGTGGGCCTCGGTAAGGCGCGTGATGGCGCGGATCTTGTCAGTGGGGTCGTAGTCTTCTTCGAGCTTGCGCAGGTGCAGGCGCGAGCCGTCGTGCATGGTGACTTCGACGGTTGAGCCGGGATCGTATTCGACGTCAATATCTTCGAAGTGCGGGACGAAGCTGACGTCCTGCAGGACCTCCTCGTGCTCCTTCACATATTTGTAGGACTTGGTCGAGCCTTCGTGATCGTTGAAGGTGACACAGGGCGAGACCACGTCGAGCATCACGGTGCCTTTATGGGCGATGGCAGCCTTCAGCATAGCGCTGAGCTGGCGCTTGTCGCCGGAGAAGGATCGTCCGACTAGCGTGGCTCCAAGTTGAATCGCGAGGGCGCAGGTATCGATGGGCGGGAGATCGTTAAGGACACCGCTTTTCAGCTTCGAGCCGAGATCGGCGGTGGCGGAGAACTGGCCTTTGGTGAGGCCGTAAACGCCGTTGTCTTCGATGATGTAGATGATCGGGAGATTGCGGCGCATGAGGTGTATGAATTGCCCGATGCCGATGGAAGCGGTGTCGCCGTCGCCGCTGACGCCGATGCAGACGAGCTTGCGATTGGCGAGCAGGGCACCGGTGGCGACGGAGGGCATGCGTCCGTGGACAGCGTTGAAGCTGTGGGAGCGGCTCAGGAAGTACGCGGGCGTCTTGGAGGAACAGCCGATGCCGCTGGGCTTGATGACGTATTCGGGCTCGACGCCCATCTCGTACATGGCTTCGATGATGCGCTCGGAAATGGCGTTGTGGCCGCATCCAGCGCAGAGCGTGGTCTTGCCGCCTTTGTAGTCGATGACGGTAAGGCCGATGCGGTTGGTCTTTGGTGTTGGTGCTCCGGATTCGACTGTGGTGGTACCCATTGTGTCCCTCAGCGGCTAAAGCCGCGATTCAAGATTGTTCTATACGGCACGACTAAAGTCGTGCCCTGATACAAAACTGTCTGTCCTGATACAACACCTATCTGCCTTCCATGCTGGTCAGTTCGTCAGTGATGGACCGCGCGTCGAGCGGCAGGCCGGTGATGTGGGCGATGCTGCGCAGGCGCGTCGTGAGTTCGGGCTTCACGTCCAGCTTCAGAAGGCTGAGCATCTGGGCGTCACGGTTTTGCTCGACGACGTAGACATGTTCGTGCTGCTCGATGAATTCGTGCACCTCGCGCGTGAAGGGATAGGCGCGAAGGCGGAGGTAGTCGGTTTCGATCTGATATTCGTCGCGAAGTTGATCGCGGCTTTCGGTGATGCCCCAGTGCGAAGTACCGTAGCCGATGATGCCGATTTTCGCGTTGTTGCCCTTGGTGACCTCAGGGCGGGGAACGAAGGAGCGCGCGGTTTCGAACTTGCGGTTGAGGCGCTCCATGTTGTTTTCGAAATCGTCGGCGCGCTCGCTGTATTGGGCCTTTTCGTTGTGTCCGCTGCCGCGGGCGAAGTAAGCGGCGTTGGGATGCGAAGTTCCGGGAAGAGTGCGGTAGCCGATTCCGTCTCCGTCAATGTCTTTGTAGCGGGCAAACCCCCCGAGCTTGTCGAGATCTTCCTTGCTGAGAACCTTTCCGCGGTTGATCGGCGTCGTCGGATAGGGGAAGGGATCGGACATCCAGTTGTTCATCCCGAGATCCAAGTCGGACATGACGAAGACGAGCGTCTGGAATTGCTCGGCGAGATTGAAGGCATCAGTCGCCATGGTGAAGCATTCTTCGACCGAGGAGGGAATCAGCATGATGTGCTTGGTGTCGCCGTGGGAGAGGACTGCAGTGGAAAGGATGTCGCCCTGCGAAGTGCGCGTGGGCAGGCCAGTGGATGGGCCGACACGCTGGATGTCCCAGATGACGCCAGGGACTTCGACATAGTAGGCGAGTCCGGCGAACTCGGACATGAGCGAGATGCCCGGGCCGGCAGTGGCGGTCATGCTGCGGGCTCCGGCCCATCCGGCGCCGATGACCATGCCGATGGCGGCGAGTTCATCTTCGGCTTGCACGATGGCGAAGGTAGCTTTTCCGTCGGGGCCGATACGGTATTCCTTCATGTACTCGATCATGGTTTCGACGAGCGAGGACGAAGGCGTGATCGGGTACCAGGTGACGACCGTGCATCCGGCGAACATGCAGCCGAGCGCGGCGGCAGAGTTGCCATCAATGATGATCTTGCCGGCGGTCTTGTCCATGCGCTCGATGTAGAAGACGCCAAGCTTCTGGAGATTAGCTTTGGCGTAATCGAATCCCGCTTGCGCTGCAGCGAGGTTCAGGTTCGCGGCTTTGACTTTCTTGGCGAACTGCTTGCGGATCGCTTTCTCGACTTCGGCCATGTCGATGGTGAGCAGTTGCGCCACGACACCGACGTAGACCATGTTCTTGACCAGTTTGCGCAGCTTGGCTTCGGGGCAAACCTGGGCGACAAGCTTGTCGTAGGGAACAGAATAGAAAATCAGATCATTGCGCAGCTTGTGCAGGGCGAGTGGCTCGTCGTACAGCACCGAAGCGCCAGCAGCCAGAGACATGGTGTCTTCGACAGCGGTCTCGGGATTCATGGCGACGAGGAAGTCGATTTCCTTCTTGCGGCCGATGTACCCGTGCTTGTTGGCGCGGATCGTGTACCAGGTGGGCAGTCCGGCGATGTTCGAGGGGAACATGTTCTTGCCGGAAACCGGGACGCCCATCTGGAAAATGCTGCGGAGAAGTACCGTGTTTGAACTTTGCGAACCGGAACCGTTGACCGTCGCGACCTGAATGCTCATGTCGTTGACGATGCGCTTGTGCCCCACGTCGCCTGACGATCCGCGGGGCACGACATCCGTAGTGGCCATCCCAACACCTTCCTTTGTTCAGTATGCTGAACGCACGGTTAATGGAGTGTATTTGCAATTATACGGCGCGATTGTTCGTATGTGCCTGCAAATCGCCCACCTGTGGCGGAGGGGAACCCGGGTTGGAAACGGGTTTTCACTAGGTGAAGCCAGCGGCGCGCTTCGTCAGGTGGCGAAAATCGTTAACCACAAAGGACACGAAGGAGCACGAAGAAAAAATGCCGGACCTTCAAAGAGAGAAATTGCGCCCTTTTCTCTAGATGACAACCATTACTCGGTCTTGAAGAACTGGGCGATGTTGCGGAACTTATTATATCGGGAGACGACCAATTCGGCCGGGGAGATCTTCTTCAGATCGGCGTAGTGCTTCTGCAGGGTGGCATCGAGCAGGGCGGCGGCAGCCTCGTGGTCGCGATGGGCTCCGCCTTCGGGCTCAGGGACGATGTCGTCGATGCAACCGAGGTCGCGGAGGTCGGTGGCGGTGATGCGCATGGCTTCGGCGGCTAGTTCCTTTTTGGACGCGTCGCGCCACATGATGGCGGCGCAGCCTTCGGGAGAGATCACCGAATAGATCGAGTTCTCCATCATGAGGACGCGGTCGGCTACGGCGATGGCGAGTGCGCCGCCGCTGCCGCCTACGCCAATAACCGTTGCAATGATCGGAACTTCAAGGCGGGCCATCTCGCGCAGATTATAGGCGATGGCCTCGGCTTGTCCGCGCTCTTCAGCTTGCACCCCCGGATACGCGCCGTCGGTATCGATCAGGGTGAAGATGGGACGCCGGAATTTTTCCGCGATCTGCATGATGCGGATCGCCTTGCGGTATCCCTCGGGGTGGGGCGTGCCGAAGTTGCGATGGACGCGCTGCTTCATGTCGCGTCCTTTTTGGGTGGCGACGAGCATGATTTCTTCGCTGTGGAAGCGGGCCATGCCGCAGACGATGGCGGCGTCGTCGCCGAAACCGCGGTCGCCGTGAATTTCGCTGAAGTCAGTGAAGACGCGCTCGATGTAGTCGAGGGATTGCGGCCGCTGCGGATGGCGAGCCAGTTCGGTCTTTTGCCAGGCGGTGGGAGGGGCGTTCATTTCGTGGCGCAGGGTCTCAATGCGGTCCTGGAGTTTGGCGATCTGGCGCTGCATGGCGGCGTCGGGATCGGACGCCTCCATCTCGGCGACTTGGCGCTCGACTTGCTCGAGTTCCTGCTGGTTCTTTTCACTCGCTGCCATGTTTGGACTTCGCGAATACAATTCGCATGCTTCGCCGTATTCCCTGGGGTTCAAAAAATCTTTAACCACAAAGGACACTAAGGTACACGAAGGAAATCATTCAACTGATGATGCGGACACTGCCTCGGCCGCAGAGTTGCTCGACGCGGGCGATGAAGGCGCGGTCCGGCAACACATTATAGCCTTCCGCCTCCATCACGACCATGAAATCGCCTTGGCGTTCGACATCGAACAGCACCTTCGCCTCGCCTTTGCGCTCGAGGAATAGGGTGTGGAGACTGTCGACGATGGACTCGTTTTTGTCGTCATCGCTGAGGACGCGGATGCGGATGGCGCGCGGCAGAGGAACTTTGGCGTCTTCGAGTGGCATGATTTCCGAAGCGGTGATTTTGGGATTTGCGCCTTCCTCGATGCGCACACCGGCTTTCACCAGGACTGGCACTTCAAGCTTCACCTTCTCGCCAAGCCGTTTGTAAGCTTCCGGGAAGACGATCATGTCGAGGGAGCCGGACATGTCTTCGAGCGACGCCTGCGCGTAGAAGTCCCCTTTCTTCGATTTCAGCACACGGAGGTTGGTGATGATGCCGGCGGTAGTGATGGTTTCGTCTTTGCCGGTGGAGCGGTCCATGCCGGAGATTTCTTGTGTGCTCAACGCCTGCAGGTCGATGAGCTTATCCCGGTATTTTTCGAGCGGATGACCGCTGATGAAGAATCCGAGAATCTCTTTTTCGGCGGATAGGCGCGTGTGCTCGTCCCAGTCGGGGGTGTTAGGAAGTTTGTGGTTGTCGGCTTCGGAGTCGTCGTTATCGAAGACGCCAAAGAGGCCGTGCTGGCCGGATTCGGCATCGCGCTGGACTTTCTGGGCTTGCTCCATCGCCTTGTCGAGGACCGCGGAGAGTTGGGCGCGGCGACCGAGGGAGTCCATGGCGCCACTCTTGATCAGCGACTCAAGCACGCGCTTGTTCAGCAGGCGAAGATCAACGTTCTCGCAGAACTCGAAGATGGTCTTGAAACGGCCGAGTTTCTTGCGAGCGGCAACAATGGATTCGATGGCGTTGCCGCCAACGTTTTTCACCGCGGCGAGGCCAAAGCGGATGGATTCACCATGTGGGGTGAAGTTCGCGTCAGAGACGTTGATATCTGGCGCCTCGACGGCGATGCCCATTTCGCGGCATTCGTTAATGTACTTGACCACGTCGTCGGTTGAGCCGGTGACGGACGTCAGCAGCGCAGCCATGAACTCGACTGGATAGTGCGTCTTCAGATAGGCCGTGTGATAGGCGAGCAAAGCGTAGGCGGCGGAGTGCGACTTGTTGAAGCCATATCCGGCGAACTGCGCCATGAGATCGAAAATCTTTTCGATCTTCTTGGCTGGATATTTCCTCTGCGCCGCCCCTTCCACGAAACGCTCGCGCTGTTGGGCCATCTCCTCGGCCTTCTTTTTGCCCATAGCGCGGCGGAGCAGATCGGCTTCGCCAAGGGAGTATCCGGCGAGGCGGTTGGCGATCTGCATGACCTGTTCCTGGTAGACGATGACGCCGAGCGTTTCCTGCAAAATCTGCTGCAGTTCGGGAAGTTCGTATTCAATCTTCTTGCGGCCGTGCTTGCGATCGATGAAGTCGTCGATCATGCCGCCCTGGATGGGACCGGGCCGATAAAGCGCGTTGAGAGCGGTGAGGTCCTCGATGGAATTCGGCTGGTAGCGTCGGAGGACATCGCGCATGCCGTGCGATTCAAACTGGAAGACGCCGGAGGTCAGCCCTTTATAGAACACCTTCTCGTACGTCTCTTGATCTTGCAGCGGAATCTGGTCGAGCGTGAGGGCTGTGCCGCGCGTCTGCTGGATCAGTTTGAGCGTATCGGTGAGAATCGTGAGCGTGGTGAGGCCGAGGAAGTCCATCTTCAACAGGCCCATCTTTTCGATGGCGACCATGTCGTAGGCGGTAACGATTTCGTCGTTCTTCGTGCGGTGCAGCGGGACCAGGTCCGTCAGCGGCTTGGGCGAGATCACGACACCGGCGGCGTGCACGCCGGAGTTGCGTACCAGTCCTTCGAGCTTTCGCGCGGTGTCGAGCAACTCTTTGACCTGGATGTCTTTTTCGTAGGCCTCGTTCAGCTGGGGAGATTCTTCGATCGCTTCGTCGAGCGTAATGTTGAGGGTCGTCGGCACCATTTTGGCGATGCGATCGACGTCGGCGTAAGGAATGTCCATGGCGCGGCCAACGTCTTTGATGGCGGCCTTGGCGGCCATGGTGCCGAAGGTGATGATCTGCGCGACGTTGTCGCGGCCGTACTTCTGCGTGACATATTGAATGACTTCGCCGCGGCGGTTCATGCAGAAGTCAATGTCGATATCGGGCATCGACACGCGCTCGGGATTCAGGAAGCGCTCGAAGAGGAGTTCGTGCTGCAGGGGATCGATGTCGGTGATGCCAAGCGCGTAGGAGACGAGCGATCCGGCGGCCGAGCCGCGGCCCGGGCCGACGGGGAT
>Ga0209698_10008738_pt1 | contig 10421 bp, 5 predicted proteins | sample LitLauG_LLR_2012_FD_187203 | JGI IMG/M metagenome (GOLD analysis project Ga0209698, IMG submission 187203) | Freshwater sediment microbial communities from Pennsylvania, USA - Little Laurel Run_MetaG_LLR_2012 (SPAdes) (version 2) | ecosystem: Environmental > Aquatic > Freshwater > Creek >... | reverse complement strand
CACATAACGTGGATCGATTTCCAACCCGTAACAGACTCGGCCGGATGCTTCAGCGGCAACTAATGTCGTCCCCGAACCGAGAAACGGATCGTAAACGGTCTCACCACGGCGGGTATTGTTGAGGATCGGCCGTTGCATCACCTCGACCGGCTTCTGGGTGCTATGGCCGGTTGCCTCTTCGTCCCGCAAACCGCCGATCGGGTTCAGGTTCGGAACTTCCCACACTGTCGATTGCGTCCGGTCGCCGCACCAGCGCGAGGACTTGCCTTCCCGCACTGCGTACCAGCAGGGCTCGTGCTTCCAGTGATAGTCGCCCCGGCTCAGAGCAAAATGCTGCTTCACCCAGATGATCTGCCCGCGGATACGGAACCCTGCGGCTTCCAGCCCCGAAGCCACTTCGGCGGCATGCACTCCGGCGTGCCATACATAAGCCACGTCGCCGGCGAACAACTGGTAAGCCTTTGCCCAGTCCGCTTGATGATCGTTCGAGACCAGGCCCGTCTGCCGTTGGTGTCCCAACCCGGCGCGTTCCCGCCATTGGGGGTCGTACTCGACACCATAAGGCGGGTCGGTGACCATCAGGGCCGGAACTGCCGATCCGAGCAGCCGCCGGACGTCCTCTTCCGACGTAGCGTCCCCGCATCCGATGCGATGCTGACCGCACAACCAAACGTCGCCCGGCCGGGTGACGGATTCCATCGTTAGAGGCGGCAGCTCATCCTCCGGAGGCTCTTGCTCCATCAGGAAATCGTCAATCTCAATCGGATCAAAACCGGTCAAGTCAAGATCGAAATCCAGGGCTTTGAGGTCCTGCAGCTCTAAAGCCAACAGGTCTTCATCCCATTTGGCCCAACTCGCCGAACGATTGACGAGTAGCCGGAATGCTTTCACCTGGGCTTCTGACCATTCGTCGCATAGGATGACGGGAGTCTCGACCAAGCCGAGCTTCTTCGCGGCCTTCAATCGGAGATGACCGTCTACAACTTCCCCGTTGCTGCGGGCCAGGACGGGAATTTTAAAACCGAACTCGCGAATGGAGGCGATCATCCGGTCGACCGCATGGTCGTGCTTTCTCAGCTTTCGCGGATGAGGGCAAAGACTGCTGGTCGGCCGCCATTCAATTCGCAGGCTCTTGGTTTGATCCTGCAGACTATGGATGGGATCTCGTTGGTTGGCTACGCTCGCGCGTTCACCAAAAAAATTAGTATTCACACTTTAAATGGGCGACATGTCGATGGCGACGCCGACTTGTCGACGACAACCCTCGCAAGCCGTTGATTTGATTGCAAAAATATATTTGAGGAAAAATCGTCGACGCCGTCGACATGTCGACGAACGCGCTATTGATAGTAACTGGGCCGACAACCGATTGCGAATCGGGCACGATAGCCAGCTCCGCGATTGGATGGCAAGGGATCCTCGGAGAGTTCGAAATACTGCCGGAGTCTTTTGCGCAGCCTCTCTATCTGCTTCTCCAAGGGAGCCCAATCGGCAGCGAGGCCGTCTGGCTTGTCCAGCCTACCCTCAGACTCCGCCAAACTGCGAAGGACTTTCCATAGTCCATTGGGGAGATGGCTGCGCCGGTCCACAAACCCGAGTTCCTCGCAGTTGCGGACTTCAGTGATCTTTCCATTGCCGATTTCGATTTGAAAATCACTGAGGAAGAAAATTTTGAGCTCATCCCAGGTCATGATCGTCAGCGTTGTGACTGCCTGTCCTTTGGACGGAACTTTCGCTTCGGCTTCTGATTGTTCCGCCGCCGCCCGTTGGTAGGCTTCCCGGACCCAGTGCTGGACTCGTGCAAGGATCGTCGTCATTACACCGTCGGCTCGGGCACTTAACGGTTGCAGTCGATCGACCGGCCATCCGGTATACTCCTCCCACGCCGCGTGCCCAATGTCACCGAGAACCGATTCGTAAGCTTCGAGTCCGGGTACGTTGGAAACCAACTCGAGAAACGCCTGTGCCCTGCGATCCAAACAGCGAATTACGTAATCGATTCGGCTGCTGGATCCGTATGGCTGCTCTTGTGGCGTTGCGCCGCGGTGCATCGCTTCCAGATCCGCCTGCATGCTTGCGATGGTGCGCAAGTAACCCGGTTGCGCTTTGAAAAACTTCATGGCCTCACTCATGTCGAAAACATTCTCCTATAGGGTGTAGTCGCAAATGAAGGGCTAAAGGGTGCGAACTATTTCATCCCAAACTGGAACTATGGCCAACCTGGTACTGCGGAAAGCCGGTGAGTTGAGCCGGCCCGAAGGGTTTCGCTTCGCTCAGGTTTTGATTGGGGCAAAATGCCGCTTTTAGCCCCTTTGGGTTCAAACGTGGCTCCTTTGACGCCCCCTTGGGGCGCATGTGTGGTACTTTGCTTCCGTTTATTCGGGCTCACGGAGACGCGAGAACGACCGCTGCGCGCGCACGCGGTGATGCTATAAACCACTGTCATCTATCAGCTTAGGTGTTGGTCCGGCATCGATTCGGCAGCAGAAAAGAGGCCCAAAACACGCCCTGTTTTTACCGTCCGCCCTACTTCTTTTATATAGGCGGTAAAAACTCTCCGGAGAACGCCCCAATCTGAGCTCTCTGGGGAGCCAATACTTCGATTGACAGCTTCTTCGAACCGGAGACAGATTCCGTACGCCACATTTATCGGCCAAAAGTTCCTGCCACGCCTCGCCTATCACGGGGCGATCTGGCTCATCGCCGACCGTCTCGGCCGGCTGGTATGCAAGATCCTCCACGACGGCGTCCGCTATGTGGAACAAGGCCAGGAAACCACCCCGAGCGCGAAGAAACGCCGCGTCCAAAAAATGGCTCCGGCCCTCCGGAAACCCGGCTACGCCGTCACCCTCACTCCCATCGCCCCCGAACCTGCGCCGACGTGATTTTCAACCGAGCGGTGCGCACACCGCTACCGCTCCTTGACACTCGCAGCTCAGAATAACGTGTACCCCTACGCTCGGATTTGACCGTCTGGCCGATGTTTCCGCAAAGGTGTCACTTTTATGCCGGCGCGGCGATGGGACAATAGGTCAATGCGGCGGTTCTTGGCGGTTTTGATTGGACTGGTTTGCCTGGCTGGCGCCCAGGAAAAGAGCAAGCCGGCACAGGCAGGCGTCGAATTGGCGTCGCGGGGAAGCTGTCCGGAGGCGATGCCGTTGCTCGATCAAGAGATGCGAGACCCAGCCAACGATGTCGCTGCCAAGCGACTGGTGAGTCTGGCCGGCGTCCGCTGCTCCATGCTGCTGAATCAGCAAAATGATGCGATGAGTTTCTTGGGCTGGCTGCAGCAGGCATTTCCGAAGGATCCGGAGGTTCTGTTTCTGGCGGTCCACATGTTCTCCGACCTGAGTTTGCGGAACGCGCAAGAATTGATGAACACTGCGCCGGACTCGCCGCTGGTGATCCAACTGAACGCGGAGAATTTCGAAAAGCAGGGACAGTTGGCGCAGGCGGTGGCGGAGTATCGGGTTCTGTTACAACGAGTGCCGGACCGGCCGGGAATTCACTATCGGATTGGTGGGCTGATTCTTTCACAGCCGCCCACCGCCAGCAGCGGCGCGGAGGCGCGGAAGGAGTTTGAGGAAGAATTAAGAATCAACCCGCAGACCGCCGGCGCCGAGTATTACCTGGGAGAACTGGCGAGGCAGGATGACAAACTGCCGGAAGCGATTGAGCATTTTACGCGGGCGACGAAGATTTATCCAGGATTTGCGGACGCTTATTTTGGACTGGGGCGGTCGATTCTGGATTCAGGAAAGGCCGCGGATGCGGTAGCGCCATTGGAGACGGCGGCCAAGCTGGCGCCGGAGAATCCGACTGTGCACTTGTCGCTTGCCACGGCCTATCAGCGGACGGGCAGGAAGGAAGACGCGTCGCGCGAGTTTGCATTGCAGAAGAGTACGTCAGAGAAGATCAACCGGAATACGACGACGCTGCATAAAACGGTTTCAGGTCCGGGCGCAGACCGATGAAACGAGCGCTGGCGGCGGCCGCTGCCTGCCTGAGTCTGAGTTTTCAAACAGCGGTGAAACGGCCGCACTTCACCGACATTGCGCCGCGGTCGAAGTTTGCTTACATCACCAATAACGATCTGTCGCTACGCAAGTATTTTGCGCAACCGATGGCGGGCGGGATTGCTGTGTTCGACTTCGACAACGACGGCAAGATGGACATTTTCTTCACCAACGGGGCAAAGCTGCCGGAGTTGAAGAAAACAGGTCCGTCGTTTTACAACACGCTGCTGCGAAATCGGGGTGATGGGACCTTTGAAGACGTCACGGCGAATGCGGGCTTGGCTGGCGAGAGTCTCGGATACAACTTCGGAGTCGCGGTCGGGGACTTCGACAACGACGGGTTTGAGGATCTGTTTATCTGCGCGGCTGGCCGCAACACGCTCTATCACAACAATGGAAACGGCACATTTACGGATGTCACGGAGCGATCAGGTATCGGCGGCAAACCGCCGATGACGTTGAGCGTGGGCGCGGCTTGGTTCGACTACGACAACGATGGATTGCTGGATCTGGTGGTCTCCAACTATACGCTATGGAGTCCGCAGACCGACAAGCGTTGCAGCGCGGCCGGCGTTGAATACTACTGCGATCCCCGGCTTTTTTACCAAGCCGTGCCGAACCGGCTTTATCACAATCTGGGAAATGGGAAATTCGAGGATGTGACGGAGAAGTCCGGTTTTGGCGCTGCGCCGGGCAAAGGGATGGGGATTTCGATCGCCGACTTCAATGACGACGGCTATCTTGACGTGTTCATCGCCAACGACACGGAGGCGAACTCGCTGTTTATGAACAAAGGCAACGGCACGTTTGAAGAGCAAGGCTTACCGTTGGGAGTGGCATACGATGATAGCGCGAAAGCTGTATCGTCGATGGGGAGCGACGCCAAAGATTTCGACAACGATGGCCGCGTGGACATCTTTTATAACAATTTGATGGGGCAGGTTTGGGCGCTGCTGCAGAACCGCGGCGATATGTTTCGCAATGTGTCTTCGCAGACGCAGGTGCGGCGGTTGAGCACATCATATTCCGGTTGGAGCGCCGGATTTATCGACTACGACAACGACGGATGGAAAGATTTGTACTCGGCCAACGGCGACGTCGACAACGTAAAGCCGAACGCCCGCCAGCATGACACGATGTTCCGCAATTTGGGCGGCAAACAGTTTGAAGATGTGTCGGCAGAGTCTGGCAAGGATTTCCTGCGGGAGGGCTTTCAGCGCGGTTCGGCCTTTGGCGATCTAAATAACGATGGCTTTCCGGATATTGTGGTGACGTCGCTGATGGAAACGCCGCGGATTCTGATCAATTCCGCGGACAACGGCAATCATTGGCTGGTGCTGGAATTGCGGGGACACCAGAGCAATCGGGATGCGATCGGCGCCAAGGTGAAGCTGACGACGGGGTCCGGACGGGTGCTTTACAATCACGTGGCCGTGAGCGTGGGTTTTATGAGTTCCAGCGATAAGCGCGTGCACTTTGGGTTGGGCGGGGAGAACGACATTCGCGAGGTGGAGATTCGCTGGCCGCGCGGCAAGGTGCAGAGATTGGGAGGGGTGAAAGCAGACCAGTTTTTGAAGGTGGAGGAAGCGAGGTAGGGGCGCCTGTGCGCCCCCCACAGGCTAAAACCTGTATTACTTAAAACGTGTACTTCAGCCCAAATTGCAGGTTGCGTGCGCCGAGCGAAGTATTCACTACGCCTTCGCCGCTGCCGTTGTGGACGTCGATCGAGTAGCCGTTCACGGTGAAGATCGGCGTGTTGAAGGAGTTGATGGCTTCGGCACGGAACTCGATGTTCTGGCGCTCGGTGATCGGGAAGCGTTTGGAGAGCGCGACGTCGATCTGGCGGATGCCGGGGCCGCGTTCGGTGCTCACGCCGCAGTTGCCCAGGTGGCCGGGTTGCGGGTCCGCCATGGTGGTGGGATCGAACCAGATGTAGCCGCCGCCGGCGAAGTTCTTGAACGGCGTCTGGCGCGACGGAGCGATGCAGTCCGGACGCGGTTGAGCGGAACCGGTGCCTGCATCGCCAGCCCAATCGAGCATGGAGATCGGGAAACCGCCGTGAATGGTGAAGATGGTGTTCAGTTGCCAGTCGCCGAGCACGGCGCTGACGGCTTTGTTCGCGTTTTGGCCGAACATACGGTTGTGGCCGAACGGGAGGTCGTAAGTCAGGTAGCCATTAAAGACGTTCGTGACGTCGTGATCGCAGTAACCGTAGTCCAGCGACGTGTTGTAGACGTACTCTTGGAACGCCACGTCCGCGCTGGCCTGGCTGGCGGCGGCGTCGCCGTAGCGGCCGTAATAGCCCTGATTATTGGTGAGGCATTTCGACCCGGTGTAGTTGGCCTGGAAGGCTAGCCCTTTGTTGAAGCGCTGCTGGAAGCTGAGTTGCAGCGCGTCGTAATTCTGGATACCGGTGGAGGTGTTGAGGCGGACCTGGCCCGTGCCCGCGTCTTTCAGCGCTGGATTGCCGGCCAGGTAAGGGCCGGGAACGACGGTTCCATTGGGCTCCAACACGCTCTGACCAGCAAAATAGATGGCCGCCAGATGATCCGTGTGTTGGCCGATATAGCCGGCCTGGAAGGTGGTTGAACTTCCGAACTGCCGCTGAACACTGAAGTTCCATTGGTTGGAGACGGCCGGACGATAGTTGGGGTCGGTCATGTGGATGCGAACGCCGGCAAAGCAAGATGCCGGAACGGAAGCGATGGTAGTGACGTTGCAAGGCGTGCCGCCGAGAGAACCGAGTGCGGAGAATCCCTGATCGAGGGTGATCTGGTTGGCGGGAATCGCGCCGTTGGGGCCGGACGTGAATTGGCCAACCAAGTCGATGTTCCAGGGAGCATTGGTCGCCAGGCGGTTATACTCGCCGGTGCCTTCCTGGAAACTGGAGCGGCTGAAAGCAGCGCGGACCACGGTGTTTTGGCCCCACTTGCCGCCGGGACTCCAAGCCAAACCAATGCGCGGGAGAAAATTCGCGATGCCGTTGTATTGGTTGTAGAGAGCGCGGCTGTTGCCGTTGACGCCGGCGAGTTCGATTTGCCCGCTGTACTCGCCGAAGTTGGTCATGCGGTTATTCACTTCATAAATGGGCGTAAAGAGCTGCCAACGCAGGCCGAGGTTTAAAGTGAGATGGCTGCTGATGCGCCAGTCGTCCTGGAAGAAAGCGCCGAAGGAGCTGTTGCGCTGACCCACTGTACCGGCGAAGCCTTGCCCGTAGCCGATATAGCTGGGCAGACCGAGCAGAAAGTCGGCTTCGGCGTTGCCCGTGTACTGGCCGTTGAAGCTGATCTGTCCAGCGGCGCCATCATTGCTGGTGGCGGGTACATAGTCGTTGCGATAGCGCAGGGCTTGGAAACCCATTTTCATGGTGTGGGCGCCGCGCGTAACAGTGAGGTTGTCGTCAAATTGAATGGTGGTCTGGTGGAAAATTTCCGGGGCGTAGACCGTTCCGAACGCAAATGGGCCGTTCAGGCCGCCGCCGAGCGGCGCGCCGGAGAAGGACAGGCCGGGAAGGAAGGAAGTGGGTTGGCCGGGAATCAGGCCCGCGCCCGCTGTTCCCGATCCGCCCTGCACATTGCCTTCGGCCGGGAAGTAATTGACGCCAAAACGAGCCTCATTGACGATGGTCGGGCTGATGGTGCGGGTGTAGCCGATCACTCCGTTCCACAGCGGGAAATTGTTATTGCCGCTGCTGTTGTACAGCAAGGGCTGGGTGTTGGTGGTCGGATTGGTGATGTATTGTTGGGTGTAGCGAACAATCAGGTGATCTTTTTCGGTGGCATTCCAATCGATTTTGGCGTCGCCTTGATCTCCGTTGATGTAGCTGCCGCTGGTGTTGGTGAGATTGTTTAGAGTTCCATTGTTGGTGCCGGGCAGGTTGGCCGTGGGCAACGCGCCGATGATCTTGAGCGCCGTGGGGCTCAGACGCGTGATACAGGGTGAGGAGCCCATGGTTTGACCTGGTCCGCAGATGGCGGCGTTGGCCAGATTGGTGGGCATCGGCACGGTGGTGCCGGGATAGTGGATCGCGATACCGGGGATGTCGGAGAGGTTGCCGGTACGATCCTGGCTGGTCAAGGTCGTGATCGTCGTCGTGGTTGGCGGGTTGTCAAAGCGAGAGCCTTGATAATCGACAAAGAAGAAGAGTTTGTTCTTCTTGATGGGTCCGCCGAAGGTGCCGCCGAACTCATTCCAGCGCAGCTTGGCCGGAGCGCTGTTGACGGTTGGATCGGTGCTGAAGTTGCGCGACCATTCGTTGGCATTGAAAAAGTCGTTGCGGACGAACTCAAACAGGTTGCCGTGGTATTGGTTGGTGCCGGACTTCATACTGACGCTGATGACACCGCCCAGGAACTGTCCAAACGAGGCGTCGGGATTGTTGGTGACGACGTTGAATTCCTGAATGGCATCCACACTGGGCGAATAGGCGACGTTGTTGTCGACGAATTCGTTGTTGTCCATGCCATCCAGCAAGTAGTAATTGGCTTGTTCGCGGTTGCCGTTCAGGTACGGCCGGCCGGAATTGAAGGTGGACTGGCCGGTATTGAACGAGCCGGGGCTGGTGGTGACGGAACCGGGGATGAGCAGCGCCAACTGATTATAGTTGCGCGTTGCCAGAGGAAGGGCGGCGATAGCGTGCGCCTCCAGAACCGTGCTGACCTCAGTCGAATCGGTCTGCAGGATCGGGGCGGAACTGGTGACTTCCAAAGTAGTGGCGACGGCGCCGACAGTCATGGGGAAGTCGAGCCGGGCCACCTGATTCAGCACCAGGGTGACTTTGGATTGCAGTGCAGTCTGGAAGCCTTGCTTCTCCACGCGGACGCTATAGTTGCCAATCGGGACCTGCGGCAGATCGTAGACGCCGAGTTCATTGGTAAAGGTGGTCAGGGTTGTTCCGCGATCGAGGTCCGTGGCTGTGACGCGGGCATCCACGATGGCAGCCCCGCTGGAGTCCGTCACCTTGCCGGTGATGGAGGCGTTTACCTGTTGGGACCAGCCAAGGCGCGGCGCCAGCAAAGCGCAAAGAGTTAGTAGCAGAGCCAACGCAGCCCTAAATTGAATCGAGTGATCTGATTTCATGGAGACTCCTCACTTTTTCTATCTCGCCTGTCCTGATCCTCCGCGAATGAGTCCAATCCTGGACCTGATCTTGGGGCGATGTCCAGTTCAAAACGGTTGCACTCCTGTTACGGAGAAGTTCATTACGCATCGAACGTGCAAATCTTTCAAGGCCTTACAACTCTTTTTGCAGCGCTGGAGCCGCCGCTTCGCTGGGCCGGTTTATGTTCCAGCAGATCGAGCAGACAGCGTACCGGCCGAATGGCGGCCAGGTTGACTTCCAGCTTGGCGGTATCGATTCCAGATAGCGTTTTTCGCTGCTCGGCGATCCAGTTTTCGGGAACGGCCTGATCAGGCTCCAGGTACTTTAGCGCAGACAAGCCGATGGCGCCGACGGTGGAAAGATCGGCCGAAAGGGGGAGTAGCTCGCGGACCAGGAAGTCATCCTCGGCAAGCGGCGCGACCAGCGCGCGGTTGGCCGCCCAGAGTGCAAAAGCGGCTTCGAGCTCGGCGTAGCGGTGGTGGATGGCGGCCTGTTCCAATTGCCGGACTTGCTCGCTCTCCGGGTGCGCCGCATCCACCAGGCGGTTGAGGGGAACCAGGCTGGTGTAGTGATGAACGTCGCGGCGGCCTGCGATTCCAAGCGCTTCCACGGCGCCGGCCAGAACGCGTAGCGGCTCAGCGGGACGCTCAGCGGCGATCGCGTTGAGCATCGGCTCTTCATTGGAGCGGTGATGCACACCGACGCGATCGAGAACTCCACTGACCGCCTGGAGGCGGATGTACATCGAATCGATGTTGGTGACCTCTCTCGGGGACCAAAGCCGCTCGGCGATGGCGGCGGCGCGTGGCCAGATGCGCGAATCGACGGTTTCAAAATTCACGTACTCGGTCCACATGCAGGCCTCACCGCCCAGGATGCGGGATGCCTGTTCCGCCGTCAATTGGCCGGAAGCGCCGCTGAGAGGATCATTCGAGTAATGGAAACCGGCGGGCTTGAGGTAATCGAGATAATAGCCGAAGGAAAGGACGCCGCGATAGCCTTTGCGAGCAGCTTCGGCTAACGACTCCTGACCGCGCCAGGACTGGATGACCGTATCCTGTGGCAGGCTGGGATTGAGCACTTCGTCCCAGCCGATCATGATTTTGCCGTGTTTCTTGATGAGAGCAGCCAGACGCTGGTTAAAGTAGGCGTGCAGTTGGACGCTGTCACGTAGACCATACTGGCGGGAAAAGGCTTGCACCTGGGGAGAATTTCTCCATTGAGAATCGTCTACCTCGTCGCCCCCAATGTGGAAAAAGGGATCGGGGAAAAGGGACGCCATCTCGCCGATAAAGGTATCGAGA
>Ga0209698_10008737_pt1 | contig 10422 bp, 16 predicted proteins | sample LitLauG_LLR_2012_FD_187203 | JGI IMG/M metagenome (GOLD analysis project Ga0209698, IMG submission 187203) | Freshwater sediment microbial communities from Pennsylvania, USA - Little Laurel Run_MetaG_LLR_2012 (SPAdes) (version 2) | ecosystem: Environmental > Aquatic > Freshwater > Creek >... | reverse complement strand
CTTCGCCTTCTGCTTCTCACGCAGTTGCAGGCCGTAGCCAACGATCTTGGCTTTCCGGTCTTTCCCGTGTTGTCCGGGAGCGAAGTTCCGCTTTTCGATGGGGCACTTGTCGCTGAAACACTTGGTGCCCTTCAAGAACAGCTTGATGCCTTCACGACGGCATAGACGACAGACTGCATCGGTATAACGTGCCAAGTTGGTTCTCCTTATTAGATGACCGGTTTACAGGTTTGGCTTCACCCTTCGTCCCGGACGGTAAAGCAGAGTTTCAAGGCTTCAAAGTTGCAAGGTTTGAACGTCTCAAGGTGCTTCGACTTCCAGCCAACTTCTGAAACCTTGAAACCTTAGAAACATTGAAACATTTTCATCACACCCTGCGTCGCTTCGGCGGACGGCAGCCGTTGTGCGGAATCGGTGTAAAGTCCTTGATCGACCGCACTTCGATACCCGAGGCCGCCAGTGCACGAATCGCCGATTCACGGCCCGATCCCGGGCCGCTCACCCGCACATCGACGGTCCGCACCCCGTGATCGCGCGCCATATTGGCGGCGTTCGAGGCTGCCTGCTGCGCAGCAAACGGAGTCCCTTTGCGCGATCCACGGAAGCCAAGCGATCCCGAACTCTTCCACGAAATCACGTTCCCCGCCATGTCGGTTATGGTCACAATGGTGTTGTTGAAAGAGGCCTGCACGTGCACCAGTCCGTGCGGAACGTGTTTGCGTTCTTTCTTCTTGAACGTCTTCTTCTTGCCTTTTTTCTCCGGTGCGGCTGCTGCGCCGCCCGCCGCTGCTGCTGGTTTTGCCATAAAACCTCAGGTCTTAGGTATCTGGTCTTGGGTGTTAGGCCTTAGATGGGTAGGTCCCGTGGTTTTCCTGAGACCTAACACCTAAGACCTGACACCTGGTTCTTATGTCTTGGCCGCGGCCTTCTTCTTGTTCGCGACCGTGCCTTTGCGCGGGCCCTTCCGGGTGCGAGCGTTAGTATGCGTCCGCTGTCCGCGCACGGGCAGGTTGCGGCGGTGGCGGTATCCGCGATAGGAGCCGATTTCGATCAGGCGCTTGATGTTCATCTGCACTTCCTTGCGCAGATCGCCTTCCACCATGCCCTCGGCTTCAATGACCTGACGGATCCGGTTGACCTCGTCTTCGCTCAGATCCTGGACTTTCTTGGCGGGGTCGACCTTGGCCTGCTCCAGAATGCGAGCTGCCCGGGGATTGCCGATGCCGTAGATATAAGTGAGCGCGATATTCGCGTGCTTGTTTCGCGGAAGATCGACGCCTGCAATACGTGCCATGGTGCTCCTTGATCAGCCTTGACGCTGCTTGTGTTTCGTATTTTCGCAGATCACACGCACCACACCCTTGCGGTGGATGATCTTGCACTTGTCGCAGATTTTCTTTACCGATGCTCGTACTTTCATAACCCAGCTTTCAGCCGTCAGCTCTCAGCTTTCAGCAAACTTATTTGTAGCGGTACACGATGCGGCCGCGGTTCAGATCGTAGGGCGAGAGTTCAACCGCTACTTTGTCGCCTGGCAGGATGCGGATGAAATTCTTCCGCATCTTTCCTGAAACGTGCGCCAGCACCTGGTGCTTGTTTTCCAGTTCCACCCGGAACATCGCGTTCGGCAGGGGCTCGATCACCACCGCCATCACTTCAATCGCGTCTTCTTTACTCATGCACTCCTTGCGGAGCTTTCAGCGATCAGCTGTCAGCCCTCAGTTCCGACTTCAGCATCGTCTCAGCGTTTCGCTGAAAGCTGATAGCTGAAGGCTCCTATTGCGTCAAAATCATCGGGCCGTCTTTCGTCACGGCCACGCAATGCTCAAAATGGGCGCTGTAGCTGCCGTCGGCAGTGACGGCGGTCCACTTGTCACTCAGCACTCGCGCCTCAGGCTTGCCGTAGTTCACCATCGGCTCGATTGCGAGCACCATGCCCTCGCGCAATTTGGCGCCGCGGCCCGGAATCCCGAAATTCGGGACCTGAGGCTCTTCGTGCAGCTTGGTTCCGATACCGTGGCCCACGAACTCGCGCACCACGCTGAAACCGGCAGCCTCCACGAACTGTTGCACGGCCGCGCCCACATCGCCGACGGAGTTGCCGATCCGAACCTTCTCAATCCCGCGGTACAGCGAATCCTCGGTCACCTTGAGCAGCTTCCGCAGCTCGGGTGTAATTTCCCCGCCCACCGGTACCGTGATAGCGGCATCGCCATAATATCCGTCGAGCACCACACCGCAATCGACGGAAACAATGTCGCCGGCGTTCAGCGTCCGTTTGTCGGACGGGATCCCGTGCACAATCTCTTCATTCACCGACGTGCACAACACGCACGGATAATCGAAATAACCTTTGAAGGCTGGCTTTACGCCCAAGTCCTTCATTTTTTGTTCCGCCGCCCGTTCCAGATCCATGGTGGTCGCCCCCGGCACCACCAACTCGCGGACATGATCGAGCACCTGTCGTACGACGCGGCCGCTCTGCCGCATCTTCTCGATCTCAGCCGGCGATTTGCAAACGATCGGCATCCCTAGACGTGATTATCGATAATGCAAAAAATCTGCGCGGTCACCTGGTCGGGAGGCAAATCCCCATTCACCGTCTGCAGTCGCCCCTTCGCCCGGTAATATTCCGCCACGGGCTGGGTCTGCTCTTCGAACGCATGCAGACGCTCTCGGATGACGGCCTCGCTGTCGTCGGCACGAATGACCAGCTTGGTCCCGTCGAGGTCACAACGCTCATCGACCTTGGGTGGCTGAAGGTGGACGTTGTAGATCCGTCCACAGGTGGGACAAGAACGACGTCCGGTGAGCCGGAGCAACAATTCATTATAGTCTACGTCCAGCTTGATCACAATCGGCAACCTGTTGCAGCCGTGCGAGTTGTCAAAGAACTCATTCTCCAGGTAGGCATCCAGCCAGCCGGCCTGCGCCGCGGTTCGCGGAAAACCATCGAGAATAAAACCACGGTGACAATCGATGTGGCGAATCCGGTCGGCGACCATCGGGCAAACCAGATCGTCGGGCACCAACTGCCCCCGCTCCATCACTGCTTTGGCGGCCCGGCCCAGCGGGGTACCAGCTTTCACATTCTGCCGCAGGATGTCTCCGGTGGAGATCTGCGGGATCTTGTACCTCTGCTCGACCCGCTTGGACTGCGTGCCTTTGCCAGCCCCCGGAGCCCCCAAGAGGATCACGGGATCAACGCTGCGCGAGAGTTCGTCGGCCATCTTCGTCGGCCATCGAGGTGGCCCCCTCCCTCGACATTTTTCCTGACCCGAACCTGTTACACGAACCTGCGAGCAAACTTCCACACCGTACTAGCGGGCAGCGCATCTACCAGCGGCGGCCTTTGATGCGTCCGCTGCGAGGCGTGAAGCCATCATAGTGACGCATGATGAGTTGCGCTTCGATCTGCGTCACCGTGTCCATGGCCACGCCCACCACGATCAGCAGCGAGGTTCCGCCAAAATAAAAGTTCACACCTAGGCCGTGCGTCATCCAGATGGGGAGCTTGTCGAAGAAAGTGCCCCCCAGCCACCACGGCAGGCTGTTCAAGTGAATACCGGTGATCATCCACTCCGGTATGAACGAAATGATGATCAGGTACAACGCGCCCACCAGAGTGATGTGGGTGAGAACTTCGTTGATGTAGTCCGCCGTGCGCTTACCCGGACGTATGCCAGGGATGAACCCGCCATACTTGCGCATGTTGTCGGCAACCTCGCTGGGGTTGAAGACGATCGACACGTAGAAGTATGCGAAAAAAATGATCCCGACTGCATAGAGCAAAGTGTAGAGCGGCTCGCCCCAGCCCAGCGCTTTGATCAGCGGAGCGAAGTACCGGTTATCCTTCAATCCATACCCGATGGTCTGCGGCAAGGTCAGAATCGACGACGCAAAGATGACCGGCATGACGCCGCCCGCGTTCACGCGCAGCGGAAGATGGGTGGACTGCCCGCCCATGACCTTGCGTCCGACAACGCGCTTGGCATACTGCACTGGGATGCGACGCTCGCTGCGCTCGACAAAAACGATAAACGCCACAACCACGATCATGACGGCGAGCAACAAGGCAATCGCCACCGGCGTAAAGGCGCCCCAGGCGTTGGTCGCGATCTTGTCGTAAAGGTCGGCAACACCGCGGGGCAGGCCGACCACAATTCCGGCGAAGATGAGCAACGACATGCCGTTGCCGACACCGCGTTCGGTAATCTGTTCGCCCAGCCACATGATGAACGCGCTGCCCGTGGTCAAGGTCAGAATCGTCATCAGGATAAAACTGACACCGGGATCGAGAACGAATTCGCCTTTTTGCAGACTGATGGCAATTCCCAGCGATTGCAGCGAACTAAGGACCACGGTGAGGTAGCGGGTCCACTGGGTAATTTTTTTGCGGCCGAGTTCGCCTTCCTTCTGCAACTTGGCCAACGGCTCGTACACTACGGTTAGCAACTGCAGAATGATGGAAGCCGTGATGTACGGCATGATCCCGAGCGCGAAAATCGTCAGGCGCCGCAGGTTGCCGCCACTGAACATGTCGACCAATCCCAGGAACGAGCCGCGCTGCTGCTCGAAGAACTGCTGCAGCTTGTCGGCGTTAATTCCGGGGGTGGCAATGTGGTTTCCCAGCCGGTACACCGCGAGCATGGCCAGCGTAAACAGGATGCGTTTACGCAGGTCCGGAATGCGAAAGATGTTGGCCAGTTTCTCGAACATTACTGCAAGACCTCGAACTTGCCGCCCGCCTTGGTAATCTTCTCCTGCGCCGACTTGGAGAACTTATGAGCGTGCACGGTGAGAGCCGTGGTCAGCTCGCCATCGCCGAGAATCTTCACGGGATGTTTGGTCTTGATCACACCGGCCTTGCGCAGAACGTCGGGCGTAATCGTGGTCTCACCCAGCGCGGCCAGGGCCTCCAGGTTCACAATCGAGTATTCCTTGCGGAAAATGTTGGTGAAGCCGCGCTTCGGCATGCGGCGGTGGAGCGGCATCTGGCCGCCTTCAAAACCGCGCAACATGCGCGAACCGCTGCGGGAACGCTGCCCTTTGTGGCCGCGCGTGGAGGTCTTGCCCATGCCGGAGCCCATACCGCGGCCCACCCGCTTGCGCTTCTCCGACGCCTTCTTCGGTGCTCGAACGTTCGATAAATTCATGGTTCTGCTCTCTACTCAGGTTTCAAAGTTTCAAGGCTGCAAAGCTTCAAGGTCTCAGCCTGTTGCAACCTTGGCGTCTGATCCCCTGAGACCTGACACCTAAGACCTGACACCTGCTCCTAAACGATTTCCACCAGGTGCGGAATCTTCTTCACCATCCCGCGAATAGCGGCCGTGTCCGGACGCTCGATCACCTGGTTGAGTCGTGTAAATCCCAGTCCCTTGACCACCAGCTTGTGCTTCACCGGGGAGCAAATGGCCGAGCGCACCCACTTGATGTGCAGCTTGCCAGTCCCGGGCGCTTTCGATGTTTTCCCAGCCATCACGATTTCCTTCCCACTTCTCGAGCCGGCTCGCCGGCCTGTTCGGTTACAGCTCTTGTGCACTCTTGCCGCGCAAGGCCGCAACCGCTTCCCGGTTCTTCAGCTTTTTCAATGCGTCAAACGTCGCCTTGATCACGTTATGCGGATTGGTCGTACCGATAGACTTCGTCAGCACGTTCTGAACGCCGACCGACGTCATCACAGCACGGACCGCGCCACCTGCGATGACGCCCGTGCCTTCCGGGGCCGGCTTCAGCAGCACATGCCCGGAACCAAAACGCCCCAACACCAGGTGCGGGATAGAGGTCTGGGTCAGGTTCACCTTGACCAGATTCTTCTTCGCCGACTCGATGCCCTTGCGGATGGCCTGCGGAACTTCCTTGGCCTTGCCTGATCCGTAGCCCACCACCGCAGCACTGGGATCGCCCACAACAACCAGGGCCGCGAACGACAAGTTCTTACCGCCTTTGACAACCTTGGTCACGCGGTTAATGGCGACGACCTGGTCCTTCAATTGATAGTGTCCCGCGTCGAGCTTCTTGATTACCGTTGGCATTCTTGGACTCTCGATTCCATTTCGTAATTCTCGTTAGAACTGCAAGCCGCCTTCACGGGCGGCATCCGCCAGCGCTTTCACACGACCGTGATAGATGTAGCCGCCGCGATCAAACACAACCTTGGAGATTCCTCTTGCCTTGGCGCGCTCGGCGATCGTCTTTCCGACCGACTTCGCCGCCGCCACGTTCCCGCCCGTCCGGCGTTCTGCTTTCTTCCCTTCGGCGGAACTAGCGGAAACCAGGGTCTTACCGTGGAGATCGTCCACCACCTGCACATAAATATGGTTCAGCGAACGGTACACGTTCAGCCGCGGGCGCTCCGCCGTTCCCAGGACCTTCTTGCGGATGCGGTCATGCACGCGCTGCCGGGTTATGTTCTTGCCTTCTCTGTTCAGCATGTTCTAGTCCTCAGTCGCAAGTCGTCAGTTGCAAGTCGTCAGCGAAACATTGGTTCGTGCTGACGACTGAAGACTGACGACTAGCCACTATTTCGCTCCCGTCTTGCCGACCTTCTTTTTCAGCCGTTCGCCTGCGTAACGAACGCCCTTGTTTTTGTACGGGTCCGGCGGGCGCAACGAGCGCATCTCCGCCGAAACCTGACCGACCTTCTGACGGTCGATACCAGTGACACTCAGCTTGGTCTGTTTGGGATCGACCGCGACTTCAATCCCGGAGGGCAACGGGTACTCAATCGGATGTGAATAGCCCAGCGTGAACACGACGGTGTGCTTGCCCTTCATCTCCGCGCGGTATCCGATGCCGACGATTTCCAGTTCCTTGGTCCAGCCCTTGGTGACGCCCTCGACGGCGTTATTCACCAACGCGCGCGCCAGGCCATGCACAGCCGCCTGCGAGTCGTTCTCGCGGATGGCGAGCAGGTGTCCGTCTTTCTGCTCGACCTTGATGCCTGCAGGAAGCGGCGTATCCAGTTTTCCCTTGGGCCCCTGGACGGCAACCGTGTTGCCTTCAATCTTGACCGTCACGCCCTTCGGGATAACGATCGGTTTTTTTCCAATTCGTGACATAGATTCAGCTCTCAGCCTTCAGCTATCGGCTCTCAGCAAGGCATCGATCGCCGAGAGCGCGTCGCACTTGCGACGATTTACCACACCTGGCACAGGAGTTCGCCGCCCAGGCCTTCTTTGCGCGCCTGGCGTCCCGTCATCACGCCTTTGGGCGTGGTCAGGATGTTGATCCCGAGTCCGCCCAGCACGCGTGGAATCTCGGTACGGCGCACGTATACGCGACATCCAGGTCTCGAAACGCGCTCGACGTTCGAGATCGCCGCTTCGTTGTTCGACCCATACTTCAGGTAGACACGGATGACCTTGTGGCCTTCCTCTTCGGTAGCCTTGAAGTTCGAGATGTAGCCCTCTTCTTTCAGAATGCGGGCAATCTCCACTTTCAGCTTGGAAGCCGGAATATCCACTTTCTGGTGCCGCGCGTAGATCGCATTGCGAATGCGCGCCAGCATGTCTGCGACCGGATCGGTCAACCTCATCGTCTGCTTCTCCTCAAGTCACCCGTTTGCCTGACCCTTGTTGCCCTGGGCCGAGGAACCTGCGATGACGTCGTCTCACACCCCGCAACCCCTTCGGTAGGTAACGCGGGTCTTGCTCTCCTGCCGCCCAGCACCCTGCAAGGTGCGGGCTCGTCCTCTACCAGGACGACTTCGAAACCCCAGGGATCTCTCCCTTTAAGGCCAACCCGCGGAAGCACAAGCGGCATACACCGAACTTGCGCAGGTAAGCGCGCGGGCGTCCGCATATCTTGCAGCGGTTATGCTTGCGCGAAGAGAACTTGGGCTTCTTTGCGTCCTTCACTCGTTTTGCAGTAGTTGCCATGAATTCCTTTTTTCTCGAAACTTGAAACTTGAAACTTCCTACGCCCGGAACGGCATTCCCAGGTGCTTCAGCAGAGTGCGCGCCTGGTCATCCGAGCCCGCGGTCGTCACGATGGTGACGTTCATACCCTTCATCTTGTCGACCTTCGCGTAGTCGATCTCTGGAAAGATCAACTGGTCGTGCAGGCCGAGAGTGTAGTTGCCGCGCCCGTCGAACGACTTAGTGGAAACGCCACGGAAATCGCGCACGCGGGGCAGCACCACGCTCACCAGCCGGTCCATGAACTCGTACATGCGATCGCCGCGCAGCGTCACCATGGCGCCGATGGGCATGCCTTCGCGAACCTTGAAAGCGGCGATCGATTTCTTGGCGCGCGTCACCACTGGCTTCTGACCGGTGATCTGGCCCAGTTCGTTCACGGCCGGATCCAGGATCTTGGCATTTTGGGTCGCTTCGCCGACTCCCATGTTAACCACGATCTTGTGAAGCCGAGGCACCGCCATCGGATTCTTCAAGTCCAGTTCCTTCATCAACGCCGGAGCTACTTCCTTCTCGAAGCGCGCACGTAGCCGCGGCTTCTCCTTGGCGCTATGGTGCGCCACCGCGGGCGCCCGCTGTTCCTGCGCTTCCGACTTGCCCTTCTTGTCTCTATCCTTTGCCATCGCTCAATTGCTTTCTCTCACGGTTTCGGGTTTGCTCTGGGCTCCGAGCCTCGAGCTATGAGCAATCTTTCCCGGTGCGTGAGCACATTCTCAAAATTTGGCTATCGGCGGTTGCTCCAAGCTCGCAGCTCGAAGCTCGCAGCTACTTATCCAATGTCGTACCGCACTTCTTACAGACGCGCACTTTGCGGTCGCCGCGAAGCTCGTGTCCGATACGAACCGGCCCGCAGGTTCCGCAGACCAGCTGCACGTTCGAGATCGCGATCCGGCTTTCCTGCTCAGCGATGCCGCCCTGCACCTGGCGCTGCGGGTTCGGACGCACGTGCTTCTTCACCATCATCACGTGCTCGACCAAAACCTTGTGGTCCGCAGGGAACACGCGAAGCACGCGTCCTTCCTTACCCTTGTCCTTACCGGTGATGACCTTCACCGTGTCGTTGCGCCGGATGTCGACTCTTACATGCGCTGTGCTCGCTACTTTTGCCATGTCCAAAACCTTTGCCTTTACTTGCTGTCGTGTGCAGGTCTCAAAGTTTCGAGGTTGCGACGTTCGAAAACCAGTCCACTTTGAAACCTTGCAACTTTGAAACGTTGAAACCTCTCAAAGTACTTCCGGCGCCAGCGAAACGATCTTCAAGAATTTCTTTTCGCGCAGCTCGCGGGCGACCGGCCCGAACACGCGCGTACCCACCGGCTCGCCGGTTTCGTTGATCAAAACGGCAGCGTTCTGATCAAAGCGGATGTAGGTGCCGTCGCGGCGGCGATGCTCTTTGCGGGTGCGGACGATGACCGCCTTCACCACTTTGCCCTTCTGCACCTGGCCGTCGGGCGCGGCTTCCTTCACGCTGGCGGTGATCACATCGCCGAGCCCGGCGCGCAACCCCGTCGAGCCGCCCAGCGGCAGGATCATCTGCAGCTTGCGGGCGCCGGAGTTGTCGGCCACCTCGAGCATCGATCTCATCATCACGGCCATAGTCTTATTTCTCCTGTGTGGTCACGATGCGCTACTAATCACCCGCGATATCAACAATGGCGGCCACTTCGGGCACCAGAGCAGTCTTACGGACGATCTCTTTGAGGCGCCACCGCTTCAGCTTCGAAAGCGGGCGTGTCTCTTCGAGCCGCACCACATCGCCGACATGCGCTTCATTGTTTTCGTCGTGGGCATAGAACTTCTTGTCGGTCGAGATAACGCGTCCGTAGAGCGGATGTGCCTTCTTGCGCGTCACTTCCACCACGATCGTCTTCTTCATCTTGTTAGAGACGACTTCGCCAACTACTTCTTTGCGCCGTCCGGCTTCGTGCTGTGTAGTTTCCGCCATTTACTTCTTCTCCGTGGTTGCCTGAGCGCCCCGCGTGCGTTCGCCGATAATGGTTTTGACCCGGGCGATGTCTTTGCGCAGGCCGCGAATCTTTTTCAGGCTCTCGGTCTGGCCCATATTAAGCTGGAACTTCAGCTTGAACAGCTGGTCCGAAAGCTGCCGCTCCTGATCCTGCAGCTCAACATCGGTCTGGTTGCGAATCTTGTCCGCTTTCATAAGTCAGTTCTCGCTTCTCAAGTCTCAGTGCGCGGTCTCACGCTTCACAAAGGCAGTCCGCAACGGCAGCTTGTGCGACGCCAAACGCATCGCCTCAGAGGCCTCAGTCGACGTGACGCCTTCCATCTCGAACAGGATCTTGCCCGGACGCACCACCGCGACCCAGTGATCCGGAGCGCCCTTGCCCTTCCCCATACGGGTCTCGGCCGGCTTCTTCGTCACCGGCTTGTCCGGGAACAACCGAATCCAGATCTTGCCGCCACGCTTCACGAAGCGAGTCATGGCCACGCGGCTCGCCTCGATCTGCCGGTCGGTGATCCAGCCCGGCTCGAGCACCTTCAA
>Ga0209698_10008736_pt1 | contig 10422 bp, 9 predicted proteins | sample LitLauG_LLR_2012_FD_187203 | JGI IMG/M metagenome (GOLD analysis project Ga0209698, IMG submission 187203) | Freshwater sediment microbial communities from Pennsylvania, USA - Little Laurel Run_MetaG_LLR_2012 (SPAdes) (version 2) | ecosystem: Environmental > Aquatic > Freshwater > Creek >... | reverse complement strand
ACGCTCGTGAACTCCGTGTCGTGGCGCGAGGTGAACGACGGGTTGGCGCGGAACACCGGGCCGATCTCGCAGACGCGTTCGAAGCCTGCGGCCATCGCCATCTGCTTGTAGAACTGCGGCGACTGAGCGAGGTAGGCGGCGCGGTCGAAGTACTCGACCTTGAACAGCTCCGCACCTGACTCGCTGGCCGACGCCATCAGCTTCGGGGTGTGGATCTCGATGAACCCGTTGAGGTGCCAGTAGTCGCGCATCGCGTGCTCGGCGGTGGTCTGCACCTCGAAGATCAGACGGCGGTCGGGCCGGCGCAGGTCGAGGAAGCGCCAGTCGATGCGCTTGTCCAGGGCCGAGTCGGCGGCGACCGGAAGCTCCGGCTCCGCGAGCGACTCGACGGTCAGATCCTCGATCTTCAGCTCGAGCCCGCCGAGCTTCACGCGCTCGTCCGCCGCGACCGTCCCGGTCACGCTCACCGCGGACTCGGCGGTCAGCGCAGAGATCGCTGCGTTCAGCTCGCTCGGCTCCTCGTCCTTGGCGAGCACGGCCTGCGCGAGGCCCGTGGAGTCGCGCAGGATCACGAACTGCATCCGCTTCTGGTCACGGATCGTCTGTACCCAGCCGCGGACGGTCACCCGCTCGCCGATGCTTGAGGCCAGCCGGTCTATCGATGTGCGAACCACGCTGCGCACCCTATCCGAGCGGCTCGGGAGCGTCCGCATCGGGCAGCTCCACCTCGACGGAGAACTCCTCTGCCTCGGCGCTGTCGATGACGTCGATCGAGCCCGCCAGGCGCAGGTCTCCCGCTCCGAGCTCGAGCGACGCGAGCCGCTCGGGCCGGTCGTGCACGAGCACCCGGGTGACCGGCGCGCGCATCGGCCGGCGCGCCTGGGACTTCGCCTTGCGGACCTCCCGCAGCACGTCCGCGGCGAGATCCAGGGCGATGTCCTCCCTCTCGGCCTCCGTGCCCGGCGCCCTCGAATCGAGCAGCTCGGAGGAGCCGGGCCAGCTGGCGCGGTGCACCGACCCCGGCTGCCACCAGGACCAGACCTCCTCGCAGACGAACGGCAGGAATGGCGCGAGCAGGCGCTGGATCACCGACAGCGAGCGCCTCAGCGCGAGGCTGACGGGACCAGAGACGAGCGGGTCGGGGTCATAGCGCCGGCCCTTGACGAGCTCCAGGTAGTAGTCGCAGTACCACCAGAAGAAGGTCTCGGTGCGCTCGAGCGCGCGCGCGTAGTCATAGCCCTGGAGTGACTCTCCGGCGTCGCGGGCGACACCCGCCAGGCGTGCGATCAGGGCGCGGTCGAGTGGGTGCGTGAGCTCCGCGGCGGGCTCGGGCAGATCGGCGAGCGCGAACTTCGACGCGTTCAGGAGCTTGACCGCGAGGCGCCGGCCGACCTTCATCTGCTGGGGGTCGAATGCGGTGTCCGTCCCCGGGCGGCCGCTGGCGGCCCAGTAGCGCACGGCATCTGCCCCGTACTCCTCCAGCAGATGCATCGGTGTGACGACGTTGCCCTTGGACTTGGACATCTTCTTGCGGTCCGGGTCGAGCACCCAGCCGGAGATCGCGGCGTGGCGCCAGGGCAGCTCTCCCTCGTCCAGATGCGAGCGCAGGATCGTCGAGAACAGCCAGGTCCTGATGATGTCGTGGGCCTGCGGGCGCACGTCCATCGGGAAGACCTTCGCGAACAGCTCGGGGTCCTCGCCCGCGAGGCCCGCGATCTGCGGCGTCAGCGACGACGTCGCCCACGTGTCCATCACGTCGGGGTCGCCTGCGAAGCCTCCTGGCACGCCGCGCTGGGAGGCCTCATAGCCGGGCGGCACATCCGTGGACGGGTCGACCGGCAGGTCCTGGGCCCGCGCCGGGATCGGGTTCTCGTGCTCGACCCTGCCGGCCGCGTCGATCGGGTACCAGACCGGGAACGGCACGCCGAAGAAGCGCTGGCGGCTGATGCACCAGTCGCCGTTCAGCCCGTTGACCCAGTCCTCGAAGCGCGCTCGCATGTACGGCGGGTGCCACTGCAGCTCGCGGCCGCGCTCGAGCAGCTCCTCGCGGTGGTCGAGCGTGCGGATGAACCACTGGCGGCTCGTCACGATCTCGACGGGGCGCTCGCCCTTCTCGAAGAACTTGACAGCACGGGTGACCGGCTCCGGCTCGCCGATCAGGTCACCGGACTGCTGCAGCATCTCGACCATGCGCCTGCGCGCCTGGTTGATCGTCGTGCCGGCGAGCTCGGAGTAGGCGGCCCGCGCGGCGTCGGGGTCGCTGGACTCCCAGCCATCCTGTCCCCACGGCACCTCGAGCAGCCGCCCGTCCTGGCCGAGGATCGAGCGCACGGGCAGCCCGAGCTCGCGCCACCAGACGACGTCTGTGACGTCGCCGAACGTGCACACCATCACCAGCCCGGTCCCCTTCTCCATCTCCACAAGCGGGTGCGTCAGCACCGGCACGCTCGTGCCGAACAGCGGAGTGCGGACCTCCGCGCCGACCAGGCCGCGGTGGCGCTCGTCGTCGGGGTGGGAGAGCAGCGCGACGCAGGCCGCGATCAGCTCGGGGCGCGTCGTCTCGATCATCGGCCCGTCTGCGCCCGCGGCGGCGAAGCGGACGCGGTGCATCGCGCCGGGGCGCTCGCGGTCCTCGAGCTCGGCCTGTGCGACCGCCGTCTGGAAGTCCACGTCCCACAGCGTCGGCGCCTCGAGCTGGTAGGCCGCGTCCTTGGCGAGCAGGTCAAGGAACGAGCGCTGGGAGATCCGCTGGGCGACGGCGCCGATCGTCGTGTACGTCATCGACCAGTCGACCGACAGCCCGAGGGTGCGCCAGAGCGCCTCGAACGCCTGCTCGTCGCTCTCGGTCAACTCCAGGCAGAGCTGCACGAAGTTCGGGCGGGAGATCGCCTGAGGCTCACGGTCGGAAGGCTCCGCGGGCGGAGTGAACGACTCGTCGTAGGGCACCGACGGGTCGCAGCGGACGCCGTAGTGGTTCTGGACGCGACGCTCCGTGGGCAGGCCGTTGTCATCCCAGCCCATCGGGTAGAAGACCTCTCGCCCACTCATGCGCCGGTGCCTGGCGATCGCGTCCGTATGTGTGTAGGAGAACACGTGCCCGACGTGCAGCGAGCCGCTCACCGTCGGCGGGGGCGTGTCTATCGAGTACACGCGCTCGCGCGGCGCCGAGCGGTCGAACGCGTAGGTGCCGTCGCGTTCCCAGACCTCGCTCCACTTCGCCTCGAGGCCGTCCAGCGTCGGGCGCTCGGGAACGCGGGCGGGCGCGTGCCCGGCCCCGGAGGGGACGGCCGCGGCGGGGAGCGGGTCGCTTGGGTCGTGGTCCGGCAAGGGTGTGGATCGTAGCCGCCGCGCGGCCCGGGGCGCACGGCTGGGATGCGTCGGCCCGCAGCCGGGCCCGCCGTGTGTATAGTGCGAATTACGGAGAGCGGTAGAGGTAAGTCCGCAGTTCTGAACTTGATAAATGTGCGTTGCAGGGATAGGGGATCCCAGTGAGCGTGTTCGCGAAGAAGGTTCTTGGGGTGGGCCTTTCGGTGGTGCTGGTCGGCATCCTGATCGGCCTCTATGTCGCCAACTGGGCCACGAGCTTCCCGCCGAGCACGGCGGCGACGAACGCACCCACGGCGGGCGGCGGCAGCAACCTCACGCTCGAGACCGTCGCGGCCGTCGGCCCGCAACTGAGCCCCTCTCACCCGACCTGGGTGTCCTACCTGGCCCGGCAGAACGGCCAGTGGGTCCACAGCACGACTTACATCGTGCCCGCGAACACGGTCGTCCACGTGACGCTTTACCAGTTCGACTCGCCGACAGGCCTTCGAAACCCTTTCCTCTCTCAGGTGCAGGGCACGGTCGGCGGCACCGAGTCGATCGACGGCAAGCTCACGAACGGGATACCTCCCGAAGAAGCGTCGCACACCTTCGCCGTGCCGGAACTGGGGGTCTTCGTCCCCCTTCCGGGCGTCTCTGAAGAAGCGAAGCACCCCTGTGAAGAAGCACCCTGCGAACCGTCGAAGTACGACCACCGCACGATCACCTTCAGCTTCAAGACCGGCAAGAAGGGCCGGTTCCGCTGGCAGTGCTTCGTGCCGTGCGGTGCGGGCTACATCGCGGGCAACGGCGGGCCGATGCAGACGCTCGGCTACATGGGCGGCTTCATCGACGTGGTCTAGGGCGAGATGACCGAACCGAACCACGCACGCCGCTTCACCACCATCTGGGCGATCGCGACGATCGTCGCGATGCCGATCGTGATCCTCGTGATCGGGCCGATCATGCCTCCCGGCAACGGCAGCGAACAGGCCTCAGGCAAGGTCACCGACAACACGGTCCTGCTCGCGATGGCGACGCCCGTGCTGCTGCTGGTCACGATCTACCTCCTCTACGCGACCTTCGCCTTCCGCCAGGAGAAGGGCGCGGCCCTGGAAGGACCCGCCGTCCGCGGCGACGCGCGCATCCAGACGACCTGGATCGTCGTGACCTCGCTCCTCGTCCTCTCGCTCGCCGGCTACGGGTCGGTGCGGCTGCTCTCCGACTACGGCGCGGGCTCGGGCAGCGGGCCGACGCCGCTGACGGTACCGAGCGGGCCGAAGCTGAAAGTCCAGGTCATCGCGCAGCAGTGGGCGTTCACCTACCGCTACCCCCAATACGGCGGCATCGAGACGCCGCACCTGGTGCTCCCCGTCGGCGAGATGGTCGAATTGCATGTCACCTCGCTCGACGTGATCCATTCGTTCTGGGCCCTGCAGCTCGGCGTCAAGGCCGACGCCAACCCCGACGTCGACAACGTCGCGTTCGTGAGGCCCACCAAGCTGCAGACCTTCGAAATCCGCTGCGCCGAGCTGTGCGGCATCTGGCACGGCGCGATGTTCGACCGCGGCAAAGTCGTCTCGCCGACCGCGTTCAACACCTGGATGTCGCAGATGCAGACTAAGTTCGCGACCGCGACGAAGGCGCTGCCGCCGTACAGCCGGACCTACCTACCCGAACCGACGAGGCGAGGCGGATGACAACCACCACCGAATCTGCCCCCACGCCCGCCCCCACGCACCGGCCCCTGTGGCGGCGCCTGATCGGCTTCAACCTCCTCACGGCGGTGATCCTGGCCGTGGTCGGCTACTACCTCGGCTGGCTGCTCGGCCACCACATCGGCGGGAAAAGCTATTCCTACGAGGAAAAATCGGGCGAAAACGACGTCGCGCTGCTGCTCGCCTACACATTCAGCGTGATCGGGTTCCTGGTCGGCCTCGGCTTCGCCAACTATCCGCTCTCACGCATGCTCGGCCGGCCCGCGTCGATGCGCGAGAAGGAGTCCGCGGGCATCGGGCGCTACTTCGGGCTGTGCACCGACCACAAGGTCGTCGGCATCCAGTACCTGGTGGGGATCGGCGTGTTCTTCTTCATCGGCGGGCTGAACGCGATGCTCATCCGCACCGAGCTCCTGCACACCACGCCGACGTTCGTCGGGCCCAACCAGTACCTCACGCTCGTCGGCATGCACGGCACGATGATGATGGGGATGATGACCTCAGGGATCCTGGGGCCGTTCGCCAACTACTTCGTGCCGATCATGATCGGCGCCCGCAGGATGGCGTTCCCGCGGATTGAGGCGCTCACGTTCTGGCTGCTGATGGCCGCCGGGTTCGTCCTCACGTCGACGATCTTCTTCGGGGGATTCCCGACGGGCTGGACCGGCTACGAGCCGCTCAACGACCAGGCGGTGATGGGCATGGACTCCTACATCATGTTCTTCGCCCTGGTGGGGATCTCGATGACCCTCCTCGGCCTGAACATGATGGCGACGATCATCACGATGAGGGCGCCCGGCCTGACATGGTCGCGGCTGCCGATCTTCGTGTGGTCGGTGTTTGCGACCGCGGTGCTGATGGTGCTCGCCGCTCCGATGCTCGTCGCGACGCTCCTGATGGCAGCGCTCGACCGGACGATCAACACCTCGTTCTTCATAGCCGGCGGCGGCGGCAGCTCCTACCTGTTCCAGAACCTGTTCTGGTTCTTCGGGCACCCGGAGGTCTACATCCTCGCCCTGCCCGGCTTCGGGATCATCCTGGAGCTGCTGCCGGTCTTCACCCGCAAGCCGCTGTGGGGCTACCGCCTCGCTGTGTCCGGAATGCTCGGCGTCAGCCTGATGAGCTTCTTCGTCTGGCAGCACCACCTGTTCGTGAGCGGCATCAACGCCGACCTGCGGCCCTTCTACATGCTCTCGACGGAGATCATCTCGATCCCGACCGGGTTCATATTCATGTGCTTCATGGGCACGATGTGGAAGGCGCGAACGACGTTCAAGGTTCCGATGCTGTTCTGCATGGCGTGGGCCTTCAACTTCCTGATCGGCGGGCTTTCCGGCGTGTTCCTGTCCGACACTCCGAGCGACACCGACACGCACGGCAGCTTCTTCGTGATGGCCCACTTCCACTACACGATCATGGGCGGCCTGGTCTTCAGCTTCTTCGCCGCCATCTACTACTGGGTGCCCAAGATGCTGGGCCTCAACTTCAACGAGAAACTCGCCAAGGCTCACTTCTGGCTGATGTTCATCGCCTTCAACTCGACGTTCATGCCGCTGTTCGTGCTCGGCATGAAGGGCATGCCGCGCCGTGTCAGCAGCTACTCGCCGGCGCTTCACACACTGAACGTGTGGGTTTCCATCTCCGCGTTCGTGCTCGGGATCTCGATGCTGATCTTCCTCTTCAACGTCGTCTACTCGCTGATCTTCGTCAGAGAAAAGGCGGAGGCGAACCCCTGGAACTCCAAGTCGATCGAGTGGCAGGTACCGACGCCCGTCCCGGTCCACAACTTCGACAGGATCCCGGTCTTCGACAGCGACCCGTATGACTACGGCACCCCCGTCGGGGGCAGCGTGGGCGGAGGCGGGCGCGCCGCGCCCGCAGGGGCGGGGGCCTAGCCATGTCCGCTGCCAGCGAAGGAGCAACCCCGGTCGGGCTCACCCCTGCCGCCGAAGGCGGGGAGCTGATCGGCCAGGAGTCGCCGGAGATCATCGGGCGCGCGCTCGCCGTCACGGCACGGCTGCTCGCCGGCGCTTCGACGTTCTTCTTCCTCGCCTTTCTGTTCGCCTACTTCTACCTGCGTTCGATCAACCAGGACAACATGTGGCGCCCGCACCACGTCAAACCGAGTGCCGGCCTCGGCGTGGCGTTCATCGTCTGCCTCGTCCTGAGCGCCGCTCTCGCGCTGCTGGCAAGCCGCGGCATGAAAAGCGGCTCGCGCAGCTGGCCAACGCCGGCGCTGATCGCGGTGGCGCTCGGGCTCGCGGCAATCGTGTTCCAGTGCATCGAGTACACCGTCCAGAACTTCGGGCCGACGGACGGGGCCTTCGCGAGCGTGTTCTGCGCATGGACAGCGTTCTTCATGCTCGTCGCGATCGGCGCGCTCTACTGGCTGGAGACGCAGGTCGCGACGGAGCTGAGAGCCAGGCGCGAACCCGCCGGCACGCGGGGCGAGGACATCGCCGGCCCGGATCTCCTGATCGGGCCCGCGCTTGACGCAGCTGCCTTCTACTGGGCCTTCCTGGCGGGCATCGGCGTGATCACCTACGTGACTCTCTACCTGCTGTAGTGATCCCGGCGGCGTCATCGGCGCCCGGATTCTGGGACTGGAACATGGACCCGGCGGTGATCGTGCTGGCCGCGCTCGCGTTCCTGTATTGGCTGGGGAGCCGCAGGACCGTCACGCCCGCGCGCACCCGCAACACGCAGATCGTCAGGGCGTCCTGCTTCTACCTCGGCCTGTTCACGCTGCTGGTCGCGCTCAGCTCACCGATCGACACGATCAGCGAGAAGCTGTTCTGGGTCCACATGGTGCAGCACGTGCTTCTGATCATGGTCGCCGCGCCGCTCATCGTCTACGCGCGCCCGTGGATACGGATCTGGCGCTCGGTGCCGCTCGGGACGCGCCGCACCGTCGCCCACAGCTTCAGCAGCGGCGGGCGGCTCTCACCGCTCGCGCACCTCGGCGGGTACCTGGGGAGACCCGCGCCGAGCTTCATCCTGTTCTCCGTGGTTCTGCTCGGGTGGCATGTGCCCTTCATGTTCGACGCCACGCTGAGCTCCTCGGCGGCGCACGTGCTCGAGCATTCACTGTTCTTCGGCACGGCGCTGATGTTCTGGAAGCAGGTGATCCCGTCAGCCCCGCTGCACGTGACGCTCGCGCCCTCCGAACGCGTCCTGTACCTGATCGGAGCGATGGTGGTCAGCTGGGCGCTCGCGGTCGTGCTGGCGCTGTCCGCGCATCCCCTCTACAGCCACTACGCCCACCTCCTCTCACGCCCCGGCGGCCTGTCCGCGATCGGCGACCAGCACATCGCCGCTGGGATCATGTGGGTGCCGGGGTCTGTCACCTTCGTTATCGTCATGTTCGTGTACATCCACCGCTGGCTGATGCCACCGGCTTCCGCGCCCGCGGGAGCCGCACGCCTGGCCGGCGAGCACTAGGGGAGGTATCCATGGCAGGGCTCGTGGTTCCTATCGCAACCCACTTCGCGACCGCCTCGGTTCTCACCCTCGTGGTGCCGCTCGGCGTGCTGATCGTGGTCGCCGTCTGGTACGTGATCCTGTGGACGGGGAAGATGGCGCAGCCGTAGCGGCGGCGCCTCGCCTCCCTAGCGGGATGCGAGGACCGGCACGTCGTGGACGATCTGGGCCGGTTCGAAGTTCGATGGGTAGATCGTCGTCAGCGTCCCGTGTGCGCTGACGCCGTATACGAGCGCGGAGTGGGCCACCAGCTGAGGCTGGGAGGCATCCCTCTGTGCGCCCACACCCCACGCTTCCCACGTGCGCGAGAGTTCGGCGGCGGACCCGAGCAGATACTGCATCCTGCCCGTCATCTCGTGGTTGCCGACGAAGCTCGCGACGGCCGCCGGCGTGTCGCCGTGCGGGTCCACCGAGACGGCGATCACCTGAACGTGCTTCGCGCGCGGCCCGAGCAGGTTCAGCGCAACGCGCAGGTTCGACGCGATCAGCGGGCAGACATCCGGGCAGTGCGCGTAGAGGAAGGTCACGAGCACGACCCTGCCGCGGTATTCGGCGAGCGTCACGCGGTTGCCGAGGTAGTTGCGCAGCGCTATCGGCGGGGCGGCCTTCGCGGGCAGCGCGAGAGTGCCGTCAAACCCTGATCCAGGCGCCGTTGCGGCGGCGCCACCTGGCAGCGTCACGCTGCTCGAGCTCGAGCCCTTAGCGATCAGGAAGCTCGCGCCCGCCACAAGCACCAGCAGCAGGAACATCGGAGCGAGCCACCGCGGCATGCCTTTCATTGCGCTCGCCAGACGTGATGGCGGGGATGCACGCCGCTAGCCCATGCTCACGTATCCGGTCGCTTCCGTCGGGCTCCGCACGTTCGCGGCCACCTTGTTTTCGTAGTTGCCCTCGATCGTCTGGATCTGCCCGTTGGGAAGCACGTTCCTGACGATACCCACATGTTCGCTGCCGAACACGATCAGATCCCCGGGCTTCGGCACCACGCCCGGGCCGTTCGGCACGGCGCGCCCGGTGCTCTGCGCCCACGACCAGATCTCCGACACCGCTCCCAGCCCCTGGCCGTTCGCGCCGATCGGCTCTCCGGCCTGCTGCGCGACCCAGGAGGCGAAGTACGCGCACCATGGCGCCCCCGGGATCGCCCCCGCCGTCGCGCTTCGGTACTGCGCTATGGCGGGTGATTCGTTGGAGCCAGGCGTCTGCTCGGCCTGCCCAAGCTGACCTTCGGCGATGGCGACGATGCGCGCGCCGGGAGTGGAGCCGCCGGCGAGCTGCGCGCCCGCGAGCGCGCCGGCGCCCTGGACCCCGTACTGGTAGGGAGCGTAGGAGGACGCCGGGGCGGTGGACGCGCCTTCCTGGCCGCCGCTCGCGGCGCTGAGGGCCTGCGCGAAGCTCCCTTCGCCGGACTGCGCGGGCGCCGCTGTGCCGCCCGTTGACCCGGAGGACGCGATCAGGGCTGCCGGGTCGGCGATCTCCGCTTTGATGGCGCTGACGCGCGCGAGCGTGCTCTGGATGGACACCGCCCCTGTAATCGGCAGGCGGCACGCGCCTTTTAGCCCGGAAAAGCGAGACGGGCGGCCGTCGCCGCCCGTCCCAACCACCGTTCCCTCGATGAACCGGCGGTATGTGGCTTCTGCCGGCCGTTACCGGACCGCCCGAAGCGTTATGACCCACCTGGACGGGGACGGCACGCTGCCGCCTCAGTTCAGCTGGGCTTCGCTGCGGCGGTGGCGTCCTCTGTCGCCACCGCCGAGGAAGTCATGCGTGGTGCTATGCGAGCAGCTTCAGCACAGCCTGCGGCTGAGCGTTGGCCTGCGCCAGGATCGACACGCCGGCCGACTGGAGCACCTGCAGCTTGGTGAAATTCGTCATTTCAGCTGCCATGTTCACGTCGGTGATGCCACTGACCGCCGACTGGAGG
>Ga0209698_10008732_pt1 | contig 10425 bp, 7 predicted proteins | sample LitLauG_LLR_2012_FD_187203 | JGI IMG/M metagenome (GOLD analysis project Ga0209698, IMG submission 187203) | Freshwater sediment microbial communities from Pennsylvania, USA - Little Laurel Run_MetaG_LLR_2012 (SPAdes) (version 2) | ecosystem: Environmental > Aquatic > Freshwater > Creek >... | reverse complement strand
CGGCGGCGGCAAAGCGGCCCGTCGTGCCTGCCGGGCTTGCCCGCACGTACAGGTCGGCGGCAAGCACCTGCGAGAGCCAGATGTCGAAGCTGCCGCGAAAGCTGTCGACCATGGTTGCCATGGCTACCATCAGCGCGAAGCTGGCAACGATGCCGGCGGCGCCCACCGCAGCGAACCGGGGAAGGCGCGCCAGCCGGGTCGCCGCCAGCCATGCCGGAGCGTGCCGCGCCAGCGCCGGACTGCGCGCCACCGCGCGCGCCAGTGCAGCAAAAAGCGGTGGCGCGATCAGCGGCTTGAGTGCGATGGTGCTCACCAGCAGCAGGGCGACCGCACCGTAGGCGCCCAGGGGCATGCCGGCCACGGGCGGAACCATCAGCAGTGCGGTTGCGAGTGCATAGCCGGCCAGCGCAGTCCAGCCGCGCGGCCGCTGCGAGCCGGGCGCCGGATCCACACCCGCCTTGAGCGCGGGCGCGGGTGCCTGCCGGCCGGCTTCCGCCGCCGGCAGCCATGCACCCAGCAGCGCGGCGGCAAGGCCCAGCAGGAAGAAGAGCAGGGTGCTGCCCGGGGTCAACGCAACGCGGGCCGGTGCGCCCGAGAAATAGCCGCCGCCCAGGTCGCCGCCCAGCGTTCGCAAGGCGATGGCGGCCAGTGCGGCTCCGCCGGCCAGTCCGAGCAGGGCGCCCAGGCACCCGAAGACTAGCGCCTCGACGATGAGCATGCGGCTGACGGCGCCGCGCGTTGCGCCCAGCATGCGCAGCAGGGCCAGCTGGGCACGGCGCGCGACGATCGCCTGCGACTGCAGGGAGAAGACCAGGAAGGCGCCGGTGAAAAGCGCCACCATGGACAGCACATTCAGGTTGACCCGGTAAGCGCGCGACAGCCCCTGGTCACGAGCGGCTGCCGTATCCGGCGCTTCGATGCGCATGGCCGGCGGCAGGTCCCATTGGCGCCGCGCTGCGTCGATGTCCGCGCTGCCGGCGTCCGGGGCAAACTTGACGGCTATGCGGCTCAAGCGTCCCAGGCGCTCGAAGCGCCACTGGGCAAATCCCAGGTCCATGGCAGCGATGGCACCGCGTGCAGACGGCAATGTGCCGTTTATGGGCAGCGTTACCTGATGGTCGCCGGCAACCAGCACGAGACGGTCGCCCACGGAACGGTGCAGCCGCGACAACGCCGCGGGCGAGAGGAACAGTCCTTCCGACAGCAGCGGCATCAGGCTTGCGCCATCCTGCGTGGCGCCGGCGCCGGGCACGCCGATCAGGTCGGGGCTGAGCAGCGCGCTGCGCAAGACGTCGATGCCGACGATCCGCAGCGATGCGCCGCGCGCCGTTGTGGCGCCGGGCAGCCGCGGCCCGGCATCGACAACGGCCGCTTCGATATCGAGCTGCGGAGCGGCGATGGCGACCCGCGGGTCGGCCGCGATGCGTTCGTACCACGCCTCGTCGAATCCGCCTTCGGGCCCCACGACCGCCAGGTCGGCCGTGCCCGAGAGGCTGCGCTCGGCCGCCGTGAATTCGTCGAGCGCCGACGCGTTGATCCGGTCCACGGCAAAACCCAGCGCGACGCCGGTGGCGATGGCCGCCACCTGTATCAAGGCGCGCCAGGGCTGGATCCGGGCATATCCCAGCGCAAAATGCCGCAGCAGCCAGGCCGCACCTGCGCCCCTGTTGGCAACGCTCACGCGACGCCCACGCCGCGCGCCGGCCTGGTGCCGGCATCGTCGAGACGGCCGCGCACCAGGCGCAGCACCCGGTCGGCGCTTGCCGCGGCCGCGTCCGAATGCGTGACCAGTATGGTGGCGGCCCTGCCGGCGCGCGCGCTGGCATTGAGCAAGGCGAGCACCGATTGCGCCGTATCCGGATCCAGGTTGCCGGTGGGTTCATCGGCCAGCACCAGCGCAGGGCGGTGCACCAGGGCGCGCGCGATGGCCACGCGCTGCAGTTCGCCGCCGGAGAGTTCGCGCGGCAGCGCGCCGGTTCGCGTGCCCAGTCCCACGGCCGCCAGCATTGCCGTGGCACGTGCGTCGCGCTCGCGCGCAGGCACGCCCTGCAGGACCAGCGGCAACACGGTGTTTTCCAGTGCGGTCAGGTGGGGAACGATGTGGAAGGCCTGGAAGACAAAGCCCAGCGCGCGGCAGCGCAGGCGTGTGCGCGCGTCGTCGTCAAGGGAACCCAGATCGGTCCCCGCCAGAACCACGCTGCCCGCATCGGCCAGCTCCAGGCCGCCGATGATGTTGAGGAGCGTGGACTTGCCGGTACCGGACTCGCCCACCACGGCCACGACCTCGCCCGGTTCAACGGTGAGCGAGAGCCCTTCGAGCACCGTGCGTGCGCCGTATCGCTTGACCAGGCCACTTATCGCCAGCATTTGCCGATTGTAGTGGGCCGCCATCGACCGACCCGCCTTTTCCACTTGCGCGGCAGGGGTTGGGCGGATACGCCGTGCTGTCGCCGAGTGGACATCGCTTTCACCTCCCCGGGGTATATTGACCGCGCGGGTTGTCCAACCCTGCCCGCACGTTGCGCCAACAGCCGCGCCGGCTGCCGCGGCGCTGCAAGCACTGACCATGAGGATCCTGATGACGCGCGCGGCGTATGCCAGTGTCGAAGACCTGTTGCACCGGAAGGTAACGGATGCGCCGGTGTTCTGCGTCCATCCGCAGATCGTTCGCGCCGCGGCGCGCGGTTTCGTAGACCGCTTTCCGGGAACCGTGCTGTACGCGGTCAAGGCCAATCCGGACCCCAATATCCTGCGCTGGATCGTGGAGGGCGGCGTCACGGCCTTCGATACGGCCTCGATCCGGGAGATCGCCCTGTGCCGCGGCGCCCTCGCCGGTGCCGACTGTTCGTTCAATCACCCGGTCAAGCCGCGCGCTGCCATCGTTGCCGCGTATCGCGACTGGCACGTGCGCGATTTCGTGGCAGACCATAGCGCCGAACTCGACAAGATCTTCGAGGAAGTGGGTACGGATCTCGTCGTGCAGGTGCGGGTCGCTGCGCCCAATCCCTCGGCAACCATCAGCTTCAATGGCAAGTTCGGCGCGACACCGGAAGAGGCCGCTGTGCTGATGCGTGCGGTTCGCGATCGTGGCGCCACCGCCGCCCTATCGACCCACATCGGTTACCAGACCCTGGACCCGGCGGCCTTCGCGCGGGCACTGCAGGTCATCGGCGACGTCGTGGATGCGTCCGGCGTGCGCCCGTCCTATGTCAATCTGGGTGGGGGCTTTCCCAGCGTGCTCATGCCGGCCGGCCTGGGTCTCGACGACTTTTTCGGCAGCATCGGGCGGGCTTATGCTGCCGATCCGCGCCTCAAGGCCACGCCGCTGCGCTGCGAGCCGGGCAGCGCGCTGGCGCACCCGGGAGGTGCCGTTCTGACGCAGGTTATGCTGGTCAAGGCCGGGGCAATCTACATCAATGACGGCGTCTACGGTGCAATGTCGGAGCTGGTGCACACCAAGATCCAGCCGCCGACGCGGGTCTACACCCGTGATGGCGGTCTGCGCACCGGCAAGCCGCGCCCGTACACCGTGTTCGGCCCCACCTGCGACTCCTACGACACCATACCGGCGCCCTTCCTGTTGCCCGACACCATCCGCGAGGGCGACTGGCTCTACCTTGGCATGATGGGCGCCTATTCGCACGTCCTCATCACGGATTTCAATGGCGTCGGCGACCACGAGTATGCCGTCATCGACGCCGCAGCCTGAACGCGGACGGCGCCATGGACAAAGAGCACATCCTGCACGAAATCCGCCGCACGGCCGCCGCCAACGGCGGCGTCGCATTGGGTCGCGCGCGTTTCCTGCAGGAAACCGGCATCACGGATGCCGACTGGCGGGGCACGCACTGGGAACGCTGGTCCGATGCGCTGGGCGAAGCGGGCGTTCGGGCGGCGGCGTCCGCAGCCGCGCCCGATGCCGCGGCGGTGCTGGCGCATCTTGCTGCGCTGGTGCGGCGCCTGGGCCGCTTTCCGACCTTGGCCGAACTGCGCGCCGAGCGCAGCGCCAATCCGGCGTTTCCGGCCGGCGGCGCGTTCGAGCGCATGGGCAGCAAGTTCGAGCTGATGGACCAGCTGCGCGCGTTCTGCCGCAACGCCGACGGCTATGGCGACGTGCCTGGCATCCTGGATTTCTCGTTGCGCGCCGCGCGCCCGCAGGTGGCGCTTCCTGCCGAAGCCGCCGGTGAGGACGGCTACGTCTACCTCTTGCAATCGGGCAAGCATTGCCGGCTGGCGTGTACGGACGCCGCCGGGCGCGCCGCATTCGAGGCCGCGCAGACGGCCGAGGGGTGCAAACCCGTGCATATCGTGCGCACGGACGATCCGCCCGGCATCGTCGCCTACTGGCAGTTGCGCTTTGCCGCGCGCAAGACGCGCGGCGACTGGTTCGCGCTGGGCGCCGAGGAAATCCAGGCGTTCAAGCGGCGCAAGTTCATGTAGCCACCGGCCGGAACCGCCCGGGGCCGGCGGTGTCCTGCCGGCGTGAGGCGGGCGGTATCGATGCTGGCGGCCGCCACGCTCAGGGGCACAGTGACCGGCGCTTGGCGGCTGGAGGCATTGGTGCCGCCTACGTCAACGCCGGATGGCGGCGGCGGCGTCACGGCCGCCATGTGGAAGGTGGGCAGCGCGACAACACCTGCAGGCAAGGCACTGCCTGTGATGCCGCCGTTGGCGGTGCCCGTAGGCGTCAGGCCGGCGCTCCTTGCGCCGGCGCTCGAAGAGGTGCTGGTGCCCCCGCCGCAGGCGGCCAGGGCCAACACGGTGGTAAGCGCCGCTGCCACCCGGCGACGGCTGCCGCAGCGTGCGCGGGATTTCGTGCAAGACATTGTGATTGCTCATTTTTTATGCCGCCGGCCCCATGCCGCGGTCCTGCCCGCTGGCGTGCGTCCGGCTCCGCGGAACGCGCGTGCAAGGCGGCCTTATCGTGGTTAACGGCAGCAAGCCGGGTAACTTGAGGGCGCCATGAGACCTTTGGATGGGCCGGACGGCCGATATCGGCGGATCGCCGGTATCAGCGTGCTTCGCGGCCCTTGGCCAGCAGCAGGGCGATGAGCGTGAGCAGGGCGCCGCAGGAGAGGTAGTAGCCGACGAAACGCAGGTCCAGGCTGCGAGCAAGCGTCATGGCGATGTAAGGCGCCAGCGAGGCCCCCAGTACCCCGGCCAGGTTGAAGCTGAGCGAAAGCCCGGTGTAGCGGATCTGCGTGGGGAACAGTTCCCCGAGTACGGATCCGAGGGGACCATAGGTGGCGCCCATCAGCGTCATGCCGATGGACAGGAATACGGCCAGCTGCACCAGGCTGCCGGTGCCGAACAGCGGCGCGAAGAACAGGCCAAAGATGAAGATCCCCACCGTCACCGCGATCATCGTCCGCCGGCCGCCGTAGCGGTCGGCCATCCTGCCGGATACCGGGATCATCATTGCGAAGAACAGCACGGCGATCAATTGCACGATAAGGCACTGGGTGCGCGGTATGTGCAGCGAGCCGGTCGCCCAGCTTTGTGCAAATACGGTTACGAGGTAGAACAGCAGGAAGGTGACCGTGGCCATTAATGTGCCGAGCGCGAGCGCGCTGCCGTGCGTATGCAGGACGGTCAGGAACGGGATGGGCACGCGCCGCTGGTCGCGCACGGCTTCCTCGAAGGCCGGGGTCTCCGAGATGCGCAGCCGCACGTAAAGCCCCACCAGCACCAGCACGGCGCTTCCCAGGAAGGGAATGCGCCAGCCATAGGTGACGAATTGATCCTCGGAAAGGTAGTTGCTCAGGATGAGGAAGATGCCGCCCGAAAGCAGAAAGCCGATCGGCGCGCCCAGTTGTGGAAACATGCCGAACCAGCCTCGCCGGCCCGGGGGCGCATTCTCGGTGGCGAGCAGGATGGCGCCGCCCCATTCTCCGCCGAGGCCGAACCCCTGGCCAAACCGGCACAGAGCCAGCAAGAGCGGCGCGGCGGCACCCAGCGCCGCGTAGGTGGGCAGCAGGCCGATGATCACCGTGGATATGCCCATGGTGAGCAGGGACGCCACCAGGGTGGCCTTGCGGCCTATGCGGTCGCCAAAGTGACCGAAGAATGCCGACCCGATGGGCCGCGCAAAAAAAGCGATGGCAAAGGTGGCCAGCGACTGCATGACGGCGGCGGCCGGGTCCGATGCCGGGAAGAACAGGCGCGGAAACACCAGCACGGCGGCGTTCGCATAGGTATAGAAATCGAAAAATTCGATGGTCGAGCCCACCAGGCTGGCGAGCAGGATGCGGCGTACGGGGTTGGCCAAGCAAATTCTCCCTCTTTGGGGCCGCGATTATCGTCGTTTCCGGCCGCCGCGGATCTGCTCGAAGGCCCATAGCGCGCGCTGGCGCGCGCTGGCGTGATCGACGATGGGCGCCGGGTAGTTGCGGCCCAGCGTGACGCCGGCGGCCGCCAGGCGGCCCGCGTCGGCGTCCCACGGCGCATGCAGCAGATCGTCGGGCAGTGCAGCCAGTTCGGGGAGCCAGCGGCGGACGTAGTCGCCGGCGGGGTCGAACTTCGCGCCCTGCAGCGTGGGATTGAAGACGCGAAAATAGGGTGCCGCGTCGGCGCCGCACCCTGCCACCCACTGCCAGCTTGCCGAATTGCTGGCGAGGTCGGCATCGACCAGCGTGTCCCAGAACCACGCCGCGCCGGCGCGCCAGTCCACCAGCAGGTCCTTGACCAGGAACGAGGCCGCGATCATGCGCACCCGGTTGTGCATCCACCCGGTATGCCAGAGCTCGCGCATTCCGGCATCGACGATCGGGTAGCCGGTCATGCCGCGCTGCCATGCCTGGAGTGCGCCCGGGTTGTCATCCCAAGCAAAGTCATTGAACTCCGGGCGCAGCGGCTCGCGCGGCAGTTGCGCACAGTGATACAGCTGGTGGTAGGAGAATTCGCGCCAGGCGAGCTCGGAGAGGTATGTATCGGGTCCGCTGGCCTGCGCCTTCTCATGCTCATTGGCCGATCGCCGTTCGCCGGTGACGGCCCGCGACCACGCATGGACTGCGCGCCATACCTGGCGAGGGCCAATCTCGCCAAAATGCAGGTGCGGTGAAAGTTGCGAGGTGCCCCGCGCGCCGGGCAGATTGCGTTGTCCCGCGTAGCCGGCCACGGCACGCTCCAGGAAGTGCGCCAGGCGTTCCCGCGCCCCGGCTTCGCCGGGCTGCCACTGGCTACGCAGCCCGGCTGCCCAATCCGGGCGGGACGGCCGCAGTTTCCAGGCGGCGAGCGCATCACTCGCCACGGGGCGTGCCGGCCCGGAGATGCGGCGCGGCGCGGCCACGGCGGCTTCGAAGGAAGCTTGTGCCTGCAGCGCGCGCCAAAATGGCGTGAACACCCGGAACGGATCGCCCTTCTGGGTGGCGACGCGACCGGGTTCCGTCAGCAGGGTGGCGTTGAAGCTGCGGGCAGCAATCCCGCGTGCCGCGAGGCCGGACTTGATCTTCTCGGACCGAGCCATGGCCCAGGGCTCGTAGCGGCGGTTCCAGTAGACCGCGTCCGCGCCCGACTGCTCGAGCAGTTCGTCGATGACGGCGCCCGCCGGACCGCGTCGCAATATGAGCTGCGCGCCGCGGGCGCGCAGGTCTGCGGCAAGGGATTCGAGCGATCCGTGCAGCCACCAGCGGCTGGCGCCGCCCGGCGCATATCCGCCCGCGTCGGCGGAATCTTCGATAAAGACCGGCAGCACGGGGCCCCGCTCGGCCGCCGCGGCCAGCGCCGGGTTGTCATCGAGGCGAAGGTCCCGCGAAAACCACAAGAGCGTCAGCACGGCAGGGTCGGGTAGGCGGACAGGGTGAACGAGCAAAGGCCGGGACTGTAGCAGCCGGGATCGGCACCGTGTTGCCGCGCGCCGGGACCGTGCCCCGGCCGGACCTCAGGCCTATTGCGACGGCACCGGCGCGTGCTCTTCCGATGAAAGTGCGCAGCGATTGCGCCCGTTGCGCTTGGCCTCGTAGAGCGCCGCATCGGCTCGGGCGATCAGCGCCGCGGGCGCGCGTTCGCCGGCCTCGAGCAGTCCCAGCCCGATGCTCACGGTGGTGTCCACGGTGAGCTGCGCGTCCAGCGCAATGCGCAGCACGCTGACCTGGCGGCGAACGCGTTCCGCCACTTCCCAGGCCACGGTCAGGGAGGTTTCGGCCATCAGGACGGCAAATTCTTCGCCGCCGAACCGCGCCAGCACGTCGTACGGTCGCAGGCACACCGCGCAGGTCCGAGCGATCTCGCGCAATACAAGATCGCCGGTGGGGTGGCCGTGCGCGTCGTTGATACCCTTGAACCGGTCGACATCGATCATCAGCAGCGCCAGCGGCGCTGCCGTACGGGACGCCTTGACGATCTCGAGCTCGAGGCGTTCCATGAGATAGCTGCGGTTGTATATCCCGGTAAGGCTGTCACGCACGGCAGATTCCGCCAGCCGCGCATGGGCATGCTTGAGTTCGTACAGCAGCACGAGATAGCCATAGGAGGCCGCCGGCGCCACGATCAGCGGCACCAGTGCGCCGATGAATATTCCGCCCGCGAAACGGTCGTGCGGCACGTGCATGGCCAGCATGAGCAGGCCCGTGAAGACTACGGAAACGGCAATGGAAAAAAGCGTGATCGCCGCCAGCGCGCGTGCGCGCCCCATGGCGGCGAGTCGCTTGCGCCAGCCGCTTTGATGAGGAGGGTCCTGGGTCGGCACGATGGTGGCTGGCCTGGCATTGGAATTGCGTCGGGGCATGAACGATGCAAGCGTCGCGCCTTGCGCAATCGGCCCGCCACCGACAGGAGGCTGGCGCGGACGGACAATCGAGCGGCGGATTGTACGCTGGCGAACGGAGGGCTGCCCCGCCATTTGCCGGGCAAACGCCTGCCTATCGCTACAACCGGGCCGTGATTCTGCCGCGGTTCGCGCGTCGGCGCCTGCCGCTTACCGACGTCCGCGCGGCTCGGGATGCATGCCCGGGCGCCCGCCGGAGCGTGCGGCCGGGTTGGGCCGCGGCCGGCCATCACCGCGCTCACGCCGCGCGGGTTCGGCCTCGCTGCGGGCCAGTGCCGCGCGCTCCCGTTCAATCAGCGTGCGCACCACGGTGGCGATCCGTTCACGGTGCGCAGCGTCCGGTGCAGCTGCCGTGCCGTACCACTGCACCAGCAATTTTTCCGGGTCAGGATTGCCCGGAACTGCGGCCGGCCCGGCCTTGAAGCGGTTCTGCAATTTCTCAAGCTGGCGCCGCCGCCGGATCTCCGCGCCGACGCCGGGCGTCGCCAGTCCCAGCGCGATTTCCAGGTCGATGAGCATCTCCTCGCGCCGTGCGCGGCCCTTTTCGAGCAGCGCCGGGTCCGACGCTTCGGGCGCGGCCGCCGATCGCGCCAATGCCGCATAGCGCGCTTCGAGGGCGGCGTCGTGCAGCTGTGCGATGCGCTGTTGCGCCCTTTGCAGCAGTTCGCCCGCCTGCCGTTCCTGTGCACCCGTAGCGGCGCCGCCGTCACCGGCCGGGGCATTGCCCGCTTCCCAGTCGGACCGGAACTGCGCGAGGGCGCGCTTCACGGTGGCAACAGAATCGCCGCCATGGTTACCGGCAGTGCGGGCGGCTTTGTGATTGGTGGCGTGAACCGTGCCGTGACCGGTGTCATGTTCGGTTCCTTGATCGGGACTTTTTTCAAGACCGTGATCGGGACTGGGATCCGCGCCCATGTCCGCGCTCGCGGCGGCGCCGTCCGCGGAGCTTGCACCGTCGAGGAGGGCGGCGAACGCATCGAGCAGGGCCTGGCGCGCCTGGGCGCGCTCCTGGCGCTGCGCAGTCTGCGTGGCGCGCTCGGCATCGCGGCGGGCAAATATCACGTCGCAGGCGGCCCGAAAACGCTGCCACAGCTTTTGCTCTTCGCCGCGGCGCAGGCGCATGGGGCCCGCTTCGGTGCGCCACCGCTCCTGCAATGTCTTGGCCTGCGCGCTGGCCTGACGCGTGTCGGCAACGTCGCCGAGCGCCGTCACGGCGGCAATCAGCGACTCGCGGCGTTGGATTTCGGTGGCGCGCGCTGCTTCAGTGCGTTCGTCGAGCGCGCGGATCAGCGCGTCGAACCGCGTGCGCATCAGGCGTTCGTCGCGAAAACCCGCGTGCGGCGCTGACCGCCATTGGCTTGACATGGAATCGCGCAGGGTGTCGATGGCGGCAGGATCCGGTTGCTGCCAGTCGATGGCAGCCAGGGATGCCTCCCACTGCGCGAGCAGTGCCTCGCGCAGGGCGCGAGCCTGGCTGCGGCGCTCCGCTTCCTGGGCGTGGAAGGCAGCAACCGGAACGTATGCGGCTTCCAGTGCCCGGTCGAAACTTTCCCATTGGCCCTTGGCTGCCGGACCCTGTGCGTTGAGCCGCTTCCACTCCTCGCGCAGGGCCGGTATGGCAACCGCAAGATGCTCGACGTCGTGCGTACCGGCCACCACGG
>Ga0209698_10008731_pt1 | contig 10425 bp, 11 predicted proteins | sample LitLauG_LLR_2012_FD_187203 | JGI IMG/M metagenome (GOLD analysis project Ga0209698, IMG submission 187203) | Freshwater sediment microbial communities from Pennsylvania, USA - Little Laurel Run_MetaG_LLR_2012 (SPAdes) (version 2) | ecosystem: Environmental > Aquatic > Freshwater > Creek >... | reverse complement strand
GGCGCTTGGCCAGAGCCCTCAGGCTCGCTTGACTATGTTGTATCGCTCGACGGATTGCCTCAGTCGTGCGGGCGCTCCCGTGTAGAACCTGGCCCATAGCGCCTCCCGCGATTCGTGCGACGAGAATGCACCATCAAAGCCTGGGATCAAACACCTAGCCCTTCCCCTCGCGCGCCATCAGCCGCATGACCGCGCTCAACACTGCCTTCAGCGACGCCATGACGATATTGGGATCCATGCCGACGCCGTGGATCGCCGCGCCGTCGCGGTCCTGCAATTCAACATAACAGGCCGCCGTCGCATGGGCGCCGCGCCCGACGGCGTGCTCGTGATAGTCGATGAAGGAAAACTCGACGGAGAACGCGCGCTTCAGCGCATCGACAAACGCATCGATGGGGCCGTTGCCCTGCCCCTCGATCGTCAGCGTCGAGCCGTCAGGCTTGCGCAGCGTGGCGACGAGTTCGCGGCTTTCCGGGCTCGTCGGCAGCATCTGCTGTTTGACCAAGGTCATCGGCGCGTCGGTAAGAAGATAGGTCCTGGCGAACAGCGCCCAGACGTCGGCGCTCAGCAGCTCCTTGCCGTCCTGATCCATCTTTGCCTGAGCGATCTTGGAGAACTCGATCTGCAGCGAGCGCGGTAGATCGAGGCCGTGATCCGCACGCAGGATATACGCGAGCCCACCCTTCCCCGACTGGCTGTTGATGCGGATAACCGCCTCATAGTCGCGCCCGACATCTCTTGGATCGATCGGCAGATAGGGCACCTGAAACAGCGGATCGTTGCGCTTTGCCTGCGCTTCAAAGCCTTTCTTGATCGCATCCTGATGCGAACCGGAGAAGGCGGTGTAGACGAGCTCGCCCACGTACGGATGGCGTTGGTGGACCGGCAATTGTGTGCAGAACTCCGCGACATCCTTGATCGCATTGATGTCATGAATGTCGAGTTCGGGATCGATCCCCTGGGTGAACAGGTTCAACGCCATCGTCACGATATCGACGTTGCCGGTGCGCTCGCCGTTGCCGAACAAAGTGCCCTCGACGCGGTCGGCGCCCGCCATCAACGCGAGTTCTGAGGCTGCCACCGCCGTACCGCGATCGTTATGCGGATGCACGGAGAGGATGACGCTGTCGCGGTTCGAGATATGCCGCCCGAACCATTCGAACTGGTCGGCATAAACATTCGGCGTCGCCATCTCGACGGTGGACGGAAGATTGAGGATCAACCGTTTCTGCGGTGTTGGCTTGATAATGTCCTTAACCGCCTCGCAGATCTCCAGCGAGAAATCGAGTTCGGTGCCGGTGAAACTCTCAGGCGAATATTCGAAGATGAATTCCGTCTCGGGCGTGCGATCGGCAAGGTCCCTGACGCGCCTCGCCGCATTGACCGCAATGTCCTTGACGCCCTGGCGATCGGTGCGGAACACGACCTCGCGCTGCAGCGTCGAAGTTGAATTGTAAAAATGCAGAATCACCTTGCGCGCGCCCTTGACCGCCTCGAACGTGCGATCAATCAGTTCGTTGCGGCATTGGGTCAGCACCTGAATGGCCACGCCCTCAGGGATTGCGCCGCCATCAATGATCGTGCGGACGAAATCGAAATCGGTTTGCGAGGCGGCGGGAAACGCCACCTCGATCTCCTTAAAACCCATTTGCAACAGGAGGTGAAACATCCGCATCTTGCGATCGACGCCCATCGGCTCGATGAGCGCCTGATTGCCATCACGCAGATCGACAGAGCACCAGATCGGCGCTTTCGTGATGACGGCGGATGGCCAGCGCCGGTCTGGCAAATCGACGGGCCGGTAGGCGCGATACTTGGAAACAGGCATTGTTGACATGGAGACCCCGGAAGAAATTCGGCGGGCGCGACGCCCGGCAAGGGCGCTCAGGCAAGCCACGATATGCGAAGGGCAGACAGCAGTCCCCGGCGTTCAAAGCGCCGGGCGGCTAAGTCGCAGGCAGACGGAGAGGGTCTCAAGCCGATTTCGCATGCGCGCAGAAAATCAGAAGGGGAGAAAGAAATCAACGTGATTCGATTGCCGCCTACTGTCGCAAGGGATCCCATCCCGGAACCTTCCGCTAACCATCGCACAACTTCAGCATGCCCATTTACTCGGCGATTCCGGCCATTTCGATGCCGAATTAACGTGGGCGGCCTGCAGCATGGTTGCCACAAACTGAAGGGATCGCCGGCAATCAGCCTGGGGCGATCGGAAACCCCCTGAATTGCTCCGGATTTTCTGCGATTCAAGCCTTCTTCACCACACGGTTTAGGATGCCGTTATTGTTACTCACGCGGTCATTTCGATGAATCGCGATCGATAAAATTCTCGCATTTAATTTCGAGGGTTCGAAAAACGCTCTCCCTATCGTCATCCCCGGGGAATGACAGGGGAAGACGATGTTTTCTGGAGTGGCAAAGGCAGGGCTCGCGACGGCGGCGATTGTTTCGGCGCTCCTCGCATTCCAACTGCCTACCCAGGCCAACTCGGTCGCCGCGGCGACTTACGCAGCGGTCGGCGCGGATACCAGCGTTCCCTGGGGCTGGGTGGATTTTTGCGAGCGCTACCAGGGCGAATGCGATGGCGAGCGGTTGAGCGCGCTCGACATCAATCTCTCCGCCAAAGCCATCGGCGAGATCGCCCGGATCAACAAGTGGGTGAATGCGCATGTCGAACCGGTCAGCGACGCTGATCACTGGAACATGGCGGACCGTTGGGACTACCCGTTCGATGGGCGCGGCGACTGCGAGGATTATGCGCTGCTGAAGCGCAAGCTGCTGATTGAGATCGGCTTCCCGCGGCAGGCGCTGCTGATGACCGTTGTCAAGGACGAGCACCAGGAAGGCCATGCGATTTTGACGTTGAAAACCAGCAAGGGCGAATTCGTGCTGGATAATCTCAATGACGACATGAAACCCTGGACGATGACTGGCTACCGCTTCGTCAAGCGACAGAGCCAGGAAGATCCGAATGTCTGGGTCCAGCTCGGCCAGCCCCAGGAGGCGCCAAGCACCGCACGTTTTTGAAGTCTTGACGAATTGCGCAGCCGGATCGTCCCCCCCGACCCCCAATCCCCTGCGCATAAGGCCGGCCCTCCCCCAAGGGCCGGCCACTTTTTTTTGCGCCTTAATCGTCGATGCCTTGCAGCCCGGCGGCGAAGCGCCGCCAGTTCGCGACATAATGCGCGGCCGATTGCTTCAGTCGCTCCACCGTCGCCTCATCCAGTGTGCGCATGACCCTCGCGGGCGAACCGACGATAAGGCTGCGATCGGGAAAACTTTTGCCTTCCGTCACCAGCGCGCCCGCGCCGACCAGACAGGAGGCGCCGATGCGCGCGCCGTTGAGAATGATCGCCCCCATGCCAACGAGCGAGCCATTGCCGATGGCGCAGCCATGCAGGATCGCGCAATGGCCGATCGTGCAATCCTCGCCGATGTCCGAGGGGAAGCCAATATCCGTGTGCAGCGTACAATTTTCCTGAATATTGGTTCGCGCTCCCACTATGATCTGCTCATTGTCGCCGCGCAGCACCGCGCCGAACCAAATCCCGCAATCCTCGCCAAGGACGACGCGACCGATCACCTGGGCGTTGGGCGCAATCCAGTAGCGCCCGCGGGGCGGCAGGGTAGGAGCGCATCCGTCGAGCGCGAAAAGAGACATATTTTGTTCCCCGTGGCCTCGCAGCGCCGGAGACGTCAGGCGGCGGCAAGGCGTTTTACAGCGCTCCCTCCAATGTCGCGAGGGATTTCACGCGCCGAAGCAAAGCGCGTTCAACCGGTCCCTGACCGATCGCTCGCGCGCGGCGCACAAGTAAGGCACCATTGCGCGGCCGAGCGGCGATTCGGCCAGACCTGCATCGGAGATCGAATTCTTGCCTCGCGGATGGGCGATCGCGCTTTGGGTTTTCGCGGCGCTGGCGGTGGTTGGCGCGGGCGGCTTCTGGCTCGTTAGCGGCTATCGGCGGCCGCCCGTCGATCCCGGCCTGCGCCAGGTCGCGGTCGGCTCGAGCGCTTTCGCGCTGAAGGCGGGATATTTTCGACCCTCGTCGCGCTCGGGGGAACGGACCGACCAGCTTGATCTGGCCGCATTTTATCCGGACTTCACACCAGCGGGCGAGCCGAGCGACGTCACCAAGCAGACCGATCTGGGCGAGCGCTTTCAGCGCACCATCTTCGTCACGATCCGTCCCTCCGATTCCAGTCTCGATCCGGCGGAACGCCTGACCAAACTTTACGCGCGATTCCTGGAACCGGACGAGTGGAGCCATCCCGGCGGGCTGGTGGCGCGCGCCTTCCAGAAGGGAAGCCCGTTCGAGAACGAGGAGCTGTATTTCGCTGCGCCCGAGGGGCGCGCCTTCGCTGCACGCTGCCAGAAACCTGACCAGACTCGAAAGACACCCAACACTTGCGCCTACGATTTTCGACTCAATGGCCTGGACGTCGAGCTGCGCTTCTCGGCCGCGCTGCTGTCGGAATGGGAGGCGCTGGACTCCGGCGCGCGCGGCTTGATCGCGGCGGCGCGGCGCTGATGGGTCAGAGATCCTCGAGGTCGAAATCGAGGATCGCCATCTGCAGCGTATAGGACTTGCCGCTTGGGTCGTCGGCCGAAACGATGCCGAGGAAATCCGCGCCGTTGTTAAGTTCGACCGAATCCGTCTTTTTTAACCGTCCGGAGATGGTCAGATTCGCGTTGTCGAAGAGTTTGCGCAGGTAGTCCTGCAGGATCGCGCGCTCGACCGGGACCGGCATCTCGAAGGAGAATGAGCGGTCCCCGTCCTCATCGTCGACTTCGATCGTACCGATCTTGCGCTCGCCAAGATGGACATCGGCACTCTCCGCCGATCTGGAACTCGGCGCCACCTTCAGCGCCGGTGCGCCAAAACAGCGTCGCAGATGGGCCTGAAGTTTCAATATTTCGTTCTTGTCCATGCCCGCAGCCTTTGCTCCGCACTTCCACGGCGCTGCCTTTGCCACGAAGGCCGGCGCGCCGCAAGGCTGCCAGTAGGGCTATTGGTCGATCAGCTTTTCCGCGATGATCTGGTTCATAGTGCGCCCTGGCTCGGCACAACCAGCCTCCCCGACGATGCGCGCGGGAACGCCGGCAACCGTCTTGTTGTTCGGCACCGACGACAGCACCACCGAACCCGCCGCAACGCGCGCGCAGTGGCCGATCTCGATATTGCCGAGAATTTTCGCGCCCGCGCCGATAAGCACGCCGTGACGAATCTTGGGATGGCGATCGCCCGTCTCCTTGCCCGTGCCGCCGAGCGTGACGCCTTGCAGGATGGACACATCGTCGTCGATGACGCAGGTTTCGCCGATCACCACGCCGCTCGCGTGGTCGATGAAAATGCCCTTGCCAATGCGCGCCGCGGGATTGATGTCGACCTGAAACACCGAGGAGGCGCGGCTCTGCAGATAGAGCGCGAAGTCGCGCCTGCCCGCCTTTAGCATCGCGTGGGCAAGACGATAGGTTTGCAGCGCGTGAAAGCCCTTGAAGTAAAGCAGCGGCTCGATCACCCGGGAGCATGCGGGATCGCGATCGGCCACCGCCAGGAGGTCGGCGCGAAATGCATCGGCGATGCCGCCGTCGCGCACGAGGCATTCGGCAAAGGTTTGCGCGATCAAGTCCGAGGAAACCGAGGCGTGGTCGAGACGCGAGGCGACGCGATGCACGACAGCGGCCTCAAAGGACTCATGGCCCAAAACATTGGTCATCAGGAACGCGGCGAGCGCAGGTTCGCGCCGCGCGGCTTCGTCGGCTTCTTCGCGAATGCGCGCGAACAGCGGATCCGCAGAGCCGACGCCCACAACACGAGCAAGCGAGGCAGTGGCCATTGGCGAAACTCCGGTCAACCAGAGCCTTCACTTACCACGGATGGACCAGCGGATAAAACCCCGGGTCAAAACCGTGTCGTCAAGTTGGTCAGCCACTGCGGCGAGGCGTTAACGAGCGCGGTCTCCAAGATCTTGTCAGCGCCGCTGATGACGATAGCGCCAAACAGGATGAGCAACACGCCCATCGCTGCCTTGGCGCTCTGGCCAAAGGCGAGGAGCGAGCCGCGCCGCCGCATCAACGCCTCGCGCGCCAGCAGTCCCAGCACAAGCAGCGGGGCGCTCGCCCCGATGCCAAAAAGCGCCATGGTTAACGCCACTTCGCTCAGATTCTTGCCCTGCGCCGCAAGCAGCGACGCGGCCCCCAGCGTCGGGCCGACGCAGGGGCTCCATACCGCGCCGAGCAACAGGCCGACGCCAAACTGGCCTTGCAGGCCCGATGTGGAAAAACCGCCAAAGCGTTGCCCCGCCCAATCGGCCGCCGGCCCGCCGGCGATCGCCAGGCGCGTTTGCAAGCTGGGCGCGACAAGCACAATGCCGATGGCTACCATGAGGACGGCGGCCGTCATCCGAAACGCGCCGCCATCGAGTCCGATGGAAAATCCGATCGTCGCGACGAACAAACCTATCGTCACAAACGACAGCGCCAGGCCGACCGCCAGCGCGGCCGGCCCGTAGCGATGCTCCGCCGCCGCCGCACCGACCACGACCGGGACCAGCGGCAGCACGCAAGGCGACAGTGTCGTCAGCACGCCGGCGAGCAGCGCAAGGCCGAACGCGCCCATAGCGCCTAGATCGCCTTGGCGAGCAGCGCCGCGATCGAACCCGGATTCGTATCCCCAACCGACCGACCTACCTCGACGCCGCCCTTGAAGACGATCAGCGTCGATTGCATGCGCGCGCCAAATTTGCGCACAATGTCCTTCTGCGCATCAAAATCGACGCGCAGCACGGTCAGGTCCCTATATTTTGGATCGGCGAACAACGGGCCAAGAATTGCCGACTGCGCCTTGCACGTTGGGCACCAGGTCGCGTGAATTTCAACCAGCGTCGGCCTGCCCGCCTTCATCGCCTCGTCAAAGGCGGCGGCGGCGAACGGCGTCTCTGCGGCTAAGGCGGGAAAAGCGGCTGTCACGGCCACAGTGGCGGCGGAAGCAAGAAACAAACGGCGTGAAATCATTATGAGACCTCGCGAATCATGCAGCGGCGTTCGAACAGACAAACCCTCGCTGTCGTCGTTCGCAAGGCCCAAGCGAATTGTTACAGCGCCGTTCAAAGAAATTTGTCGCAAGCGGGTCTGATAAGCCGATCACGGCGCCTTCAAGAACAACCCCACCGTCAAGAGCGCGCCGATCGTCACGACGCCCAGTTTCAGCGCCTTTTCCGGTACGCTCCTGAGCACGAGCGCGCCGCCCCAGCCGCCGAACGACGCGCCGACTGACGTAACAAGCACTTGCAGCCAATGGACATCGGACGAAAATACGAACATCGCCACCGCGGCGGTGTTGATGATGCCCGCCAGCACGTTTTTGGTGGCGCCGGCGTTGCGGACGCCCTGCCCGGCCATCGCCAGAGCGGCCATCATCAGGAGGCCGATGCCGCCGCCAAAATAGCCGCCATAAATCGCAATGAAGAACTGCGCGATCCCCGCGCCGACCGGCGGCAACGTGACCGTCCCGGGCGGCGGGAGTTTGCGAAAGAAGCTGCCCCAGGCAAACAGAACCGTCGCGAACAGCACGAGCCAGGGAACCAGCCGGGCGAAGAAACCCGGCGGCGTCGCCAGCAGGATGAGGCCGCCGACGGCGCCGCCAGCCACGCTGATGACGAACAATATCCTGAGCGGCAGGCCGGGGACGCCCGCAGCGTTTTCCTTGCCGGTATAGCCTGTGACGATCTGCGCCGGGAATAGCGCCACGGTCGAGGTGATATTCGCCGCCCGCGCGTCCATCCCGGTCAGCATGAGCGCCGGCAGGGTTATGAATGACCCGCCGCCTGCCAGCGCATTTTGCGCGCCAGCCCAGAGCGCGGCGAGGAAGAGGAGGAAGAAGGCCCACATCGTCGGGATCTCTCAAAGCAAGCAGCGGGGAATCAGTGGAGGTCCCGACCGGGCGATGATGGGGCGGCCCGGCGAGGTTTTCAACCGGCATCCCGGTCGCAATGCGTAAGACCGACTCGACGCTGGCTTTGAAAGCCCTCGACAGCGCAGGCATGTTCTGGCTTGCTGGGTGGTGGCCGGCTTCAGGAGATCGCAATGTCCGACGATGCGGCGACCGCGCGCAGGCCTCGCTCCGGCCGCGAAGGTCGCCAACGCGCCAGAGCCGCGATGCATCCCGCGCCCGCCTATATCACGCGTCAGATTCCGCCTTATGAATTGCTGTCGGAAGAGGGGCTCGCACTTCTCGAAGATCACGCCGATACGATCATGCAGGAGATTGGCTTCGAGATTCGCGGCGACGAGGACGCGTTGCGCCTGTTCACGGCGGCCGGCGCGAGCCGGGATGGCGCACGTCTGCATATCCCCAAGGGCCTGCTGCGCTCGATCATTCAAAACTCGGCGCCGCGCCAGTTCATTCAGCACGCCCGCAATCCCGCCCGCTCCGTGCAGATCGGCGGTAATGCGACCGTGATGGCGCCGTCCTACGGCTCGCCCTTCGTCAGCGATTGCGACAAGGGGCGGCGCTATGGCGCGATCGAGGATTTTCGCAACTTCGTCAAGCTCGCCTATCTCAGCCCGCATCTCCATCATTCCGGCGGCACGGTGTGCGAGCCGGTCGACGTGCCGGTCAACAAGCGCCATCTGGCGATGGTCCACGCGCACATGACCCTGAGCGACAAGCCGTTCATGGGCGGCGTCACGTCTGCGGCGCGCGCCGAGGATTGCATCGCCATGTGCCGCATTCTTTTCGGCGAGGCGTTTGTCGATTCCAACTGCGTCGTGCTCGGCAACGTCAACGTCAATTCGCCGCTGGTGCTCGATGGCGAAGCGAGCCGGGTCATCCGCGCCTACGCGCGCGCCAATCAGTGCGCCGTGTGCGTGCCGTTCATTCTTGGCGGCGCGATGGGGCCGGTGACGACGGCAGGCGCGCTGGCGCAATGCCTCGCCGAGGCGATGGCCTGTGTCGCGCTGACGCAGCTCGAACGGCCCGGCGCGCCGGTGATCCTCGGCAATTTTCTCTCCTCGATGTCGCTGCGCTCCGGCGCCCCGACGTTCGGCACGCCCGAGCCGGCGCTCGCCTATTTCGCCGTGGGCCAACTCGCGCGCCGGCTCGGCGTGCCGCTACGCTGCGGCGGTAATCTGTGTTCGTCGAAAATCCCCGACGCACAGGCCGCTTTCGAGAGCGCCAACTCGATGTGGCCGGCGTTCCTGTGCGGCGCCAATTTCGTGCTGCACGCCGCCGGCTGGACCGAGGCGGGCCTGACCATGGGCTACGAAAAATTCGTCATCGACGCCGAGCAATGCGGCGCCTTCGCCACGCTGGCCGGCGGCCTGGCGCTCGACGCCAACGCGCTTGCGATGGACAGTTTTGTCGAGGTCGGACCCGGCAAGCATTTCCTCGGCTCGGCGCATACGATGCGCAACTACGAGACCGCCTATTACGAATTCGGCCTCGCCGATAATAATTCCTACGAGCAATGGCGCGAGGAAGGCGCTTCCGACATCGTCGCGCGCGCCAATCGCAAGTGGAAGAAGATGCTGGCCGAGTATGAAGCGCCGCCGATCGATCCGGGCGTGAATGAAGCGCTGGGCGCTTTTGTCGCGGCGAAGCAGGCGTCGATGTCCGACGCGTGGTATTGAGCCCTGTCATTCCCGCCGACTGACGCGGGCGTGTGATACAACATGCGATCGGCCACCCGGAGGAATGCGCGCTTGACGACGATCGATGATATCGAACTGAAAACTATTGACGGAGTGCCGTCGAACATGTCGGCGTATGCCGGCAAGACGCTGCTCATCGTCAACGTCGCGAGCCAATGCGGCTTCACGCCGCAGTATGCCGGGCTTGAGGAGCTTTATCAGCGCTACTGCGAGCGTGGCCTTGTCGTGATGGGCTTTCCCTGCGACCAGTTCGGTCATCAGGAGCCGGGCGATGAGGCGGAGATTCTCAGCTTCTGCCAGACCCGCTACGCCGTAACGTTTCCGCTATTCGCCAAGATCAAGGTCAACGGCGAGAACGCGCATCCGCTTTATCAGGCGCTCAAAAGCGCGGCGCCAGGAGTGCTGGGCACGGAGGCGATCAAGTGGAATTTCACCAAGTTTCTGGTCGATCGCAACGGCGAAGTCGTGCGCCGCTATGCGCCGAACGTGGCGCCGGCGGAGCTTGCGGGAGATATTGAGGCGGTGCTGAAGTAGCGTTCGCGCGTTCTGGCGTTGCTGCACCTCAATCGCTTTGAACCCCCGATAGTCGCCTTCCTTTGAAACTCAAGATCAAGCGAGAGATATCTTCAATGATCGAAGATCCGTCATTGATCGAAATCGCCATCGAGCCGAAATCGAAAGCCGATCAGGAGAAGCTCGGCGTCGCGCTGGCCAAGCTTGCTGCGGAAGATCCCTCGTTCCGCGTCTCCACGGATCAGGAATCGGGCCAGACC
>Ga0209698_10008730_pt1 | contig 10426 bp, 10 predicted proteins | sample LitLauG_LLR_2012_FD_187203 | JGI IMG/M metagenome (GOLD analysis project Ga0209698, IMG submission 187203) | Freshwater sediment microbial communities from Pennsylvania, USA - Little Laurel Run_MetaG_LLR_2012 (SPAdes) (version 2) | ecosystem: Environmental > Aquatic > Freshwater > Creek >... | reverse complement strand
GATCTGAAGAAATTCCGGCAGGCGGGCTTCTACACAATATGGCTCGGCATAGCCCCCGACGACTCGCCTCTCTTGTTACGCGACACCGGAACCGAGGAAATCTACGCCCTGGATTGGCAGACTCACTAACCGGGAAGAATCAGAGTAAGGATAGAGTCTGCAGCGCAAGCGTAAGGGTGCCCCATTTCTCGCGCGCCCTTTGCGCGAGAAGTGGGGTCTTTGAATTCCTTGGAGTGCGCCGGGTCAGAACCCCTTCGCCTTCAAAATCGTATCCAAATCCTCCGGATGCAACGCCCGTGTCATCGCCTCTTCGCGCAGCAGATCCTGCTGAAACACGAGTTGCGCCAGCGATTCCTCCAGCGTGAACGACCCCTGCTTGCGCGTGATCGTGATCTCCTGATGCAGATGCTGCAAGGCGTTCTTACGAATATGCTGCCGCGCGCCATATCCCACGATCAGCAATTCCGCCGCCGGAACTCGTCCACCGTTGCGCTTCGGAATCAGCGTCTGTGTAAGCATCGCCGCCAAGGCCATCGCCATCTCCGCCCGCACCGTGTGCTGTCGTTCCTGCGGAAACGAATCCGCAATACGCGACACCGTCGACGCGGCATCGGTCGTATGCAAGGTCGTAAACACGAGATGCCCGGTCTCCGCCGCCGACAACGCAATTCGCGCCGTCTCCGAATCCCGCATCTCTCCGACGACAATTACGTCCGGCGCCTGCCGCATCGCCGCGCGCAGCGCAGTAGGGAAGTCCGGCGCGTCGATCCCGATCTCCACCTGCTCGATCACACTCTTGACGTGGGCATGCTCGTACTCAATCGGGTCTTCAATCGTCACAATGTGCCGCGCATCCCGCTGGTTGATCTCGTTCACTAGTGCCGCGAGCGTCGTAGTCTTTCCCGAGCCCGTCGCTCCGCCGATAATCACCAGCCCGCGCCGCAATCCGGCAATCGCGCCAACCCCCGGGGGCAACCGAAGTTCGCTGAGAGCGGGCACCTTCGAAGGCAGCGCCCGCACCGTCGCCGCCGCCCGTCCCCTCTCCCGATGAAGATTAATCCGGAACCGCCCCAGCCCTTCCACTCGATACGACGAATCGGCAATCCCGTATTGCCGATACTCTTCGCGCGCGTGCGCTGCCAGGACAGGCAACACCGCCGCTTCGATTTCGTCGCCGCTCAGGGGCCGGTCTCCAATCGCCGACAGCACTCCCTCGAAACGAATCGATGCCGGAGCTTGCGGCACGAGCAATAAGTCGCTTCCATTTCGCGAGACCAACTCGCCCAGCCACTGCTTCAGCTCAGCCGACTCATGCGGACGGCTTTCCGAGTGAATCACTTGAACCCGTACGGGATTTCCTTCCGCTGTCATGCTTGTCTCTTGGATGCAGGAACTGGCTGCCCGGAAGCGCTTGCAGTCTAGCCCCGCAATAATAAAGAACGAGGTGCCAGAAATTCTTGCTCAAAATCAAAGTTTTTGCATTCTCTGGCCTCCTCCGCTCCGTATATGTAAAGTGAGGCTTTCAGAGACCTTGGCCAGGCCAGCGCACCCTCGCGCAGACTCCACTCCGGACATTGCCGGGGCCGACTTTGCCGATCTCGTACGCCGCTACCAGTCCATGGTCTTCAGCATTGCCCAGCATTTTCTGGCAGACCGCCCCGCCGCCGAAGAGTTGGCCCAGGATGTTTTCCTCCAACTCCACGGAACTCTGCCGACGCTGAAATCGGAGGAGCATGTGAAGTTCTGGCTGCGCAAAGTGACCGCCCACCGCTGCATCGATTACCAGCGCCGTCGGAAGCTGACGCAGGTGAGCCTCGACGAAGTTCCCGAGCCTGCGTCCCCCGCACAATCATCGGATCCTTTCGTCGCAAGAAGACTGCAGCTCTTCGTCGCCTCGCTGCCGGAAAAGCCGCGCCTGATCGTGATTCTGCGCTACCAGGAAGACATGTTGCCCGAGGACATCGCCGAGGTCCTCACCATGCCCGTCGCTACAGTCAAGAGCCACCTGCAGCGTTCTCTGGCCCTGCTTCGCGACAAAGTCACGCGCACCATCGGAGAAGTCACCATATGACGGAAACCAACAAAGATCCGAACCTTATCGAGGATGCTCTAAGGAACGCGCTTTGCCGCGACGATGCGCCCGAAGGCTTCGCCGTGAGAGTCCTCGCCCGCGCCGAGCAGGAAAACTCCTCCGCGCATAAAGCACAAAGGGCTTCCTGGCTGAGCATCTTCTCTCAACCCCTCGTGCGCTGGGTCGCCTTCGCGACTGTTTCGATCTGCCTGGTCATCGGAGGCGTGCATTACCGCAAACTGCAACGCCAGCGCGCCGAAGGCGAAGCCGCCAAGGCGCAGCTCATGCTGGCTCTCCGCATCGCGGGCAGCAAGCTGCAACTGGCGAAGTCGAAGGTCAACGAGATCAATCAATCCAGCCCGGAACCCCAACCACAGAATAAGTCCCCAAGGAGTCGATCATGAGCACGATAAACAGAAAACTGCTGCCGATGGTCCTGTTGCTCGCGTTTCCAACGATTCTGTGCGCCCAGGATCTGAAGCTTCCCCCTGGCGTCGAGAAGCTCGCGGCCAAAGCCAAGGAAACGGTCGAGGTGAACATGGACGGTCCCATGCTCCAGTGGGCCAGCAAGTTTCTCTCTTCCGAAGATCCCGAGGAGAAGAAGGCCGCCAAGCTGGTCGCGAACCTCAAAGGCATTTACGTCCGCAGTTTCGAGTTCTCGGAAGAAGGGGCTTACTCCGCCCCGGACGTCGAGGCCTTCCGCGCACAGTTCCGTTCTCCCGAGTGGTCGCGCGTCGTCGGGGTTCGCAGCGAGCACGACGGTGATAACGTCGACGTCTTCTTCAAGCTGGAAAATGAAAAGATGGCCGGCATCGTCATCATCGCCGCCGAGCCCAAGGAACTCACGTTCGTGAACATTGTCGGCCCGCTCGAAGTCGATCAACTGGCTGATCTGGGCGGCGAATTCGGCATCCCCAAGCTCAAGACCAAGCCCCCGTCTTCAAAACCCGTGGCTAAGGCCGACAAAGGAGAACAGAAATGAAATCTCTTCGCGTACTGATTCTCGTGCTCTGCGCATCCACCGTCGCCTTCAGCGCCGACCCCGAGTTCAAGGGCATCGTTAGCTCCATTGAGCACACCTACGGAGTTCACCACACGCACATCCCGTTTCTCGGCCTGGCGATGTTCTTCGCTCGTCCCGCCGGAGTGCATGGGTTTAAACTCGCGGTCTTCGAAGGATTCCAAGCTCCTACCGACTCTGACGGCCTGCGCCGCACCATCGAGAACTCACTCGGTCCCGGCTGGTATCCCTTCATTCGCGTGCAGTCCAAGGGAGAAAGCGACGGCGAGACCACTCTTATCTACACCTATCCCTGCGGGGACAAGATGCGCATGATGATCGTCAGCCTCGAGCCCTCAGAAGCGGTTGTCTTAAAGATGGAACTCAACGAACACGCCGTCGAGAAGTGGCTCAAGGAACCAGGAGAACAAGCCGACAGCCACTCCAGCCATCACCCGCACGTTGAAGAGGATTGAGTAGAAGGGGATTGAGGGTGGGGATTTTGACTTCCTGTCACTCAGTACAAACCGGGTGCCCCACTTCTCGCCCATGTTGGGAGAAGTGGGGATTTCCGGTCCGCATCCTCAATCCGACTTGACCGGCGGCCTCATCAAACTGTAGCCTCCCGACTGTCAATCAGCTTCGCCCAGGAGGCTCCTCATGACGCCGCTCTCCGCTCTGTGGCTGCCCATCGTGCTGTCCGCAGTCATCGTCTTCGTCGCCAGTTCCATCATGCACATGCTGCTGCCCTACCATCGCGGTGACTACAAGCAACTGCCGGATGAAGAAAAAACTCTCTCCGCTCTCCGAGCCGCAGGTCTGAAGCGCGGACTTTACGTCTTTCCCTTCGGCACCCACAAAGATATGAAGTCGCCCGCCATGATCGAGAAGTACAATCAGGGCCCGGTCGGCATGATGACCATCTTTCCCAGCGGCCCACCGGTCATGGCAAAATTCCTCGGCCTCTGGTTCGTCTATTGCCTGCTCATCGGCTTCTTCGTGGCCTATCTCGCGGCACACACCATCGCCCCGCACACGCATTACCGGGCAGTCTTCCGCATTGTCGGCACCGCCGCATTTCTTGGCTACGGCCTGGGAACATTAAGCAACGCCATCTGGAAAGGACAGACCTGGAGCTTTACCATCAAAGAAGTCATCGACGGCCTGGTCTACGCGCTGCTAACAGCGGGAACTTTCGGCTGGCTCTGGCCGAGATAGGTTTGTGTAGGGGCGGACGCAGCTTGCCCTGAGCGAAGCGAGCGCGCCGCAGCCTCATTTCTTTTCCAATGCGGTTGCCCCACCCTTGTCGCGCCTTTCGCGACAGGGTGGGAATTTTGACTTCTGCCCGAGTTGGCTGGTGTCAGTTTTGCCGCAAAGCCGGCATCGGCACTGGAATGGTGAAACCTGTCATGGCTCCCCCCATTCCGTTCTCGCACGTGTTAGGAGGGAACGTGCAACCCGTCCCGTTGCCTTGGCACCCAGCGGCCCAGAACATATAGCCGAGCATGCCGGTAGTGGTTCCGGCACCCGCCGGGGCCAGGTCTTCCACAAAGCTCGCGGCCGTATTCTGATCAGAGTTGCTGAAGTTGTCGCAGTTGGGTTGGCCGCCGACCAGCCACAGACTCCCGGTCAACTTCGCGGGAGCCATCGGTGGAACCGAACCCGACAATCCATCCACGTGCTGCTGCCAGCCCGACTCCAGAGTGGCAACGCCGGTTTTCTGACTAGCCACCATGGCGTTGGCATAATCGAGCACGGGCGCACTTGTCTGCAGCCAGTTAGTCACCGCGTAATTCGCCAACTTGGTCAGGTAAGTGTCACCGTCGCCCAAATCGATCGTCAGCCGCGCCGCGTAGTTCGCCGCCGTCGCATCGTAAGGAATCTGTGAGCGGTACGCACTCACGAACTTCTGCAATCCCGTGAGGTTCGGAGTGCTGCTGTTCTCATAATCAATCTCCATGCCGACGCTGAACTGTTTGGCGGCATTCGCCGCATTGACGCCCAGTTGCGTCGGATTTGTCGAGAGCGCCTTGTCCCAATTCTTTTTGTAGCTGGCTCCTCCGATGGACATCATCACGCGCACGCCTCGGCTCTGGAAGTAACTAATCACCGCCGTATTCATTCCAATCGGAATGCCCTTCGTGTCGCCCGAATCGGTGGTCAGGTTCATCAACTTTACGGGATCGACAAAGCTCAAAATGACCAGGTTCACCGAGGGCTGGTACGTGCCGTTCAGGTCTCGGTCAATCATCCAGCGGTTGTCCGTGTCAAACGTCGTCATGTTGGGAACCGAAGCCCAGCTGCAACCGTCGGTGTAGCAATGCCAGGCACCATAAACCTGCAACTGAGTTTGCGCGTTCGCGATCGCGGTTCCTCCCGGCAACGCCAACAGCAGCAGAGCAGCCGAGCCGGTACACATCAACGCAGCGAGTTTTCGAGTCATAAGCATCTCCTTAACCAAAGCGGGTGCCCACCCTTGTCACGCCATTTGCGACAGGGTAGGGATTTTGATCTCGCGTATCTTGAGCTGAGCAAATCCTGGAAGGTCGGGTCCTCCACTTCTCGCAGGTTTGGGAGAAGTGGGGGGTTTGCGACCTTTCGAATCTATGGCGTTCCTGACGGCGCTCCGGCAATCTCCCACGCGAAGCCGAGGAACGAAGACGCCGTCAGATCGATCGCCGGTTCCACCGTCGAGTACGACTGCACGTTGTCCTGGTATACAGCGCCGTTGCCGTTGAACGCGGCGAATTGATCTACTCCGTTCGGCGGGCACGCCACCATGTTGGTCAGAGTTCCCTTGGCGGCAGCCGAATTCGGCCCTTCCACGGCTGCCCCGTAAAGGAACGGAGGCCCGTTCGGCGGCACCGCTACGAGATTGGTCACCTGATGCTGCATACAGAGCGGGAAAGTGCCGCCATCGCCCACGATCAGCGACGTCCCCCACGCGTTCGCACCCAGCACATTCGCCTGCCAGCGAGCGCCGTAACCCGCGTATGCGGTCGAACTGGTCAGGTAATCGTACTCGTTCGCCATCACCACCAGTCCGCCGCCGTGCGACGTCGTGTCGTACGTGTTCCACGGGAATCCGAATCCAAACGGATCCTTGCCCGCTTGCGTGACTGCTTTGTCCAGTTGTTTCTTCAGATCGGCCAGGAGTGCGGCCTCCGAAGTCGCCAGTCCGCTTGGGTTGCCGGCGAGAACGATGGCGCGATACAACTCGTAATGCGCCAGGCCGCTCACGTCGTAAAGATTGAGCGTGTCAGCCGCATCGTTGGGACCGGTGATGTACGCGTTAGCCCACGTCGCCGCCTTCTGCAGGTAATACGTGGGATCGGTGTGCGGCAAGCCCGGCGGCAGGCTGGTCGCGCCCTGCAGCGCAAAATACAGTTCGGTCCCTCCCCACTCCAGGTCGTCCCGCCACTCAACCTCCGGATAGAAATCGAACGGTCCCGCGGTCAGCAAATTTCCCGAGGGCGCGGTATTCGCCAGGTCGAAAATGTGCTCCGCGGAAAGCAGGCACTGATTTGCGTATGCAGTGTTGCTTGCCGCGAATACCTTGTAGCAGAGTGCAAAGTCCGCCGCTAAACGTCCCGCAATGTTCGGGCTGATGGACGCACCCGATCCTCCTGCGGGATTCTGAAATACCGGCCGGTGGCAGATGTACTGGTATGGCGAGACGCATCCCTGCCAGTTGTCGTCGGCCTGCGGCAGCCGCCAGATGTCATGATCGCCGACGTACCTCGAACCGCCTGATGCCACGGCTACCTGGTAGTACAGCGTCTGCGAGCTGTCGACCCACATCTTCTGCAGCCAGTCGAGCCCGAATTGCGCTTCCGCCGTGAAGTTCGACGAAGCTGATCCCGAACCCATTTGTCCCGGAAAATCCCGCACTCCCACCAGCATCATCCCGACAGTGTAGCTGTGCGTCTCCACAAACTTCATGTAGTCGCCTGCGTCCCACCATCCACCCGACGCGTCGAGCACGGCCCCGGTTGGGGTCAGCGTTCCCGCGTTGTCCTTCTTGTTGAAGGTGGGAGTGAAGTAGGCCTTCGCGCTCTCGTCGTTCAAGTGTCCGGGTGCCGTGCGCAGGGAGTTCGCTACGTAGTTAGGCCCATCCCGTGAAGTCTCGTAATAGAACAGGGAATTGGCCAAGGGTGAGGAGTAGATATTCGTCGCGGCGTCGATCTTGAACGACGGAGATGTGGCAGCCACCGGCGATGCTACAGAGATCGTGTAGCTGCCCACGGTCGAGACCGAGTCGAAGTCCAGCACATAGACATAGCTGAACGTCCCCCACTTGCCGAGATTGGCACCGATCGCGGCGGAGTAGACGGTGCTCCCACCGGAATTCTTCACGGTAAACGTCGCCCCGGTTTCAGCGGCAGTTGACATTAGATAGGCGCGCTTGGTGGCGCCGGCCACATATCCAGCTTGATTGACGCGGATGTAGGCACTGGCCCCATGCCCCACGCCCACTCCGACAAGAACGGTTACAGCCACGCACACGATGCGAGACAGGACACGCAAGGATTTGCTTCTGTTCAGGGTCCCCATAGCGCCTCCTAATTGAACCGTTTTAATAAAACGCATGAATAGTCCTCCAACTCCGGTTGGCTGTCAATAGGAGGATTCCCTGAGGATTGTGACCGGGGGATAGAACGGATGGAAGTTTCAAGGTTTCAATGACCTTCGAACCTTGGAATCTTGAAACCCCGAAAACCCTGAACCCCTGAAAACCTTGAAACCTTGAAACCTGCTTCTAACTCTCTTCTCGGGGCCGCATATTCCCCGTTCGCAGATACCGGTTATGCCATCCCAGCGACTCCGTCAGCAGATGCGGCGTATGCTTCCCGTACGAAAGTTGTTCCGATCGCGACAGGTAATCCTGTAACAGCGGCTTATACTCCGGCGCCGCACACTTCTCGATGATCAACTTCGCCCGCTCCTTGGGCGATAGCCCGCGCAGATCCGCCAACCCTTGCTCCGTGACCAGAACCTGCGTGTCATGCTCGGTATGATCCACGTGCGAAACCATGGGCACGAGGGTCGAGATCGTCCCCTTCTTCGCCGACGAAGGCGCCATGAAGATCGACAGATACCCGTTCCGCGCGAAGTCGCCCGACCCACCAATGCCATTCTGAATCCGCGATCCCATCACATGCGTCGAGTTGACGTTGCCATAGATATCCGCTTCGATCATCCCATTCATCGCGATCACGCCCAGTCGCCGGATGATCCCCGGATTATTCGAAATCTCCTGCGGCCGCAGCACAATCCGCTCACGATACGAAGCCATATCGGCGTTGACTTCGTTCAGCATCTCCGGACTTAGCGAAAACGCCGTCGCCGATGCCGACGTCAGCTTGCCCGACTTCAGCAGCAGGATCATCCCGTCCTGAATCACTTCGGTATAAGAAGTCAGTCCCTCAAACGGACCTTCCTCCAGCCCGAACAACACGGCATTGGCGATGTTCCCCACACCCGATTGCAGCGGCAGCAGGTTCGCAGGCATGCGCCCCTTCTTCACTTCCCAACTCAGAAATTCCAGGATGTGCCCGGCAATCCGCTTCGAGGCTTCATCCGGCGCCTTGAACGGGCTGTTGCGGTCCGGAGAATCAGTCAGCACGATTCCGACAATCTTCTCCGCGGGGATGTTGAGATAAGGCGACCCGATCCGGTCCCCGGGCCTCAACAGCGGAATCGGCTTGCGATTCGGAGGCGGTTCCAGCCCGTAATAAATGTCGTGCATCCCCTCCAGCGCCATAGGCTGCCATGAATTGACTTCGAGAATGATCCTCTCCGCGCAGTCGATCCACGTCTTGTTGTTTCCGATCGACGAACTTGGCACCACGCGCCCGTCTTCCAAAATCGCCGTGACCTCAATCAGCGCCACATCCAGCTTGCCCAGAAAGCCATACTCTACAAACTGCGCCACATGGCTCAAGTGGATGTCCATGTAATCCATCTCGCCCGCATTGATCCGCTTTCGCGTCTCCGGATCCGACTGATACGGCAACCGCAGATGAATTCCCCCCGCCATCGCCAGCGCCCCATCCAACTCCGGCCCCGTCGAAGCCCCGGTGAACACGCTCACCTGAAATTTCTCTCCCCGGAAGTGCGCATCCGCGATCCGCTTTGCCAGTTGCACTGGCACGGCCTTGGGATATCCCGACCCGGTAAATCCGCTCATGCCGATCTGATCGCCAGTCTGAATCAGCCCAGCTGCAGTCTCGGCGGTCATGATCTTACGTTCCAGCTTGGGGTTCAAAATACGAGAGGTAATTGCAGACAAAGTAGTACCCATATGGATGAAGGCCTCACAATCTATGAAAAGGAATTCTCTTCCACAGTATGAGCAGGGATGTGACTAATCTGTGATTTCAGTCACAGTGAGGTGTGGCGCGGGCGCCCCCGCCCGCGCTTTTATCCGTGCGAAGAACAGCTGTCATCACTTAACGGTCACGCTCGCTCCTGTCATAATCCCTTCATGCTGCCGAGGCTGATCTCATCTTCTCCCCAACTCAGTCAGCAGCCCGCACCAGAAATAACCAGAGGTGGTCTTTTCCTTCGTGTCCTTCGTGGTTGATGCCTTTCTACCCGCGTCCTCGAAACTGAATAATCCTTCTCCGATCCCGCTTCGAAGGCCTGCCCAGCGGGAGAATCTCAAACTCCCTCGCCGCCCTCCGCTCCGCCGCGATTTTCGCCCGCATCTCTTTACTCGCCTCCGTCTCCCGATAAAGCTTCTGCGCCTCCGCAGCTGGCCCGCGCACATCGCTCAGGCCGAGCACTTCGACCTCGAACTCGCCCCCATCGTTCGTGATGCGCAGCATATCGCTGACCCGTACTTCGCGGGCCGCTTTAGCCATCTGCCCGTTCGACAGGATTCTTCCTAAATCGCAGCTCTTCTTGGCCAACGTCCGCGTCTTGAAAAACCGCGCCGCCCACAGCCACGCATCCATCCGAATCCCCGTCATGGCTCCATCCTATCGCGCCCTTTCGATGGTGCGAAGCCGCCGCGGATTTCCAAATTGGGAGGCCGCCGCGCCGAAATCCAGCATTGGCCCTGCCCTGTAACTAATGTTTTCGGAACGTCCGCAAAGCAGCGCCAAGAGGCTAGGTCCTTTGATTAGAAGATTCTGACCGCAAGGCATTGCAGCCCAAGAATCTTCCTGACATCTTTCCCTAAACCGCTGATTCCAATAGGCCAAGCGGAGGGGAAGGGTACTTGCAAAAAACGAGATCTCCCATTCTTGAAGTCCCCAGTCCTGGGGTCTTACAAATAATTACTTGACCCAGATTCCCTTTGCAGCTACATTAGCGAGTTCCTGGAACCCCTCGGCCCGCTGCCGCTTCTT
>Ga0209698_10008729_pt1 | contig 10427 bp, 8 predicted proteins | sample LitLauG_LLR_2012_FD_187203 | JGI IMG/M metagenome (GOLD analysis project Ga0209698, IMG submission 187203) | Freshwater sediment microbial communities from Pennsylvania, USA - Little Laurel Run_MetaG_LLR_2012 (SPAdes) (version 2) | ecosystem: Environmental > Aquatic > Freshwater > Creek >... | reverse complement strand
GGATCTTCTCCCGTTTCGAGAAGCTCGACGTCATGTTCACCGCGTTTATTCATTTCGCCCTGATCGCCGATGCGCTCAGATAGTGTTAACAGGCCCTAGTCGCCCGGCGCGGCCGGCGCGCGCAGCGCGAAGGCGGGTGCCGCCAGCAGGCCAAGGACCACGCCAACGATACCGTAGAGCGCGCTGGCGGCAAGGCCCAGCTCGGGGCTCATCCCGGCCAGCGGGAAGGCCACCAGGGCCATGAGCTCGCGCGCACCGAAGCCGCCGTAGCTGAGCGGCAGCGCCCCGGCGATGAACACCGGCGCAGCCACCGCCTGCACCTGCCAGTAGCCGGCCGGGCCGCCGGCGGCCCGTGCGCACAGCCACAGCGTGAGCGCGGTCAGCAGCTGCACGGCAAGCGAACTCCACAAGGAGCGCGCCAGCGGCGCGCGCTGGGCCTGCGCCAGCTCGTGCAGCTGCCCCAGCCGCTGCCACAGCCGCGTGGCCGCACCGGCGACGGCGCCGTGCGCCGGGCGTGCGTTGGCCGGCCGCAGCGGCAACCAGGGGATGGCGCACAGCAGCGCCAGTGCGCCAAGGTAGGCCAGCACGATGCCGCCCGCGCCGAGCACCGGCGCCACCCCGGGCAGGGCGCGCGCCAGCAGCGCGGCCAGCGGCGCCGCGCGCTCCCCGCCCGACAGCAGCAGGTCGAGGCCGAGCGCCGACCCGGTCAGCAGGGACAGCACGCACAGGACCCACAGGCCGCTCAGGCGATCGAGCAGCACCGTCAGCGCGGCGACCCCGAGCGGATTGCCCAGGGCCTGCAGGCGCACGCTGCGCAGCGCGTCGCCACCCAGGGTCGCGCCGGGCAGCAGCACGTTGAGCGTCATGCCCTGGGCATAGGCGACCGCAAGCGCCCGCGTGGCGCTGCGCAGGCCGAAGATGCGCGCGATGCGCTCCCAGCGATAGACCGAGAACACCTGCGCCAGTCCACCGGCCAGCAGCGCAGCGCCGAACCAGCCGCGATCGACCGCCGCCAGCTGCAGGCGCAGGCGGTCGACACCGACCAGCCCGACCGCCAGCGCCAACAGGGCCAGCGCGGCCGCCACGCGCAGCGCGAGGCGCAGCCAGCCGGATTTCAGCGCGCGCTCCGCTGCGCGGCCACCGCGCCGCGGCGCTGCGCCGTCGCGCCCGGCGCGCCGCCGGCGGCGCTCGTGACGTCAGGGCAGCGCAAAGCGCTGGGCCAGTCGGTCCTTGGCATGGTCAGGGGCGTGCCGGCGGAGAAGATCTAGCGCGTGTTCGAGGGCTCGGCGCGCGCCTCGCGGCGCAGGACATACTGCCGGCGGCCCTGCGGCTCATGGTAGATGCGGGTCAGCAGCTCGGCCAGCACGCCGGTGGCCAGCAGCTGCACGCCGATCAGGGTGAGCAAGGCGCCCAGCAGCAGCAGCGGCCGGCCGCCGATGGCCTGGCCGAAGACCAGCTTCTCGATCGTCAGGTAGCCCAGCGCGGCACCGCCCAGACCGATGAAGACGAAGCCCACGCCGCCGAAGGCATGCAGCGGGCGGTGCAGGAAGCGCATCGAGAACTTGATCCACAGCAGGTCGAGCAGGACGCGGAAGACCCGGTCGAGGCCGTACTTGGACTGGCCGCGCGTGCGCGCGTGATGCAGCACCGGTTCCTCGATCATGCGTGCGCCGGCCTCGACCGCCAGCGCGGCGATGAAGCGGTGCGTTTCGCCGTACAGCCGCACGTTCTCGAGAATCGCCCGCCGGTACACCTTCAGGGCGCAGCCGTAGTCGTGCAGCCGCACCCCGGTGACCCAGGAGATGAGGCGGTTGGCGAGCCAGGAGGGCAGCTTGCGCGACCAGGTCCGGTCCTGGCGCTGCCGGCGCCAGCCCGACACGACGTCGATCTCGGGGCGCCGGTCCATGAGCTCGAGCAGGCGCGGGATCTCGACCGGGTCGTTCTGCAGATCGCCATCGAGCGTGACCACGAGGCCGCCGCGCGCATGGTCGAAGCCGGCCTGCAGCGCGGTCGACTGGCCGTAGTTGCGGATCAGCTGCAGCGGCCGCAGCCACGGCCGGCCGCGGGCCAGCTCGCCGAGCATGGCGCGGCTGGCGTCGCGCGAACCGTCGTCGACCAGCAGCAGTTCGAAGCGCCGGCCGGTCGGCGCCAGGGCCTGTTCCACCCGGTCGACCAGCTCGCCGAGATTCTCCGCCTCGTTGTAGACCGGGATGACGACCGAGACCTCGAGCGGCGCCGCATCGGGCTGGCGCGCCGCCTCGATCAGCGCGCCACCGCGCAGCCGCCGCGGTTCGCGCGCCGCGGCGCCGGCGTCGTGCGGCGCTTCCAACGGATTTGCCGTCGCTTTCATGACCTGTCCATGACGAGAACGCGCGCCGGCCGCTCGCCGGCCGGCCTCCAGCCGTCATGATAGGCGTTTGTCACGCGGCCGCCACGAAGCGCCGGCTTGGCGGCAAACGCGCCCAGTAGAATTGCGGCGCGATCGCGAGCGCATGGCGGCGCCGGGTCCGCCGGGGCGCCGGCGTGCCGGCGGACCCGGTGGCGCAGGCGCGCCGCGCAACCAAGGAACGGTAATCATGAAGCTCACGGTCATCGGCACGGGCTATGTCGGCCTGGTCACCGGCGCCTGTCTGGCCGACGTCGGGAACCACGTCTTGTGCGTCGACATCGACCGCGACAAGGTGGCCCGCCTCGAAGGCGGCGAGGTGCCGATCCACGAACCCGGCCTGGACGAGGTCGTGGCGCGCAACCGGCAGGCCGGGCGGATGGACTTCACCGCCGACTACGGCCGCGCGGTGGCCCATGGCGACCTGTTCTTCATCGCGGTCGGCACGCCGACCGACGAGGACGGCTCGGCCGACGTGCGCCACGTCGAAGGCGCGGCCCGCGAGCTGGGCCGCCGGCTGACGCGCAAGGCGCTGATCGTGGTCAAGTCGACGGTGCCGGTGGGCACCCACGCGCTGGTCGCGCGCGCCCTGCGCGAAGAGCTGCAGGCGCGCAAGCTCGATCTGCCCTTCAGCGTCGCCTCCAACCCGGAATTCCTCAAGGAAGGCGCCGCGGTGCCGGACTTCATGCACCCGGACCGCATCGTGATCGGCACCGACGATGCCGAATCGATCGAGACCCTGACCGCGCTCTACGCGCCGTTCAACCGCAACCGCGACCGGCTCATCGTGCTCGATGCGCGATCCTCCGAGCTGGCCAAGTACGCCGCCAATGCCATGCTCGCCACGCGCATCTCGTTCATGAACGAGCTGGCCCGGCTGGCCGAGCACCTGGGCGCCGACATCGAGAAGGTGCGCCATGCCATGGGCGCCGACCCGCGCATCGGCCCGAGCTTCCTGTATGCCGGGGCGGGCTACGGCGGTTCCTGCTTCCCCAAGGACGTGCGCGCCCTGCTCGCCATGGCGCGCGAGAGCACGCTGCCGGCGCGGCTCATGTCCGCCGTGCACGAGGTCAACGAGGAGCAGAAGCACGTCCTGACGCACAAGCTGCGCAAGGCCTTCGACGGCGACCTGTGCGACCGCGTGATCGCGGTCTGGGGGCTGGCCTTCAAGCCCAATACCGACGACGTGCGCGAGGCCCCCAGCCTGGTGCTGATCCGCCATGCCCTGGCCGAAGGCGCATCGATCCGGGCCTATGACCCGCAGGCCCGCGAGACCGCGCGGCGCGAACTGGCCACCTTGCCGCCCGAACAGGCGCGCCGCATCTCCTGGTGCGACAGCGCCGACGCGGCCTGCACCGGCGCCGACGCCCTGGTCGTGGTGACCGAATGGCTGGAGTTCCGCAGCCCCGATTTCGGCGCGCTGGCGGCGCGCCTGCGGGCCCGCATCCTGATCGACGGCCGCAACCTGTACGACCCCAAGGCGGTTCGTGCGGCCGGCCTGAAGTACGAAGGGATCGGGCGCAACGACGGCGCCGGGCGCAAAGAGGGAAGCTTCCGCAGTGCCTGATCCGGCGCAGGCGCCGGCGGGCGCGCCGCCGCGCGGGATCGGCCCGTGATCCTGGTCACCGGCTGCGCCGGCTTCATCGGCCAGGAGGTGGCGCAGGCGCTGCTGGCGCGCGGCGAGGCCGTGGTCGGGCTGGACAACCTGAACGACTACTACGATCCGGCGCTCAAGCGGGCCCGGCTGGCGCGGCTCGCCGGCCCGCGCTTCACCTTCGTGGCGGCCGACCTGGCCGACCGCGCCGCGCTGGCTGCGCTTTTTGCGACGCACCGGCCGGACCGGATCGTGCACCTGGCGGCACAGGCCGGGGTGCGCTATTCGTTCGAGAACCCGCAGGCCTATGTCTCGAGCAACATCGCGGGCTTCGTCAACCTGCTCGAGTGCGCGCGCGCCGGCGCTGCGCCGCAGGCCTTCGTCTACGCCTCGTCGTCGAGCGTCTATGGCGCCAACACCAAGCAGCCCTACGCCGTGACCGACCCGGTCACGCGCCCGGTCAGCCTCTACGCCGCGACCAAGCTGGCCGACGAGCTGATCGCCGAGGTCTACGCGCTGCAGTTCGGGCTGCGCCTGACCGGCCTGCGCTATTTCACGGTCTACGGCCCCTGGGGCCGGCCGGACATGGCGCCGCTCAAGTTCGCCCGCGCCCTGTTCGAGGACCGCGAGATCGAGGTCTACGGCCAGGGCCAGATGCAGCGCGACTTCACCTACATCGACGACATCGTCGACGGCACGCTGCGGGCGCTCGATGAGACCACGCATTTCGGAGCGGTGCCGCACCGGCTCTACAACCTGGGCAACAGCCATCCCGAAGCCTTGCTGCATTTCATCGACGTGCTCGAGGCCGCCGCCGGGCGCACGGCGCGGCGGCGCCTGCTGCCGATGCAGCCGGGTGACGTGCGCGCCACCGCGGCCGACATCGAGGCGACGACCCGCGACCTGGGCTGGCACCCGACCACGGGCATCGAATCCGGGCTGGCCCGCCTGGTCGAATGGGTGAAGGCGTACTACCGCTACGACTGAATCCGACGGTGCGCGACGGCGTCCGACGGTACGCCGCCGCGGCGCGACAGCGGCGCCGGCGCGGGCGTGACGATCCACCCCGCTTGGCCCGGGCCAGGCTTCAGGCCGGTGCGGCGTCGTCCTCGATCGACCAGTCGCATTCGCCCGCCCCGAGCGGCACGAATTCCTGGCCCTGCGCGCGCACCGGCGGCAGCGCCGCCGGGACCCGCCGCACGAGCGTGACCCGGCCCGTATTGCGCGGCAGGCCATAGAAATCGGCGCCGAAATGGCTGGCGAAGCCTTCGAGCCGCTCCAGCGCCCCGGCGGCCTCGAAGGCCTGCGCGTACAGCGGCAGGGCCAGCGGCGCGGTGAAGCAGCCGGCGCAGCCGCAGGCGTTCTCCTTGTCGCCGCGCGCATGCGGCGCGCTGTCGGTGCCGAGGAAAAAGCGCGGCTCGCCGCCGGTGGCGGCGCCAACCAGGGCGCGGCGATGGGCCTCGCGCTTGAGCACCGGCAGGCAGTAGTAGTGCGGCCGGAATGCCGCGCCGCCATCGGCGCGCAGGAACATGGCATTGCGGTTGTAGAGCAGGTGATGCGCGGTGATGGTGGCCGCGGTCGGACCCGGATCCTGGCGCACGAACGCCACGGCCTCGGCCGTGGTGACGTGCTCGAGGACCAGCCGCAGCGCCGGGAAGCGCTGGCGCAGCGGCGCCAGGGTCTCCTCGAGAAAGCGCTGTTCGCGATCGAAGACGTCGACCTCGGGGTGCGCCGCCTCGCCATGGACCAGCAGCGGCAGGCCCCGTTCCTGCATGCGCTCGAGCACCGGCCAGCAGTCGGCGATGGACTGCACGCCGGCCTCGGAATGGGTGGTGGCGCGCGCCGGATAGAGCTTCACGCCGTGCACCGCACCGCTTTGCCGCGCCCGGTCGATCTCGGCCGGCGTCGTGGCGCCGGTGAGATAGAGCGTCATCAGCGGCTCGAAGTGCAGCGGCGCGCCGCCGGCCGCGGCGAGCGCCTCGAGGATGCGGCCGCGATAGGCCAGGGCCTGCTCGACCGTGGTGACCGGCAGGCGCAGGTTGGGCATCACGATGGCGCGGGCGAAGACCCGCGCGGTGTACGGCAGCACGGCGGCCAGCACCGGCCCGTCGCGCAGGTGCAGGTGCCAGTCGTCCGGCCGGCACAGGCTGAGTCGGCGCGGCGCGGCGGCCGGCGCGGCGGTCGGCGGCGCAGCCGGCGCGCCGTTCATGCCGCCGCCAGGCGCACCGCGCCCCCGGACGGCCCGGCGCCCAGCCCGCCGGCCTGCTGCAGCGACCACATGCGGGCATAGCTGCCGGCGCGCGCCAGCAGCTCTTCGTGGCGCCCGCTCTCGATGATGCGGCCGTGTTCCATGACCAGGATCTGGTCGGCATGGACGATCGTCGACAGGCGGTGCGCGATGACCAGCGTGGTGCGCTGGGCGCTGGCCTCGCGCAGCTCTTCCTGGATGGCCTGCTCGGTGCGCGAATCGAGCGCCGAGGTGGCCTCGTCGAAGATCATCAGCGCCGGGTCCTTGAGCAGCGTGCGGGCGATGGCGACGCGCTGCTTCTCGCCGCCGGAGAGCTTGAGGCCGCGCTCGCCGACCACGGTGGCATAGCCGTCGGGCAGCGCCAGGATGAAGTCATGGATGTGGGCGGCGCGCGCCACCGCCTCGACCTCGGCCGGGCTGGCGTCGGGGCGGCCGTAGGCGATGTTGTAGCCGATCGACTCGTTGAACAGCACCGTGTCCTGGGGCACGATGCCGATGGCCGCGCGCAGCGAGTGCTGGGTGAGCGAGCGGATGTCCTGGCCGTTGAGCAGGATGGCGCCGCCCTGCACGTCGTAGAAGCGGAACAGCAGGCGGGCCAGGGTCGACTTGCCGGCGCCGGTCGAGCCGACCACCGCGCAGGTGGTGCGCGGCGCGATGGTGAAATCGATGCCGTGCAGGATGCGGCGGCGCGGGTCATAGCCGAATTCGACCGCGGCGAAGCGCACCTCGATCGCCCGCTCCGATCCCGGCGCGTAGCGCAGCGGCTGCGCGCCGGGCCGGTCGGCGATCTCGCGGTCCTGCTGCATGAGGCGGAACATGCGGTCCATGTCGGTGAGGGCCTGGCGGATCTCGCGGTAGATCACGCCCAGGAAATTGAGCGGCACGTAGAGCTGCAGCAGGAAGGCGTTGACCAGGACCAGGTCGCCGATCGACATGGCGCCGCGCTGCACGCCCAGGGCGGCGCGCCAGAGCATGAGCGTCAGGCCGACCGCGATGATCGTCTGCTGGCCGCCGTTGAGCAGGTTGAGCGAGCGCTGCACGCGCAGCGCCGCGGTCTCCTGCTGCGCCAGGGTGCTGTCGTAGCGCCGCGCCTCGAAGTCCTCGTTGTTGAAATACTTGACCGTCTCGTAGTTGAGCAGCGAGTCGACCGCATTGGACGAGGCCCGCGCATCGAGCTCGTTGACCTTGCGCCGGTAGCGCGTGCGCCAGTTGGTGACCGACAGCGTGAAGGCGACGTAGACCGCAAGGCTGCAGGCGACGATCACCGCGAACCAGATCTCGTAGTGCCACAGCAGGTAGCCGAAGACCAGGCCGATCTCGATCAGGGTGGGCAGGATGGAGTAGAGCGTGAAGCTCACGAGGGAGCTCACGCCGCGCATGCCGTGGTCGATCTCGCGCGTCACCGCGCCGGTGCGCCGGTCGAGGTGGAAGCGCAGGGACAGGGCATGCAGGTGGCGGAAGGTCTGCAGTGCCAGGGTGCGCATGGTGGCCTGCGTCACCTTGGCGAAGAAGAACTCGCGCAGCTCGTTGAAGATCGACGTCGCCAGGCGCAGCGATCCGTAGGCCACGACCAGGGCGATCGGCACGGCGGCCAGTTCCGCCGCCGCCGGCAGCGACAGCGCATCGACGATGCGCTTGAGCAGGATGGGCACGCCGACCACGGCCATCTTGCCCAGGATCAGGCAGGCCAGCGCGGCGGCGACCCGGGCCGGATAGGCAAAGAGGTACGGCGCCAGCGAGCGCACCGTGCGCAGGTCGGTGCGCGGCTGCCCGGCTTCGGCCGGGGCCGGCGGCTCATGGCTCGAACTGGGTCGGATCCCGCGCATGTTTCCTTCCTGGCGCGCGTGCGCACCCTATGGCGGCACGCCCGCCGTGGTCTGCGGCAGGCCCGCCGTCGTCCGCGGCGCGGCCGCCGCTTTCCGCGGCACGCCCGCAGTGTTCCGCGGCACGGCCGCCGTTGTCCGCGGCACGGCCGCCGCCGGCCGCGGTGCACCCGCGGCCCGCCGCGCCGTGCTTGATAATATGGGCCCGCGCGGTCCGCTGGCGCGACCCGGCGCCGGGCCGGCCGCTGGCCGGCAACCCGCATTATCGCCCGGCCGCGCCCCGATCCGAATCCCGAAGGCCGCCATGTCCGCCGAAGTGCCGATCCGACTGCCCGCCGAAGTGCCGATCCGACTGCCCGCCGAGCATCCCGTGCTGCGCGTGGTTCCCATGCCGGGCGACTCGAACATGCACGGCGACGTGTTCGGCGGCTGGATCATGGCCCAGGTCGACATCGCCGGCGGCATCGTCGCCGCGCGGCGGGCCCGCGGGCGGGTGGCCACGGTGGCGGTGACGAGCTTCGTGTTCAAGGACCCGGTCTTCGTGGGCGACGTCATCTCGCTCTACGGGCGCATCCTGCGCAGCGGCCGCACCTCGGTGACGGTCGACGTCGCGGCCTACGCCGAGCGCTCGCGCGGCCGCGGCACGGTCGTCAAGGTGACCGAGGCGACCCTGGTCTACGTCGCCACCGACGAGCAACGCCGGCCGCGCCTGTTGCCGGCGCTGCCCGCCGACGAGGGCGCCGCCGAGGGCGCGGCGGGCTGAGGCCCTGGGCGCGACGAACGTGAACCCCCCTGTCTCGGCCGCCAGCGCGGCGCCAGCCGAACCCGCCGAGGACGAGGACCAGGGCGCGGGGGCGCTGCAGCGCACCGAATGGCGGGTGCGCGACGGGGCCTGGAACACGGGAAGCGCCGCGCTCGCGGTCGAGGCGCCGATCGCGCTGCAGTTCAACGGCATCGCCCACGCGGTGATGCTGGCGACGCCGCGCGACCTCGAGGATTTCGCGCTCGGCTTTTCCCTCAGCGAGGGCATACTGGCCAGCGCCGCCGAGCTCTACTCGGTCGAGGTGCAGCGCACCGGTCCCGGCCACACCCTGGCGCTGGAGATCGGTGCGGCGGCGTTCGCCCGACTGAAGGATCGCCGCCGCACCCTGGCCGGGCGCACCGGCTGCGGCATCTGCGGCACGGAAAGCCTGGACCAGGTGCTGCGGCCGCTGGCGCCCCTGCCACCGGCCCATGGACTGCTCGCGCCGGCGGCGCTGGCCAAGGCGGCGGCGGCGCTGCCCGCCGCGCAGGCCCTGCAGCGCGCGACCGGCGCCACGCACGGCGCGGCCTGGTGCGCCCTGGACGGCAGCATCGTCGCGCTGCGCGAGGACGTCGGACGGCACAACGCCCTGGACAAGCTTATTGGTGCGCTGGTGCGCACGCACGTCGATCGCGGCGCGGGCTTTGCCTTGATCACGAGCCGGGCCAGCGTCGAGATGGTGCAAAAAGCGGCCAGCGCCGGAATTGCCCTGCTCGCCGCCGTGTCCGCGCCGACCTCGCTGGCGCTCGAGGTGGCCGAGCGCTGCGGCCTGACCCTGATCGGGTTCGCGCGCGGCAACCAGTTCTCGGTCTACAGCCACCGCGAGCGCCTGCTGGGCGCGGACGCGGCCTGAACCGCGGCCGGGCCGGCGGCGCTGCGCCGCGTTAAACTTTGCCGTTCCGCCCGTCCGCCGGGCAACCCCTCGCGCAACCGCAAAGGCCAGTCCTGCCGTGACGACCATCCCGCCGCCGACGATCACCCAACTGGAGAGCATCCTTCCGGAGGAGCCGCTGCTGATGATGGGCGCGGGGCCCGTGCCGATCCCGCATCGGGTGGCCTATGCCAATTCGATCGTCATCAACCACCTCGGCGAGACCATGGGCAAGGTCATCGCCCAGGTCAAGGACATGGGGCGCTACGTATTCCAGACCGCCTCGCCCCACGTGCTGGGGGTGGCCGGTCCGGGATCGGCGGCGATGGAGATGGCCATCACCAACCTGGTGGAACCGGGTTCGCGGGTGCTGTGCGTCGCCAACGGCTACTTCAGCCAGCGCATGGGCGAGATGGCACGGCGGGTCGGCGGCCAGGTCGACGTGCTGGAGGTCCTCGACAACGAGAGCGCGACGCCCGAACAGGTCGAGCAGCGCCTGCGCCAGGGTCGCTACGCGGTCCTCACCATCGTGCAGGGCGAGACCTCGAACACCGTCTGCAATGTCGACCTGCAGGCCATCGCCCGGGTCGCCAAGGCGCACGGTTGCCTGGTCATCGTCGATGCGGTCTGCACCCTCAGCACGATGCCGCTCGACATGGATGCGTGGCACATCGACGCCGTGATCACCGGCGGCCAGAAGGGC
>Ga0209698_10008728_pt1 | contig 10429 bp, 7 predicted proteins | sample LitLauG_LLR_2012_FD_187203 | JGI IMG/M metagenome (GOLD analysis project Ga0209698, IMG submission 187203) | Freshwater sediment microbial communities from Pennsylvania, USA - Little Laurel Run_MetaG_LLR_2012 (SPAdes) (version 2) | ecosystem: Environmental > Aquatic > Freshwater > Creek >... | reverse complement strand
ACCCAATAGGCCGAGGAACGCGAGTTGACACAGACCATCGGGACCGGCGTGTTTCAGGGCGGGTTCGATCGTTCTGGTGCCGTGAAGTAGGCCAAACAGGACGCTGGCCAACTGCGGCCTCAACCGCAGCCCTAGTCGAAACCGGAAGTCGCCGATGACAGACGTCACCCTTCACACGCGCTATCGGCTAACCCGGGTGATCAACGCGGCGGGGACTATGACCACACTGGGAGCGAGCATAGTGGTGCCGGAGGCCATATCTGCTGCTGCTGCCATCGAAAAGCATTTCGTGCGCATGAGTGAATTGCAGGCACGCGCAAGTGAGGCGATAGCCAAAGCAACTGGCGCTGAAGCCGGCTATGTCACAGCTTGCAGTGCCGCTGGCATCTCGCTCGCGGTCGCGGCCAGCATGACGGGATGCAATCTCGCTCGGATCGAGCGCCTACCCGACTCCGGAGGCTTGAACGACGAAATCGTGATTCAATCCGGCCACCGGATCAACTATGGCGCTCCGATCGACCAGGCAATCCGTCTCGCTGGAGCACGGGTTGTCGCGGCGGGTAGTGCTGCAGTGGTCGAACCCTATCATCTTGAAGACGCCATAACTTCTCGAACCGCGGCCGTCCTGCACGTCGTTTCCCATCATACCGTCCAAGAAGGCCCATTGCCCTTGGTCGAGGTGATCGCGATCGCACGGGCTCGCGGCGTCCCGGTGATCGTCGACATGGCAAGTGAATACGACCTCAATGGGCCAATCGCCATGGGTGCCGGCCTGGCTATTTACAGCGCCCACAAATTTCTGGGTGGGTTGACCGCCGGAATTGTCGCTGGCAACAAGGACTTGGTCCGCTCATGCTACCTGCAAAACCGTGGCATTGGCCGCTCCATGAAGGTCGGCAAAGAGAGTGTGCTCGCTACCATAGCAGCGCTCGACGCTTGGCAGGCCCGAGATCATAGCGCTGCCAGGCAACGCGAATTGGCCATCGTTGCCAACTGGCAGGCCATGCTTGCGGGAGTTCCCGGTGTGACCTGCAATCGCCATGCGGATTGGACCGGCAATCCCATCGACAGGCTCGAGTTGAGCATCGGGTCCGATGCCGGACTGTTTGCCTGGGAACTCGCTGATCGTCTCGCGGCTGGCGACCCGGCCATCTGCGTTCGCGACGACCTGGCCGAACAAGGACTCCTCTATCTGGACCCTTGCAACATTCAGGCTGACGATGCGGCCTCGGTCGGCGCAGCGATCCGCTCTCACATTGACTCTGCGCGCCGCTTGCGGGACGGCCACCGGATTTCGTGGCAGGAGCGCCGAAGTCTCGCCCTGCAGTCCATTCTTCGGTGGCCCGACTGAGGGACCCGATGAGCCTAGACCATAGGTATCGCGTCGGCCTACACACCTTCAGGAAGCTTGGACGCCATCATCTTCCTGCGGTCGAGTCTGCTGCCGTCGACGATGAACGTTCCATCACCAACGGCGTGAACCGTCCGTCTTTCCTTGCGCGTGAGGTTCTCATAGGCCGCAACCGCCTTCAGCACCACGATATTGTGTTTGTCGATTAAGTCGACAACATTGCACTCGATGTTCGCGAGGCACTCCTTGATCAAAGGCGCCTTCACGAACTTGCCGGGTACCGCCGTGAGCTTGAACCTGGCGAACTTGTCGATATCGGCACCAGAGCAGGTCCCAATCCCAACCACCTCATCCAGGAGGTCGACCGTCGGAACGGCGATCACGCACTCCTTGGTCCTTTGCAAGGCCGCGAAGGAATAGTTCCACGCGCCTGTGGTGATGGCGAACACCGGAGTGAAATCCAGCACCATGGTCCACGAGATGGTCATGACGTTGCCCTTGGTCCCGTCGAATGTCGTCAGGAGGATCACCGGCCCCGGCTCAATGAGCGTAAAGACCTTGCTGAGCTTCATGTTGCGCATCAATCCACTCCCGACGGCCCGCGCGGCGGTCGTTCACTGCCTCGTATTTGCTGCCGTCTATCGCGAGGCAGCCTTCGTCAAGCAAGCGCAAATTGCGGCAGTGCGCGACAAACCGGCGACATACACTCCGGGTTGCTGGGCCGTTGTCCTTTCGAAAATCGGCGATCGTCAGACGCGAGCTTGCCGATGAGTCACATCAGCTCGACGTTGCGCTGGCACTCGCACTCCAACCGGTGCGACGACTGAACGTGATTGAGATAACCGTAGAGGTAGATCTTGGGAATTGTTGCCGGATGACGGCCTTCGTTGATATCCATTCTTGACTCGCGACGTCGGGGTGGTCGACCGTGGCCACGGCGCTCCGCAAACCTGCGATGCCACGGCGCGGAGATGCCCGCGAATCCGAATTGCCAAGCGGCCTCGACAGTTTCTCCGCCGTTCGAGAGAACTTGGCCTGCCACAGCGGGGATGTTCCCGCGCGAAATTGCTGGATCTGCCGACGATGCCGCTGACAATTCAACACACCGTTCTGGATCGCTTCCTACGTTACGTGGTGATCGACACCCAGTCCGATCCCGCTTCGCCGACCTGTCCCTCCACCGAAAAGCAAAAGGATCTTGGCCGACTGCTTGTGCGCGAGCTCACGGCGATTGGGGTTGCCGATGCCCATCTCGATGAGCACGGCTATGTCTATGCGACGATCCCGGCGACGTCCGACAAACAAGTGCCCGTCATCTGTTTCTGCTCGCACATGGACACCTCGCCCGACTGCTCAGGCAAGGATGTGAAGCCGCAGATCGTTCGCAATTATCGGGGCGCCGATATTGTTCTGCCGGGCGACAATTCGCAGGTAATTCGTGCGAGCGAGCATCCGGCCCTGGGCGACCAGATAGGCAATGATATCGTTACAGCCGATGGCACCACACTGCTCGGTGCTGACAACAAGGCAGGTGTCGCTGAAATCATGGATGCGGCAAAGTTCATGATCGAGCATCCTGAGATCAAGCACGGACCGATCAAGATACTATTCACGCCAGATGAAGAGATTGGGCGTGGCGTCGACAAAGTCGATCTGAAGAAGCTCGGCGCCGACTTCGCCTACACAATGGACGGCGAGACCGCCGGCCAGTTCGAAGATGAGACATTCTCTGCCGATGCCATGACCGTGACCATCGCGGGCGTCAGCGTCCATCCGGGTTTCGCCAAGGGCAAAATGGAGCACGCGATCAAGATCGCGGCTAGGATCATCGAACGCCTGCCGAAGGACATCTGTTCCCCGGAGACCACCGAAGGTAGGGAGGGCTTTCTGCATCCGACCGGCATCTCCGGCTCGCTCGAGAGTGCCAAGCTTAGCCTGATCGTGCGCGATTTTACTGAGCAGGGTCTCAAGGACAAGGAGGCGCTGCTGAGATCAATCGTCGACAATGTGATGAAGGACTTTCCGCGCTCGTCGGCGAAAATCGATATCAACCAGCAATACCGCAATATGAAGGAAATCGTCGCGCGGCATCCGAACGTTGTCGAGAATGCGATGGAGGCGATCCGCCGCTCCGGCCTGACGCCGGTCCGCAACAGTATTCGCGGCGGCACCGATGGCTCACGCCTCTCCTTCATGGGTCTGCCCTGCCCGAACATCTTCGCTGGCGAGCACGCGTTTCACTCGCGGCTCGAATGGGTCAGCGTGCAGGACATGCAGGCGGCCGTCCGCACGATCGTAAATCTGGCGATGATCTTTGAGGAGCGTGCATAAGGCGTCGCCTGCAACGCGCGTCAAGCAATACGCGTTCCAAACCTCCCTGCCAAACGATCAACCCGATTGCCCGAGCGCCGCAAAATGGTTGGCGATCGCTCCAGTTGTCGTGATCCACAAGGCCTGGCGGGCCTCGGCGATACGCGTCAAGGCCCGCCGCAAAGGCCGCAGCCGATGCGGTTGCCCAACCAGATAGGGATGCATCGCTATCCCCATCACCAGCGATTGGCCCTTCGACTGTTCCAGCATTTCATCGAACGTGCCGACGATCATGTCAGCGAAAGCGTCACCTCCGATTTTGCGGGCCACGATCATCGGAATATCGTTGAGTTCCTGCGGATAGGGGACGCTCAGGATCCTTCCATTCCGGGTCCGCATCCAAACCGGCTGGTCGTCCATGCACCAGTCGAGCAGGTAGGAATATCCCGCTTCGTGCAGCAGATCCGGCGTCATGCGACTTTCGGATACCCAGGGACTGAGCCAGCCTCTGGGTGGCCTGCCCTCTTCGCGCAACATCACAGCAGTCACCTGCGCGATGAGGTCTGCCTCCGCTCGCTCGTCGAGCGCACCCTGACGCTCCGAGTTGCTGTAGCCGTGGCCGACCATTTCGTCGCCGCGCGTCCGAAATGCCGCGATCAATTCTGGGGCGTATGGGTACATGGCCGAGTTCACCAGGACGCTGACCGGCAACGCGAGCTGGTCGAACAACTCCAAGAGTCGCCAAGCGCCAACCCGGTTGCCATAATCGCGCCAAGAGTAGTTCAATACGTCCGGTTGCGACCCGACCGGGGCGAGTTCCGCGCCCGCACCCTCGCCGAAGGCAAAATGCTCCAGATTGAGGGCGATATAGACTGCGAGACGTTTGTTGCCCGGCCAGAGGAAGTCGGGACGACCGATGATTGGGGAGAAATCGTAGCGACCGTGGGTTGGCAATATCATCGAGCGGTTCCGAGCGCGAAGTTCAGTGGCAATGTCGGCGCTCACAACGCCGCGCGCAACTTGGTTTGTTGGCTGGAGTGCGTTTCTGATACAAACCGAGCGCCAATACCATTTCTATTCTAAAGACATCATGCCGAACACGCTCACCATCACCGATACGATCGAGGGAGCGGGCCTGCGCCGGGTTGGCGCGCGCCGTCACCTTTCTTGACGGGCTTATCGCTTCGGCAGCGCCCACGGGCCTGCTGGCGCACCGACCCATTCGGCGGCGCCGCAAAGCCGCTCCGCCATGCCGCGGAGCCGAAGGCTAGCAGCGCGCAACGGCCTTTGTACAAAATCGTAAATTCCGGGTAAGGCGCGGCCCACTATTTGTGAGCCAAATAATAGTCTCGCACGTCGGTGGGAAGAATCCCGTCGCGGCTCTGTTCACTCAATCTGTGAACGCGAGCCAACGGCTCCGTAGCCGCTCCTGGTGGATGCGACGGCCATCCTCACAACTCCAGGTTTGAGTTGAGGTGCTAGGGGGGTCAGGAGGAATAAATGAAAGCGCACATCCTGATCGCCGCCACGGCGGCGATGGCGTTCGCCGCCGCATCACCAAACTCGGCAGGCGCCATACCGATCAGCGAGCCCTTCGGCTTGGTGGTCGCTGCCGCCTCGTTGCCGCTGACCGCAGCGTTCGTACCGGCCGCGCCGCCCGCGACGCTGGTTCCGGTCGCTGCGGGCTCGCCGGCCTTCCCCGATGCGGTGTGCGGCAACGATCTGCAGCCGCAGAACGATAGCGAGCCGTACGAGGATCACGAGCGGCTGGCGTCGTCGAACGACCCGTGCGCGGTCGCCGATAACAACCTCGCGCGCGAGGAGGCCGAGGTCCTGAAACCGAAGCCGCCGGCTGTCGCGACCGCCAGCAAGGTATGGGATCACACGTCGAGGCCGCAATTCCTCGATGCGATCCGCAGGCGTTTCGAGCTGCAGCCGTCGGAGCTCGCGACGATCGATCGCGCTGGTTTCGCGGTGCCGGCACGTCTCGAGGTTCCGAGCTACGCGCACGGCTACCACGAGGTCTTTCAATCGCAGCTGCCGGTCTACATCACGGCGGACTCGATCTTCCATGCGATTTTCGCGTCGCACGACGCGGTGGTCGAGCGCATCGAGCGGATTCGGCTCTTGCCGATGCTTGCCCAGGTACTCAGCGACATGCACTGCGCCCTTCACGCCGCCGCCCCCGACTATCCGCCCGAAGTCGCGCGTGATCTCGATCTCTATCTCCTGGTGGCGCGCCGGCTGATCGCCGACGCCGACCAACCCCACAGTGCCTTCGAGGACCACGCCGTCGAGCACGAGGCCGACGAGCTGGTCGCGAAGGTGACGGCAGCAAGCGAGCTTACGACGGTCACACTGTTTGGCCGGCCGCGGCTTATCGACTTCACGCAATTCGGTCCTCGCGGTCACTACACGGACGACGAGCCGATGCAGCGTTACTTCCGCGTCGCGATGTGGGCATCGCGCTTGGAGTTCAACCTAGTCTCCCGCTCATCGAGGAGCTCGTCGCCGGGACCGGAGCCCGATCCGAGAGAGACCCCGCGCGAAGCGATCACGGCGCTCGCGCTCGCCGACCTCGCGATGCGGAGCGGCGCTGCTAAGTCCATCGCTGATCTAGACACCGCATGGGCCACGCTCGCGGGGCGTCGCGAGGACGTCTCGATCGCTCAGCTCGCCAAGCTGCGCGTGCAGGTCGGCTCGCTCACCGATCCGCAGGTGTTCGACAAGCTCAAGGCGGCGATCGGCGACCGGTTCCATCGCACGACGCGCTTACATCCGATGCCCGAGGGTTCGCATGATTTGCCCGCGATCGCGACCTTGATCGGCCCGCGGATCACCGACGACGCCGGCGCAGTCACGCTGCTCGTCACCGGCGCCATACCGGACCGCCAATGGCTCGGTGTCGCGGACGTTGCCTACACGTTTGGGCTCGATCGTGCGAAGACGTACCTCTCGAAGGACCTGGCGGCGTTCCCCACGCTCAGCGGTCAGCTCGAGGTCGCGCGCGCGCAGGTGGCGAGCACGCCGGCGGGTGATGATCTTTACGGCGCGTGGCTGACCGCGATCCGTGCACTAGCCCGCACGCCCAACGGCACGGTGCCGTCGTTCCTAGCCGGCGAGGCCGGCAAGGATCTGCGCCTGAACACGATCGCGGCCGCCTACGGCCAGCTCAAGCACGACAATGTGCTGGTCGCCGGGCAGCCCTACGCCGAGTTTGGCTGCGAGATCCCGGACGGCTACGTCGAACCGGTGCCGGCGGCCTACGATGCGCTAATCGACTATGCAGCGCGCGGTACGAGGCTCGCGGTGCTCCTCGATCCGAAGGACGACGGCGGGGTTCGAGCCCACTTCGAGCGCGTCGGCCAAGTGCTGCGCGTGCTCCGCGCGATCGTCGGTGACGAACTCGCCGGCCGGCCCCTGACAACCGCAGAACGCCGCTGGCTTGGTATGGTCGCGGAGTTGAACGTCAACCTTGGCATCGACACCACTGGCCATCCGCCGATGTACACCGGCTGGTACTTCGATCTTTTCCTCGACCGGGAGAAGGACGGGATGCGTGGAGCCGAATACATTGCCGACTACTTCACGTCGCAGGACGGCGTGGCGTACGTCGGTGCGACTGCGCCGCGCCTCGGTATCTTCGTGGTTGACGCCGGCGGCCCGCCGCGCGCGTTCGTCGGCCCGATCGCCCGTGCTTACGAGGTCCACGGCCCCCTCGGCACCCGCTACACCGATGAGACCGCACGGGCGATCTCCGACCGTGACGAGCCATGGGCGGCGGGCTACACGGTTGCCGCGGCGCCTCCGCCGTCCTCGCTCCAGCTCCACTACGATGCCGAGGTTCGGCAGCTCGTGCTGACCTCGGATCACACACTCGGCAAGGCAACGATCAAGGTACTCGATCATCACCGCGTCGCGCTCGAAAGCATGGACGTGACCGTGAAGCAAGGCGAGACTAGGGTCGCGATCAAGAACAGACGCATTGCCGGGGTCTTTGTCGAACTTGGTGACTTCCGCGATTTCGTGGTCGGAGACGCCTATGGCGATATTCGCGGCCAGTGGGGAACGCCACCGCCCGACCAATAGCGGGTAACTGCTCTCGTTGCCGATTGTCACAATCGCGGATTGCCATCTGGCTCTAACAGCTGCGGCGGCAATCAGGCCGCTCGGTGAACCTCAATCGACCCCATCGCGCGCTTGATCGCCTCAAAACATTTGGGGTCGATGGCCGTGCCAACCATATCCGCCATGAGTCCCAACGCCTTCGCAATCGGCATGGCTGCGCGGTACGGGCGTTCCGCCGTCAGGGCGTCAAATATATCAGCCGTGGTGATGATGCGGGTTTCGAAAGTAATGTCGTCTCCTTTGACACCTCGCGGGTAGCCCTTTCCGTCCAAGCGCTCATGATGCGCGCCCGCGATCGGAGCAAGTTGGCTAAAGGCTTCGACGCGCGACAGAATTTTTTCTGACATGGCCGCATGCGCTCGCATCGCCACCCACTCTTCATCGTCGAGCTTGCCCGGTTTATCCAAGATCGCGTTGCTGACACCGAGTTTTCCGATGTCATGCAACAAAGCCGCTCGTTTAAGCCAGCGCCTCGCTTCCGTAGTGTAGGCCAACTGTTCGGCAATCATGTCGGCGAACAGGGTGACGCGCTCGCTGTGGCCACTTGTATAAGGACTTTTGGAATCGATGACTTGCGCGAAAGCCGCCGCGATATCGTCAAGGTAGTCGTCATCGACAAGCAAGCTGTTCTGACCTGGCGGAAGCAGCAAGACTTTCTGTTGCAGGTCTTCCGAACCAAGCGCTTCCCAGAAGGATTCATTGTCGGCGACCTGCGCAAACGCGCCTACCAGCCGCGGATCGAACCAAGTTCTCGAGCGTTCCGTCACCTCCTGGAGCGCCGCCTCTCGGCCATCGGTGGTGTGGAAAACGTCGATGACCTGCGCCAGCAGCGCAATCCGCGCGCTCAAGGGAATGTCGTCTCCGCGTGCGCCAGAAGGTTGGCCACCGCCATCCCAGTGCTCGTCGAGGTGCTGGATTGCCGACGCGACCGTCTCCGGAAACCGCATCTTTCGGGCGATCTCAGCGCCGCGATGACACCGGGTATCAATCAATTCGCGCGCGATTTGGCCGCCGTTTTGGAAGATGTGCAATATCGCGCGAAACCGCTCGGAAAGCCCCGCTTTCAGGCCTGTGTGCGAAAGCACGAAGCGAACAGCTTGCGGCAGGCTGCCGTCAATGTGTTTGAAGTCGCTTTTGAACGACTGATCATCCGTCAGATAAAGCTGGCAAATGCGTGCTGCATTGCTACTGCAGCCAAGATCCTTGAGTAACAGCGCGTAGTAGAGATCGGACAGCTCGTTCTCGCTCAATCCGATTGCCTGACCTATATTGACGCCGATCCAGCAGCATCTCACGCAATGCCCGGCTGGTTGCCCCTCAGTGAGGTCGAGCGCGTGGCTTAGCGCACCTAGCAATTCGGCCAGGCGAATTCGCTGCAAGTCCGGTTGCAGGACAAGCGGGGCAATCATCATGGAAAGCTCCGTAAAGAGTGGCTGTCTCGGAGGCAAACTCGAACAATGCCCAGACGTCCTTCAACAATTGATTAACCGTGCGTACAGTCAGGACGGTGCTGAGGCCAGTGGAGGGTGCGCCGTGGATGAAACCTGGAGCAGGGCAGAAGCCACTTGAGGCGAAGGACTATGGCGGGGAATAGTCCGCTTTGCGGGGGTCTGGTGGACGGGCGAGGCGGAAGAGTACAATAACCGAGTGGGCCACAAGGCGACGTTCAGCTGAGAAATCGCAACACCTTCCTTTCGTCCATATAAGGCCGATTCAGACTTTTTCTGATTGCGGCGATGTGTAGAATGATGGCTCTGACTGAGCAGCTCCCATATGTTCCTCCTTGCAGCGTCACGAGTTTGCCAGGACAAGTTAACTAGTCAGAGTGATCTCCGTGCTGCGTGATGACCACGGCCTTACCCTATCGACCGACTCTCCGGAGGCAGTTCGTGCCTTCGACCACACTCTAGCCGGTTATCTGAAGTATCGGGCTGACACGCCTCAGCGGTTGGGCGCGCTCCTCAAACTCAACCCTGAGCTGGCCATGGGGCACGTGCTCAAGGGTTATTTTATGATACTCGGCTTCAACCAGACGCTGGTCGGTGCCGCACGCACATCGCAGAGCGTCGCCTCCGAACTTGCTGGCGCCATGAACTCCCGTGAAAGGGCACATCTCGCAGCGCTAACACATTGGCTCGAAGGAGATCTCGAGCGAACCTTGAGGATCTGGGAAGAGATCTTCACTGAGCACCCCCATGACGTTTTAGCCTTCCGGCTTCACCATTTCATAGCATTCTGGCTCGGCAAACCAGACCTGATGCAGCGAGCGGTGGAGGCGGTACTGCCAAGATGGGACAAGGAGTTGCCGGGCTACGTTACGATTCTTGCTTGCCGGGCCTTCGCTCACGAGGAAGTCGGAAGCTACACAGTCGGCGAGTCAGCCGGCCGTGCAGCGATTGATTTGGATACCGGCGACGTGTGGGCTGCGCACGCGGTGGCCCATGTCATGGAGATGCAGGGGCGTCGCAGCGAAGGTATAGAATGGTTGAAGCGCTTGGAGCCTTATTGGGTCGGAGCCAACAACCTCGTACACCACCTGTTGTGGCACCGAGGGCTGTATCACTTCGAGCGCGGTGAATTTGCCGAGGTGCTTGCATTATATGACAACGGCTTCCGGGACCTCTCGTCACAACGGACACT
>Ga0209698_10008727_pt1 | contig 10429 bp, 12 predicted proteins | sample LitLauG_LLR_2012_FD_187203 | JGI IMG/M metagenome (GOLD analysis project Ga0209698, IMG submission 187203) | Freshwater sediment microbial communities from Pennsylvania, USA - Little Laurel Run_MetaG_LLR_2012 (SPAdes) (version 2) | ecosystem: Environmental > Aquatic > Freshwater > Creek >... | reverse complement strand
GAATTCCACCGCAGCGCCATACGCATCCTCACTCCGCATCCCGGCGAAATGTCGCGACTGGTGAAACGGCCGGTAGCCGAAGTACAGGCGGACCGCATCGGATACGCCCGCGGCTTCGCCATGGAGCGCAACGCCTGGCTGGTTCTCAAAGGAAGCCGCACGGTGATTGCCGCCCCGGATGGCCGCGTCTGGATCAACCCCACGGGTTCGCCGGCCCTGGCGACCGGCGGCACTGGCGACGTTTTAACCGGCATGATCGCCGGCCTGCTGGCGCAATTTCCCACGCAGGCGGAAGCGTGCGTATTGGCAGGCGTCTACCTGCACGGCCGGGCCGGAGAACTCGGCGCCGCCGAGATGGGTGAGCAGCCGTTTGTCGCTACCGATATTTTCCGCTTTCTGCCCAAGGCATTGCGTGAAGTCGCGGACTTATCAGACTAATTCCGAAGAAGAGACGATCGCGCTTGGCGAGCAACTCGCAGCCGAATTCTCTTCGCCCTGTCTGGTGCTCTTGATCGGCAATCTGGGCGCCGGCAAAACTACTTTGGCCAAGGGCATCGTCAAGGGACTGGGCGCCGCCCAGCCGGAGGAAGTATCCAGCCCCACTTTCACACTGATTCATGAGTACAGTCCGCGCGTTTACCATATCGATCTGTATCGCCTGGAGGACTCGCGCCAGTTGGCCACCCTCGGGTTGGATGAATTGTTGGAACGCGATGCGGTAGTCCTAATGGAATGGGGCGAGAAATTTCCGGAGATCCTGGCTAATCCGCATATCGAGATCCGTCTCAAGCCCTCCAGCGAGCACTCCCGGGTAATTGAAGTTGTGCATCCCAGCGTTTGAGCGGGGGCGGGGAACGTCACGGCAGCTTCAGTTGCTTCTCTGGCTTGCCCGATTCAACCCAGCAAGGCGAATGCCCGTACTGCGGAAACAAGGAATGCGAGCACGTCTCGGTTTGTGCATCCTCATACATGTATTCCGTCTTGCCGTTCTTCATCGGGACCGCATAGTATGGCTTCACAACCAACGTCCCGAACTGTGGGCGGCCTGAAGGAATGGGGACGTGGATCGACACATAATCCGCGGCAAACAGCAGCGCCACCAGCAGCAACAGACCCACTGCGATCTTCCTTACGATTGATAGAATCATGACCGGTGGCTTCTATAATCAAGATTGATAGACGTTCATACCCATGTCCTGTGGGGCCTGGATGACGGCGCCAAAACCCGTGACGACAGCCTCGCCATGTTGCGCATGGCGGCCGATTCCGGAACCACCGGTATGGTTGCCTCCCCGCATGCCAACCTTCAGTTCAAGTATGACGCCGCGCTGGTGGCCGATCGCATCGCGGACCTGACAGCGGCCACCGGCGGCGTACCCAAGCTCTACCGGGGCTGCGATTTCCATCTGAGCCTGGACAACATTCAAGACGCGCTACGCGCTCCCTTCAAATACACCATCAATCAAGGCCCATATTTGTTGGTCGAGTTCGCGGACATCTTCATTCCACCCACGACAGACGAAGTGTTCCGCCAGTTTCTCGATTGCGGCATCATTCCGGTCCTAACCCATCCGGAGCGCAATCCCATCCTGCAGGATCATTTGGCCCGCGTGGCCCATTGGGTGGAGATGGGCTGCTTGGCGCAAGTGACGGCGCAGTCGCTGACGGATCGCTTCGGCAAAGCCGCCCAACGCGCGGCCTGGCAGCTTCTGCGCGACAACCTGGTCCACGTGATCGCCAGCGATGCCCATGATACCGTTCATCGCCCTCCACGCCTGGACTCCGCCCGCGATATGCTCACCCGAGAATTCGGGCCGCAATCGGCGGCTTTGCTTCTGGTGAGGAATCCGGAAGCGCTCGTCGCGGCCATGCCTGCCTTTCTCCCGGAAGCGCAGCACCGGAGGCCCGAAAAACGATGGTATGAATTCTGGAGATGAGCACCACCGGTTTTCCCCGACGGAGAAGTCCGCCGCCGTGCTCCGTCTCCCGCGGGGGGAGTCCATCGAGACCGTCGCCGAAGACCTGGGGGTCCGTCGCTCCAGAATCGAGCGCTGGCGCTCCCTCTACACTTCCGCACGGGTTTGACGCCCTCAGCCAGGAGCCCGGCCGGATGACTCGCTACGACAAGTTTGAAAAAAACCTCGCCCCGCCCTCCCTGGTTGGGCCTTCGGCTGACTATCACATTAATCATAGCCTGGTTACCGCGCACGAGTAGGGTTTGAAATCCAGGTTAACGTTCTCGCGAATCCGACTGGAAAACACCCTGGCCCCAGGGCATTTCCCGATTCAGTACTATTGGTACCAAGATCGTTCGAATTCATGCGTTGGTACTAGACCATCTTTGCGGGGAAGCGAAAGGGCGAAGGACCTGAGTCACTAGTACCAAATGGCAAAAACTTCATTTTTTCAGCAACTTGTAGCCTTTTTCTTATTGCTTTTGGTCCTAGTCCTTCCTATACTTAATCTTGAACGTTGGTGAACTTGCGCCACATCCATTTGTCTGGTCGGGTGAACAAAGTTCTAAAAGTTTTGTAATGGAAATTCTCGGAGGAGGATCGAATCAAAGATGAAGCAATTCTTAGTGGTCTCGACATTGGCGCTTTTTAGCACTGTGGTTTCCCAAGCTGGCCTGACGGTAAACAATGACTCGGTGAATCCGATCGTCAGCCTGGGAGGAGGAGTATACCAGTTCAACTACACGCTGAGCTTAGCCAGCAACGACGAGTTAAATCCAGCAGCGATTGCGGGCGCAACGTGCACGGTAGGAGCTGGCACAGTGCCTTGTTCGCCGAGCACGACGTTTGCAACCATTTACGACATTCCGAACCTGATCATTGACGGAACCGTACCGACCCCCAGTGTCGGCATCAACGCTGGATGGGGTGTGGTCACCCAGTTTGTTGGCATCACGCCCGTGACGTCCGGCGGTGGATCCGTCAACCCGCCGAACGGGGATAATGCCGCTCTCGAGAATGTGACGTTTTACTACACTGGCGCCCAGGTATACTGCGGCAGTGCGAGCTTCGGTTGCTCAGGCATCGTTCAGTCGGTATTCACAGGTTTCTCGTTGCAAGTGTCGGGCTCGACCGGCCAAAGCGCATTGGGTTCTTACACATCGTCGGTGACCAATTCGTCCCTCAACCACGCTGGAGGGCAGACCGGAATCAACGCCGTGGACTACGGTTCCGGAAGCGTTTTGGTTCCCTTGATCGACACCGCCCCGGAACCCACCACGATCGCCCTATTGGGCCTAGGCCTCGCAGGCTTGGGCATCGCGGGCAAAAAGTTTCGGCGTAGGTAGCTCCAGTCTCTTCGGTTTTATCATCCAAGAACGGCCGGCGGGTTCGCCTTCCGGCCGTTTTCGCGTTTTAATGGAGTTATGAAGCTCCTTGGCTTTCTGCTGCTGGCGCTGCTGGCAAGCCTGCCCGGTCAGGAAATGGCTTCCGGAAACATCCTGCTGGCCGATCCCGATCTTCCCGATCCCAACTTCACTCACACGGTGGTGCTCCTGGTTCACGCAGGAGAGGACGGCGCCATGGGTCTCATCTTGAACCGTCCGGCGAAAGCCGCCCCCAAGAATCTCGGCCGCGCCGTCTATGCCGGCGGACCCGTGGAACAGGAGTTCGTTTCCGCCCTGACGCGATCCGGCGCCAAGTTGTCTGGCGCCCTGCGAATCGCCGGCGATGTTTATATGCTGGCCGATCGGGATGTACTCGAAAAACGTTCGCACGCCAGCCAGGACGCCGCTTCCTTCCGCGTTTACTTGGGCTACGCCGGATGGGGGCCTGGGCAACTCGACCAGGAACTGGCGGCCGGGGCCTGGACCATTTTGCCGTGGAGAGTCGAGACGGTTTTCGATGCCGACCCCGCCACGCTCTGGGACCGTTTGAACCAAAAGAGCCATCTCCGCATCGCCAGGATCACTCGTAGCGTAGCGCGCGTATCGGGTCTACCCGAGTAGCCCGGCGGGCGGGCAAATATCCCGCCGGTATCGCCACGGCCGCGATGGCCAATGTCGCCAACGCGAGCGACGCCGGGTCGGTGGGCTGGATGCCGTAAAGCTGTGCCTGCACGTACCGCGTCAGGATCCAGGCGGCCGGAAGCGCCGCGCAGATCCCCACAGCCAGCAGAACTAAGACTTCCTGCATCACCAGCCACACTACATCGCCAGTCATGGCGCCGATCGCCATACGGATGCCAATCTCCCGCGTGCGCCGTTCCACCGTGTACGCCATCACTCCATAAAGACCAATCGCCGCCAGCACGGTGGCCAGCACGCCGAAAGATGTGGAGAGTGTCGCCACCAGCCGCTCCGTCACCAGGCTATCGTCCATCTGCTTTGAAAGCGTGGTCATTTCGAAAACCGGCAGATTGGGATCGAGTTGCCGCACCGTTTGCCGCACCATTTCGAAGACCTGATTGGAATCGCGCGCGGTACGAACATAGGCGGTCATCCCCGTGGCAAAATCCATCTGATCAAACGGGATAAAGATTTCGGTGGGGATCTCATCGCGCATGCTTTCGTACTTGGTATCGCGCGCCACGCCGACGATGGTGATATCGGTCTTGGTGCCCGGATCGATGCCCATGCCGACGCGATGACCCAGAGCGTTCAGCGAGCTGAAATACTTCTTGGCGAACGACTCATTCACAATCGCCACCAAGGGAGAGCCCGCCGTGTCGGTCAGCTTAAAATCGCGCCCGGCCAGCAGCGGAATCTCCATCGTGGCGAAGTAATTCGGCGAGACAAAATTCTCGTGCGGATCCGGTACTTCGCCTTGCTTGGGTTTGTAAGTATCGATCGTCACCCATTCGTCCCACTCATCTCCCTCCAGAACCGGCACTACGGCCAGACCCGAGTTCTGCACGCCCGGCAGGCCATCCAGCGTTTCTTTCAGACGCCGGTACAGCGCGCGCGTGCGCTCCGGCTTGTAGCCATTGAGCGTGGGGTCGATTTTGAAAGCGATCAGATTGGAAGTGCGGAAGCCCGGGTCCAGGCCCTTGAGGTTGCCTAAGCTGCGAATGAACAGGCCCGCGCCGATGAGTAACAGCAACGACAACGACACTTGGGCGACCACCAGAGATTTCCGCAAACCGGCTGAAGTCCCGCCGGCCAGGGAACCAACCTGGTCCTTCAGCGCCGGCGCCACATCGGGACGGGTGGCCTGGAGAGCGGGCGTCAAGCCGAAAACCACGCCCGTGAAAACCGAGAGCGCCAGGTTGAAGCAGAGAATGCGCCAGTCAGGTGTGGAAGAGATGGCGAGTGGAGTGGATTGGGGCGGCAGCAGGCCAATGAGTACGCGATCGATCCACACCGCCAGAGCCAGACCCGCCAGTCCACCCGCCATCGCGAGCATCAGGCATTCCACCAGCAACTGCGAGACAATGCGCCAGCGGCCCGCGCCCAAAGCCAACCGGATGGCGATCTCCTTTTGACGGGAAGCGGCGCGCGCGATCAGTAAATTGGCGACGTTGGCGCAGGCGATCAACAGCACCAGCGCCACAATTGCCATCAGAACCAGCAGCGGCGTGGAGAACTGTCGGCGCAAGTACGACCGCCCCGCGGAAGCGGGCAAGACATTCATCGACATTTGCAGAAACCGCTGCTTCATGTCGGGAGCCGCCTTGGCGAATGCCTTTTGCCGGACCTCCATTTGGAGGATCTGGTGAAATAGCGGTTGCAGCCCCGCCTTGGCGGCTTCCAGACTCACTCCAGGTTTCAGGCGTGCAAACGCCGTCACCCAACGGGACCGGCGGTCGTTCAGGTCGTAAAAACGCGCCAGTTGTCTGCTCATTGCCACGGGAACGCGCAGTTCCGGGGCGGACGCCGGGTCGGTGCCTGTAAAACCAGCCTGGCTCACGCCGACAACCGTATACGGATAACCGTTCACAATCAGTTTGCGGCCAATCACGCCAGGATCGCCCGCGAACCGGCGCTGCCAATACCCGTAGCTCATCACCGCCACTGGATGGCCGCCCTGCATGTGGTCGTCTCCGGCAGTGAACACCCGTCCCAGAGCCGCTGCGACGCCGAGGACAGGAAAATAATTGCCCGACACTACTTCTCCAGAGATTCGTTCCGTGCGCCCGGCGTAGCTTACGCTCATGGGTACTTCCCGCATACAGAACATGCTGCCGAAAACCTGGTTGCGGTCGCGGAAGTCCTGATACATGGGATACGAGATCCGGTTTGACCCCTGATTGTTGCCGTAATGCTCGCCGACCGGGCTCAGCAGAACCAACTGCTCCGGATGATGCACCGGCAGCAGGCGGAGCAGCAGTTGATCGGTAAGCGTGAAGATTGCGGTGTTGGCGCCAATGCCCAGGGCAAGCGATAACACCGCGACGGTTACAAAAGCCGGCGACTTAGTAAGTGTCCGTGCTGCAAAGCGAATATCGTGAAGTAAGTTCATTTCCTTCTACGAAGGTAAATGTTGCCATTGAAAGTCTTAAACGTCAGATCTGGCCCTCCGCCGTTCAACGACCCCACGGTCGCGCCGTCCACCTTCACGCGATACCTCCCGCCTTTGCTCCTGCCATCTTCCACCACCGGAGCCGCCGCGCTCGGGCCGATCTTGATGTCAAAATCGGAGAATATTTCCCCGTTGTCAGTCTTCATCCGCACGTTTCCACGTGTGTCGCCCGGTAACGTGACATCGACGTCGCCATTTAGAGAGCTAAACGACATCGGCTTATCCGGGGTGACTTTGTCCAGAGTTACCAGCACCCGTCCGTTTAGCGAGTGTGCAATCACCGACCCGGACACGCCGGCCGCCGTGACCGCCCCATTCAGGTTTTGCAGTTCTATGTCGCCACTCACTCGCTCTACCTTGATATCGCCTCCGTTCATGCACTCGATCTTGAGCGACGTCGCAAACGGAACTCGCACCAGTAAATCGCGGCTCCGCCCCATGGAGCTGTGAATCTTGACGGTGTTGTTCTCTTCCTCAACCGAAATTCCCATGCCGTTGGGTTCGATTCGCTTCATGCCTTCCGCGTTGTGCGGGACGGGCCGCGCAGCACGCTCACTGCCTCCTCCACGAGGCTCAATCACGACATCCTTGCCTTCATAGCCCTCCACCGTAAAGCAGCCTTGCATCATGGACGCGACCAGACGGCGTGGTTGCGATGCGTCGCTAAACGGGACCGTAATCCGATTGCCGGACTCCTGTGCGCTAAGCGCACAGCAAAATGCAGTGACAATAATTAGTGCTCTCATTTCTTATCCTGATTTCTGATGAAGATATCTCCGTTAAGAGTCTTTGTGGCCACTTGCGTGTCCCCGCCGCCGATGCGAACCGTGGTAGCGCCGCCGCCATGGTAAACGAGCTTTCCGTCGCGCTCTTCCGGTGGCTGCGGCGCCTTCGGCGCGGTTGTAACTTCAAAATCGGTATACATTCCGCCGTTCATCGTCTGCATGCGAACGTCGGCCGAAAGTCCGCTGTGAAAGGCCAGATCCACGTTGCCGTTCACCGTCTCGAAAGAACTGGCCGAGAGCGGATTTCGAACGAAGACTGCCTTGACCGGTCCGTTCACAGTGTGCGCGCGCCCCGATCCCGCCAAGCCGGCCATCTCAATTCGACCGTTTACATTCTTGATGTCGAAGTCGCCGGTAATTCCATTCACTACGATCTTTCCGTGATTCACCGTGTACAGATCCACTCGCGCCGCGGCAGGCACCCGCAGCTTGAAATCGTACTGCACCGTATACCCGTCAATGCCGGAATTACGACAGTTACAGCGGGAAGGCTCATCGACAAATAACTTCACCCTATCTCCTGACTGCTCCATCTTCAGAGTTACTTCGCGATTGGCCGCCGCCAGACGCTCAGAGCTGTCGGCGTGCACAACTCTCGTCACTTCCATCAGTAAGTCGTTGCCGTTGTAACCGGAAGCCTCGATATTTCCGTTGATGTTATTGACAACTACGAGTCGAGCTCCCGGAAACGTTTTGGAATCCGCGGTCCGGTCTTCCACCCCGCCAGACAATGGCGATACCGCCAGTAAGAGAAGCACCCAGATTTTCACCGTAACCTCCCTAACGCCCACTCCGCGCGTTGTCGGACTTCCGGGTTCACGCTTTTGTCGCTGAGCAAGGCTTCCAGAGCCGGCATAGCGCCGCGATCCCGCATGTCCGTCAGTTGGTCGATCAATGCGATCTGCACCATGGGCGAATCCTGCCTGGCAATCGCCTGCGTCAGACCTCGAGTTACTACCGTGCTGTTGGTAAATGCGTGAAGAGCGTCAACGGCAGCCAGCCGCACATTCACGTTCGGATCGTGATTCACCGTGTAAAGCAGCGCCGCCAGCACCTGTGTGTCCGGTTGTTCCACCCGATAGGCCCAGTTGACGCCCTTTAGCCGGTCGCTGGCGCTCTGTTGTTGCATTAAAGAGAGTGCCACCATTTGCCGCATATTAGTAACCTCATTGTGCAGTTGTCCTAACTGAGAATCTTCCCGTCTATGTTGCAGCGAGAAACCCGCCAAAAAGCCAATCGCCAAGGTTGCCAGGCTCAAGCCAAATTGCAGCGCCGGCCGGGCTCTCCACCATTCAAAAAACGTGCCGCGCGGGACCAGCCCCGATTCCACATAGCCTTGTTGATACGCTTCCAACTTTTCGTAGAACCGCGCCCGCAATCCGGGCCCCGGCTCATAGGCGGGGATCTTTCCCAAGCCGCGCCAGATCTTGCTCAGCTGCTCATTCTCGTTCCGGCATTGAATACAGGACACCAGATGCATCTCCACGATGGTGCGCGCTTTGTCGTCCAAGGTGGCTGCGCACAGTTCAGGAATTCGGATTCGGCATTCTTCGCAGTTCATGAGGCCCTCTCTCCCGTCAGTTGGAAGTAGATTCTTCCCAGCGCCTTTACCGCTCGATACACCCGCACCTTGACGGCGCCCACATCGCATCCCAAAAGTTCCGCGATGCTTTCATACTTCAAGTTCTGAAAGCGGCTCAGCACCAGCAACTCGCGTTTATCCACAGGCAATTGCTCCATCGCCTGTTGTAACAGGCGTATTTCCTGGCGCCGGCCCAGAGTTTCCTCGATCCCAGGTTCCGGGGCTTCTTCTTCACCGGAAGTCTCCACCAGCCTTAATTCGCCTTTTCTTTTCTGGGCGGCTTCGGTATTCGCATTCCGCGCGATTTGGTACATCCAGGCGGCATAAGGCCGATGCTCGTCGTAACTGTGCCGGAACCTGAGGATTCTGAAAAATACTTCCTGAGTCAGGTCCTCGCTCAGGTCCGCATCGCCATTCATGTGCCGGAAGAAGTTGTAGAGCGAACGATGGTGCCGTTCAAATAAAAGCGCCAGCTTGCGGAGATCCCCGTTGCGCACCTGAGCCATCAACGCTTCATCGCTCGGAATTACGGTTGCCGGAGCCTGCCCCACACTTGACACTACTGCGTTTCGCGCTAAAGGTTACAGGCGCCGGCCGTTGAGCAGGGCTACTCCTGGGGCATTCGGGGCATTCGGGGGGCCATTCGGAGTCAGAGACCTCTGCCTCCGATTAGGCGGCAGTTCAGTGCTCCAAGTGCCTTAGTTTGTGCAATTGCGAGGAGTTCCGGAATTTCCTCCTCTCAGTCGCGGGGCGGACGGCTGCGGGATGCCGGCCGTAACTTGCTGTAGCACTTAGCCTCAAACCAAGACTTTGTTGTCTTGTTCTATTCCGCCTCCGCTGGCACGAGTGTCCGCCGGCCAAACAGTCTAGGCACTAATTGATTTTGTGCAAACGGGGTCAATGACATGCTGCAGTTTTCAAGACCAACAGCGAATCGCTGCTTCAAAAGGCTCGCCTGTATCTCCTTGCAGTGATTGCTCGTTGTGTCCGCAACCGGAGGCAGAGGTCTCTGACTCCTAAACGGGACTCTTAAACGGACCGCTTAGACGGACTAAACGGACTTCTAAACATTCGCACTATTCGCGCTAAAGGTTGCAGGCGCCGGCCGTGAGCAGGGCCACTCCGTATATGTCCTCGGCGGAACAGCCCCGGGAGAGATCGTTCGCCGGCTTTGCCAAACCCTGTAGCAGGGGCCCAAATGCCAGCGCGCCGCCCAGCCGTTCCAGCAGCTTGTAGGCGATGTTTCCGGAGGCGAGGTCCGGAAAGATGAGCACATTGGCCCGCCCCGCCACGCGCGACCCCGGCGCTTTTTTTTGTGAGGCCCGCTTCCCGCCCGGCACGTTCGCGCCCGTTCCCGACGACGGGACTGCGGCGACGGTCTCGGGTCGGGAGCGCGACGGACGGCGACGGGGCGGGGCATACGGATCAGACTGCATCATATTCTTTTATTCCGCAAGAAGCATTCATGTTTATTTTGTTTTGTCGCAATTTTGGGAGTCCGAGCCGGGCGCTCCCGCCGCGCGCCGGGTGCTATCGGGCGGGCTCGCCGCGCCCGCCGTCCGGCCGGCGGCCGCGCCCTGCACAGACGC
>Ga0209698_10008726_pt1 | contig 10430 bp, 8 predicted proteins | sample LitLauG_LLR_2012_FD_187203 | JGI IMG/M metagenome (GOLD analysis project Ga0209698, IMG submission 187203) | Freshwater sediment microbial communities from Pennsylvania, USA - Little Laurel Run_MetaG_LLR_2012 (SPAdes) (version 2) | ecosystem: Environmental > Aquatic > Freshwater > Creek >... | reverse complement strand
CTTTAAGAGTGACCAGGAACGCGGTCAGGTCGCGCGCTTCTGGTTCGGAAAGCCGCGGATTCGGCATGGTGGTGCCGGGCACAAGTGCGGCGGGATTCTTCAACCATTTGTAAATCCAGACTGCACTCAAGCGGTCGCCCACATCGGCCAGGGCGGGACCAACATACCCTTTGTCTTTCTTGTAGTCGGCGATGTGGCAAGCCTGGCAAGCGTACTTCGAGTAGAACAACTCCCTGCCCCTGGCGGCAGCTTCCACGTTCAGCGCACCGCGATCCAGCGCCTCCGAATCGAAACCTGCCCCCTGGTAGGCGGTCAATATGTAATCAGAGAGGTTCTGAATCTCTGCCGCACTCAGATTAAATTTGGGCATTCGCCGGATCAGCGCGGGGCGCAACGTGTCCGGATTCTTCATGAAGTCCAGCAGCCAGGCGCGCTGCACTGCACTGCCTTCCATGGAAAGGTCCGGAGCCATGTCGCCGCCGTTGCCGTTGATCGTGTGGCAGCTTTGGCAGCGCAGGTCCTCCATCAGTCGCCCGGCATCTCCGCCAGGATGATATTGAGCGTGCGGCGTGGAACGTACCAGTTCCGGCGGCATAGTGACGGCGCGGTCCGTCTGCGCAAGCAGGGCCGTGGTCAGCCCCTCCACCTGTTGATCGGTGAGCATGAAACTCGGCATCTTCAACGCAGGACCAAAGGCGCGAGGATCGCGGATTTTTCCGGAAATGTAATCCGGCAATGTTTCCGGCATGCCCCGCAGAAAACCTACCTGAAAGAGCGGTTTGCTGCCGACCCGGGAGAGATCGGGGGCGAATCCCTCGGGGGGAGTTACACCGTTGATGCGGTGGCAGGCGGCACATCCATAGTCCGACGTAAGTTTTTTACCACGCGCGACGCTTTCCGGGTCTGAGTGTCCAAGGTGTACGTTTGCGAGAAAATCGTCGTCCTTCTTGCTCAGAAGAAATGCGGCCAGCAGCGCCACCTGTTTATCATCGTACCGGTAGCGCGGCATGCGCGTTTTCGGATCGTACCCCTGCGGGGCCCGCAACCAGCGGCGCAGCCAATCCGGTTTGACCTTGCTTCCCACGCGCGTAATTTCCGGTGCGAGTTCCCCTCCCATCAGATTCCCGCGTGAGTTCTGCGTGGCATGGCAGGACGCGCAGAAGAGCGCTCCGTAGAGCCCTGGCCCATCGGAGGCAGCCACGGTTTCCGAAGGTAGCGGCACGCTGAGGGATGCAGGCATGCGGGAATTTTCAGAGGCTGTGCTCTGCGCAAAAAGAAAATTGGAGATGTCAGCGGCTTCCTGATCATTGAAATGAAAATTGGGCATGGTGGAAGAAACAGCGTAAGCCTGCGGATTCTTCAGCCAGGCAAAAATCCACTCGCGGGAAGTTTTCTCCGCTACGTGTTCCAGCGAGGGTGGCTCATCAATGGGTTTGATGAGCGTGCCGTCCGGCTGCGTGATGGCATGACAGTGCGCGCAACCATAGCGCGCCAGCAACCGGCGGCCGAGATTCAACTGCGGCGTGCCTTCCAGCGGGTCCATGTGACACTGTCCGCAGGATGATTCCAGGTAACGTCCGGGCAGGATCGGTTGTTCCCAGGCCTTTGTGCTGTAGTGTGCTTCTTGCACGGTGGTCGCCGCGCCCTGGCCGTTGTGGCACATCACACAGCCGAATTCCGTCAGTGAATGCGGCATCTGCGGGTGTGGACGAAACGGCTGTGTGCGCCACTCGCTGAGATTGCTTTCCTGCATGGCCACATGGCATGTGGGGCAGCGGTCCACAACATGCTGTTCTGGAATCCAGATCTGCTGAATGCCGCCTTGGAAGCGGTGTTGCAATCGGGCGGCGTCCGGCCGTTGAGCAATCATGCGCAGATATTGGCGCTGGTAGCGACGCCATTCGCTGAATAGATCCTTGACGGGCGCTATCGAGGCGACGATGGCAAGCAATATGCTGACGTACGCAAAGCGTCTTGCGGGTGTACCCAGGAAGAACTGCCACAATCGGCGCGGTAGGCTCTGTTCGCTCATTCAGCCTCTCCAGGGCCAAACCCAGGTCCAGCCCGGGCCGCGAAAGAAAGTGCCTACGGAAGTCAGCGCCACTGCTTCCATCAGAAATAGCGTCATGATCCAGAACGAGACCGATTTCCCCAGCAACCAGCCGCGCAACCCGCGCGGCTCCTCGCTGATTCCGCCCGCGGCAAATGCGAGAAGAATCACGGCAATGAACAGGGGCAGCACGGTGTCCCAGGCATGGAGATGAATGAGCATTGTGCTGAGCGAAACGAGCACGATAGCCACAATCGCCAGGCGCACGGATTTCAGGCTCAGCCAACGAAGGGCATCACGCGTTTTCAACTCGTCAAAATATGGCACGAACGGAATGATCATCAGGCCGCCGACAATCAGGCCCGGCAGTATGATCCCGGCAACGAACGGCGGAAAGTAATGCAGGAGCTCCTGAAGTCCCGTGAAGTACCACGGCGCTTTTGCCGGGTTGGGCGTGTGCATGGGATTCGCCAGTTGCTCCAGCGGCGCCGCAAAATTCAGACCCATGGTGATTAGCACCACCGCGAGCGCCTCAATCGCAATGATTTCGCGGAAGAGAAGTTCGGCGTAAGTAAGGGTCTTTTCATGCTTGTCAGCGACGATCCCAGTGACTTCGCCGATACGATTTCCCTTCGCGTCCACTTCGTACATCCCACCGTCTTTGTGAAGCCGCCAGAGATGCAGAGAGATCAAGCCGATCAACGTCAGCGGCAAGAGCATGGTGTGCAACACATAAAAGCGCAACAGTGCGTTGGCATTCACGGAGTGCCCGCCAAGCAGGTAATAGCGCAATTTGACCCCGAGATACGGAATGGAAGACATGATGTTGGAGCCGACCGTGGTTCCCCAGTACGAGATCTGATCCCACGGCAAAAGGTATCCGGTGTAACTCAGGAGGAGCGTCAGCATCATCAGGCAAACACCCAGCACCCAATTCAATTCACGAGGTGTCCGATAGGCGGAGCGATAGAAAGCCTTGGCCATATGGATGAAGATCAGCAAGACCATGGCGTTTGCCGACCAACGGTGCAGACTCCGCAACATCAGCCCGGAAGAAACCACGAACTCCAGATCCTTCATGTCCGCATAGCCCTGCGGAATGCTGGGGTGGTAGTAAAGCATCAGAAGCAGGCCGGTGGTGATCTGAATCGTGAAGCAACCGAGGGTGAGTGCGCCCAGGTACCAGGTTTTGCGGAAGCCGAGTTGTTCGTCTCGCACTCGCGCGGACATTAAGTTGCTGAAGTCTTCGCGCCAGCGTTTAAGGGCCGGGAGTGGACTTTGGACTTTGTTCCCGCTGGGCGTATCGAGTAGGCGTTCCATCATCAGGCCTGAACCAGTTCGGAATGCGCGTCAATGTTCGTGGCGCGATCCACCATCAGATTGCCATCCTCGTTCAACCAGAGTTTCAGCCAGGGCAGCGGCTTGGGTGCCGGCCCGGCGACGACCTTGCCGTCAGGTTGGAAATTGGTTCCGTGGCAGGGACATGCAATTACGCCCGTTTCCGGCTTCCAGGACGTGAGACAACCAAGGTGGGTGCAGATGGCACTCAGCGCATAAAAGCCGTCAGGCTCATGAACGACGTAAATGCCAAAGCGAGGGTCGAGTGTGACCGAACCTACGGGGAAGTGTTCCGGTTTTCCCATGCTGACAACGGGGGATGGTTCGTAAAGGACATTCGGCGCCAGATAGCGAAAACCAAAAACGCCCGCGCCTATCCCCGCCATGGCCAGGGACGCGGAGCCAACCTTGACGAACTTGCGGCGATCAAGGGAGGCGGGGTCGTCGATGGGAGCGTTCTTGTCCTGATCTTCGGCCACGAAGTTCCTCAGGGCACATCTGTGGGATACTGTGATGCCGAGCGCCACTATCCGTGAGGCCAGTCATCGACCGCAGTGACGCACGTCACCTAGGCTAGTGATTTCCAAAATTCGAGAGCGAGGCTTGATTTCGGTGCTTTCGAGGGTGCGCACGAACAAACTGCTGCCGACAAGCCCAGCGCGTCCACTATCGGCTGTCCCGCTGGCAGAGCCCAGGGTCGTGCTAAAGTACAGTGGGAGGAAGAGACATGAAAAAGAAAATAGCGGTGGGTGTGGCCTTGGCGGCAATGCTGTTCTCCGCGATTGTTGTGGTGGCACAGCAGGACAAGTCCAAGCGGCCCAGCCCTCCTGCGAAGGCGACGTTTGACCTGGGCGGCGGAAAGTCTGTAACGATCGACTACTCGAGCCCGCGCGCGAAAAGCCGCAAAATTTATGGCGACCTAGTTCCCTTCGGCCAGGTTTGGCGCACCGGTGCAAATGAAGCGACAACTCTTGTGACTACTGCTGATCTGAACATTGGCGGTACCACTGTTCCCGCTGGAGATTACACTCTCTTTACCATCCCGAATCAGGACAAGTGGACATTGGTCATCAGCAAGAAGACCGGTGAGTGGGGCACGGACTATCCCGGACCGGCCAACGACCTGGCGCGCATTGACATGAAAGTGTCGAAACTTCCTTCGGCCGTGGAGAATTTCACGATCTCCTTTGAGAAAGCTGGCAGCGGGGCAAACCTCAACATCGACTGGGAAACCACTCGCGCTTCTGTAATGGCCTCGAAAAAGTAAATTTTAGGGCCCGCCCCCCGGAGCGGTCCGTTCTTCATGTAGCGGCCACCTTCTGGGGCGGGCGCCTTTTCCCGCGCCATCGCCCTTATTTCTGTTCGGGCTTCATCCCCGCTCCCATCGCGTAAATCACCGATTCCGAAATTCCATCGATCTTCAATGTCTGTTCAATCCGGGTGTCTGCCAGCGCCATGGTGCAAAACGGCGCCAACCCCAGCCACGTCGCCGTCAGGCAAAACGTCTGGCAGAGATGCCCCGCTTCCGCCAGCACAGCACGGTACGCCCGCGCATAATCGTATTTCCATTGCGTGCGGCGGAACACCGCGGTCAAAAACACCACGAACCCCGCACCGCGAAACCACCACTGCCCTGCCAACAATTTCTGAATCTCCGCTGCAGTCGCACCGCGCCGAATCTGCTCTAACGCGTGCCCTGCCGCATCATAGTGATAGATTCCCTGCGAAATGCCCTGCACATTACGGACCAGCACATACGCTTCCGCCGGATGCAGGCCGCCACCTGACGGCGACGTCTTCATCGCAAATTTGCCAACCTTCGGGACTTTCTCCCAGCCTTGCACCCCAAACGCCAAATGCAGCACTCGCCCTAATTTTTCTTTCGTAACGCTTTCCTTTCCAAATTTTCTCCATGTGCGGCGTTCCCGCAACACCTGTGAAAATTCGCCCGAGTCATGCCGGGAATCAAATTGAACGGCTAGCGTGCGTGGGTATCGCTTCACGGGATGGGGAATGCGCTCGCGCTTCATCAGCGTCTCCACCCAGCGGATCTCCGCCGGAGTGATTTCTTCGGAATACGTGTCTTTGGTGTGAAAATGAAAAAAACCTGCCGCAGGATTCCAGGCCTTCCACTCGAGCAGCTTCCCTTCCTGTGGACTTAAGGTCGGTTTTCTGATCGCAGACTCTTGCAGAAACGTCTCGGCCACGAGGCGACGTACGCTGCGGCGCAGCGACCCCTGGGTGTATTCCGGCCAACGGCGCAGTATAGCCCCTTGCCTCTTCCAGCCAGAGAAGAAATCCAGCAACGCCGCGGTTTCAATGGAGGCCGCGATTTTCTTGCGCGTCAGATAGTTTTCAAAAAAGAGCTGCTTGCCCTGCCAATAAGAAATCAAGAAGGGAGCGCGTCGGATGAAAGAACCGCGCTCTTTCTTTGGGCTCACGTTTCGCTTGGAGGAACGCGCCATACGGGAGCAACCCGCTCGCCTTTTCCAGGCGCATCACTTATTCCCGGCCGGTTAAACTACTTGCCTTCGTAAACCTTGGACATTCGGGGGCCCTTCCCGCCGCAAGCCGACAAAATCACGTCAATCGCCTGGATCTGCGCGGCAATCGTCTTCTGATCCTTCGCCGATACGTGCTTCCTGATCTTGTTCAGGTGATGCTTGGTGACCACCAATTTTGCGTTAATCGTCTTGAATCCCACTTTGTATTTCTTTGCCATCTCGCCCTCCCTGCTGCCAACTCAAGATTTTTTCGACGGATACCAACTTCGCTGGGCATGTGCGCAGTCCGCTTGCGGAGTCTATTCAACGCAGCGTATGCCGTCAAGAAGTTCGCTTCGCAAATCGCCCCATATTTTCCGAACACAGGCGCGTCTACTTGGAAGTTTCCGGCGCTGATTCCTGCCAGTGCGCGATCAGTTCCTGGAACACGGGCTCATTCCTCAGAAAGGCAAACTGTGGATGCACGCCGAGATTCGCAAGTCTGCCATTCCGCTCGTCGTAAGCCTTCACCAGCCAACTCAACGCCTGCTGACGTTTGCCCAAACCCGAATACGCCATCGCCCAGTCGTATGCGGAGATGTATTCATCCGCCTTCAGCTTCGAAAAAGACGCAAGAATCTCCTCCGCGTCCATCTTCTTCCCCGCGCGCCCGTAAACGGCGGCAAGCTCGGCGCGCCGCGATATATCGCCCGGCGCCAACGAAACGTAATTCCTTCCGGCCTCGATCGCTTCCGCGAACTGTCCTTTTTCCGCGTACGCCTGGCTCAAATATCCGTAAGCCACGCCGAAACTCGGATCCAGCCGTAGCGTCTCCTTTTCCGCTTCGACGGCCTTGTCATTCTCTCCGGCCAGATAGTAGCACCAGCCGATATTCGCGTTGATGATCTGCGATCGCGGATCAATATCGTGCGCCAGCTTGATCTCCGTGATGGATTCGTCCCTGCGCCCTCGCGCGGCCAGATAGAGCGCGTACCAGTGCAACCCCTGCGCGTAACCCGGATTCAGCGCGATTGCCCGCTGAAATTCGCTTTCAATTCCGATCCGCTCCAGGCTGTAGAAGCGAATCGCCGCCAGCGCCGCATGCGCTTCCGCCAGCCGGTCATCGAGTTCCATCGATTTTTTCGCCGCATTGAGGGCCAGCGGCATTACCTCGCCCGCCGGGGCCACCTGGTAGTTGCCTAAATTCATGTACGTCATCGCCAGCCCTGCAAAGGCGGCGGCAAAACTCGGGTCCTTCTCCGTAGCTGTCTGGAAAAATTCGCGCGCCGCGTGAAATCCCTCGGGGGTGCGCTTGGAGAGTTCGTAACGGCCCTTCAGGTAGGATTCATACGCTTCGGGCACGATGGCGCGGCTCCTTGCCAATTCGAACGCCTCCGGTTGGCTGAGCTCCACCTGAATGCCACGGGCGATGGCCGTGGCCACGTCGCTTTGCAACGCCAGCACATCGGTGAACTTCCGCTCAAAACTGTCCGCCCACAGCGCTTCTTCGACGTTGGTCTGAAACAGTTTTGCGGAAATGCGCACGCGGTCTCCGGAGCGCACCACGGAGCCCTCGACAACCGAATCTACGTTGAGTTCCTGGGCAATTTCCTGCAGCGATTTTTGCGTGTGTTTGTATTGGATCACCGACGTCCGGGAGATCACGCGCAATTTCTTGATCTGCGAAAGCTCCGTGATCAGCGCGTCGGTCATGCCATCCGCAAAATAGTCCTGGCTGGGGTCTCCCGAAAGATTTTCCAGCGGCAGCACGGCGACGGATTGAATCGCCCCCACCATCACTTTCTTGCGCCCAGTGGTCCGCTTGCCATAAAACCAATAGCCAAACCCTGCCGCCAGAACCAGGGCAAGCGCGAAGAGCAAAATGGTTCTCAAGGTGTGCGGCTGTCCCTGTGCCCCGCGTTGCGCCAGCACGCTCAGGTATTCATGCGTACGGGAACTCGTGGTTGCAGCCTCCAACGCCGCCCGCACTTCGCCAGCGCTCTGATACCGCTGCCCAGGATCTTTTTCCAGGCAGCGGTCTATCACGGCTTGCAGAATGGGCGGCAGCGGCGGCGTAATCAGCGGCGCGCGTTCCCGCAATATGGCCGCGCTCAGTTCGAACGCCGTCCCTCCGCGAAACGGCCGCCGCCCCGCCGCCATTTCGTAAAGCAGCACGCCGAGCGACCAGATATCGCTGCGCGCGTCTCCCTCCTCCCCCCGCAAGACCTCGGGCGCTACATACGGAAGTGTTCCGGTAAAAGTGTGCTGCGACTCCCACGACTTATCAAATTTCGTGGTCTCGTCGCCCCCCTTTCCGGGTTCCAGCCGCCGCGAGATCCCGAAATCCAGAACCTTCAATCGCCCTTGGGGCGTCAAAATCACATTCGCCGACTTCAAATCTCGATGCACGATTCCGCGGCTATGCGCGTGGCCAAGCGCGTCGGCCAATTGCATTCCGTAGCGCTCCACCTGTTCGAGCGGCATTCCGTTCGAGGGAATCTCCATGCTCAACGGGCGCCCCTCCACAAACTCCATGGCGATGTACGGCCGCTGATCAATTTCGCCGACTTCATAAACCGTGCAGATGTTGGGATGGTTCAGTGCGGAGATCGCGCGTGCTTCCTGCAGCACGCGTTCATGGCTTGCGGAGCTTCCGGTGGGCAGCGCTTCCAGAAATTTCAGTGCGACGTCGCGCTGCAGCTTCTCATCACGCGCGCGATACACCACGCCCATGCCACCTTCGCCGAGCTTTTGTTCGATTAGGTAGTGGCCGAATTTTTGACCAATCATGGTGGTCGCGTCTAGGAAAGTTCACCACAGGCCACGCCCCGTAGCAAGCAAAAGTCGCGTTATTTCTTAGGTTTGCAGGATTGGATTTATTTCAGGTGGTGCAGCCTATTGGTGCCGCGATCCACAAGCACCACAGCGCCTACCACCAGTGCGGCCGCCAGGCCCACCTTCAGGGTAATGACTTCGCCGCCATAGTGCCACCCCAGGAATACGGCCACCACGGGGTTCACATAAGTGTGTGTCGCCACTAGCGTCGGTGAATAGTGCTCCAGCAGCCAGTTGTAGGCGGTGAACGCGATGATCGACCCAAATACGATGAGGTACCCCAGCGCCAGCCACGATTTGGGGTTGACTTGCGCGAGCGAAAAGCCCTTAGCCTCTCCGACCAGCGTTCCGGTCATCAGCAGCATGGCCGCCCCAGCCAGCAGCGAAAGCGCAGAAAGGAGCAGCGGACTCCCGGACAGCTTGGATCGGCGCGAATAGATAATGCCGATGGACCATGAGAGCGCGCCAATCAGCACGGCAATCGGGCCAAGCGCCCCGCGGCCACCTGCCTCCAAGCCCGTTCCGCGTACCAGGATCCCCACACCGACCAACCCAAGGAGGATGCCCGCCAGCAGCATTCCATTCATCCGCCAGACGCGCGCCGCCGCCGAGGAAAGCAGAAACACGATAATGGGCTCGATGGCGATCAGCAGCGAAGCCAGGCCGCTGGGAACATACAACTCCGCCCAGTGGAGCGAACCGTGGCCGATCAGAAAGAAGAAGAACCCGATTACCACACTGGCGCGCAACTGCGCCCAGGTAGGCCGCTGCCCTTTCGCAAGCGCCCACAACAGCAGGACCGAGCCCGCAACCAGGTGACGGCACCCGGCGGTGTACAAAGGTGGAATGGTTTCGACGGCGTAGCGGATTGCGAGGTAAGTGGAACCCCAGATCACGTAAATCGCCAGAAACGCCAGGATCACGCGCACTCGTCCCGCCCGCGCAGGTTCCTTGGCGCCGAGCAGCGCTGCGGAGGCAGCGATGGTTTGTGTGGTGTCGCTCATGGCATTTCCATGTAACGAGATAAAGATGCTATACTCATGTCTGAGGGTACATGCCTCTCCGTAATGCGTCAAGGAGTTTTATCTCGTTACCATGATCCCCGCTTCCCATCCTTTTCGCGTCCACCACTTCGGCACTGCTTCGCCCTGGGTCGACCTGACCAACAGCGAAATGTGGGACGGATACGGCCGCCTCACCGACTTTCTCGACAACCCGCAGTGGATCAGCGATTTCCTAGCGTTCTGGCGCTTCCGCGTACCGCCCGCCGGCCCGGCCGAAATTCGCGAACTCGGCAGGCTGCGCAAACTGCTTCGCGAACTAGTGAAAAAGACCTCCGCTGGCGCCGCTTTGCGCGCCAAAGACGTTCAAGCGCTCAACGCATGGCTAAAGGTACCGGTTTTCCGGCAACTGGTGGAGAACCAAAATGGGTTGCACCTGGCATGCGAAGCCGCACAATTTGGCTGGCCCGAGGCTATGGCGCGCATTGCGGCGTCGCTGGCGGAATCGCTGGCCCAAGACCCGCACAACCGCCTGAAAATTTGCGCGAATCCCGGCTGCCTCTGGGTTTTTGTGGACCGGACCAAGGGAAATGTGCGCCGCTGGTGCAACGACGCCACCTGCGGCAATCGCGATCGCGTCCGCCGCTCACGCGCCCGCAAGTAGTCTTGCTAGCAAAAGCTTGAGTTAGTGTTCTTGTCCTCCGATGGCACACCCAAGTATTG
>Ga0209698_10008725_pt1 | contig 10430 bp, 7 predicted proteins | sample LitLauG_LLR_2012_FD_187203 | JGI IMG/M metagenome (GOLD analysis project Ga0209698, IMG submission 187203) | Freshwater sediment microbial communities from Pennsylvania, USA - Little Laurel Run_MetaG_LLR_2012 (SPAdes) (version 2) | ecosystem: Environmental > Aquatic > Freshwater > Creek >... | reverse complement strand
ACGACCTGGGCTGCGAGCAGCGCGTCGACCAGGTTCAGCCCTAGAAAACCGCCCGCGCCCAAGATCAGCGCCTTCACCTAGAGGCCTCCGAAGGCATCGGCGCAAGCGCGGCGGCGGACCTTGCCGCTGGTCGTTCTGGGAAGGTCTCCCGCGCCGACCAAGTGAATTCGCTCGGCCCGTACGCCCAATTCCTCAAGCAGCCGCCCGCGAATTCGCTTTGCCGGATCGGCGTCGTCGTGCCGCCTCAATTCCACCACCACCACCAATTCCTCGCTGCCGGTGTCCCGATTCAAGGCGGAGAAGGCAGCGGCGCCGTTGGGCGGAGCATCGACCGCTTCGGCTGCGATTCGCTCGACGTCGTAGGGGTGGAACTTCTGGCCGCCCTTGATGACCAGGTCCTTCTCTCGGCCGGTCACGTGAAGAGCGCCTGCACGAAGGACGCCCAGGTCCCCGGTGCGCAGCCACCCATCCCGCAACACCTCCGCTGTTGCGGCCGGCTGTTCAAAGTAGCCCGTCATCATCGACGGGCTGCGCACCCAAATCTCGCCCTCCACCCCTTCCGGGCGCTCCGCGCCGTCCGGACCGCTGATGCGAACCCGCGTATCCAAGACCGGGTACCCCACGCTCGGCACTTGGCGGCCCGACCAGGAAAGGTCCGCCCGTGGCTCAGCGGGGCGCGAGAACGAGACCGCCAGGGTGTTCTCGGCCAGGCCATAGACCGGGACGATGGCGCCCCGGCGTAAACCTTCGCCTCCAAAGCGGGCCTCGAACCTATCGACCGTCTGCCGCAGGACGGGTTCAGAACCGCAAAGCGCGGCGCGCAGGCGGGAAAGGTTCCGCCGCGGGTCTGCCTTCACCCGCCGGGCGGCGAGCTCGTAGGCGAAGTTGGGCGCCACGGTCAGGGTAGCCCCGACCGCGGACAAGCGGTCTATCCACCGGTCCGGGTGCAACAGGAACTCCGCCGGGGTCATGACGTGCACCGGGAAGCGGTGCAACAGAGACGTCAGAAGGACGCCCACCAGGCCCATGTCGTGGAAGAAGGGAAGCCAGGACACGCCCACGTCTTGCGCCGTGAGGCCCAGCGCTTGCCCCATTGCCGTGGCATTGGCCACCGCGGCCCGGTGCGAGATGACCGCCCCTTTGGGACTGGAGGTGCTGCCTGACGTGAATTGAATGAACGCCGCTGCGGTGGGAACGACCGCGGCGCGGATGGAGCCGGTGACGTTCGCGGGTCCGGTGACCACGGGCAACCCCAGGGCCGCGCAGGCCTCCAGAACCTCTGGCGGCGCGGCGACGGCTGACGCCTGAGCCGCCTGCAAGACGGGAGCGAGGGCGGCCATCGAACGAGGAGAGGGTGGCAGGGTCGGCCAAGCGAGCGGGACCGCCGTCGCACCTAGGTATTGCGCGCCGAAAAAGGCGCCTACGAAATCGGGCCCGTTCGGCTGCAGCACCAGAACTCGGTGCCCCGCTCTCACCCCGCGGTCTTGGAACGCCGCGGCCCAGCCCCTGGCCAGGTGCTGAGCCTGGGCACCGGTCAGCGTTCGGGTTCGAGCGCTCGCGTGGAACGTCAACCAGGGCGCATCCGAGCGCCCTGCATCGTCGAGCGCCTCAACGAGCGTCGTCACCGGCGAGCTGTGGTGCATGGCCCTCCCATGGGCGAAGTGGCGTCACCCTGCACGAAGGCCCGCGGTGCAACCTTGACCCGGGTCAAGGCGCCGGCCGGCCCAGGCCACTACACGGCAATTCCTCATCAGCCCCAGGGGAGAACTGAATGACTGCGGAATTGGATCACCGAGCGCTGTACCGGCTGCCGTGGAGCTTTTCCGACAACGTGATCGCCTGGATGGAGCCGACCGCAAAGTGCAATCTCGCCTGCGACGGTTGCTACCGGGAAAACGTCAATTCTCACAAGTCACTCGCCCAAGTGGCGGACGACCTGAATGTCTTCGAAAAGTGGCGCAAGTTCGACGGCGTATCGATCGCCGGCGGCGACCCCTTGATGCACCCGAACGTGACGGAAATCGTGCGCATGGTTGCGCGCCGCGGTCACAAGCCGGTGCTGAACACCAACGGGCTGGCCCTGACCGAACCCCTGCTGCATGAGCTCAAGGCCGCGGGCCTGGTCGGGCTCACCTTCCACATCGACTCCAAGCAGGGCAGGCCCGGCTGGAAGAACAAGAACGAAGTGGAACTCAACGAACTTCGGCTCCAGTTGGCGCAGATGGTGGCCAGGGTGGGCGGGCTGGCGTGCGCGTTCAACTCCACGGTCTATGAAGACACGCTCGACGCGGTGCCGGAACTCGTTCAGTTTGCCCAAGACCACATCGACATCGTCCACACCATGGTCTTCATCACCTATCGCGCGGCGATGATGGACGGCGCGTTCGACTACTACCACCAGGGCAAGAAGATCGATCCCGACCCGCTGGTCTATGCGAGCGAGGCCAAGCAGCGCCGCATCGACATCACCTCTCGGGAGGTGGTCAAGCGCATCCAACTGCGTTTCCCCGACTTTGCGCCCAGCGCCTACTTGGGTGGCACCGAGCGGCCCAATTCCTTCAAGTGGCTCTTCACCGGCCGCGTCGGCGTCCCGGGCAAGGTCTTCGGCTACGTCGGTCCGCGCTTCATGGAGGCGGTCCAGACCACCCACCACCTGTGGAAGGGCACCTACCTCGCATATGCCCCCGCGCAGACCTTGGCGATGAGCCGGTGGCTGATGCCTTTCGGCGCGGTAGAGCCGGGCCTGCGAGGGGCTCTGGGCAACTACCTGTCCCACTTGGCCCGGCACCCCTTCGACGCGGTGAAGGCGGTGCACTTCCAGACCATCATGGCCATCCAGCCGATCGACATCCTCGAGGACGGGCGCCAGAACATGTGCGACGGCTGCCCGGACGTGACCGTGCACAACGGGGAATTGGTGTGGTCCTGCCGCCTGGATGAAAAGCTCGAATACGGGGACTTCATCCAGACCGTGCCCAAGGCCAAGGTCCAAGAGGAGGGCGCCGCGCCTCAAGTTGAGGCGCCGGCGCCAGCACGCCCCCGGGCGAATCCCGAGAAGCGGGCCGCCGCCAACGGCCGGGCTTAGAGCCCCGGCTGGCCTTGCACCTGCGGCGAGATGCTGCCCGCGTCAGTTGCGCGGCCGGTCGTTCAAGCAGCTCGAAGAGAAAAGCGAGCTCGCGCCGAAGTAGGATGGGCCGCGCATGTTTCGCGTACTCTTGGTCACTTCCGTTGTTATGGCCGCGCAGGCCCACGCGCTATGGGTCGACGAGTCCTTCGAGTCGGGCGACCTGGATGCGGGCGGATGGAGCAGCGCCGCCGTGACTGGGGTAACGGTGACGGTCGACCCCGCGGCGGCGCACCGTGGACAATTCGGTTTGCGGACGGTCGACTCGGAAACAACGCTCGAGTCCACCCCCGGGGCCACCGTCGCGGTCTCGCTGCCCGACTTGCCTTCGGCCCTCTACTCCCGCTTTTGGGTTCGAATTCCGAGTCGGCAAGGCGATCAGGCGTTCGAATTCATGTCTCTCTTCGCGTCGGGTACGACGGCCCAGGGCACAGTGGAGACCGTCGACGTGAGCAGTACCGGCGATTTGGTCCTCATCGCGCAGCCGCTGGACCTCACCGGCGCGGTGGGCTACGCGGCGCAGTCTTCGACGGTCGTGATGTCGGACGGCGGCTGGCACCTGCTGGAGATCGCGGCCTTTGGCTTGGGCAGTGACGCGGGACTTCTGGTTTCCTACGCTGACGGCGCGGAGGCCGCGAGGATCAGCGGCATCCCGGCGTGGGAGCATTCCGCGGCACAACTTCTCCTAGGGGAGACCTGGGCGTCGACGTACGTCGCGCAGAACTTCACCGGAATCATTGACATGGATGACGTGCGGGTCGACGTCAGCCCGTTGGCGAGCCGTCTCGTCCTGACGGCCCGGGCTTCAGTGCTCGCGGGACAATGCGCTCCGCTGAGCGTTGCTTTGGCCGCGACGGCTGCGCTCGAGGACGGAGGAGCGGTCTCAAACGTCCCGGCGCCGTACGCCGTGTCATTCGAAGTGGCTGGGGTCCCTGTCTATTCGGACGCGCAGTGCAACCAGGCACTGACCACGCCCGTGCTGGCCTCACAGAGCGCCGGAACAACAGTCTATGCGCGATTTTCTGACGCAGGAGCGTTGACGGTGACGGTCGCGCAAGTCCCCCCGGCCGATTTTCTGCCCTCGACACTGGCCCTGAGTGTCTCGGCGGCGGATGGGGGCGTCGATGCGGGCGGGACTCTCGCGCCGGATGGAGGCGTTCCCACAGTCGAGGAGAGCTACTACGCCATGCATTGCGGCGTCGCTTCGAACTCCCCTTGCGCGGTGACTCTCCTGGTCGCGCTCTGGTGGGTTCGCCGCCGCGCTGTCTGGGCGAACTGACACCGATCGCCCGGCCTAGGGGCGACGACTCGCTGACGACGACTCTCAATCAGGCGTGAGCCCGGCTCCCTTCCTCGTGAGCCGGGCGTGGCCTGGCTCTTGCTGTGCAGGCTCGGACGCAACGGAGGCGCCTCGAATGACAGGTCGCACGAGAGCACGTGGTTGGACCGTCGCGGCGCGAGTGGCGCTGTGCCTGTCTTCGGCGTCGGGCTGTGTCGGGCGGGTCGGAACGCCCCCCTTCTCCGAGCAGAGCGACTTTACGCTGACGTTGGAATTGGATGGCGGGCAACTGGAGATGACGGTCGGAGAGTCGGTTCAACTCTATGCGGTGCCCACCTCGGCCGACGGGCAAGTGTTTGCGGGACTGTACACGCTTGCATGGGCCAGCTCGGCCACGGCAATCGCCTCCGTCGACGGTATCGGCGTGGTGTCGGCGCTGGCTCCCGGCTCGGCCGCCATTACCGCCACGGCTACGCGCGTCGACACCGGACGCGTGGCCACGGCTACGGCACCACTGACGGTGGGCCGCCCAGGCGCCGGGGTCGATGCGGGCAGCACGGGTGCGTCATCGCTGCAACTCTCCAATCTGCCCGCAAACCCGACGACGGTGACGAGCGCTGCCATCGCCTACGCACTTGTGCCGGGGAACTCCGCCGACACCGTCTACTGTCGACTCGACAGCTACGCGCCCATCGTCTGTCCCAACCCGTTCGTGCTGGGTGGGTCCAACGGCCCCCTAGGCGCCGGCCCGCACCAGGTCGACTACTACGTCGACCGCGGCGCAGGAATCGTGGCCACGGCACCGGACGTGTCCTATTGCTGGAGCATTGACGGTGTCGATGCCGGCGTGGTTGCCGGCGCCGTCGACGCGGGCACCGGAGCCACGCCCCTTCCGAGCGCCTTCGCGCTCGATTTTGGCTCGATGGGTGGGTACTCCCAACCGGACAGCTTCGAATACGAAGCCGCCCAAGATTCCGTGTGCATCTCTCAATACACCGATGCGAGCGGACAGTCGGGCAGCGGCTATTCAGCAACGGGCTACGACCTCCCGGACCTGCCCAACGGGGGCGGCATCGCGACCCCCAGCGTTCCTCCTCTGAGCAACTTGCCGACCTTCCAAATCACGAGCGCCAACTCCGGGGGTTGCACGCCGGGTGTTCGATTGGGGCCGGTCACGGATTCTTCAGGGCTCTCCATGATTCGCCACGCGGTCTACGAGTACGATCCGTTCCGCCACAACGGCAATCGCTCCGAGCTTGCCTACAACGGCGTCTACATCGTTCACGGGGTGGACTACTGGATGGCGGCGGCCTGGCGGCTCGACTCTGATTGGACGATTGCCAGCGGGTCCATGGACAGTTCCGACCACCAATCCCTTCTGCAGATTCACCAAGGGAACACCACCTATAATGGTGGCGGGCCCTTCGGCGTTCAATGGAAGGGCAACAATCCCGCCGGCGCCGAGTTCTCCGTCTTCACTGTCGACACCACCGTTGGCTCAACCACACGCTTCACCTTCGCCGCGAACCCAGGCGGCATGCAGCGCGTGATTGTTCACATTCGCGAGGGGTTTGCCGCCGACAACCCAACGATCGAGATGTGGGTGGCCAACGGCACCGGGGGCTACACCCGACTGCAGGACCAGGCGCCTGGGACGAACATCGGAGACACCGCGACCAGCGCTTCGAACCCGGATTTCGCCAAGATTGGGATCTACAAGTGGGTTGGGCTTCCGCCCGCCGGCTACGGGCTCTCCAACAAGAAGGCGATGAACAGCTCGGGCTTGTTTTTCGGAACAGGCGTTAACCTTTACGACAATGCCGTCGCGGCACTCGCGCCCTATGCGGTGCCCTGACCCGGCTGGGTGATTCAGTTAGCGAGCCCGCACCCAGGGCGCAGCGCCTTGCCGGAGTAGGTCGTCCGCCACCGCGGTGGCTGTCTTGCCGAACAGCGCCGCCGGCCCCGAACGTTCACTTCGGAGGGCTTCCGCGCCGTCGGGCGTGGAGACGAGCGCGCGCAAGGTGAGGACCTCGCCCTGGACTTGGGCGAGAACACCCACCGGCGCGCGCGGCTCGGCGCCCAGGCGCTTGATGAGGGTGCGCTCCGCCATGGCGCAGATGTGAGCGTCGAGGTCGTTGATGCGCGAGCAAAGCTCCAGCGTGCGCGGGTCGTCCAAACGCGCCTCCACCGCGATGGTTCCCTGTCCGCACGCAGGCAGCATCTCTTCCCAGGTGAAGACCTGGGTCGCCCGCGCAGCAAGGCCCATGCTGAGCAGCTCCGCGTAGGCGACGACCACGGCGTCGAGCCCGGTCCCCAACGCCTGGAGGCGTCGCTCCAGGGTTCCCCGCGTGGGCACGAGAGAAAGGTCGGGTCGAAGTCGCAACAGCTGCGAGGCCCTGCGCGCGCTACCGGTGCCGACGCGGGCCCCCTCGGGCAAGGTGCTTACCGTCCAACCCTGCGTGGCGCACAGGGCGTCGCGCGGGTCGCCCCGGTTGGGAACGGCGACCAGGGTGAGGCGAGGGTCGGACTCCAGCGGCAGGTCCTTGAGCGCGTGGACCGCGAGGTCCGCTCGGCGCGCCAGCAGCGCCTGCTGAATTTCCCGGGCGCAGGGTCCCTTTCCGACAATGCTGGCCGACCCCGCCTCCAGCGCGCGGTCGGCCTCGGTATTCAGGTCCAGCAGTTGGACGTCGAGTTCGGGGGCCTGGGCCTGCACGAGCGCTGCGACGGTATGAGCACGTCGCAGCGCCACCGCATTCCTGCGCGTGGCCAGCCGGAGCATGGCCCTACTGCGACAGCGGGCCGGGAGCAGTGCGGGAGTAGATGGTCTGGCCCGCTGGCAGCGTGTGCACCGTGGCCGAGGAGAAGTCGGCGTTGGGCCCATGGCAGGTGTCGCACGCCTCTACCACCGTGCCACCGCCGTTCCAGGTGTTGAGCATGGCGTGGGCGTACGCGGACGCGCTGTCGTGGCAGGTCATACAGGCCTTGCGGCTCGGCTGTTGCCACGCCACGTTGGTGCAAGCGCCCTTGGTGCACGCCTGGCCAATTCCGCAGTCGGTGTCCACCTGACAGGCGGCGGCGCTGTCGCCGTGGCAGCTGACGCAGTTGCGGATGTCGGAGGGGAAGAGCCGATCCGCGAAGTCCGCGTTGGCTCCGGTGGCGTTGGCGTAGGCGAGTTGGCCCGGGAAGACCAATTGGGTCGACTCGTTGTACCCGGCGAGCAGGCGCGCAAAGTGGATGTCGTGAATCCACCGTGGGAAGTACACCGTGCCGTCCGCTTGCGGCGTGGGGTCCTGCGTCACGGTGCACTTGCCTGGGGTGCCGGGCTGGACGGACCCGCCGTCGGCGTACTGGCAGAATTCCCACCCGCCAGGGCCCACCGGAGAAGGACCGTTGCCCAGGCATTGAGAGTCCGCGGTGCAGCTGGCGCCGGTGGCGCCTACCAAGACCTCCTGGGTCCCCAGGGTGTGGCACATGGAGCAGTTCTCCGCGATGCGGCGAGAACCGCCGTGCGCCTGGACCACCCCGTGGCAGCTGTTGCAGGCCTGGGTCATCACTACCTGCCGCGGCCGGACCGGACCGGTCATGCCGTCAGTGGTGAAGGGGAAGCTGAAGGTGGCCGCCGTCACGTCCCGCACGCTCGCGGTGACGTTGTGGACGTTCTTCACCGGGATGGAGTCGGTGAAGTAGGCCCAGACGGTATAGGTGCCGTCCACCAACGGCGTCCCGGGGGTCGAAGCGTTGGCTGCGGGCAGGCTGGTGGCGGGCCAGGTGCTGGGGAAGGTGAAGGTGTAGTGGCCCGCGCCGTCGGAGGTTAGCGCTGCCGCCCCACCGGAGAGTTTGGTGGTCTTCATGTTGAGCGTGCTGGTGGCGCTGCCGTACACGCGCTGGGGCGCAGTGGTTGGACCCGCGACCAGAATGCTCATGGCGTAGTTGGCGTTGGTAATGCCGTCGGTGATGAGTCCGCCGTCGGCAAAGCCCAAGGTGAAGGTCGCCACGGGAGAATCGCCGACCTGGAAGGCGCCCCCTGCGCCCGAACCGCCATCGAAGACGAACTGGGTCACCTGGATGCCCGGCATGCGGGTGCGCGAGACGATTTCGTGCGCGGCGCTGATGGGTGAGATTTTTCCGTCCGCGTGGCAACCAGAACACTGGCTGTCGGCTGACCCGCCTGATCCGTCCACCACCACCGGGTGGGTGCTGAGTTGGCAGTCGCCGACGGGCACGGTCGTGCCGGCGGTGAGGTTGCAGGTCACCAGGTTCGAAAAGCCCACTGCGCCGCACTGGAAGTCCTGGGTGCACGCCACTTGAGCGATGCCGCCGTCCGCCAAGACGGTGAGCGGCTGGCCCATGTCCGAGGCGGGCGAGACCACGCCGGTGTCGAAGAAGACGTTGTCGTGGCAGCTGCCGCACGCCGCGCGAGATGGCGCGGTGAGGTAGCGGTTGTCGACGTGGCAGGAACCGCAGTCCTTTTCACGATCTGGCAGGGACGGAAACAGGACATTGGTGAACTCGGCCAGGGTGGAGTCCGCAGCAAAGCCATACTCGGGGTGCGCCCCACCTGGGTTGAGCATGTGTTCGCCGCGGTGGGCCGCGTGGACTTTGCGGACGATGGGGTTGGCGGAGTAGCCGTTGTTGTTGTGGCACTCCTTGCAGCTGGCGATGGGCGGCTGGTCAATGCCCCAGAAGGTGTAGGGGCTGGGCTGTGAGTGCGCCATGGTGGCGCGGCCCGTCTGTTTGCCGTAGTGGCAATTGAGGCAAGTGGACGTCGCGACCGGACCGGAGATGTACGTTTCTGCCGTGGCGGTGCCGACTTGGAAATCCGCCACCACGAAATCCTGGTCCACGCTGTCCGCCGATTTCACCCCCAGGCCCAAGGTGTACGTGCCCGGCGCCTCGGTCGAGACGGGCGCGAGGGTGTAGGTCAGCGTGCCGTCGGCTGCGACCACGAGGTTGTTCTGAGTGGGGTCGGCAAAGTGGGGCTTCATCAAGTTGACGAAGTGGTGCTGCCGGTCAGGCGCCGTTCGGTCGGTGATGCAGTTGAGGAGCTTGGCGGCGGTGACCGTCAGCATCGGGTCGCGCGGGCCGGACAGATAGAGGTTGGCGGTCCCCAGTTGGCTTAACTGCCAAGCGCGGTTGCAGCGGTCCGTAAAGGCGATCGTCACGACCGCCTGCTCACCCACCGCGAAGAACTGACCATTGGCCGGAGCGGAAACGGTGAGCTGGGTGTGGAGGCCAGCGGATTGACCGGCCGCCAGACCGTCGCATCCAGCAGGGCCCGCATCACCGGCAGGGCCCGTCGGCCCCACGGGACCCACTGAGCCATCGGGGCCGCCCGGTCCGCCCGGTCCGGTGGGACCCGTAGGCCCGGTCGTTCCTTGGGGACCTGTTGAGCCGGCAGGGCCTGCCGGGCCGTCTGGGCCCTTGCAAGCGGCGATGGCGATCATCACTCCGAGAAGAATCCGTGCGCGCATGACAACCCCCTTCAGGGATTTTGGTGGACCCGTGTGCAACCGCTGTGCCTGGGTGTCGCGGCCTGCGCGCCCCGGAATCGCCGCGTGCGAGTGGGGGAAAGGGCCCAGCGGCTTGGGTGTAGTGGCCCAGCGAAGGAAGTGCGCCCTGGGCCTCGTGCCCGTCGTCGGCTTCGAATCGCCTGGCCCTGACGTTGCACTGGACCTGCGTCATGGCGACAGAGGTTCGTCGGCAGGTGTTGCACGCAAGCCTCGCGGCCCTCGCGGTGGAGCGCAACTGCGGCCGTTTCGAATGGACGGTGCTCGACTGGAACGACGGCGCCCAGCGCTTCTACCGGCGCCTCGGCGCCGCGCTCCACACCGAGTGGCGCTTGTGCCGCGTCGAGGGCGACGCGCTGGCGCAGCTGGCTTCCCCGCCGGCCTGACGCGGTCCGCGCGGTGCGGGCTAGCGGCTGGCAGCGGCGGCGTTGCCCTCGACGCGGCACAAGCGCCACTCGGTGTGGAGCGCGGCGCCGAGGCGCCGGTAGAAGCGCTGGGCGCCGTCGTTCCAGTCGAGCAC
>Ga0209698_10008723_pt1 | contig 10431 bp, 10 predicted proteins | sample LitLauG_LLR_2012_FD_187203 | JGI IMG/M metagenome (GOLD analysis project Ga0209698, IMG submission 187203) | Freshwater sediment microbial communities from Pennsylvania, USA - Little Laurel Run_MetaG_LLR_2012 (SPAdes) (version 2) | ecosystem: Environmental > Aquatic > Freshwater > Creek >... | reverse complement strand
GATCGAGACCAAGACCTACCTGCAGGCGATCCCGTATTTCGACCGGCTCGACTATGTCGCGCCGATGAACCAGGAGCACGCCTTCTGCCTCGCGGCGGAAAAACTGCTCGGCATCGAGGTGCCGCGCCGCGGGCAATTGATCCGGGTGCTCTACTGCGAGATCGGCCGCATCCTGTCGCATCTGCTCAACGTCACCACGCAGGCGATGGACGTCGGCGCCCTGACACCCCCGTTGTGGGGCTTCGAAGAGCGCGAAAAGCTGATGGTGTTTTATGAGCGCGCTTCCGGCTCGCGTATGCATGCGGCCTATTTCCGCATCGGCGGCGTGCATCAGGACCTGCCGCCGAAACTGATCGACGATATCGAGGCCTGGTGCGATCCGTTCCTGCGGGTGGTCGACGATCTCGACCGGCTGCTGACCGGCAACCGCATCTTCAAGCAGCGCAACGTCGACATCGGCGTTGTGTCGCTGAAGCAGGCCTGGGAGTGGGGTTTTTCAGGCGTGATGGTGCGCGGCTCGGGCGCGGCATGGGACCTGCGCAAGGCGCAGCCCTACGAATGCTATGCCGAAATGGATTTCGACATTCCGATCGGCAAGAACGGCGACTGCTTCGACCGCTATCTGATCCGCATGGAAGAGATGCGCCAGTCCGTGCGCATCATGAGGCAGTGCATCGCCAAGCTGCGCGCCGCCGACGGGCAGGGGCCCGTGGTGGTGGACGATCACAAGATTTCCCCGCCGCGCCGGGGCGAGATGAAGCGCTCGATGGAAGCGCTGATCCATCACTTCAAGCTCTATACCGAAGGCTTCCACGTGCCGGAAGGCGAAGTCTATGCCGCGGTTGAGGCGCCGAAGGGCGAGTTCGGCGTCTATCTGGTCGCTGACGGCAGCAACAAGCCCTACAAATGCAAGATCCGCGCGCCGGGATTTGCGCATCTGCAGGCAATGGATTTCATCTGCAAGGGGCACCTCCTGGCCGACGTTTCGGCCATCCTCGGCTCGCTCGACATCGTGTTCGGAGAGGTCGATCGGTGATCGCGCTTCCGCCCATCCATTTTGACCGGTCCTCGGGGGCTCTCGAGGGCGCCAATCTGTGGGAGCGGACGGCGGCGCTGGCGTTCGCGACGGGGTCGAAAATATCGTCGCACTTTTCCCACCGCGGCTACAACCACTGCGCCAATCTCTTGCGCAAGGCGTTGCCTGAGCGGGACATCGCGATCAAGCTCAATTCCGATGCGACATTCGAATTTCCCTATGGCGACGGTTACTGGAGCAAGCTGCTCAACCGCACGTTCTCCTACGAGGACGAGCTGGAACTGCTGTTTCGGGATTCCGTCGACGTCGATTACACGCTGCTCGATTGCGGCGCCAATTTCGGCTACTGGTCGGTGCTGGTCTCGAGCGCGCCGTACGGCTCGCACAAGGCGATTGCGATCGAGCCGTCGTCGCAGAATTTCGCCAAGCTTGCGAACAACGCCAAGATCAACGGCAACCGCTTCGAGGTGATGAAGTGCGCGATCGGGTCGGCGCGCGGCACCGCGCGGCTGTCCGGTACCAAGCATGAGGCGTTCAGCATCGCCGGTGGCACCGATAGCGGCGGCGAGGAAGTGCCGGTCATCGCGCTCGACAATCTCATCGACGACGGCAAGATTGCGCCTGGCGGAAAATACCTGATCAAGCTTGACGTCGAAGGCGTCGAGGTCGAGGCGATCAAGGGCGGCGCGCGGCTGTTGCAGGGCGACAGCGTATTGCTGTGCGAGGAACACGGCAGCGACCGCAACCACACGGTGTCGCGCTATATCCTCGACCAGACCCCGCTGCAGCTCATCGTCCACGATCCCCGCTCCAATCGCCTGGAAACCGTGACCGAGCTTTCGATCCTCGACCGCATCAAGGTTTCCACTCACGTCGGCTACAACGTGTTCGGCACCGCAAGCGCCTTCTGGCAGAACCGGATCAGCGCCCTGAACGCCAACGCCGCGCGCCGCATGCAATGAGAGACTGAACCGCAATGTCCGTCCGCCGCCTCGCGCCGAAAGAACTGCAGCCCGCGAACTTCACGTTCACGCCGGAAAACCTCGCTTGGGCCAAGGAGCAGATCGCCAAATATCCGGAAGGCCGCCAGGCCTCTGCCGTGATCGCGATCCTGTGGCGGGTGCAGGAACAGCATGAGGGGTGGGTTTCGGAAGTCGCGATCCGCGCGGTCGCCGATCTGCTCGACATGCCCTATATCCGCGTGCTCGAAGTCGCGACCTTCTACACGATGTTCCAGTTGCAGCCGGTCGGCAAGAAGGCGCATGTCCAGGTCTGCGGCACCACGCCGTGCCGGCTGCGCGGCGCCGGCGACATCATCGACGTGTGCCAGAGCCGCATCCATCACGAGCCTTTCCATCTGTCCAAGGACGGCAATTTCAGCTGGGAAGAGGTCGAGTGTCTCGGCGCCTGCGTGAATGCGCCGATGGTGCTGATCTGGAAGGATACCTACGAGGACCTGACCAAGGAAAGCTTCGGCAAGGTGCTGGACGGCTTTGCCTCCGGCAAGCCGCCGAAGCCGGGACCGCAGATCGACCGTCAGTTCTCGGCGCCTGTGGGCGGGCCGACCACGCTGAAGGAAACCACATGAAGCGCGAGCGCATATTGCAGGCGATAGAAGCGGGGAGTGTCGGTGCGATGAAGAACTGGCGCTATATCGCTTTGCATACCGCAGCAGCCGCGACGTTCATTTTCCTTTTGCAGCGCTACGTGCTGCACGCCTCGCTTGAATCATGCCTGTTATGGGCGGTCGTCATCGGCGGATGCGCTGCCGGTCTCGCCTATTCGCAGTCCAACCGCTGACTTTGGGAAGCTTCACGTCATGCTCGCTGACAAGGATCGCATCTTCAAGAACCTCTACGGCCTCCACGACTGGGGCCTCGAGGGTGCGCGCAGCCGCGGCGCCTGGGATGGCACCAAGGCGATCATCGACAAGGGGCGCGACTGGATCGTCAACGAGATGAAGGCCTCGGGCTTGCGTGGCCGCGGCGGGGCGGGCTTTCCGACCGGCTTGAAATGGTCGTTCATGCCGAAGGAATCGACCGACGGCCGGCCGAGCTATCTCGTCGTCAATGCCGACGAGTCCGAGCCCGGCACCTGCAAGGACCGCGAGATCATGCGGCACGACCCGCATCTCTTGGTCGAGGGCTGCCTGCTCGCAAGCTTCGCGATGGGCGCCCACGTCTGCTACATCTATGTGCGCGGCGAGTTCATCCGGGAGCGCGAGCACCTGCAGGCCGCGGTCGATCAGGCCTATGCGGCAAAACTGATCGGCAAGGACAATGTCAACGGCTGGCCGTTCGAGCTCTACGTGGCGCACGGCGCCGGCGCCTATATCTGCGGCGAAGAGACCGCGCTCCTGGAAAGCCTCGAAGGCAAAAAAGGTCAGCCGCGGCTGAAGCCGCCGTTCCCGGCCAATGTCGGCCTCTACGGCTGCCCGACCACCGTCAACAATGTCGAATCGATCGCGGTCGCGCCGGATATCCTGCGGCGCGGCGCGGCGTGGTTCGCCGCCATCGGCAAGCCCAACAATGTCGGCACCAAGCTGTTTTGCATCTCCGGCCATGTCGAGCGTCCCTGCAACGTCGAAGAGGCGATGGGGATTCCGTTCCGCGAACTGATCGAGCGGCATTGCGGCGGCGTCCGCGGCGGCTGGGACAATCTCAAGGCGGTGATCCCCGGCGGCTCCTCGGTGCGCATGGTGCCGGCCGATCAGATCATCGATACGCCGATGGATTTCGACTCCTTGAGCAAGCTGCGTTCCGGCCTCGGCACCGCCGCGGTCATCGTAATGGACAAGTCGACCGACCTGATCCGGGCAATCGCGCGGATTTCCTATTTCTACAAGCATGAGAGCTGCGGCCAGTGCACGCCGTGCCGCGAAGGCACGGGTTGGATGTGGCGGGTCTTGACACGCATGGCCGAGGGCCGCGCCCACAAGCGCGAGATCGACATGCTGCTCGAGGTCACAAAACAGGTCGAGGGCCACACCATCTGCGCGCTGGGCGACGCCGCGGCGTGGCCGATCCAGGGCCTGATCGCGCATTTCCGCCACGAAATCGAGGAGCGCATCAGCGAGTATTCGCACAAGGCCGATATCGACGACGCCGGCATTTTCGATCCCGCGCACATGGTGGCTGCGGAGTGATGTTGATGTCGCAACCGGGCATTTTATGGTGGCAGAAGTACGGGACGCTGGCGCAGATGGCGCAGGCGACCGTGGCGCTGCTCGGCTTTGTTGCGATCCTGTTCCAGATCAACGAGATCCGCACCAGCAACCGCGCCGTCACCGCGCGGCAGGCCTTTCTGGGGTACACCGATCTGGCGTTCAAGAATCCGAAATTCTCTTCGCCGGATTACGCTGCGATCAAGGCGGCCGGCCGCGACGAGCAGGCCCAGTATGAAAGTTTCGTCTCATACTTCCTCTATGCCTGCGAGGAGGCGACCGCCGCTTTCGCCGACAAGCGGGAGTGGGTGGCTTCCTGCGACTACGACCTGAAGCCGCATCTGCCGTTCCTGTGCGAGAAGTCGCGCGCCGAGCCGGCCTATCTCGAAACCTACTCCACCGATACCCAGCAATGGGTGAAGGCGTCCTTAAAGACCGCCAGCGTCACACCACCCGACTGCAAGCTCGGAAAGACTTGAGCCTATGACCAAACTCATCATCGATGGCAAAGAGATCGATGTCCCCGCCGAATACACGCTGCTGCAGGCGTGCGAGGCGGCGGGCGCCGAAATCCCGCGCTTCTGCTACCACGAGCGGCTGTCGATCGCCGGCAACTGCCGGATGTGCCTGGTCGAGATCAAGGGCGGCCCGAAGCCGGTCGCGAGCTGCGCCTGGGGCGTGCGTGATTGCCGTCCAGGCCCCAAGGGTGAGCCGCCGGAAATCTCCACCCGCTCGCCGATGGTGAAGAAGGCACGCGAAGGCGTGATGGAATTCCTGCTGATCAACCACCCGCTGGATTGCCCGATCTGCGATCAGGGCGGGGAGTGCGACCTGCAGGACCAGGCGATGGGCTATGGCGTCGACACCTCGCGCTTTGCTGAGAACAAGCGCGCGGTCGAGGACAAGTACCTGGGCGCGCTGGTCAAGACCTCGATGAACCGCTGCATCCAGTGCACCCGCTGCGTCCGCTTCTCCGCCGAAGTCTGCGGCGCGCCCGAAATGGGCGCGACCGGCCGCGGCGAGGACATGGAAATCACCACCTATCTGGAATCGGCGCTGTCCTCGGAATTGCAGGGTAATCTGGTCGACATCTGCCCGGTGGGCGCGCTGACCTCGAAACCCTATGCCTTCGCGGCGCGGCCCTGGGAGCTCGGCAAGACCCAGTCGGTTGACGTGATGGACGGCGTCGGCTCGGCGATCCGGGTTGATACCCGCGGCCGCGAGGTGATGCGGATCCTGCCGCGCGTCAACGAGGCGGTGAACGAGGAGTGGATTTCCGACAAGACCCGCCACGTTGTCGATGGCTTGCGCACGCAGCGGCTCGACCGCCCCTACATCAGGCAGGACGGCAAGCTCCGCGCCGCGACATGGCCGGAAGCCTTCGCCGCCATCGCCGCCAGGACCAAGATGAGCGACGGCAAGCGGATCGGCGCCATCGCCGGCGACCTTGCCGCGGTGGACGAGATGTTTGCCCTCAAGGATCTCCTGGCGAAATACGGCTCGGTCAATCTCGCGGTACAGGGCGGCGACGCCTTCGATCCGAAGAACGGCCGCGGCTCCTACATCTTCAATCCGACCATCGCCGGCATCGATCAGGCGGACGCACTTCTGATCATCGGCTCGAACCCGCGCCGGGAAGCGGCCGTGCTCAACGCGCGCATCCGCAAGCGCTGGCGCACCGGCCAGCTCAAGGTCGGCGTGATCGGCGCCAAGACCGACCTCACTTACAGCTACGATCATATTGGCGCGGGCGCAGATTCCCTTGCCGACCTCGCCGCCGGCAAGCATTCCTTCGCCGAAGTGCTGAAGGGCGCCAAGAATCCGATCGTGCTGGTCGGTGCCGGTGCTGCGGGGCGGCATGACGGAGCCGCCATCCTCGCCGCGGCCGCAAAGCTTGCGGCCGACATCGGCGCCGTCAAGGACGGCTGGAACGGTTTTGCCGTCCTGCACGATACCGCCTCCCGGGTTGGTGCGCTCGATATCGGTTTTGCCGCGAGCGCGGGCGGCGGCTTGAGCGCGGCGCAGATGACGACGTTCGGCACGCTGGATGTGCTGTTTCTGCTGGGCGCCGACGAGGTCAAGGCGCCGGACGGCACCTTTGTGGTTTATATCGGCACCCATGGCGACCGCGGCGCGCACCGCGCCGACGTGATTCTGCCGGGCGCGGCCTATACGGAAAAATCCGGCATCTACGTCAACACCGAAGGCCGGGTGCAGATGGCCAACCGCGCGGCGTTTCCCCCGGGGGAGGCGCGCGAGGACTGGGCGATCATCCGCGCGCTGTCGGAAGCGCTCGGCAAGAAGCTCGGCTACGATTCGCTTGCCGCGCTGCGGCAGGCGCTGTTCAAGGCCGTGCCGCATCTGACGCGCGTCGACCAGATCGAGGCCGGCAAGGCGGCCGATATCAAGGCGGCGGCGGGCAAGGGCGGCAGCATCGAGAAGACGCCGTTCAAGTCTTCCGTGGAGGATTTCTATTTGACCAACCCGATCGCGCGCGCCTCGGCGGTGATGGCGGAATGTTCCCGGCTGGCGTCCGGGAAGATGCTGACGGCAGCGGAGTGAGCGTGACCTGATGGCTGATTTCTTCGCAAGCGCATTCTGGACCGGCTTCCTCTGGCCATTGATCATCATGGCCGCGGAGAGCGTGCTGCTGCTGGTCGTGCTGCTGGTCGCTATCGCCTTCATCCTGCTCGCCGACCGCAAGATCTGGGCGGCGGTGCAGATCCGGCGCGGACCCAACGTGGTCGGCCCCTTTGGCCTGTTCCAGTCCTTCGCCGACCTGCTGAAATTCGTGTTCAAGGAGCCGATCATTCCCTCCGGCTCCAACAAGGGCGTGTTCCTGCTGGCGCCGCTAGTCTCCTGCGTACTGGCGCTTGCGGCCTGGGCGGTGATCCCGATGGATCTCGGCTGGGTGATCTCCGACATCAATGTCGGCATCCTCTACATCTTTGCGATCTCGTCGCTGTCGATCTACGGCATCATCATGGCCGGCTGGTCGTCGAATTCGAAATACCCGTTCCTGGCGGCGCTGCGCTCGGCGGCGCAGATGGTGAGCTACGAAGTCTCGATCGGCTTCGTCATCATCACCGTGTTGCTGTGCGTGGGCTCGCTTAACCTTTCGGCCGTGGTCGAGGCCCAGAACACCCGCGGGCTCGCCAGCCTGATCGGGCTGCCCAGGCTGACCATCCTGAACTGGTACTTCATCCCGCTGTTTCCGATGTTCGTGGTGTTCTACGTCTCGGCGCTGGCGGAAACCAACCGTCCGCCGTTTGACCTGGTGGAGGCCGAGTCCGAACTGGTGGCGGGCTTCATGGTCGAATACGGCTCGACGCCGTATCTGTTGTTCATGCTCGGCGAGTATGTCGCGATCTGCACGATGTGCGCGATGGCCACGATCCTGTTCCTGGGAGGCTGGCTGCCGCCGATCGCGGTGGCGCCGTTCACATGGGTGCCCGGCGTGATCTGGTTCGCACTCAAACTATTCTTCATGTTCTTCATGTTTGCGATGGCGAAGGCGATCGTGCCGCGCTACCGCTACGATCAACTGATGCGGCTCGGCTGGAAGGTGTTCCTGCCGCTGTCGCTGGCGATGGTGGTCGTCGTCGCCGGCGTGCTGCACTTCGCGGGGATCGCCCCGCAATGAGGTCGCTATGAGTGTCAATATCAACGCCACAGCCCGCTCGCTGCTGCTGTCGGAATTCGTATCGGCGTTCTTCCTCGCCATGCGCTATTTCTTCCAGCCGAAGCCGACGCTGAACTATCCGTTCGAGAAGGGGCCGATCTCGCCGCGCTTCCGCGGCGAGCATGCGCTGCGCCGCTACCCCAATGGCGAGGAACGCTGCATCGCCTGCAAGCTGTGCGAGGCGATCTGCCCGGCGCAGGCGATCACCATCGAGGCCGGCCCGCGCCGCAACGACGGCACCCGCCGCACCGTGCGCTACGACATCGACATGGTGAAATGCATCTATTGCGGGCTGTGCCAGGAGGCCTGTCCGGTCGATGCCATCGTCGAGGGACCGAATTTCGAATTCGCGACCGAGACCCGCGAGGAACTCTATTATGACAAGGCGAAACTGCTCGCCAATGGCGACCGCTGGGAGCGCGAGATTGCGAAATCGATCGAACTCGACGCGCCGTACCGGTGAGGTGAGGGCATGATCCTTCCAGCGCTGTTCTTCTATCTGTTCGCCGGCATCTGTGTGGCCTCGGCGGTGATGGTGATTGTCTCGCGCAATCCCGTGCACTCCGTGCTGTTTTTGATCCTGGCCTTCGTTAACGCCTCGGGCCTGTTCGTGCTGATGGGCGCCGAATTCCTGGCGATGATCCTGGTCGTGGTCTATGTCGGCGCGGTCGCGGTGCTGTTCCTGTTCGTGATCATGATGCTCGACGTGGACTTCGCCGAGCTGCGCGAGGGTTTTCTCGAATACCTGCCGATCGGGCTTGTGATCGGCGCGATCTTCCTCGCCGAACTGCTCCTGGTCGGCGGCGGCTGGGTCATCAACGCCGGCACCGCCAAGTCGATCACGGCGGCGATCCCCAACAACGTCAGCAACACCGAGGCGCTCGGCCTCGTGCTCTATACCAAGTACATCCATTACTTCCAGCTGGCGGGCATGGTGCTGCTGGTCGCGATGATCGGCGCCATCGTGCTGACGCTGCGCCACAAGGTGAGCGTCAAGCGGCAGGACATCAACGTGCAGAACGCGCGGACGCCGGCAATCGCGATGGCCGTGCGCAAGGTGGCCTCGGGCCAGGGCCTGCAGGACGCGGACGCGGCGGAGTGGGTGCAATGACGATCGGTCTTGGACATTACCTTGCGATCGGCGCGATCCTGTTCACGCTCGGCATCCTCGGCATCTTCCTCAACCGCAAGAATATCATCGTCATCCTGATGTCGATCGAGCTGATCCTGCTCGCGGTCAATATCAACCTGGTGGCGTTCTCGACCTTTCTCGGCGACATCGTCGGCCAGGTGTTCGCGCTCCTGGTGCTGACGGTGGCGGCGGCGGAGGCGGCGATCGGCCTTGCGGTGCTGGTGGTGTATTTCCGCAACCGCGGCTCGATCGCGGTTGAAGACGTCAATCTGATGAAGGGTTAGCCCTCCAATGATCCAGGCAATTGTCTTTCTGCCGCTGATCGGCGCGATTCTTGCGGGGCTGATCTCGATCTTCGGTGCGCATGCGCGCAACCCGAGCGGCGACGAGGTCGAACATCACGGCGACGCCCATGGCGCCGATGCCCACGCATCGGATGCCCATGCTGACGACCATGGTCACGACGACCATCACGCGGTCGAGCCGCCGGCGGCGGGTTCGCGGGCGGCCGAGCTGATCACCACGGGGCTGTTGCTGGTGTCGGCGGCGTTGTCCTGGGTGGCGCTGGTCGATGTCGGTTTCATGCATCATGACGCGCGGATCGCGCTGTTTCCCTGGATCAATTCGGGCGATCTGCAGGTGGCGTGGTCGCTGCGGGTCGATACGCTGACCGCCGTGATGCTGGTGGTGGTCAACACCGTCTCCTCGCTCGTGCACCTCTATTCGATCGGCTACATGGACGAGGACCCGTACCGGCCGCGTTTCTTCGCCTATCTCAGTCTGTTCACCTTCGCGATGCTGATGCTGGTCACCGCGGACAATCTGGTGCAGCTGTTCTTCGGCTGGGAGGGCGTCGGTCTGGCGAGCTACCTCCTGATCGGGTTCTGGTACCAGAAGCCGTCGGCCAACGCCGCGGCGATCAAGGCCTTCGTGGTCAACCGGGTCGGCGATTTCGGCTTCGCGCTCGGCATCTTCGCCATTTTCGCACTGATCGGCTCGACCGATTTCGAGACCATCTTCGCCGGCGCCCCGGGCCTGACCGGCAAGACCATCGATTTCTTCGGCTGGCACGCCGACGCGCTGACGCTGATCTGCCTGCTGTTATTCATGGGCGCGATGGGCAAATCCGCCCAGTTCCTGCTGCACACCTGGTTGCCGGACGCCATGGAAGGCCCGACGCCGGTCTCGGCGCTGATCCACGCCGCGACCATGGTCACCGCCGGCGTGTTCATGGTGGCGCGGCTGTCGCCGCTGTTCGAGCTGGCGCCGAACGCGCAGGCCGTGGTGATGTTCTTTGGCGCCACCACCGCCTTCTTCGCGGCGACCGTCGGCCTCGTCCAGAACGACATCAAGCGCATCGTCGCGTATTCCACCTGTTCGCAGCTCGGCTACATGTTCGTGGCGATGGGAGCTGGGGC
>Ga0209698_10008718_pt1 | contig 10432 bp, 8 predicted proteins | sample LitLauG_LLR_2012_FD_187203 | JGI IMG/M metagenome (GOLD analysis project Ga0209698, IMG submission 187203) | Freshwater sediment microbial communities from Pennsylvania, USA - Little Laurel Run_MetaG_LLR_2012 (SPAdes) (version 2) | ecosystem: Environmental > Aquatic > Freshwater > Creek >... | reverse complement strand
TTCCGACAACCAGGTGCACGAAGAGACGGATTGGATGTCGATTGTGATCTGGAAAAAGGAGAATTTGGCCACGTACCTGACCAAAGGCACCAAGCTGTACGTAGAAGGGCGTCTGCAAACGCGCTCCTACGACGACAAGGAAGGCGTGAAGCGGTACGTCACAGAGGTAGTGGCAGAGAACCTCGTGTTGCTCGGTGGAACCGCAGGCAGCAACTCTAACGGCAACTGTGGAGGTGGCAGAGAAAGATCCGCACGCCGTCCGACCCCGGGCAAGCCCTCGAATCGTCACCGCGATCGTGCACCGGAGCCCGAAGAGCAGGACCTCCAAGACGACGGCGTACCGTTTTGAATACGGGTTTTCGTGTCGTTTTCCCATTCGAATCGACGCCCTCCGGCCGGCTTGCTATACGCGGGCCACTTCGGCTATCTCACGCATTTGGAGTGGTGGTGCCAAAGACTCGAGTGCGTGTTTTACCTGACGCTGTTCTTGGACCGTCTCCGCTCACGGCCTCTCGAGGGGACGGAAGCATTCGATTCGGCTAGCGCGATATCCAAGTACACCGCGAATTTCCGAAAGTGAGCTTGGATCTTAGGGTTGGCCTTCGAACTCCGGAGCCGCCGCAAAACGTCGGCGACGACAGGATCTAGCGGCAATCGAGCGGCAGCGATGGCTGCGGCTTCCTTCACGAATTCTGCCAGCCCTGCATCCTTTGCCGACCTACTTCGGGAATTGGCCGCAAGCCGCTCACATTCGACCAGCGATTCTAGTGCTCCCGCAAATACCTGCTGCGTCTCCGCTTCATCGCGGAGGCCGAGTGCCTTGAGCAAGGGAGCCTTCTCTTCGCTCTTCGCGAGCAACAGCAGCAGGATCAGCATGGTCTTGCCCGGAACGATCTGGCCTGACTCGTATCGGCTTACGCTGCTATGGTCCGATCCGACCAAGCGAGCAAATTCAACCATCGTCTTACCCATCCGCTGGCGGATTGCGGAAATAGTCTCGCCGAGAGATGACAATATAGGCCCCTAAGAATGTGCTTGACTCACATGCTGTGCATGGTGCACAATTTATGCAAGCGGACGAAGTCCGCCAATCGCGAAGCATAGCAGACGTGGGAGAGTACGTGTGTCGCTGGTGGAGTGCGGGTCGGGGACAGGCCTCTGTGTTCCGCAAATCGCACGCCGTTTGCGGGCCCACCCAGGGGGCGCGGATAATAGCGAGTGTCAATTTCAGACTTTCAAAGAAGGATATTCCAGCAGAGTGAAGAAGAGCTTGGGCGAATGGAGTGACGACCTGTGTGTAATCGTCCTCTACCCTGACCCTCGAGCAGAACGGCTGCAGCGTCGCCTAGAGCAACTCCAGCGGATCGATGACTGGTTGCAGCAGTTGGGTCCATGGGAGCAGCGGCTCCTGCCGGCACCATTCGCGCTTTTCATTGGTGGCCTCGTGGCGTGGCTCAACTTGCTTCTCCCTGCGATCGACCCCAATCAGCTTCCTCTCGGGTTCTGGCTCGGCCCATAATCCGATTCACCTTACGAGGGGAGCACCTCGAAGCTTTGCGCTACCTTTCATACGAAAAACAGAGGGAGGGAAACTTGAGCGCGCTTCCGCCATCCGGATGGCTTATTCGGGCGACCGGTTTGCCTGCGGATCTCCAACGAATCGCCGACGACCTCGGCGGTGGCGGTCTTCATGTGAGTGTCGATGGCGATTCGCTTTATCTCAGTTCGTCGGATATAGACATGATCGACAGCAAGGCAGCTGCTGAGTGGGCCGCCTACGAACTGATTCGACTCATCTCGGCAGCAGCCACTATCCGTTTTGGGATCGTGGTTCTGCTGCGATTCCAGTCCGTGCGACCGAATTCCGATGCTATTTCATGCGGTCGCGAGTTCCATCGCAATGGTAAAACAATGCGGAACGGGCACTCTCTCTTGCAGGCCGTCATTGCGGCTCAACGTCGGCCCGATCTCCGAACCGCGCTCCTAGCCTGTGCCGCTGGTGGTGCAGAAGGACTTTTCCGAGCTTACGAGGCGCTCTGCAGCGAGCTCATGAGTACCTCAAATTTGGATTACGCCGGTGGAGAAGGTACAAGAGAATGGCTCATCAAACAAGGGTGGGTAGACGAACAGGAAGAGCAAGAGTTTCTTGATACCGTTGTCCATTACGGTCGCCAGAACGGCGCTCCTTCCTTCAGGACTTCGTCGCCGTGTGAAGCACAGCGTCTGGTGGAACAGCTTCTCGGCAAATGGATCGATCACGTCTCGCCGCCGGCGTAAAAACAGCTCTGATCAAGTCTGCCGTTGATCGACGTAGCTTAGTAGCTCACCAACACGGGTGGATAGCTCCTTCAGCCATTCGGCTTTGTTTTTGCCGTGTACAACGCGACCGAGGAACCCGAGCGATTCGGCAATGTTGTCGCGGTTGAGCCGGATGTCTTGACGGGTCGTTTTGGCATACTGCCACACCCACTGCTTGACATCGTCTGGCTTTGTGAAGACGTAGGTCGCATGACCCGCCTGCGGCACCTCGACGACTACGGATTTCTCGAGATCGAAGATGTATTCGTCGCGGAACACGTACATCGTCCGCGCACGCTTGGTGAGTTGCTCGTGGTAGTAGGGATCATAGTCCGGGCGCCAGGTGATCTGCGCGACGTCAAAGTCGCCGGGTAGGCCGAGATTCCAGCACAGTCGACTCAATTCGCCTCGCTCCGTGGGAATCTCTTGCACGTGGGCGCGGAGACGGTCGATCTGTTGCCAGTACTGACCAAAGCGCGTGTGGGTGCTCCGCGCCTTGAGGATGTCTTCTTCGAGGCCTTTGGGCATTTCGAGCTCGGTTCGGCTGGGGAGCGCGGTTTCCCATTCGGTTAGTTTCCACTTGCCACGCCGCTTGCGATACCGGCCTGTGTGAATGAAATCGGCGGAGATTTCGATGGTGGCAGTAATGAGATGGCGCCATTGGCTCCATGTTGGATCCCATCGGAGCGGTAACAACTGGTGATCGATGAGAACCTCGAGTTTGCGATGACGGTCCCGGAGGATCGCATAATCTTCGAAGTAATCGAGTTTGCGGAGAGGCACCGGGACAGTACGGCGACGGCGCGCCGGCATAAAGGCCAAAATTCGGTTCGCAAAGAAAACGCCACTCTCCGCAGATCGTTCTCCCTGCACCAACAGAGATCCGAAACCGGAGTAGGGGAATGGAACAGGAATCGCAGAGTCTTTTATCAGCGCGTCATATATCCCGCGGATGTCGGGATCGGCCAACATATTGTAGGCGCGCTCAATCGTAGCCAACTCGGCTTTCGACGCGTTCTGCTTCTCCAACTCCATACGCCGGAGTCGATAGGCGAGGCGGAGTTCCTTGTATGTCACGTCCTGTGGCAGACGAAGCACATAGTAGAAAGTGGGCTGGCTTGGCCAAGAGGCTCTCCGATTGGCGGCAAAGAAGTAGTCGCGAATCACCGGGCAAGGAATGTGGATGGCGTTGATGCCAAGTTGGCCTTCGGCGACCTGAACACGAACGAAAGGTTCTTCTCGCTTGTCTAGCTTCGGCAATGCAGCATAACCAGCCTTGATTTGGTAGACATCGGCTCGGCGCAGCGATGGCTTCCGGATGTAGACCTCAGCGTCCGCGGTCGCGGTCCCGGTGGACGCCGGCACGAGAACCTCGTCACCGATCCGCACGTTCGAACCGACGAGGCGGGAGAGCGCGAACTCGCGGCCATCGGCGGCTACGCAGACCAGCTTCGATTCTTCCGGTCTGATTTCGAGCACGCGAGAAGGCAATTGCGCTTCGGAGCCGGGAGGGGCCGCAACTATCGTGTCCACCACCGAGTTCATGGCTGACTGAGCATAACTCGGATTCGGAACCCGCGCAAACGAACGCCGACGAGAAGTGTAAGCACATGACAGAGAAAGGTTTAGTGAATTCTGGGTGCCCACTGGCTGAATTACTGTTCGAGTGCAGTCATTCCTTGGCTTGCTTTCGGCTCTGGACCTGCGGCCGATGGATCCGGTTGGCGGAGAAGCGAGTTCAACAGCTCCGCAAAGAACGAGACGAGTTGGGGCAGATCTACGAGGCGACCTGCCTGGATCTCGAAAACGCGATCGGCAGCAAAGCGGCCGAAGCGATCCGGAAGCGCGTTGAAGAAAACGAGGGAGGCCGAACTGCCGCTCGAGCAGAAGAGAACTTTCGAACTGGAAGGAGAAGCAAGATGCAACCAGTAAACGGGCTTGACCAAACCCATGAAGCAGCGACAACCACAACTCCCCCCATAGAACGCTCCGAGGACTTACCGCAGCTCCCGGAGGGCCTGAAAGTGAAACTGAAAGAGCCCCTTCCGCGCGAAGCAGTGTCGCCCAACCCTCAGAAGCCGGGGCTCTCGGCAATCAAAGTCATCTACGTTGTTGAACGGCTGAACGATGTGTTCGGACTGAACGGCTGGCATATAGACAATGAAATCGTCGAAACTGGCCGGATGGTGGTGGTGAGAGCGACGTTAACGATCCCGAAATATTCCATTGCGATCGAGCAGTTCGGAGGGAACGAGAATCCCGATCGAGGTGACGCTTACAAAGGCGCCTGCACCGATGCGCTCTCGAAGTGTGCGAGCTACTTGGGAATCGGCATGGACGTATACAAAGGGCTGCACGATGAGCACAACCGAGACGACAGCGGCGCTCACCAGAATGGCTCAAGGTCTACGGCGTCACAACCTGGCCCCAGGCGAGCATCGACGCTGAACAGTACTCAGCGCCGGAACGCCGCACCCACTGGTCTCACGAGTCGGAACATGGTTGCACGTTTCACCAGCATGCGGAGCGTTTTGGGGCTGCCTGAATACTATGACATTCTCGGCCGGCACGGCTATCGCGAAGTGACCAACATCCCCAGTCTGGAAAAGGCGCGCGATGTCTACCGGATGTTGGTGGACGCGTTCCGAGTGCACTTCGCAGAGGCCAAGCGAACCCTTGGGAACGCCGAGTACGTGAAGATCCTAAGCGAGTTGCGGCTCAACCCCAAGGCAAAGCTCAATCCTGACCAGGCGGTACGGGTCTTCAACCGTATGGAGGAGACTCTCAATGTCAGACAATGACAACGGCTGCGGAGCAGTAGTCGCCGAGAGCACCGCCTCAACAGAACTTGCAAAAGACTTCACGCTATTTCAGATAGAAGAGAGTCTGGTGCTTCTGGCAGAGTCGGCCGCAGAGGAAGGGCTTACGCCGGAGATTGAGCGGGCGCTGACCGTTTACCTGGAGGGAGCGGCGGAAAAACGCGACCGCGTGGCCGAATTCATTCACTTCTGCGAAGGGATGGCCGAGTTGGCCAAGGCCGAAGGGAAGAGGCTGCAAGCCCGGCAGAAACACTTCGAAGCGACAGCCGAGCGCGTGGGAGCCATGGTGCTGCGCGTCCTGGACTACCTCGGAGTGAAGAAGTTGGAGGGCCGAACGAACACCCTCAAGAAGAGGAAGTGCCCGCCCTCGGTCAGGATCGTTGACGAAGCCAAGGTTCCCGCCGAATACAAACACATCACCGTGACACTACCGCTGCCTCAGTGGCAAGATCTTCTCGCAGGAAGCAGAGAGGAGTTTCGGAAAGCTGTTCTGTCCGGCATCCGCAAGCAGGAGACTTCCGTTGAACTGGAGGCAATCAAGCAGGCGCTGAACCTTGAGAAGACGGTAGAAGGCGCGGACCTCGTTATTAATCGATTCAAGCTGCAGGTGATTTGAGCGATCGCGGAATGCCCGATCCACTACCTGTCGGAAGATAGCGATACACGTTCCGCAGAGGCATTTCTATGCGTTGGGGAAATAAACCGGCCAATCTGTTTGAACCTATGTCTCTAGCGCAAGCGCCCTATAATCAAACGGATTGGCCGGTTTATGCCGCCTTATACGGTCCAATCTGTGCACGCGCCACATTCAGGAGAAGTTAAAGCCGCGCGGCATCACGATTGGCCGTATAAGGCGACTCTTCGTCCAAATGAACTGCCAGCCCCTGGCGCGTTTGCCAGCAACTAGTCTGCCGGCGGCATCCGAGGAAGTTCAATGAAGGCTTCGACCTCTTCAGATCAGGGAATGGAGAAGAGGTCAGGTATTTCTGAGATGAGGCTGCAGCCGCATATTAGCCTCGCTCCATGTAGGCCCAAGCCGGACCAGCACATCGTCTCCACCGAGGTATTCATCGTGAGTGATCGGGTCCGCCTCGGACTTAACCAGGGTAGTCTGATCGGCCTCTGGAGCTCCTATCCAAAGATCCGCCTCTTCGACCCTGGCTCCTCGAAATCGCCTATTCGCGTAGCTAAGCGTGGCGTTGGCGCCGCGAAGCTCGATTACGCTCCGAATTGGACCGTCATATGCGTGCCGGAAGTCGGCCTGGCTAATCTTGATCGTCCGCGGTCGATCACTCTTCCTTGGCGGGGGATCGTCCATACGGAAACGCAGTACGCTAGTGAAGTACGCTTGGCAGGCGACACTGCAGGCGGGTATAAGATTGTCGATCAACTGGATCTGTTCCGCCTGCTCTTTGGCGGTGCCCAGAGCGTCAGGGTCGAAGTTGTTGGAACGGCCCTTGGCCTCAAAGACAAACCATTCACCGGTATTCGACAACCCAATCAGATCCGGCCGTGATTCGCCCGGCGCAGCTACAATTTGATAATTCGGCGCATAGACAGCGAAATGTAGCATCCGCGGGACGTCAAACAACAGCTCTGCGAAAAGTTTGGCCAACGTCATTCCGAGATAGAAGGAAATGGAAGTCTTTTCGGAAGGATCCGAAAGTCGATACGGCATGGTGCGCACAATGTGGCCTGAGGCGGTTTGCATGAGATAAGCCCGTATCATCGAGGCACGGTGCAGCCTCTCCAGTGTTGAGTAGATTCCGTAGGCATACTCATCTCCGGCAGCTTTACCGGCGGTAATTGCCGCCCAGACGAGTTGCGCCCAGGCCACACTGATCTCGGTGTTGTTTGTATTCAGCTGTGCGAATGCCCCGGAGAAATTCGCAGCCCGATAAGGAATTGTCGGCATACGCCTTTGTAGCACGCGGAGCCCGCTGCTCTGGTGGGACTGTGGTCCCATGAGCATCGTAGAGTTGCCGTCCCGAAGCCGAATTAGGAGCAGCAAATCAGCTGTCTCCGCCGACCCCACGTGCCAAGTTGCCGCCTAACGCCTACCTGTCGATGTGCAATGGAACGCGAACACCGCCGAGAGGCAGGAGCGTTGAATTGTTTGCTGAGGCCGGGCTACTTAAAATCATGTGACGAGGCCGCGCCCGCGCTCAGGTTGATCGCCTCGATCTTCCGAGCCTGCACATGAATGACGCCTTCGTACTTTTGCAATGGCCCCTCCACCAGCAGATAGGGCGATCTCACGATCGTCATGCGGTGAGCCTCGAAAACGTCCGGCATCACGATTACGTTGAAAATCCCCGTCTCGTCCTCCACGCTCAGGAAGACGATGCCCTTCGCCGTACCTGGTCTCTGCCGCACGATCACACATCCCGCGACACGCACGAGTATGCCATTCCGGCGGTTGACTAACTCCGCGGCCGGCGTTACGCCCCATGCGTTCATGCGGTCCCTCTGGAAATGCATCGGGTGACGCCCGACCGTAAGGCCAGTGCCATAGTAGTCGGCCGATAAGCGTTCGTCCGTCGTCATCTGCGTGAGGGGTGATTCCGGCTCCGTTTCGGGCATCATCTCCAGTAGTGGCCCGATGGGGCGCCCCGACCTCCCCGCTTTCCATAAGGCATCTCGCCGGTGCTTTGCATCGATGCCGTTGAGTGCACCGACGCTTGCCAGCATTTCCAGTTCGCTCTTACGCGCGGCTGGAACCCGGCGTGCGATTTCGTCGATGTCGCTGAAAGGCTTTGCTGCGGCGATTGCTTCGCCAGTGGTGGCTCGCAACCCTCGCACGCATCGGAGGCCTAGTCGAAGCGCTCGCCCTTCTATCGTGCAATTCCAATCCGAGGCGTTCACGTGGGCCGGTAGAACGCGAAGGCCGTGCCGCTGCGCGTCCTTGATTAACACTGCCGGACTATAGAATCCCATCGGCTGATTGTTGATGAGCGCACAGGTGAAGGCTGGCAAGTAGTGGCATTTGAGGAATGCACTGGCGTAGGCAATGAGCGCGAAACTCGCCGCGTGTGATTCGGGAAACCCATACCTGGCGAAGGAGGTGATTGATAGAACGATCTTGTCCTGAGTCTCTTTGTCGACGCCTTTCTTCGCCATGCCCGCGCGTAAACGTTCCTCGATGCCGCGCATCTTCAGCTCGGCCCGCTTGAATCCCATCGCCCTTCGGAGTTCTTCCGCCTCGGCCCCAGTGAAATCCGCAATCGTCATCGCCATGCGGAGAAGTTGCTCTTGAAACAACGGCACTCCCAGCGTTCGCGCAAGCACCGGTTCTAGCAGCGGATGCAGCGGAACGATCTTCTCTTTACCAGCGCGTCTTGCCAGGTATGGGTGCACCATTTCTCCAACGATGGGTCCCGGCCGGATGAGCGCGACCTCAACCACAAGGTCGTAAAAGTTTTTGGGCTTGAGCCTTGGGAGTGTCGCCATTTGGGCACGGCTCTCCACCTGGAACATGCCGACTGTGTCGCCCTTCTGCAAGGTCTGATATACAAGCGCATCGTTCTCGGGGAGCTTTCCAAGATCGATTTCCTCGCGCCAGTGCTGTTTGATGAGTCCGAGGCAATCCTTGAGCACCGCCATCATTCCCAGGCCGAGAAGGTCGATCTTGACGATACCCATATCGGCGCAATCTTCCTTGTCCCACTGCACGACGACTCGGTTCGGCATCGAGGCCGGCTCCAGAGGGACCACGCTGTCGAGCGCGCCCTGACACACGACCATACCGCCCGAATGCTGTCCCAAATGACGCGGGAGGTCTTGCAGGGACATCGTCAGATCGAGGAAGGATCGTATCCGGGGATTCTCGATGTCGAGACCAGCTTCCTTGAACTGCACCGCCGCAGTGTGGTCCGGATCTTTCCAGCCCCACATTGGCGCCAGCGCCGCGACCTTGCCAATCATTTCCTCGTCGAAGCCCAGGACTTTGCCAGCCTCTCTCACGGCGAGCCTTCCGCGATAGGTGATAACGTTCGCCGTCATGGCCGCGCCGTGGCTACCATAGCGCTCGTACACATATTGAATTGCTGCCTCGCGTTCATCACCGCTCGGTAAGTCAACGTCGATGTCCGGCCACTCCTCACGGTTTTCCGAGAGGAAACGCTCGAACAGCAGGCCCATTCCGACGGGGTCTACGGCAGTGATGTTGAGCGCATAGCAAACCGCGCTGTTTGCAGCGCTCCCCCGGCCCTGACACAGGATTCCGCGTCCCCGGCAGAAGCGCACGATGTCCCAGACGATGAGGAAATATCCACCGAGCTTCAGATGATTGATGAGCTTGAGCTCGCGTTCAATCTGTAGCTGAGCCTTCTCGTGATACGGCGTATAGCGCTTGCGTGCTCCTTCGTCCGTCAGCTTCCACAGCAGCGATTCGATGGTTTCTCCCGGAGGGAGCGGATAGCGCGGGAATTCGTAGCCAAGGTCTTCCAGCGTGAATTGAAGGCGCGAGGAAACGAGGCTCGTGTTGGCGATCGCTTCCGGCAGTTCACAGAACAACTCGTTCATGGCTACTGCGTTTTTCAGAAAGCGCTCGGAATTGCGCTGCAAAATGCGTCCGGCATCCGCGAGCGTCGTTTTGTGTTCAAGGCAGGTGAAAACATCAAGAATGCGCCGCTCTACCGCCGTCGCATAACAAACGCCGTTGGTGGCGACGAGGGGCAGTTTGTAGGAGCGCGCAATTTCCACGACGGCCTGATTACGCTTCTCCTCTTCATCGTCGAGGTGACGCTGAAGCTCGACGTAGACGTTGTCGCGCCGATAGATGGAGAGCAGCCTATCGATAATCGGCCGGCCCTCTTTCAAGCCATTAGCGAGCGATCCCTCCTCTCCCCCGGTGAGGCAAATGAGTCCCTTTGCGAATTCTTCCAGATCGGCTCTCGTCGCCCGTGCCTCGTGCCCGGCCTTGGGATGCTTGGTTCCAGGGCGCAGCTTAATCCGGGTGATTAGACGGCAAAGATTTTGATAGCCTTCGCGGGTTTCACATAACAGCGTGTAGCGTCCGCCAGGCCCGCTTACCTCTGCTCCCACATGGGCGCGGACGCCATGCTTCTTCGCCTCGGTGTGAAAGCGGACGGAACCGTAGACGCCATCGACATCCGTGAGCGCCATCGCACGTCCCAGCGTTTCCTTGTCCGCCATCTCGCCGCAGTGGGCCGCGTAGAGCTCGGGTATCGACGCTCCCCGAAGGAAGCTGAACGCGGAGCGGGCATGAAGCTCGACATAGGGAAGCATCAGTCGTAACTCCCCTCGACGAACCATCGACCCGAGCCGATTTCTTCGAAGAGTCGGTAAAGCAC
>Ga0209698_10008717_pt1 | contig 10432 bp, 11 predicted proteins | sample LitLauG_LLR_2012_FD_187203 | JGI IMG/M metagenome (GOLD analysis project Ga0209698, IMG submission 187203) | Freshwater sediment microbial communities from Pennsylvania, USA - Little Laurel Run_MetaG_LLR_2012 (SPAdes) (version 2) | ecosystem: Environmental > Aquatic > Freshwater > Creek >... | reverse complement strand
CATCGCCAAGCTCGATCCTCTGCTGAATCCCGGGGATATCCTCATTGACGGCGGCAACTCGAACTATAAGGAATCAGTGCGGCGCCACGCCGAGGTCAGCCGGCAGCGGCCGATCTGCCCGCTCGGCGACAGCTCGATCTCGTACGCCTCGTCCGCGGCAAGGCCGTCGAAGTCGGGGACGTCGAACTCCGGGTACTTGTCGCGCTCGGCGATCTGCTCGAGCCGGTCGTCGAATGCCTCGTAGCCGGCGTCGAGCGTGGCGTCCGAGTAGTACCCGTAGACGCGCAGCATCAGGTTCGACGACGGCAGCCGGTGGTCCCAGTCGACGATCGAGATCGCGCCGGCGTAGTCGTGTCGAAACCGCAAGTTGGGTGCAGCCCCTTTCAAATCCCAGGTGTCGTGGTTGCGACCATGGAACCGAACCACCGCGAGCTTGGTCGAGGTGACCCTCCAACAAATAATGATAGCCCAAATTGTTGAGGATCACGACATTCTCGCCTTGCAGAGCTATCGTGCGCCGATAGGCTTCGTCAGCCAAGTCAAAGCGTTTCAGTTGATCGTAGCTTGCTGCCAAACCGAGCCAAGCTTCGGCGCTTTTCGGATTAGCTTCCACGCCGGCCTGAAACTGCTGTTCGGCTAGGCCGAACTCACCGGCGGCAAAATGGTGTTTGCCCAGGGATAGCGCGGAATCCTGGGGCCGCTGAACTGCAGTGCTCGAAAGCGGCCCGCCAAGCTCGGCTGGCGCACCGTCGATTGAGGCGCAACCTCCCATCGCTAGCGATATGAAACATGCGAACGAAACGCCCACTGCGGTATCAAATCGCATCACACCCCCACTTGAACAGACGTTCAGGTGGGACACTACATTAGTGCACCTTTGATTCGTATCGCCAACGGGATGGCTATCACCAGAAGAATGCACGGGAAAATGAACAAACCGAGCGGAATGGTCATCTTGACAGGCAAGGCGTTGGCTTTTGATTCGGCTCTCAGCAGCCGCTTGTCGCGCATCTCATCGCTGTAGACGCGCAACGTACCAGCAATGCTGGTCCCCAGTTCCTCGGACTGCTTGAGCAGCGTTGCTAGGCTTTGCACCTCTTCGATTCCCAAGCGATCTGCCAAACCCTGCAGAGCCGATTGCATGGTGCCGCCCGCACGCAATTCCAAAACGACGAGGTGCAAGTTTGCGCCCATCTTGGGCCAAATCTGCATCATTTCCTTGGCGACAGAGTTGATGGCTGTCGGCAGACTTTGGCCAGCCTCAACGCAAACAACCAGCAAATCCATGACGTCGGGGAACGCCATGCGGTTAACCTTCTGCATGCCCGAACGAAGGTAGTCGAGGACTACGGGTGGAAGAACTATTCCAATTCCCGCCAATGCGCCCGCTACCCAAACGAGTTTGCTGTTGGGGAGATCGATTGGCAGAAGTGGCGATGCGACGAGCAGCAGGACCGGCAACCCGACAATCGTCACCAGACGACAGACGAAGAAAGCCATCAGCGCGTCGGGGCTGAAATATCCGGCCTGCACAAGTTCTCTGCGGAGCGCCGACAATGTGGCCTTGTCCGTCGGGGCGATAAATCGGGTCACCCGCTCCAACAGCCGGTTCGCGCGCTTCTGGTCGAGGTCGTATGGCATCGACCTAGATCTTGGCCCCGACGACGTCCCCTCCGGCCGGGTCATCGCATTGCGGCGCATGGCCAACTGCGTTTGTATCACGCGGCCAGCAACAAATATCGCCGCAAAAATAGCGAATCCGACAAGCAGCCCGATCTGCATCGGCTGCAATTCGATCCCAAAGGCTTTGCTGTCAGGCATCGAATACCCACCGTCCTTCAAAACTTGAAGTTCACCATTCGTCGAATGACGAGCAGACCCGTCGTCCAAAGCCCGATGCCGAAATAGACGGCCGGCATGAAGATCGGGTCCTTCATGACGTCGGTGTAGTAAGTCGGCACTGCAAATCTTATGATGCCGAAAATCGCCAGCGGAATCGCCCCGAGCACCACTGCTGAGGCCCGACCTTCGGCGCTGATTGCCTTGATTTTGCGACGCATACGGTCTCGAGCGCGAACCACTCGGGAGAGGTTTGTGAGCACCTCGGCGAGATCACCGCCGGTCTCCGATTGAATCGAGATCGCGACGGCCAGCATACCGAGATCGGATTGTCCGGATCGCGCTCTCAAATTGTTCAAGGCTGTCGACATATCCGAGCCATAGGTCATCTCATCCGATACCATGCCGAATTCGCTGCCAATGGGATCACGCATCTCGCGCGCCACCAAGGAGATCGCCACCGGCACGGGATGTCCGGCGCGCAAGCTGCGGATCATCACGTCTATAGCGTCGGGGATTTGTTGTTCTAGAGCGGCAAGACGCCGGCGACGGATCGCAAGCAGCAGCAGCAGCGGCAGCACGACCCCGCCCGCGCCGGCCGCAGGCAAGACCAAGAATGGTAAGGACGTGAAGAAATAGACGGCAGACCCGACGATGCTTGCCGATAGAGCAAACATCAGCGTCAGCCGCAATATCGGCATGCTAGCACCAGATTGCATGATAAGTCGGTTGAGAGACGCAATCGGCAAACTATAGCTTCCATCGGCAGCCAAACCACGGAACCGGCGCAATTCAACCAGCACCGCCTTCTGGTCGTTCGAGCGGGCCAACATTTGCAAGCGACCATTGATCATTGACGATTGGCGTCGCCGCGAGCGAAAGAATAACAGCAGTGCCTCGGCGGTCACAAAGGTGCCGATCACCGCGCTCACGACCAGCGCGTTGGATTGAAACAGCGCGAACAGTGCAGAGAAATCACGCATGAACCCCTCGCTTGGGCTCAAACATGTCCAAGGGCAAATCGAGCCCCGAAACCCGCAAGAGTTCGGCAAATTTCGGCCTGATTCCCGTCGATAGGAGCTCGCCGATAACCTCGCCATTTGGCCCTGTGCCCGTCCGAGCAAAATTGAACAGCGGTTGCAACTGGATCACATCGCCCTCCATGCCGGTGATCTCGCTGACATGGGTGACGCGCCGCTTGCCGTCGCTGAAGCGCTGCAATTGAATGACGAGCCGAATCGCGGAGGCTATCTGGCCACGGATGCTGACCTGACTGATATTGAACCCGGCCATGCCCACCATCTGTTCGAGTCGAACGATGCTGTCGCGAGGCGTATTGGCGTGGATGGTGGTCAGCGATCCTTCGTGACCGGTATTCATGGCCTGCAGCATATCGAATGCTTCTTCGCCACGTACCTCACCGATGATGATTCGGTCAGGACGCATACGCAGCGCATTCTTAACGAGTTCGCGTTGCCGAATTTCGCCCTTACCCTCTGTCGAGGCTGGTCGGGTTTCCAGCCGACCGACATGAGGCTGCTGCAGCTGCAGCTCGGCGGCGTCTTCGATCGTGATCAAGCGCTCGGAATGGGAAATATGCTGGGACAGCGCGTTCAGCATCGTGGTTTTGCCACTTCCGGTTCCACCCGAAACCAACATGGAGAGGCGGCACTTGACGGTCGCTGCAAGCAGGTTTGCTACGTTTCCGGTTAAGCTGCCAGTTGCCACCAGTTTGTCGAGCGAATAGGCTTGCTTCGAGAATTTCCGGATAGAGATGAGCGGGCCGTCAACGGCCACAGGCCGAACCGCCACATTAATTCGCGACCCGTCAGCGAGCCGCGCGTCCACCATTGGTTGTGATTCATCGACGCGGCGGCCCACCGCCGCTACGATCTTGTTGATGATCCGAAGCAGATGCGCCTCGTCCTTGAAATACACCGGCACTCGTTCGAGTATGCCGAAGCGCTCGATGTAGACGTCCTGGTGGGTGTTGATGAGAATGTCGGATACGGTGTTGTCCTTCAGCAACGGCTCGAGCGGCCCCAGACCGGTCATCTCATCGATCAGTTCGTTGATCAGCGCCTCGATCTCGCCGGCGTTCAGCGGCAACCGCTCCTCGGCCACATAGCGGGCGACCAGGTCGCTGACCAGCCGACGCAGGTCTGAGTCGGATGCCTTTTCGACGGCGGCAAGATTGAGCTCGTCGATCAGTTTCCGGTGCAATCGCACTTTTGCATCAACCAGCCGGCGCGGCATCCAGGCATTGAGGGCGGGCACGGCTTCGTCGATCGCGATTGCTCCCACCGCAACCGTTGCAGGCGCGGCCGCTTCAGCAACCGCTGAAGCACCGTTAGCTGATCGAGTCGCAAAACGGCCGAGGAACGTCATGCCGGATACAATCCTTTCGAATGCGTCAAGGGCCGTGCGCCGGCGGCTTGGGGCTGCACGAGTATTCGGCGCAGGGCAGATTCAATCCGATTGCCGCGTTTGACTTGAGACAGCAACAACCCGCGATTTTGCGCTTCCCGAGCAAGCGATGCTCGGTTGGGTACGAAGCCGACCAGATCTCCCCCCAACGCGTCACGGGCATGCTTCCGGGTGACATCCCCGGCAAGCCAGGGTGTCTTGTTGACGATGATATTGGCCGGCGAGTCGCTGCCAAGTTTGCCGCGCAAGGCCTCGGCAGCGCGATGCGCCTGGCGCAATCCCGTCACTGTGAGCTCGGTCACCAGATAAACCGCATCGGCCCCGCGAACGACATTGTCGCTCCAAGGCTGCCAAGCCGACGGAAGGTTGAGGATGAGATGCTGAAACCGGATCAGCGAAAGATCGAGCAAACGACCAATGATCTCGGGGCCTATGGCTTGTTCGGTCAACAGGGTCGGCGGGGCGGCCAATACCGCCAATCCGCTTGTATGCCGGGCGATCATTACGTCGAGCATTTGAGAATCGAGCCGATCCGGCCGGGCCGAAATCTCGGCAAGTTGCAGGCCCGGCGTGACATTCAGATAGTCCGGGAGCGTTCCTGATTGCAAATTGAGATCGATGACGCAGCATTGCGACAAGGCGTTCTTGCCTTTTCCAGCAAGCACCGAGGCAGCTGCGACACAGAGTGTGGTTGCTCCACTGCCGCCGCACACACTCAAGAAAGCCGTAACTCGGGCCTGCCTTATACCGCCGGCCGCAGCCCCGGGCCGCAAGACTTGATCACAGGCCAAGAAAATCTCGCGATCTGTCGCCGACCGCGACAGCAGATCGGCGATTGGAAGCTTAATCAGCCGGCGTGCGATAGCCTGTGACGGGTTATCCGAGAGGATGATGACCGACGGTGGCGTGTTGCCGGAGCGAAGCACCACCTCCAACGCCTCGAGATCGGCGGCGCTGTCACTGCCTATGTCGCAGATCAGCAGCGATGCGGCGCCCAGCCGCTGGACGCTGTTCGGCAAGGTACTCAGCGAGCCTTCGACAACCTCAACACTGAAACGGTCATCGTGATCCAGTGCATTGCGGATTCGCCGGCTCATCGTTGGGTCGGAGGTGACGACCCTGATTGGCGCGACCTTATTGGCGGCGTTCAACATGACGTCACTGGGCTTGCGTTGGAGTTGCTCATGTCTTCGCCGGTCATCGTGGTCTTCATCGCCGGCATCGTGATAGGACCAACTCCAGGAATAAGATTTAGAAAGAGGAAGTTGAAGGTTATGTTTTGCAGCTGGACGGTAATTGTCGGCACCGGTCCACCCGGTCTACACGCAAAACCCAGGCCAGTTTGCTCATAGGTTACCGTCACATTTGCGGTCTTGATCGGCGCCAGAAATGGGCTCATCGCATTCACGATGTTTGCCATTGCAGTGGCGTCATAGGTCCCGCCGCTGCAGGAGGCCGTCGCGCCGTTGCAGACCCTGATGAAATATGGGAAAGCGGCTCCCGGAGTAACGCCGCTTTGCAACGTCGCCAGAGATGTCGCGTTGGCGAGATCGGATGAAACCGGATTTGATACGGCCGCCTTGCGCGCGCCCGCCTCGACCGCCTTGGCGGCGGCATTCCATTGCATGAAGGCGTAGCCGAAATCGATCGATCCGCCGGCGGCGAGGAAGAACATCGGCAGGATCAAGCTGAACTCGACCATCGAGGCGGCCGAGGTATCCTTGATAAATTTTCGCAGCCGTCCAGGCATCACTTACGTTCCGGTTAAGCGTTCTTCGTGATAGAAGGTAAGGGTCATCGAACTCGGAAGGCCCAGGTAGCTCAGCAGCCCCAATCCGGTGTAAGTCACCGATGTTCCGACATGGGCGACGTAGATCGTGCTGGCTCCGCGATAGGTCCCCGTAGAATTGGCGACGGCGTTAAACGTCACAGTCACGTCACTTGTGTTCCACCAGTCCACCCGCTTGGTCGTACCGCCGATCTGGCCATAAACCGCGAGCTGCTGGGCCGCGGTGACATTGATTGCGCCGACCGGGTAATTGAGATGGGACAGATAGCGGGCGCCGTCGCGCAACCCGGACTCGATCAGTTCATAACCGTAAAGCTGATAGCCGAACTCGGCGATGCCGCAGGCGAGCGCCAACAACATCGGCAGTACCATGGCGAATTCGACAAGCACCGAACCGCTCGGGTCGAACATGAACTGGATCTTACGCAACATGATACGCGCTCGGAAAGGTGGTCAGCGAACAAGTTGAACGATGTCGTGGGCTACGGGATCGGGCGGCTGCACAAGACCAGTCATCTCGACATAGATGCCGCTGGTGCTGGCCGGCTCGGTGATGAAGAACTTGCCGAAAGCCTCGACCGGCAGTGGTCCACCAGTGTTGCCGTGCACGCCCAGTCCGTTGCAGGCGATGATCGCGGCATAGAGAATGCGTCGATCGGGCGAGTCGCTGAGGCCACCACCGGAGTAGCAAGCGGCTGTGCCGACTTCCTTGTAGGGGTTGCCAGACTTGGTCGAGGTAAGGTTATTGTCAATCTCATAACGGTAAACTTGATATCGGGACGGCAGGTTGGAATTTGACCAAGTATTGGGCTTGGCAAGGGAGCCAAAATTTGTCGTCCAATAGTCGTTGAAGTCCCAGGTCCCATTGCCGACTTGGGCCGAACTTCCGCTCAACGTCGTAAAGGCACTGTCCTGGCCAAGCTTCGCCCAGTTTTGCGTAACGCCGCCAATCGTGCTCGTGGTCTCCGTGGCATTGCACGCGCCGTTTTTGCCGTTGCCGGGGGTGTACCCTTTACGCACGTTTAGCGACGGCCGGAACGAGGAATTGCCCGATTGGCTGTTGTAGGGTCCGGTCCACAGGTCGAATCGGACATTAATGGCATCGACTGCATTGGCAATGCTGCCCGTCTGCTGATTGACGCCGTTCTGGACGAAACAGGCCGTAGGCTGCACGGTCGCCAACGCATCGCGCAGAGCGCTAGCCCCGTTGCCGAGCGACGGCGAACTCAGCCAGCCATAATTGCCGGGGAAATACTGGCTCGATCCGCCGTTCCCGCCCTTTAGCAAATACTGCGTTCGCAGCGACGATGCACTGCTGGCGACGGTAAAGATTGAAGTGCCGGTGCCTTCATAGGGATCGCAAATATACATCGGCGTGAACTGGCACACCGCGGCGTTGAAGCCGGCGACCCCGGTCGCGTTGGTGGTGGTCGAATTCGAACCGCCGATCAGCGCGGCGGGAAAAAAGGTGGTCAGCGTCTGGGTCGACACTGTCACTTCGACATATTCGGCCTGCGTCGGGTCGGTGGTGTAGTTGGTCGACGTGATCGCTGCGGTGTCGGTCGATGGCAGGCTCTTGAGGTAGTGGATTTGCGCTGCGGGTGCCGTCACGGTTCCGGGGCTTGTGGTGCCAAAAACATGCTGGTTGCTGACGAGATTGGCAATCGCGGCGTTGGCCCGCGTTATGGCATCGGGTTTGCGATCCAGTTCGGCGGCGCCTGCCAATGCGAGCGCATCGGCGCCGTTTTGCAAGCTAGTGTTGAGCCCATAAAGTCGGGAGGCATCCACCGCCAGCAGGCCCATGCCGAGCACCACCGGCAGCATAATCGCCGTCATGGCGTAAACAGCGCCCCGCTGCTCATCGCCGAACGCGATTAGGCGTTTCAGCAGATTGTCGATCCTCGAACGCACTACCATGACCAAACCTCGAACACACAACCAAGGCAACCTAGTTTCCCGATGGATTAGCACCCGTCGCGCCCGACCCGCTTCCGTTGTTATTGGTAATATTGATTTCCTGGGTCGACAGGCCTTGTGGCTCCAGGCTTTTGTTGGTCTGATAGCGCTTAATACCCACCAACAGACGTTGCCCATTGACGTCAATGCGCGTGTTCCAGGCATTGCGCGGAAACGGATTGATCGTTTGCATCGCGATATTGGCCGCGGGGGCTTCACCGGCGCCGAAGTCGATCGCGTCGCTGCGCAGCCTGTAATCGTCCGCCAACGCGAAACCGCCGAGAGCAGTGCAAGCCGCAATCAGCGTCGCGGCGCGCGCCAGACTATTTGTCAGCGTCATAGTCGCTTCCTTGGTTGTTGCTGGGTGCCCACGAAGGCTCAAGATCGAGAATATGGCCGAACTTCTGCCCGGAGGTTTTGGCGACCTCCATCTGGCGGTTGAGAAAAAAGTCGCGATCATTGCTCGCAAGCTTTTGGTCGAACGGCGTCTCCAGCTTTTGGCCTGGTGTTGTCGGCCGCACCAAATGGGGCGTCACGATGATGACGAGGTCGGTCTCTTCCTTTCGGAAGGAGGAGCTGCTGAACAGTGCGCCAAGCACCGGGACCGTGCCCAACCATGGCAGACCCTGGTCATTCTTGAAGTGCTTGGTTTGCAGCAAGCCGGCGATTGCAAATCCCTGCCCGTCGCGTAGCTCGACAGTCGTGCTTGCTTTGCGCACGACCAGGCTCGGAATTGTGATGCCACCCGCCAACGTCACCGAATTGTTTGCATCCAAGTCGCTGACCTCGGGCTCGATCTTGAGATTGATCTGCCCGTCGGCGAGAACAGTTGGGGTGAACGCAAGACCAACACCGAATTTCTTGAACTCAAGGGTAATAACCGGTGCCGTTGCCGCCGAGGTCAGGGTTGCGGCAGTCCCGCTGGTCTGTGAGACTGGAAATGGAAATTCGCCCCCGGCCAGGAAGTTGGCGGTGTCGCCTGACAAAGCAACTAAGTTCGGCTCGGCCAGCCGTCGGGCTAGGCCACGCTGCTCCAGCGCCTGAATAAGCGCATCAGCATGCGTTCCATTGCTTAGAACCGACGCGATAAAACTGCCGAATGGAACCGGGTTGCTGGGTGACGGGAAGCCTTGGGCTACGGATGTGAAAGCCGACGTCAGCGTTGAGCCTGGCGGGGCGTTTGCCCCGCTCAGGCCTCGTGCATTGGCGCCACCCACATCCCATGCCACGCCCAGGTCTCGCTCGGCGGTGCGTTGCGCTTCCACAAAACGCACTTCCAACAGTACTTGTTGCGCCGCCCTCACGCTCAAGCCGTTAACGTAGTTTTTCGGCGAATTAGCATCGGTCGCGGGCGCGAATTGTTCGACGATTTCGACCGCCTTGGCCAAGGAAACCGAGTCGGCCACAGAGCCGCCCAACAGGATCCGACCGTTGGCGGTGCTGATCCGGAACTGCCCGGCGGCAATATTTTGCTCGAGTTCGCGTTTCAAGGCCTTGATGTCGAAGCTGACTTCAACTTCGATGATCCCGATGAGCTTCTTCGATTTGTCGAGCACGGTGATGCGGGTTAGCCCCAAGGTTTTGCCGACAACATACAGGCTGCGATCAGTCAGCGGCACAACATCGGCGGTTTCGGCACTGGCGACGAGCGCCTCAGCGAACACCTGGTTCAATACCAGCGTCTGAGACTTGCCCTTCGTGATACGCAGATGCAGCACCTGGCCAGGATCGGCAAGATTGAGAAGGGTCCGGTCGCCAGAGCCGCCGGCAAGGTCCGCGGCCATCGCTTTGCTTGCGAATTGCTCACCAATCAGACCTGCCAGGGCTAGCGACAAGCAGAAATGAACGAGCGCTCGACCGATACCCCAGTGCCAGCGCCCCGACGTCAGCCCATTCGTGAAAAACATCATCTCCGGCCCCGCATGATCCCTCGGCAACGCAAAGTGCTCGCAGCCAGCTGCACCGACGCCATACCGCCACGATACAGACTCGCTTAAGCCGATTCGCCGGACCTCCCAAAAAGACTGTGATTGCCCTCTGTGTGACCTTTTAGAGCTTTCCACAGATATTCACTTCGATTCCGCCTCGTGCGCCACCGCTTCCAGGTTACCAAAGCCTGGGCACAGAACAGCGTCGTCCTCGCGCTGCACGGGATAGCCGGTGCGCGAAAGGTTGTCTTTTTGACCAGTTATCGTCGAGGACGATATCGTACCGCTGGGCGAGATAGTCACTTGTGCGGTGGTATCGGTTGTCGTAGCAAATCTCGTCACGAATACATCCGCACAACGGTCGACGCGAGCCGGCGGCGTGACTGCCACCGGGTCCGGAGCCACAAAGGCCATTTCGTCGCCGCTGAGCATCGCCGCCGTCACCCGCCCAGTCTTGTCAGTGCCAGTCGCGCCCGCCGGGCGCAGGGCCAGC
>Ga0209698_10008716_pt1 | contig 10432 bp, 12 predicted proteins | sample LitLauG_LLR_2012_FD_187203 | JGI IMG/M metagenome (GOLD analysis project Ga0209698, IMG submission 187203) | Freshwater sediment microbial communities from Pennsylvania, USA - Little Laurel Run_MetaG_LLR_2012 (SPAdes) (version 2) | ecosystem: Environmental > Aquatic > Freshwater > Creek >... | reverse complement strand
GACCTGGAGGAGGGGCACGCGGCATCTGCCCGACCAGGTCGTCCCCCCGAGCGTTCTCTGTGGGCTACCTTGCGTCCCGGGCCGCTAGCTCATCGGGAAGAGCAGGGGACTTTTAATCCCAAGGTGCCGGGATCGAGACCCGGGCGGCCCACCGATCCGTACCTGGTTCGCGCGAGCTTGATGGCCCTATCTCAGAATCCGATCTCCGGTCCCTCGTGGTCGATCGATCGAGACCGCTCGAGGACTTGACGCAGTATCGGCAGGACCGCTCGGTCCTTTTCACGACCGGCGGCTTCCTTCGAGCGGATGACATCGGCCAGGCTGGCCACGTTCACCTGGAGGGTCTCAGTGATCTGCTCGCGTGTCGCACCGCGACGAAGATCGTCGTAGCCCTGAGTCCCGTCGGGGAGGAGGGCGACGTCGAGATATCCATGGTCTGTGATGAAGGTCCATGTCGTACCCCAATCGAATGAGTGCTCGTCAAGCGGGAAGTCCACTGGTCCGTCGACGTCTGGCACGCGCAGCTGCGCGTTGAGGTCCCGAAGTGCGCTAGCCAGGCGGCGCAGGTTGGGTCGGTCGCGAGAGGGCGTGACGTCCACGTCTCGAGTGATATAGGGCGAACCGCGAAGCTCAGCCGCCAGTCCTCCGATGACGACATAGCGCACGCCGTGCTCCTCGAGGACCTCGAGAAGCTCACCCGGTCGATACGGGACGATGTCATGCACGTTCTTCGACGCGTGCGCGTCGTTGCAACTGATCGTGGAAGCGAACCCTTTCCAAGAGGTCCGCCAGCCGCTGCGCTGGCGTCATCTTGAGGTGCTCGTCAATGACGGTCATGCTCGACTCGTCGAGCCGAGAAAGGTGAAACGAAAGTTCCAGACCGCAGCCTCGGGTCACGTGGCGAAGTGTCTCGAGGCTCGGGGTCACGTCGCCTCGCTCCCAGCGAGCGATCACCGACTGGGGCTTCCCGATCCTCTCCCCGAGTTCGGCCTGTGTCAGGCCGGCTCGGAGTCTGGCTTCCCGGATCAGGTCTCCACTCACCATGGGGTCATTATAGTACATTTATGCTATTGGCTGCGACAGATGGCGGAACTCTCTCTGGCCGAGGTTTGCTACTGATTTGCTACTGAAACCCCTGGACTGCTTCCACCATTAGTCCACTCCACGGACCACGTACCCGACGAGACCTGCGCCAATGGATCTGGGGAAAGCGGGTGGATAAACGGGGTCCGACTTTTAATCCCAAGGTGCCGGGATCGAGACCCGGGCGGCCCACCACAAAGGTTGGTCGATCCCGGTCGCGTAGTGCATCAGCAGCTGCCCGATGTCGGCCCGCTCGGCGCCCCGCTGATTGGCGTTCGGCTGATCGGAGCTGCGCTGTTGGGACTCATTCGCCCGCTGCCGGAGCGTCATGCCGGCGCCGGCTCATCTCGGCGATGGTGGACGCGGCGGCGTCGAACAGGATCTTGGTGTTGAGGACGCCCAGCGATTGGGCCAGGGCGACGTCCTTGTGGAGCGTGGGCCACGCTGCCACGGAGAACCGATCGGCACCCAATTCGAGACAGATACCGACCGAAGGGTTGGCCGCCGAACCGTTCGCCAGGACCTCGCCTAGGCGGTCACGGTCGACATCGAGCGCGGTGCCCAGGTCAAACGCGTCGAAGACGAGTCCGGTGATGGCGGTCATCAGGCTGTTGTTGATGAGCTTCGCCGTCTGGGCCGACCCGAGCTGGCCGGTGTGTACGATGCGGCCAGCGTAGGTGGCGAACATCGGGGTACATACCGCACAGAGTTCCTCATCGCCGCCAGTGATCACCAGGAGCTGCCCAAGGGCGGCCGCGTTCCCGCCGCTGACCGGTGCGTCCACGACGGAGACGCCGTACTTGACCAGCCGGATGGCGAGGTCCTGCACATAGGCCGGGCCAACGGTGCTGTGGAGCGCCAGCACAGTCCCGGGGCGAACTTCGGACATGAGCCCGTCGGGGCCGAAAAGGACACTGTCTGTCGCCTCGGCATCGTAGAGACACAGGCCGATGACGTCGCAGTGTGCACCGAGCTCGGTCGGGGAGTTGGCGATCTGGGCATCGGCTTCCTCATAGCGAGCGAGCACCTCTGACCGGCGAGCCCACAGCCAGGGCCGCAGGCCGGCACCGATCATGCGCTCGGCCATGGGCGTCCCCTGGTGGCCAAGCCCGATGAATCCGAAGGTCACCACGATGAGGTGACCCGAGCGGGCGCCGGGTGCACGATCCGAAGCACGGAGTCCACGAGGCGTTCCACCGGGCGGTTGCGTTGGGCCACCGTCGGCACCAGGGTCCGGGCCAAGATGGCGCCGAGGAGCATGTCGAAGACGTCGTCAGGGTCGATGTCCGGGTCCATCTCGCCAGCCGGGGCCGCGACCAGGATGTCAAGGAACTGAGGGCGGGCGGATACCGCGAGCCAGACCTCGGGTGCGCCGGACCGTCCGGCTGCCTGGTAGCTGGCCAGCAGGCCAGGCATGGCAGCGCGTGCCTCGGGTGCTCCGAAGGCTGCTAGGTAGGCGCGCACGAAGCGCCGCAGGTCTCGTCGCAGATCACCGGTCGGACGAACCATGACCGCGGACAGCCCAGGGAACACCGACTCCTCGATGATCTCCACTCGCGACGGCCACCGGCGGTAGATGGCCGAGGCGTGCTCCCCGGAGCGCTCGGCGATGGCTCGCACGGTCGTGGCGTCGAAGCCTCTCTCGATCAGGATCTCCCTGGTGGCCTCGAGGACCCTGGCGTCGATGCTCTTCTTTCGGGGCCGACCGAGCTGCCGGACCCCCCGTTCGTTCGCCATCACCCCATGCTACGTTCAGTCCAAGAATACGGGAACAGTAGTCCTGTATCGAAGGGGGATTGGTGAGCGAAATCGACGATCTTCGTGCTGCGGTTGCCGCGCTCCAGGTCCGGGTGGGACTCCTCGAGGACCACTTGGCCATCACCCAGCTGGTGGCCCAGTACGGACCCAACGTGGACAGTGGCTCGGCCGAGGCCACGGCGAACCTCTGGACCGAGGACGGCACGTTCGATGCCGTGGGTGCGATCGAGATGGGGGGCCGGGAGCAGATCGGCAGCATGGTGCAGACCAAGGGCCATCAGGACCTGATCATCAATGGCTGCGGCCACGTGCTCACCGTTCCGCACGTGGTCGTCAAGGGCGACGAGGCCGAGGGCCGCAGCTACGCCCTCAACATCCGCTGGGACCCCGAGGCCCAGCGCTTCTGGGTGGCCAGACTGTCAGCCAACACATGGCGCTGGGTCCGCACGGCGGAGGGCTGGCGCATCGCCGAGCGGGTCAACGCCAACCTCGATGGCACGCCCGAGCACCGTGCCATGCTCGCACCCAGGGGCTAGGGCTAGGGGTCGGAAGGCGACTATTCGAGGATCTCTGTCCTAAAAAGGACTGAGGAACGAGGGAGGCCTACATGCGTGCTGCCGTGCTCCGAGGCGGGAAGATCGAGGTTCGGGAGACGGACGACCCGACGCCCGGACGTGGGCATGTCCTCGTGCGCTCGCTGGCCTGTGGGATCTGCGCCTCGGACATCCACTTCATGGACCACCCAGAGGGTGATGCCGACGACGACAGCGGGCTCTCCAACTACGACCCCGACGCCGACATTGTCATGGGTCATGAGTACTGTGCCGAAGTGGTCGACTACGGGTCGAAGACGCAGCGCAAGTGGCCGGTCGGGACCCGGGTCAGCTCGATTCCGGCGCTCCTCGTGCGCGACGGCGTGCGCATCATCGGTCAGAGCCACGATGCACCTGGTGGATTCGGCGAGTACTTCCTCTTGACCGAGGGGATGACCCAGGTCGTGCCCTCCGACTTGCCGAACGAGCTGGTCTCGATCGCCGATGCCATTTCGGTGGGGTGGTCGTACGTGAAGCGGGCCGCGGTGACGTCCAAGGAGGTCCCGCTGGTCATCGGGTGTGGCGCCATCGGCCTCTCCGCCGTGGCGTCATTGAAGCGTCTCGGCATCGGGCCGATCGTGGCCGTGGACTTTGTGGCGTCGCGACGTGAGACGGCCCGGACGCTCGGCGCCGACGTGGTGGTCGACCCAGCGGAGCTGTCGCCGTATGCGGCATGGCGCGAGCTCGCCTACGGCTCGGCCGAGCCCGTTCGGGACATGATGAGTCTGCTCGACCTGCCCGGATGCGTCGCGTTCGAGTGCGTCGGGGTACCCGGAGTCCTCGACACCATCTTCAAGGGGTGCGAGCGGGGGACGAGGATCTTCTCTGCCGGCGGCCCGCCTCAGGGCGATCACCTACACACCATGGTGGCCAAGCGCAAGGGACTCAACATCCAGTTCGGTGGTGGGCCGTCGATGACTCACTGGAACGAAGCCTTCGAGGAGGTGTGCTCGGGCCGACTGGACGTGACCCCGATGTTCGGGTGGAGCGTCGACCTCGAGGGAGTACCCCAGGCGATCGATGACGCCCGGGACGCCAATGGGCCGGCACGGATCATCGTGGTGCCAAGCTGATGCAGGTCGGGATCGTCGGCACGGGCGAGATGGGCCGGCCCCTGGTCGACCGGCTCGTCGGTGCGGGGTTCGACGTCACCGCGTTCGCCCGCCGTACCGAGGCCCGAACGGAGCTCGAAGGAGCGGGAGTGCCATGTGTGGACGACGTCGGTGCCCTGGCTCGAGGGCGCGACGTCGTGATCGTCTACGTCTACAGCGACGAGCAGGTCCGCAGCGTCGTTATCGAGAGCGGTCTGGTCGAGGCGATGGAGCCCGGCTCGGTGATCGTGGTCCACACCACCGCCAGCCCGCGCACCATCGAGGCCATCGCCGCCCGGGTGGCCCTGGTCGGGGTCGGCGTGGTGGACGCACCCGGAAGCGGGGGGCCGACGCGGGTAGCCGACGGCAAACTCACGCTCTTCGTCGGCGGTGACGACGCCGTGGTGTCCCGCTGCGAGCCGTTGTTCGCGGCCTACGCCACCGACGTGGTGCGCTTCGGCCCGCCCGGCGCTGGCGTGAAGGTGAAGCTCGTGAACAATCTCCTTTTCGGAGCGCACGTGGAGCTCGCCGTGGAAGCGGCGGAGCTGTGTGACTCCCTCGCTGTCGATCCACAACTCGTGGCGAAGACTTTGCTCACCTGCAGCGGGGCCAGCTACGCCCTCGAGCTATTGGCCGCCATGGGGTCGGCCGAGGCGTTACTCAGGGCGGCCGGACGGTTCGTTCACAAGGACGTGGCGACGGCCCGCACCGCCGCTGACGACGTGGAGGCTCGTCTCGGCGCGCTCGGCCTTGTCTCCGACGCTGTGATGAACCGAACGCGAGCCCCTTGACCCGGACACACTCCCGCTTCACGGGACCGGGAGAAATCCGGGTCCGTCAGCCGAGCTCGTCAGCCTGGTTCTAGGTGGCGATCACAATGAGCGGTCTATGCGGAGCGCGGCACGCATGGCGTCACGGTATAGCCGCGCCGCGATGTCAGCCGTACGCGGGTCTTCGCTCATCCCGTGATGCTGGTTCGGTGCGCAGTACAGCTCGACGGGTACGTCTGCTGCCATCAGCTCCAGTGCGTACCGGATACCCTCGTCACGCAGGGGATCCAGTCCGTTGACCTGTATGAACGCAGGGGGGAGGTCGCGAAAATCTTCAGCCCGTCCGGGAGCGGCATACGGGGAGGTCGTGGTCCGGTCGGCGTCGTTCCCCAGGTAACTCTCCCACATCGCTCTGGCCAGTCGACCGCCGAACAGAGGGCCTTCTTCGTATTGACGGATCGAAGGCGTGTCGCAGCGATCGTCGGTCACGGGAATGACCAGAGCCTGGAATGTGATGGTGGGTCCGTCCCAGTCCCGCGCCATCATGGTGACCGCGGCGGCTAACGCCCCGCCGGCACTTACCCCGGTGACCGCAACGCGCTCTCGGTCGATGTCCAAAGACTCGGTGGCCCAGGACAGCGCCGCGTAGCAGTCCTCGACGCCGCCGGGGAACGGGGCTTCTGTCGAGGGCCGGTAGTCGACCGAGACGACCGTGGTGCCGAGCATGGCCAAGTGCGCCGGGCCGGCCGGGAAGTTGTCGGCCCTCAGGGCGAACCCACCTCCATGGATGTCAACGATCAAGGGTTGGCCGGCCGGCGCCTTCTTGGGCCGATAGACCAGGAGCCGCACATCGGGTGCCCCGTTGAGGCCAGGGGCAGACCGCTCGTCGCGATCCACCGCCGCCAACAGTTGGGGCGTTAATTCCTGACCGGGGAAAGGCTCCAACTGGTCAGTGGTCATACCTGGCGCTCCGGATTATGCCTTGCACCACACCTCGTCCCGTCCATCAGGAGCCTTACCCGCTGCTCGACACCTTGAAGAGCGTCTTGGGGTCGCAGTGCCAGATCTGATTGTTCGGAGCTGTCAGCGACTTGGCCCATGTGTACTTCCCACCCTGCAGTTGAACCATGGTGAAGCAGTCGCTTGGCGTGGGGTTTTGGTCCGACATGGCCTCTTGGGCTACCGGTGCCTGAATGTCGCCGGCGCTCCAGTTCTTTTGGGCGGCGGCGTGGCTCAATACGCACGAGACGGTGAGATTGGCGCCACAGGCCGTGGCCGACTTGGCCCATAGCACCCAAGAGGTGGCCCCCAGCTCGTCGTTCTGGTCGATGGTCGTGCCCGAAGCGTACTTGTGCATGATCGCCTCGAGCTCGGTCAGACCGGGGCTCTGTGATGCCAACTCGAAGGGCCAGTCGACCAGGGCCAGATACGTCGGGGGCAGGTGCATCGACGCCGTGGCCTGCGCGGTCTGCTTCACGTAGAGGTTGGCGTACATGTACACGAAGGCCGGGTTGTAACCCGCCGTCTGCATGGCCTGGAAATACGGCCCGACGTTCGAGGAGGCCGACGGCTCGAGGGCCTGCACGCCCTTGGACTGCGCCTCGCTGATGTACGGCGCCCAGTCGGTGACGGAGAGAGGTGGCTCTTGAAAGTCGACCACCTTGTAGCCCTGGGCGACCGCCGCCTGTTCGTTCTTGTGCTCTTGTTCGAGGATCGAAGACTGGTTCTCCCCGCCGGTCCCGAAGTGTTTGATGGCCTGGGGGTACTTCTTGGCCAGAGCGCCGTACCAGCCGGCCTCGATCTCGGAGTTGTTGATGCCGCCCGGGTTGACCTGCAGCGCCGCGTTGACGGACTGGTCCGAGACGGTGAATGGGGTGATCTGGCCCAGGCCACAGGCGACGCGGATTGGGACGGCCGACGTGTCGAGCACGAGGCCACCGCCGACCGACATGAAGTCCTTCTGACAGGCCTGGTTCATGACCTGCCCGGCGTTGAACAGCGCCCCGTCCTCGGTGTCGACGACGATGTGACGCCCGTTGATCCCACCGGCGGCGTTGCACCAAGCGGCGAACGCCTTGGCGAACTGGGGGAACTCCACGTCGAGGCCAGGCTGCGCCGTGTTGCTGGCGTCGGTGAAGACGGCGATGTCGATGGACTTGTTGAAGACTCCCCGCACACTCGACGCGCTGCCCGGCCCGGGTCCGCAGATCTGGCCCACGCCGGGCCACACACCGCTGGAACTGGACGACCGCACCGCGGCGGAAGCCGACGAGCTGCCTATTGCCACGGTCGAGAGCAGCACCACGGCACTCGCAGCGGTCACACACCACCGGGACATTCTCCGGAACATCAATACCCTCCCCATTGCTCTGCACACCCGCAAGGGGCGGCCGGAGCGGCGAGCATAACCTAACTCTTGTCGTATTTCACCTACACCTTGTAGGATTGGCCTGGTGAAGGGGTCCCGGCGAAGACTTGACCTTTCGGCGGTGGTGGAAGCGGCCGAGCTGCTCGTCGACCGAGACGGGGCGGCGCAGCTCACGATGACCGCGCTGGCCGGCGATCTCGAGATAAGAGGCCCTTCGCTCTACTCGCACGTCGCCAGCCTCGAGGAGCTCCTCAGTCTGATCCAATCCCGGGCCATGGCGGAGCTGGGAAACGACCTGCAGCGTGCGGCCATGGGCCGATCTGGTCCCGATGGCGTCCGCGCGTTGGCATCCGCTCTGCGTGGTTTCGCAACTCGTCATCCGGGACGCTACGACCTGGCCATGAGCAAGCCGATCGACCGCCCGGCCATGCAAGCGGCCAGCGTCGCCGCCGGTGAGGCCTTCGTCGCCGTCACCGGGTCCATGGGAGTACAGATGACCAACGAGCTAGCACTCTCGTGTTTGGCGACGCTGCACGGAGTCCTCGCACTGGACCGGGCCGGCCTGTACCCCCGCTCCGAGGTCGATGTCGATGCCGTCTACGCGCAAGCAATCAAACTCGTGATGCACGTCATTGACGATGCGGCACGCGTCGACACCCGGGTCGACTGATATCTCGCTTCCCCGTATGACTCATACCCGCTGGTGTTCGAATCGGTCTGATCCGTGGTAACGACCACATTGCGAGTCGTGCAATGGACGACCGGGAAGACCGGCCGAGCCGCCGTCCGAGCGCTGGCCGAACATCCGACCATGAGCTTGGTGGGATGCTACGCCTGGTCTACCGACAAGATTGGCCGCGACGTCGGTGAGCTCTCCGGTATTGGTCCTCTCGGTGTGACGGCAACGAACGATCTCGACACCCTGCTCTCCCTCGAGCCTGACTGTGTCGTCTACACGCCATATCGGCCGGATACCGATCACCTCGAACAGATCCTGAAGTCGGGGTGCAACGTAGTGACATCGATGTACCAGCTCACGGGGCGCGGTTACGGAGATGATGCCTACCAGCGAATCGTCGCTGCGGCGGAACGGGGCAACTCCTCGATGTACGCGAGCGGCACCTACCCCGGCTACGTCGGCATGCTGGCACTCGGGCTCACGGCGGTGTCGTCTCGCATTGAACGGATCGGCATGCTCGAGTCCGTGGACTTACGCGGGTACGCCAATGAGTCCATGTACCGAGCAATGGGCATCGACCGAGATCCGGCCGACCCCGAGGCTGAAACTCTGATCGCGGCAGCATGCGGATCGTTTCGAGATCAAGTGGCGGTGATGGCCCATGCTCTGGAGGTCGAACTTGACGAGATCCGGTTCCATGCTGACTTCGCCGTGGCCGATCAGGACAACGACTTCGGCTTCATGACCGTGGGTGCAGGCCGTGTTGCGGCGATTCGCGGCACGATCGCGGGTTGGGCTGGCGGCCGCCCTCGCATCGAATGCCGCTCGGTTTGGAAGCTCGGGGAGCGCACGACACCCGATTGGCCCGTCGAGCACGGGTACGTGATCGACATCGAGGGGACGCCGTCCTTCCGGGCACGTATCGAGCCCGGCGATGAGTGGAGCGGGTCGATGAGCACGGCGTTGCCGCTTGTCAACGCGATTCCCGCCGTCTGCGCGGCACCACCGGGCATCGTCAACTACGGGGAAATCCCTCTGATCTATGCCGTGCACGCAGTGCGCTGACCAGTGAATTCTAGAGCGAACAGCCCGGACATTGGACACCTCAGTCGTCGGGCCTTGTCTGCCCCCGGAGGCGCACGCGCTCCCGTCTTCGGCCGGTGGAAGCTCTCAGGCACCGGGCAATTGCTCAACGTTCTTCGGGAATGCCAGCCACCGACTGTTGCGTTCCTGGGAACGCGGAACCTCGCCTAGGCGGTAGGAGTGGGGCCTTCAATCCAACGATGCATTCGATGAGTTGTGAGCAGATTTGCTACTGCCCTGCTACTGAAAAACCAGCGGAACCTGCCGAATTCGGTCCAACTGCCCAGACAGGTCACCCAACGTGAGCTGGTTGTTTGGAAGGCATGACACGTGGTGGACGTTTGGCACCCGACTCTCAATCCCAAGGTGCCGGGATCGAGACCCGGGCGGCCCACCGAATTGCTGGTCGTCGTGTTGTCGCCGAGCTCCGACGACGAATATGTTGCCAATGGCTCGACGTCGGGCAGCTCGTCGTGCCAGAGCGCTCTGCTCATCGCTTCGGCAGCGTGCACGCGGGCCAACACGACTCGGCCGCCCGTCGGCACATGGCCCGGACCCCTCCGACCCACGCAGTTGCCGACCTTGACCACGACGTGGCCAAGAGCCTGTACGTGCACGATGACTTCCTCGGTCCGCAGCCACTCAGCGCGCGCCAGCCAAGACACTGTCGCTGTCTTCGACGCTCATTGGGGCCCCGATCGGCCTGAGGTCATATGAGGAGGCGATTCGTGCCAGCTCGTCCATCGGCGGGAACTCCGGTTGACTCGGAACGACGCGCGCCGTGGCCGGAGCGCCCACATGGCGAATGAGGTCCCGAAAGCTGTTGTTGTCGTGCACCAGCAGGATTCGTGCATCTTGGTCACCGACCACCCGGAACGTGTGCGGGACACCGCGGGGCATGGAGACCCAGTGGCCGGCTCCAACGACGAGCTCGTCGTCACCACAGCGCACGACCATCTCGCCATCGAGGATGTACCAGGTGTCGTCGAGGTCGTCGTGGACGTGCA
>Ga0209698_10008714_pt1 | contig 10433 bp, 8 predicted proteins | sample LitLauG_LLR_2012_FD_187203 | JGI IMG/M metagenome (GOLD analysis project Ga0209698, IMG submission 187203) | Freshwater sediment microbial communities from Pennsylvania, USA - Little Laurel Run_MetaG_LLR_2012 (SPAdes) (version 2) | ecosystem: Environmental > Aquatic > Freshwater > Creek >... | reverse complement strand
GTCGCGCGCCTACAACGGTGTTGTGGCCGCTTCGGGGGAGGAGGTCGTCGGACACATCGGGTTCACGTGGCCGACGAGCGCGTCGACGGTGGTGGAGGCCGGAACAACGGTCGTCGATCCGGGTTTTCGAGGACAGGGCCTGATGGGCCGGCTCGGGTTGGCGCTCGGCGAAGTGCTGGCGGCAGAGGGAGCCGTCGGTTTCATCCACTTCCCTACGACCGCGCATCCGGTGATGCAACGCGCTTCGCTCAGCGCGGGCGGTCGTGAGACGGGGTTGATGCTGGCGTATCTGCCTGCGGAGACCCGGGATGGCGCGATCGGCGCCGTCGGAGAGGAGCGCCTCGCGGTGACGGTGGTCTACCAGCCCGTGCTCAACGCTCCATCTCAGAGCATCTACCTGCCCCGGCGCTACGGCGGGCTGATCCAGGGCTTCGCTGACGGTCTCGGAGTCAGTCGAAGCGCGGCCGAGCCGTTCCGGACGCCGACGGGGGAGAGCCAACTCAAATGCGCCTTCGATGCTGCTCGCGGGCTCCTGCGAGCCTCGGTCGATCGCATCGGAGCGGACCTCGCGACGGCGGTGGCCGGGGTCGTGGAGACCCATGCCGCTGGGTTGGTGCATGTGGATCTCGCTATGAACGACCCGGCGATCGACCATGCCGTCGAGGAGCTCCGCCGGTCGTCCTTCGCGTTCGCGGCGTGGTTGCCGGGCTGGGCCGGCCACGACGTTCTCCGGCTTCAATGCGTGGCGTCCCCCTCCGAGGGCGAGCTGTCACCGAGCGTTTTCTCCCCCGACGCCAGAGCGCTTCTGGCAATGATCCGAACGGAGTTGCTCGGCCCGAAGTGAACGGCATCCACCCGGACGGCCGCCGCGGGCGTCTGATGCATTCGAACCGGCGCTTGGTTCTGCAGCGGTGGCAGGCGGCCGTCTGAGCCAGGCCGCGCTCGCTACGCCGGCAAATAGGGCGAACGCCCCGGCCCGCCGAGGTGCTGGCCGCCGTTAGGCCTACAGCGAATGTGGTCCGAACCGCTCGATCGCGACGAACACGGCCAGGGCGAAGATGACGACATTCAGCGGCACGTGAGAGGTTTCGCCGCGTCGCAGCAGGGTGATTGCCGCGACGACCATCGTGAGTGCCAGCCCACAGGCGGCGATCGGTGTGAGGATGGGCGCGACGTTCAGAGCGGCTGGGAGGACGACCCCGACTGCGCCGAGTACCTCGACGATGCCGATGGCCTTGACCTGGCGGTCCGTGAGGTCCTCGACGTATGGGGTTTTCTTCTTGAGCGCCTCGCGCGGAGTGGTGAGCTTCATCGTCCCCGCCGCGAGGAAGACGACGGCGAGGATGATCTGTGCGACCCAGATGATGGTTTCCATGTGTGGCGTCTCCTTGACGGTGCGTCTCGTGGCGGCGTCGCGGCGCTATTCGGCGCGTACGGGGTTCGACACGGCTCCGAGGCCGTCGATCTCGACCTCGACTGTGTCGCCGTCGCGTAGGAAGATGCCCTGTGGCCCGCCGACGCCGGCGGGGGTGCCTGTGGCGATGATGTCGCCCGGCTCGAGGGTCATGGTGCGCGAAAGCCAGGCGATCGACTCGGCGACGCCGAAGATCAGGTTCGCGGTTGTCCCCTCCTGCACGACCTTTCCGTTGATCCTCGTGCGCAGGCCGAGTGAGCCGAGGTCGCCGGCCTCGTCCAGCGTCACGAGCGCCGGCCCGCAGGGTGCGAACGTGTCGAGCGCCTTGCCGCTGGTCCAGAGCGTGTTCTGCAGCTGGAGGTCGCGGGCGCTGACGTCGTTGAAGGGCATCGCTCCGGCGACGTGGGAGAGAGCGTCGGCGGCGTCGATGCGGTGTCCACGTCGGCCAATCACGACGGCGAGCTCGGCCTCGTAGTCGACGTAGTCGGGGTGTGCGGCGGGCAGCACGATTTCCTGCCCGCTTCCAATCAGCGAGTTTGCGAACTTTCCGAACCACATCGGCGCGGTCGGGATCTCGGCGCCGCTCTCCTCTGCGTGGTCGCGGTAGTTCAGGCCCAGGCAGATGATCTTCTCCGGATCGGGGACCGGGGCCAGCAGACGCACCGCGGACATCTCGATCCGCTCGCTCGCGCTCTGTGCGCGCGCTCCAAGCGCCGCCAGGCCCTCTGCGTCAAGCGCGCTCAGCAGGCCTCTGACCGAATCGGCCGGGGCGCCCAGCGCCGAGGCCGGCACGATCTGCTCTCCGAGGAGAATCCCTGCACGCGGGCCGCTGTCGTCGTCGAAGGTGAGCAGGCGCATCGACTACTCCGCGTAGGGGATGTCGACGGGGGACTCGCCGGGCGAGAACTCTTTCGCCTTGGCGCGCTCGTGGATCTCCGCGAACGTCGCCCCCTCGGCAGCCGCCGCCGCCACGATGGCCGGGTCGACGAACGTGCCCATCGGGTTTGAGTGGAACTCGTCGCTCACTCTCATCCACTCGCTCGAGGCGGCCCAGTCGCCGAAGACGTCGCACTGCAACTCGACATAGTTGCCGTCGGGGTCCTTGTAGTAGTACGAGAACGTCATTCCGTGGTCCAGGCAGATGTCTGGAGTGATGCCGGCGTCGCGCAGGCGCAGGTAGCTGGCATTCAGATCCTCGAAGCTGTCGTACTCGAAGGCGCTGTGATGCATACCCGTCCGGGTGTCCTTGTCGGGGTCGTCCTTGAAGCCGTCGAACGCGAGCAGCGCAACCCTGTGGTTGGCCTCGTCGTTCGTCAGCCATGCCCCGTCGGGTGCCTGGAACTGGACGCTGACACCCAGCAGCGTCGTGTACCAGTCGATCATCTCCTGCAGTCGCGTCGTCTTCAGGTTGACGTGATGGAACTTCGGTTGGATTGCTGTCGCGTCGGTCATGTGCGTCTCCTTTCGGGTTTCCGTCAGTGTGCGGGCGCCGGCACACCGAGCGGCCGGGCCAGAATCTGCGTCAGGGCGATGGCTAGCTCGCTCGCGGGGTCCTCGGATGACGCGGTGTTGCGCCAGGCGACGAACCGGTCGGGTCGTATCAGCAGCGCGCCGTCCGGCCCGATCCCCCGGTGGCGCAGCCAGGTGCAGCGGGGGTCGAACCAGTCGCCATCCAGGTGGCCGATCCGGACTGCGTCCAAGGGCAGGGAGTGCGCCTCGGCGAGGGAGCGCGCGGCCTCGCACCATGCCTCACCCTCTTCGCCTGCGATCAGCAGGAATCGGCCGGGCCGCACGAGGTCCTTGATCGGCACGCGGTTTCCCTCATCGTCCTCGAGCCAGGCGTGGGGGAGCGGCGACCCCGGGCGGGTTGAGGGCTCGTAGACGCGGATCTCGTCCGCGTTCTGCGGCGCCGCTGTGCCGTCCGGGACGATTGCGGGGGACTCGTAGCTGTACCCGTACTCGACGTTCAGCTCGTTGAACTCCATCGAGCTTGCGCGCATCAGCCGACGCACGGCTGTTCGTGCCTCTGCGTGCTCGGGAGCATCGCTCCAGACCCGTGAGATGTTGGCCCAGTTCTGCGCCTCGCTGTTGTCCGGCGACACCTCGAGCGTTTGAGCGATCATCAGGTGGTTCACGGCGTTCTCAAGGCTACGCTGGGCGTTGCGCGCGACGGAGCTTCGCCGCTCGGGTTCGTAGCTGTCGAGCAGCGTCGGCGTCGCCTCGCCGTCGAGAACGGCGGCGAGCTTCCAGCAGAGGTTGTGCACGTCTTGGATTCCACTGGTGAGGCCCAGGCCGCCGGTTGGCGGGTGCCGGTGCGCGGCGTCCCCGACGAGGAACACGCGGCCTGATCGGAATGACTCCGCGATCACGGCCTCGACTTTCCAGCGCCGCACGGTGTGCACCTGCATCTCGAGGTCGGGGAGCCCCATCGCGGTGCGGGCGTCGGCGATCACCCGCTCGTCGGTTAGCTCGTCCGGGTCGGCGTCCACGGGGTAGAACACGTGAATCACCCACTCCTCCGAATCGGGACCCCAGCGCTCAGGCCCCATCGGCACGAGCACCACGCCGGCCCCGTACTGCGGCGAGATCACCCAGCGCAGGAGCACGTCCTCGTCCCCGGCCCAGCGGCTGAGGTCGACCGTCGCATGGATCGTCGCTGTCTGGCTGACCACGCCGAGACCCTCGTAGCCAATGCCGATCAGTCCTGGGACCGTGCGGCCGCCGTCTGCGCCCATCAGGTACTCGCAGCGGACGCGATAGGTCTCACCGCTTGCCCGGTCGCGCACCATCGCGGTGACGCCGTCCGCGTCCTGGTCGAGCTCGACGAGCTCGTGGGCAAAGCGAATGCGACCGGGCGCGAGACGCTCGGCATGTGCCTTCATCACCGGCTCGAGGCGAATCTGGGGGAGGTTCAGCTGGTGGCAGGGGCTCGCCGCGAGCCAGTTCTCATCCGCGCCGCCGGCGCCCCAGCACTCGAGCTTGGCGAGGGTGCGCCCGTAGCCCTCACCCCCGGCGAAGCCGGCGTAGAAGGCGGTCGCCGCCATCTGATGCGGGGGCGTGCTGCGCTCCTCGATCGCGCCGGCGACGCCCGCGTCCTCAAGGATCTCCATCGTGCGCATGTTCAGCACGTGCGCCTTCGGCAGGATCGAGGTCTCCGGAAGGGCGCTCACGAGCAGGTGATCGACCCCGAGGCCTGACAGCAGCATCGAGGCGGTGAGGCCCGCGCCGCCGCCGCCGATGATCAGGACCGGCACTTCCTCGTCGATGGCGCCGTGCTGGTTTGAGGTGGAGCTCGAAGTGGTCATGGCGGCGAACCTACCGTTGACTGAACAAAAAGTCAATAGTGAGGGTATACTCAGTCAATGGCTCAGGTGCATACTGGCGCAGTGCCCAGCGAGAAGCCCGCGGCCAAGGCCGCCCCTGGACGAAACGAGCGGCGCAAGGCACGCACGCGCGGCGCGCTGCTCGCAGCGGGTCAGCGCCTGTTCGGGGAGCAGGGATACGAGGCGACGACGGTCGCCGAGATCGCCGACGCCGCAGACGTCGCGATCGGGTCCTTCTACAACCACTTTGAAACCAAGGACGAGCTCCTGGCGGCCCTGCTTCACGAGACGCTCGCTGAGCATCTCCGCAGCATGGAGGCTAGGCGCACGGGCATCGAGGATCCCGCCGAGGCGATCAGCGTCGCGCACCGGTACTTCGTGCGCCTGGCGTGGGAGGAGCCCCAGTGGGCCTGGCTGCTCGTTCGCCTGGACGTCCCCTACCGGGTGACCGATGATGTCCTCGGCAGGCCGGCGATGCGCGATCTGCGAGCAGGCATCGCCGCAGGGCGGTTCCAAGTCGCCGATCCCAGACTCGCGCTGCGCGCGAGCGGGGGGGCCCTCATCTCGGTCATGCACGCCGTCCTGCTCGGTGAACTCGGTGAGCGCGCCGACAGCGAGCACGCAGAAGGCGTGCTTCGGAGCTTCGGACTGGACCGCGCCGAGGCCGCCCAGATCGCACACAAACCGATGCCCGAGCCAGCCGACTCCGAGGAGCACGCACCGTGATAAACCGCCCGGACGACCGGCACCGGATCGACGTGCACGCCCACTACCTGGCACCCGCTTACAAAGAGGCGCTGCAGGAGGCCGAGATGTGGCTCATCGGCGGTATCCCGGTTCCTGCGTGGACACCCGAGCTCGCGCTGGAGTTCATGGACGCTCACGGCATCGCCGTGCAGATGCTCTCCGTCTCGGATCCCGGCGTCGAGTTCGTTGATCCGGAGCGGGCGCCCTCGCTCGCACGCGAATGCAATGACTACGCAGCGGCAACGGTGCAAGAGCACGGCGGGCGGTTCGGTGCGTTCGCGGTCCTCTCGATGAGCGACGTCGAGCAGGCGCGCGCCGAGACCGTCAGGGCGCTGGATGACCTGCAGCTCGACGGTGTGGGTCTTCTGTCGAGCTACGCCGGCCGCTACCCGGGCGACCCCGCATTCGAGCCGCTCCTGTCGGAGCTGGACAGGCGCCGCGCCTGGGTGATGGTTCACCCGGCCGCCATCGCCTCACAGCACAAGCCCGACCTCTCGGTGCCCGGCTTCATCGCCGAGTACCCGTTCGACACGACCCGTGCGTTCATCTCTCTGCTGGTCAACGGCGCCTTTGAGACCCACCCGCACATCCGCTGGCAGTTCGCGCACGGCGGCGGCACCCTTCCCATGCTGCGCGGCCGCCTCGCAGCCGTCTCGGCCGCCGCCAAAGAGCTCGGCCCGTTCCTCGGGCTGCCGGACGGCTGCGCTCTGCTGACGGCGGACAGCGCCCACCGGGCGCTCGCAGGATCGTTCTACGACACGGCGCTGATCGCAGACCCGCCCGCCCTGCGCGCCGTCGCTGGTGTTGCCGGCCCCGGTCACCTCCTGTTCGGCAGTGACTGGCCGTTCGCGGCGCGCATGTATGCGGCCGAGGGCGACCCTCAGCCCGCGCTCGGCGAGGTGTTCTCCAGCGAGGAGCTCGCCGCGGTCGATCGCGGAGGTGCGCTGGCGCAATTCGGACACCTGGCGGATCGTTCGAGGCCCATTCGGCGCTGAGGCGATGGCCAAGTACCAGAGCGCCTCGGCCGAGGTACCCGAACTGCTCGAAGGAGGGCAGCTCGATCACCTGGCGTCCATCCTTGCTCCGCTGGGCCAAATCGCGCAGCCGAGGTTCTACGGCATGCACAACATCCCGGCCGACGGGTCGCTGCTGGCGGGGAACCACACCCTCTACGCATTCCTGGATCTGCCGTTCATGCTCACCGAGATATGGAAGCGCCGTGAGCTCGCGGTGCGTTCGCTTGGCGAGAACGCGCACTACGCGATCCCGGTCTGGCGTGAGCTGCTCACGGCCTGCGGCATGGTGCGCGGGACCCGCGAGAATGTGCGGGCGCTCATGGCTCAGCGGGGGACGGTGCTCGTCTTTCCCGGAGGCGCGCGTGAGGTCAACAAGCGACGCGGCGAGAAGTACCAGCTGATGTGGAAAGAGCGCGTCGGCTTCGCGCGCCTAGCGATCGAGCACGGCTACCCGATCATCCCGTTCGCTGCGGTCGGCGCAGAGGAGATGTTCGACATCGTCATCGACGAGAACAACGCCGCCTATGCGCACTTCACCGACCTCGTGAAGAAACTCACGGGCTGGCCGATGCAGCCCATCGTGCATGGCATCGGCCCGACGCTGCTGCCCCACCCCGAGCGCCTGTACTTCTGGTTCGGCGAACCAATCGAGACCGCACGCTTCACGGCGAGCCGTGACGGCGACCTGGCGGCGCGCATCATCCGCGACGAGGTCATGTCCGCGGTCCAGGCAGGACTCGAGTTCTTGCTCGCCGAGCGCGAGTCCGACCCCCGCCGAGGGCTTCGTCGGCGGCTACTGACGCGCGACGATGGCTCCCGCGCCCATTCGACCTAACTTGACGGGGTCGGGCGTGGCTGAGTGCGTGTCCACTCGCTGGAGCCGTGCTTGCGCGAGGGGGTAGGATCGGAAGTCCCTGGGATCTCGCGTGATCTCTCTATGAAACGGAGGATTCCGGTGAGCGGTCCGTTCAAAGGCACCATCAACATGGACATCCGCGATTCGGAGCCCGATTGGGATCCGTTCGGGGCGCCGAGGGCCCCGAGCGGGGCGCCGAACGTCATCTATGTCGTGCTGGACGATGTCGGGTTCTCCGCGCTCGGCTGCTACGGCGGCCCCGTCGAGACCCCCAACTTGGACCGGATCGCCTCGCAGGGTGTTCGCTACACGCAGTGGCACACGACGGCGCTCTGCTCGCCGACTCGGTCGTGCCTGCTGACGGGTCGCAACCACACCCGCAACAGCATGGCCTGCATCACCGAGGGCGCGATCGGATTCCCAAACGCCAGCGGCACGATCCCGCCAGAGAACGGGATGCTGCCCGAGATCCTCGGGGAGCTGGGCTGGAACACGTACATGGTCGGCAAGTGGCACCTGTGCCCGACGGATGAGATGAACCTCGCATCCACCCGCCGCAACTGGCCGACGGGACGCGGATTCGAGCGCTTCTATGGGTTCCTCGGCGCCGAGACGAACCAGTGGTATCCGGACCTCGTGTACGACAATCACCCCGTCGATCAGCCCGCCTCGCCGGAGGACGGCTACCACCTCACCGCCGATCTCACCGACAAGGCGCTCGCGTTTATCAAGGATGCGCAGGCGGTCGCACCGGAGAAGCCGTTCATGCTCTACTACGCGCCCGGCGCCTGCCACGCTCCTCATCACGCCCCGAAGGAGTGGATCGATAAGTACAAGGGGCGCTTTGACATGGGCTATGAGGCGATGCGCGAGCAGACGCTGGCGCGGCAGAAGGAGCTCGGAATCGTGCCGCCCGATACCGAGCTCCCGCCAATGAACCCGCTCGGTACCTCCGAGACCCGTTCCGGTCCCGAAGGTCAGCCGTTTCCGGAGGGGGACGTGGCTCGCCCCTGGGAGACCCTCTCGCCACCGGAGAAGGTGCTGTTCGCCAGGATGGCGGAGGTCTACGCTGGATTCCTTGCGCACACCGACGACCAGATCGGCCGTCTGCTCGACTTCCTGGAGGAGATCGAGCAGATCGAGAACACGATGGTCATCCTCGTATCCGACAACGGCGCGAGCGGAGAGGGAGGCCCGAACGGGTCGGTCAACGAGAACAAGTTCTTCAACGGTATCCCCGACGATCTCGAGGAGAACCTGCGCCTGATCGACGATCTCGGCGGCCCGAACACCTACAACCACTATGCCAACGGCTGGGCGATGGCGTTCAACACGCCGTTCAAGATGTGGAAGCGCTACGAGTTCAACGGAGGCACGAGCGATCCGTGCATCATCTCCTGGCCGGCCGGGATCAAGGCCCGCGGCGAGATCCGCCACCAATACCATCACGCCATTGACCTGGTGCCGACGGTCCTCGACGTCCTCGGCGTCGATGTCCCGAGAACCATCAAGGGCCACGTCCAGTCGAGCATCGACGGCGTGAGCATGCGCTACAGCTTCGACGATGAGCACGCGCCCGGCACGCGCTCCACCCAGTTCTATTCGATGCTCGGCTCGCGGGCCATCTGGCATGAAGGATGGAAGGCGGTCACGAACCATCCGACGATCGCCGGATGGGGGAACTTCAACGAGGACGAGTGGGAGCTCTACAACACCGACACCGACCGCGGGGAGCTCCACAACCTGGCCGGCGAGCAGCCCGACAAGCTCCGCGAAATGGTCAACCTCTGGTTCGCGGAGGCGGGCGCAAACGGCGCGTTCCCGCTCGATGACCGCTCCGCAGTCGAGATCTTCATGACTCCGCGTCCGCAGCTCACGCAGCCCCGCAACCGGTACCGCTACTACCCCGATGTGGCTGAGGTCCCCGAGGCGCAGGCTGTGAACCTCCGCAACCGCTCGTTCACGATCGGGGCACTTGTGGACCTTCCTGGCGGCCAGGCCGAGGGCGTGCTGTTTGCGCAGGGCTCGCACTTCGGTGGGCATGCCCTGTACGTGAAGAACAACCGGCTCACCTACGCCTACAACTTCGTCGGCAGCTTCGTGCAGACCGTGGTCTCCGGCGAGGATCTGCCGGCCGGCGAGAACCTGATCCTGTCCGCGTCGTTCGAGCGGGATGGAGAGGACCCGCCCGGCATATCCACCGGGATCCTCTCGCTCTACCATGGCGACGTGAACGTCGCGGAGGAGCGGATCAAGACGCAGCCCGGCATGTTCGGGATCAGCGGTACCGGCCTCACGATCGGACGAAGCGTCACCGCGATCACAGACGACTACCCCGGTGAGCGGCCGTGGAGGTTCGCGGGCGGCACCCTGAAGTTCGTGGCGGTGGACGTGAGCGGTGAGCCCTATCGCGACCTCGAGCGCGAAGCTCAGGCAATGCTGATGCGCGAGTAGCGCGAGCGCACCATGAGCTCAGTCACCTGCCAGATCTCAATCTCGCTCGACGGCTTCGTCGCCGGGCCCAACCAAAGCTTTGAGAACCCGATCGGCGAGGGCGGCATGCGCCTACACCAGTGGGTGTTCGGGACCGAGAGCTGGCGCAGACAACAGGGGCTGGACGGCGGCGAGCGGAACGCGGACTCGGACGTCATTGACGATCACGTCGCTGGTATCGGCGCCTACATCATGGGCCGCAAGATGTTCGGAGGCGGCGACGGGCCATGGGACGAGACGTGGACGGGCTGGTGGGGAGAGGACCCGCCCTTTCACACGCCTGTCTTCGTGCTCACCCATCACTCGCGTGAGCCACTGCCGATGCAGGGCGGCACGATCTTCAACTTCGTCACGGACGGCATCGAGTCCGCTCTCGAGCAGGCCCGGTCTGCGGCCGGCGACAAGGTCGTCTCGATAGCCGGCGGTGCGAGCGCCGTGCGGCAATACCTCGCTGCTGGGCTGTTGGATGAGCTCTACCTTCACATCGTGCCGGTCATCCTCGGTGCGGGCGAGCGGTTGCTTGAGGATGTAGGAGATCCCAACATGCAGCCGGTCAGCGTCACTGCCTCGCCGACGGTCACCCA